>WNFJ01232024.1_pt1 | contig 11688 bp, 13 predicted proteins | sample 5400461 | NCBI WGS metagenome assembly WNFJ01 (sample SAMN13153349, study PRJNA577476) | soil metagenome | isolation source: 115 cm saprolite on Douglas fir-dominated hillslope | place: USA:California | collected 2013-09-17
GGCCATCTGGAGTGCCTTCTGCACCCACGTCCACTTTTTTGCCTCGCGGGAAGAGGGCGAGCAGTGGGCCAACGGGAGAGACGATATCGTCCTGCTCACGGTGGAAGAGGGCTTTGCAGGGGGGCGGCAGGTGTGGTCCGGGGTCTTCCCTGACCTCTACGCAGCGTGAGTGGGTAGTGGCACCCAGGTACAACAGCAATGAGGAGGAGAGGGATGCACCCGACTTCACTGGAACTGCTTGCCAGGCAGCTTGTCGAGGGGTTGCGCGGTGACCATGACGTCTTCTGTCGCGAATTGGTCCGGCTCCTTGCCCGCGGGCATCCCGTCACACCAGAGCGCCTGGCGAGCGCACTCCAGATGACCACCGAGCAGGTGGGGGGAGTCCTGGCGGGCTTAGCGGATCTCGAGGTAGACCCGAGCGGCAATGTCGTGGGGTGGGGGCTCACCTTCGTTCCCACGCCCCATCGCTTTCGGGTGCAGGGGCAGCAGTTCTACACCTGGTGCGCGCTTGATGCGCTGACCTATCCGGCGCTGCTCAGGCTCTCGGCCCGCGTAGAGTCGTCCTGCCCGGCCAGGGGCACTCCCGTGACGCTATCGGTCACACCTGCGGGCGTTCACGACCTGGCCCCCGCCGGTGCCATTGTGTCTTTGGTGATCCCTGAACAGGGCAGCACCTGTGATTGTGACCGCGCCTCTTTCTGCAACCAGAGTCTCTTTTTCCTTTCGAGTCGAGATGCGCTGCTATGGCAGGCATTGTCCCAAAATGCCCGGCTGCTTTCGGTTGCTGAGGCCTCCCAGGTTGGCCGCCTGATCGCCCGCTACCGCTACCCATCGTGAAGAGAGGACCCACGACAGAACAGGGAGGTTGTTGATGCAAGACACACGGCTACAAGCCATCGCTCAAGCGGTCGTTCAGAGACAGGAGCGCTACCAGCGCACTACGCTGCTGTTTGATCAGCTTGCCCAGCTTTTAGTGCAAGGGCGACCCGTTGCCCCTGAGCTTCTAGCCAGAAGGCTCAATCGAGAGCTGGAGGAGGTGCACGCGATCTTACAAGGGCACCCCGAACTCGAGTATGATGCACGCGGCAACTTGGTCGGCTCAGGGCTCACACTTGTCCCAACCCCGCACCAGTTTCGGGTGGAGCAGTGCATCCTGTTCGCCTGGTGCGCCTTCGATACCTTAACCTACCCGGTGGAGCTGCACCTCTCTGCTCAGATCACCTCGCGCTGCCCTGTCACCGGAAGCAGCATTCAGCTCACGGTCACACCTGAACAGGTGCTCGATCTGGACCCAGGAGAGGCTCAGGTCTCGCTCGTCGTTGATGTCGCGGCGGGGTGCTGCTCCAATGTGCGGGAGGACGTGTGCAACTACGGGCATTTCTTTGCCTCGCGCGAGGCAGCGACCCGATGGCAAGCGGTGCATCAAGAGGTTGTGATCCTTTCAGTGGAGGAGGCCTACCAGGTGGGAAAGCTGGTCGAAGGCTCTCGCGTCCGAGATGCGGAACTATGAAAGAGCAAATCGGAGAGCAGGCATCTCTTCAACATTGAACCAAAGAAAAGAAAGAGCAAAAAAGAAGGAAGCAATCCATGCATCATCCAGCACTTGAAACAATTGCTGAACGCCTGTCGGAGCAGTCGCGAGGCGCGCAGGAGGATCTCTGCCGTCCCATTGTGCAGCAGATCACGCGCGGCAAACCGGTTGCGCCAGCGACTCTTCGGGCCTCACTCCAGGTGAGCCAGAACGAGTTGGAACAACGCCTGGCGAAGCTCCCACCGGATGTCGAGTTTGATCAAGCTGGCAATATCGTTGGCCTGGGAGCCACCCTGGTGCCGACCTCCCATCGATTTCAGATGGGTGGCAAACTGCTCTACACCTGGTGCGCCTTTGATACGGTCCTGATCCCACCGTCGCTGCACGTCGAGGCCCAGGTCCAGTCGACGTGTCCGGTCACCGGTCAGCCTATCACCTTTGTCGCCACGCCCGAAGGCACCGTCCTGGATCTGCTGCCTGCTGGCAGTGTGATGTCGTTGATCGTGCCGGCCGAGCGCGGCGACTGTACGCGAGCCACCTTTTGCCAGCAGTCGCTCTTCTTTCAGTCGGAGCAGGCAGCCGCGACCTTTCTCGCTGGCCATCCAGACGTGTTGCTGCTTTCGGTCGAGGAAGCCGCCTACGTAGGACGGTTGGTGGCCCACACCTGCTCGATGAACGCGACATGAGAGGGCAAGAGTCAGCGCTAGTGGGAAAACGGCTGCGTGTCCTTAACATTACGCTCGATTACCCGCCTCCGGTGCTTGGTGGATACGAAGTGATGTGCGCCCAGGTCTGCACCTGGCTCAAGCAGCGTGGACATGAGGTGCTGGTGCTTACCAGACTCCCCCAGGAGCGGGAGACCGTCTCGGAAGATCCTGATGCAGAAGAGGGCGCCGTCCCGCTGCGCCGCATCCTGCGCAGCTACTGGGACGGGTCAGCCAACCTGGACCCGACCTTTCAAGAGGCGCTGGCCATCGAACAGCACAACCAGGCGCAAATGCAGGACGTGTTGGCAACCTATCACCCCGATGTCGTGGCCTTCTGGCACATGGGGGCCATGTCGCTGGGGCTTATCACGACCACGGCACGCCTGGGCTACCCGCTCGTCTTCGTCATCGGGGATGATTGGCTCTGCTACGGCGGATGGGCAGATGGGTGGCTCAGGTGGTGCAATGAGCATCCTGAAGAGGCGGCAGCGGTCGAGCAGCGCACTGGGCTCCCCACACGGTTGCCGGACCTGGGAACGATAGGGATCTTCAGCTTCGTGAGTGCCTGGACGAAAAGACGAGCCGAGCAGATCGGCGGGTGGCACTTTCCCCGCGCCGAGATTCTCTTTCCAGGTCTCTCCCCAACCGAGTTTCCGCCACTGGTCGAGGTGCCCGATCGTCCCTGGCGGGGGCGCTTGCTCTGGGTGGGACGAGTGCTCGAACAGAAAGGGATTGAGACGGCCATCAGCGCCCTCTCATATCTCCTACCAGACACGACGCTGGATATCGTCGGGCCGATCGAGCCGGCCTATCGTCAACGTTTGGAAGCGCTCGCCGCAACGCTGAGCATCGCTACCCCTCTCTCTTTCTCACTGGCGTCTCGGCAGCAGATGCGCCAACGCTATCAGCAAGCTGACGTCACCCTCTTTACGAGCATGATTGAGCATGAGGCCTTTGGGCTGGTACCCCTGGAAGCGATGGCCAGCGGCTGCCCCGTGATCGCCACCGGTGTGGGAGGATCAAGCGAGTACTGCCTCGATGGCGTCAATTGCATCCTCGTTCCCCCTGGAGACTCCGCTGCCGTGGCGCATGTAGTACGGCAATTAGCTCAAAACCGAGACCTCCTCCAGCGCCTGGTGGAAGGTGGGCTACTGACTGCGAGTGCATTCACTCTCGATCGCCAGGCGGCAGGCATTGAGCGCTCGCTTCTGGCCGCTTCAGGCTTTCCCCATGCATAACCGGAGCCATCGTTTGCGTTTTGCTCTGTCATCTTTCCTTCCCTTTGCTCGCACGATTGATTGAGAAGCATCATGCTCCTACTTCTGTCAAGTCCCATTTTAACGGTACGGGACACTTCATCAAAAGTGATCGCTAGCGCAGAGTCATTGGACTTGACAAAGAGCCATTGCGTTGGGCATAACAAGAGCAGATAGATTTCTATTGTCTGATGTGTTATAGAGAAGGGGAGCGTTCGTTATGACTGAACCTGTCAGGATGCACAGCATGAGACAGTTGGCGCGAAACGAACAAGAGAACATTCCCGTGCTGCTAGCACAGGAGCTGCTCCGCATCTTCGTCGCAGATGCGTGCCTTGGATTCTCCAAAGCCTGGAACCCCCATCCCTCGTTCTTTAATGGCTGACCTTAGAGACCTGGCTTCTTACTAGAAAAGGAGCCAAGTCTGATCAACCATCGTGTGGTGTACTCGCTCTCAGAGGTGCGCACCCACTCCTGCCTGGTAAACCGAGTTTCGTTTGCCCTCGACAACTTCATCGACACTGTGTCTCCGCGCAAAGGGAAGCGGCACCTTCTCTCTCTTGCCCTCCCGCTTGCGTAAGGATTGGCTGTGCAAAAAACGCGGCCATCCCTCAAGCACGCTCGCCTCCACATGATGACGTTCTTGCTGCATCTCGCATCGATGCCCGTATGCGGATTCGAATGCTCATGGTCTTTTTTCAGGAGAACGCATCTATGTGGAAAAATCTTTACATTAAATCATTTGGGCAAGGACTGGCTGGCACCGCACGTACCTGCTGGACGACAGTGAAACTGGCCTGGAAAGCCGCTCCTCTCTTGCTGGTTGGTGTACTGCTGCTCTTTGGGGTAGAGTCGGGTCTTACGCCACTGCAATTGGCGTTATCGCGTGCTGTCATCGATAAGCTGGCCGCTCCCGTGGGACGCACAGCCGCGCTTGATCCCCTCGTTACCCATGTCCCGCTCGCCGTCTGGATTGCACTTACCCTCGCTGTCGTAGCGCTCGGACAGCTTGCTGCACCGCTGACGGCTCTGCTCCAGAGCCGGGCCAGTGATCGCTTGACCGGCTATGTCACCGAACAGGTGATACAGGCTGCCAATCGCTGGCAGGGCCTGGAGCGCTTTGAAGATCCGAGCTTCGCCGACGATCTGAAACGCGCACGCGAGGCCGCTAACCGTGGCGTCGACCGTCGCGTTGGCGCTACTCACAGTTCTCAGCCTGTCGATTACCCTGGGAGGACTGCACCCGCTGGTCCCCCTTCTGCTCATGCTGGCAACGCTGCCGCAGATGGCGCGCGCTTTCGCGTATGACTGGTTTATCGGCGGCCATCTCTACGATAGCACGCCCCAGACGCGCCGCATGCAGGAGAGCCTTGAGATGCTGCTGTTGCCAAATCCGGCCAAGGACGTCCGCCTCTATGGGCTCTTCTCGTTTTTCCGCCAGCGCTACGAGACGATGTTTGCCCAGGTGATCAGGCCCTTAGCGCAGGAGCGCCGGCGTATGATCCGTCCCATGTGGCTGGCCGGGACTCTGACGGCCTGTGCCTGCGGAGGAGTCTACCTCTACGTCATCTGGCTGGTGGCCCATAGCCAGCTCAGTGTCGGTGCGCTCGCGCTTTATGGCGGGGCAGCGACCCTGTTGCAAGCGGAGCTGCTGCGTTTGAGCTACTTCACCGGGCTGTTCCCCATCCATCTCGGCTTTCTGCCCAGCCTGCTGCGGGTGATCGGGGCGCCTCCCGATCTACCGGTCGCTCCCCATCCGAGGCCAGTGCCAGAGCAGATCCGCCAGGGCATCCTGTTTGAGCGCGTGAGCTTCACCTATCCGGGGCAGACTGCGCCGGTCCTGAGCGGTGTCTCGTTCCGCCTCGTGCCGGGGGAATGTGTGGCGCTGGTGGGACACAACGGCGCCGGCAAGACCACGATCGTCAAGCTGCTGCTGCGGCTCTACGATCCCAGCAGCGGGCGTATCCTGCTCGATGGGGTGGACCTGCGAGAATACGATCTGGACGAGCTGCGTCGCAAGATGGGCGCCATCTTCCAGGACTTTGGGCGTTATGAACTTTCAGCAGGCGAGAATATTGGCCTGGGGCGGCTCGAACACATGGATGACGGCGAACTTCAGCGTGAAGCGCTGGTGAAGGCGGGAGGCGACTCCCTGCTTGAAAGCCTCCCAGATGGCCTGGAGACGCTGCTGGGACGCGAACTGGGCGAGCGCGAACTCTCCGGAGGCGAATGGCAGAAACTGGCGCTTGCCCGCGCGTACCTGCGCGACAGCCAGGTCCTGGTTCTCGATGAGCCAACCGCCGCGCTCGACGTGCAGAGCGAGTATCGCATCTACACCCGCTTCCACGAACTGACCCAGGGTCGCCTGACCCTGCTCATCAGCCATCGCTTCTCAACCATCCGGATGGCCGACCGCGTCCTGTACCTGGCCGATGGGCGCATTCAGGAAGAGGGGAGCCACCACGAACTCATGAATCGGGATGGGGAGTACGCGCGCCTCTATCGCCTGCAGGCCGCGCATTATCTCGACACAGAACAGGAGGTCGATCAATGAAAAGAGCACAACGCAACCCGCTGCTGTATACTGCCGGGCAGCGTATGCGCCCACACCTGGAGAGCCTGCGTATCTACTGGAGAGGTCTGCAACTGCTGGTGGCCTCTGCCCCTTTGCCTGCCGCCGCCTACTTTGCCCTGATCGTCCTGTTCAGCATTATGCCGGTGATGCAGGTCTGGCTGATGAAACGGCTGGTTGATTTCCTCTCAGCACCGCTGCATCTAGCGGGCGGGCAGGATGGTATGCTCGATGGCGGGCTGCTGATCGTGTTGGCTGTGCTCTACCTGCTCACCCTTGTGATCCCAGGAGGCCTACAGCCCTTATACGACAATCTGGAGGCGATCATCAAGGAACGCGTTATCGTCGAGGTCGACCGGCGTATCATGCAGGCCTCAGCGCGCCTGGTTGACCTGCAGCGCATCGAGGCTGCGTCCTTCCATGACGAGGTCAAGCTGATCCGGCAATCCTCATACGAGGTTCCGCAGATGCTGGGGATGCTGTCGCTTGGCCCCGGTACCATGCTCACCCTGGGAGGACTCCTGCTGCTGCTGGGGCAGATTCATCCTGTGCTACCGCTCCTGCTGCTCCTGGTGGGCATTCCTTACCAGCGAGCGCAACGCCGCATGGAAGCAGAGAAATACCGTTCGCTGGCCGAAAATAGCCGCGTCGCCCGCGAGATGGAGTATTATACACGCCTTGCGCTGGAACCGACCGTCGCACACGAGGTGCGCGTCTTCGGGCTCGGCGATCTCTTGCTGCAACACTACCGGCAGCGGCGTGACAGGATGATGGCGCAGGTGCAGCGCCTGCGACTGCGCGAGTTCGGACAGGCGCTCGCCTATTCGGGCATCACCACGCTGGTCCTGGCTGGAGCCTTCTCCTATACTGCTCTTCAGGCCAGCGCCGGGCATCTCCAGGTTGGGGATATCGCGCTGTATCTCGGGGCGGTGGTGCAGGCGCAGCAGAGAGCGTTGGCCCTGAGAAACTTTTTTGCCAACCTGCACCGTGTCCAACTGCACCTGCGCGGCCTGTTCGACTTTCTCGACGGTGCCTGGCCAGCCATCGCTCTCCCTCCACAGGTCAAAGAGGGAATTGAGTTGAGAGGTGTACACTTCCACTATCCAGGAGGGAGCCAGGACGTAGAGGTACTCCAGGGAGTCAACGCGCGGCTCCCGGCGGGGAAAGTGACCGCGCTGGTGGGTGTCAACGGGGCCGGGAAGAGCACGCTGGTCAAACTGCTGACGCGGATGTACGATCCCGCCAGCGGCCTGATCCTGCTCGATGGCGCTCCCCTGGCGAACTACGACCTGGCGTCGCTGCGCAGCCGTATAGCGGTGGTGTATCAGGATTTCGCGCGCTTCGCCTTGACGTTGCGCGAAAATATCGCGGTGGGGGACATCGAGACGGAGCCAGATATGCAGCGCATCGAGCAGGCCGCCCGCTGGTCTGGCGCCGATGAGATCGCCGCTAAACTGCCGCAGGGCTACGCGACCGAGCTAACACGGCGCTTCGAGGGCGGCGTGGAACTTTCGGGCGGCGAATGGCAAAAAGTTGCGCTGGCCCGCAGCTTCCTGCGCGATGCCGCCCTGGTGGTCCTGGATGAACCGGCCTCAGCGCTGGATGCCGATGCTGAATACCGGCTCTTCCAGCACTTCCGCGCACTCATCGCCGGGAAAACAGGGCTGCTGATCAGCCATCGCCTCTCAACCGTGAGGATGGCCGACCAGGTTCTGGTGCTGGATGGGGGCCGCATCGTCGAGGCGGGCAGTCACGCCGAACTCATGGCCAGGGGAGGCCACTACGCCTCCCTCTACGAGATGCAGGCCGGTCGCTACCGCTAGGCGCTCACCCGATGCCTTGACAGGGGGCGCGTGTGGTGTGATACTGTGCTGGCATCCTGTGGGATGTGCCATTCAGATTACAATCGAAGGATGTTTTTTACATTTGAAAGATGGGCCATTTTCTACGTCTGGTCTGACGACCGAGCGAGTCACTTCGAAGTGACTCGCTCGGTCGTCAGACCAGACGTAGAGCGCGCTCACCATAGTGTGTCAGGATGGTAACCTCTCGCCAGCGTGGTTCCAAGTTCAATTAAAAAGTGGTACGAGGTTGGATTATAAAAAACAGGATCGGTTTGCACCTGAAATCCTCTCCAGAGCCTCCCAAAGGTCACTCGGTGTGTTGGATTGGCGTGACCAATGTCGAGGCGCTCTACCAGCAGTATTTGCCAACCCATGCCGTGCAGTCTCCCCTGGAGGCCAAACCCTGGGGACTGAAAGAGTTTTTTATCTGTGACCCCTTTCGAAACCTCATCCTCTTTGCTGAACGCATCTCCGACGAGGAAGCCAGTGCTGCACAGGAAGGCTGATTGAAAAGCATGTGGCGGCGCAAGCCTCGGTTGTCTTTGCCTTTGAGCGATGCTTGACAGAGGGAGAGCCGCGATGCTACGCTAAGGGAAGAGCCAGAAGACAAAGAACTGCTGGCTCACAGGAGTTTTGAAGAGCATGACAAACACATACCGGTGACTGATCTAGACGCTTGCTGCCTGGAGGTCGTTTCCTGACAGACGGGTCGTAAGCACCACATCCATTGACTTCGCACCACCTTCCCCTGGTGTTTTTTCTCGTGCCCGCGCACCTCCTTCTCCTGATCTTCCACTTCCCTTTTCCCCAGGCTTTCACCGCCGATGGTGGTTGAGGCAATGGGAATGCTACAAAAAGAAGAAGCTGAAGAATTTCAGGCACAGAAAGGAAAAGACATGAGCCGCCAACGTTGGCCATTGCTTGAAGGCGTGAATTGGATCGAGATGCTGTCCTACCTGGGAACCTCCCCGTTGGCCGAAAGACAGATCTCGGATGAGATGGAGTGGGTCATCACCGGGGTCTGGGACAACACCTTTAATGGGGTGGTACGGGCACAGCTCTCGGAGGCGCAGGTCGATCAGGTGATCGACGACGTGACTGCGCGCTTTCGGGAGAGAAATGTTCCCCACCAGTGGTTTCTCAATGAAGACAGTCGCCCTGCCAACCTGGAGCAGCTCCTTGTCGCGCATGGCTGGGAACGTCTGCGTGAGGGAGTGGGGATGGCCATCGATCTTGCGGCCATCGCTTCCCCGTTCCCGCCACCGCCGGATCTGACCGTCGAGCGTGTGATGGATGAGGAGGGGGTGGCGCTCTGGGGCACCTTCCATCGCTACCTGGAGAACGAGCAGCGGGATGAGCCGCGAGAACGGCTCTACATCAGCCTGGGGTTGGCTGGGGATCAGCCCCTGCGTCACTATGTTGCCAGGGTGGGGGGAGAGCCTGCGGGAGCCCTCTCGCTCTTTCTGGCACGAGAGGCAGCGGGCATCTACAACGTCGAGGTCGCGCCTGCTCTGCAGCGTCGAGGAGTGGGCACGGCCATGACGCGAGCGGTGCTGGAAGAGGCCCGCTCGCTTGGCTGGCGCGTTGGGGTCCTGGGTCCAACACGCGAGAGCCGCTCGATGTATGAGCGCCTGGGCTTCGTTCTCCATCGGCAGGCCCTGCCGACCTACCACCTTTCGGTGAAGCCGTAGTGGGAGTGACAGGGCAAAAGTCGAGGGTGCGCCTGCGTGTGGCTGGGGAATCTTCCCCAGCCACACGTCTGCCTATGCACATCTGTAACCTGTCACTCTATCTCGCCACCATCCTTTTGCTCATGTGGACTGACCCCCTTTTCACGCCTCATATGGCGAGGTGTCCCGGGGTGATGATGGCTTTGCCTGTGTTGGTACCTCCCCCAACTCCACCCCATTGGAACGCGGAGCTGATGACAGCAGTCCAGCCAGGAGGATCTCCCGTCTGAAACACGTCACTGCTTCAACTCCCTCAACTTGTGACAGGGAGCCTTGCTACGAGTGGTTCGCTCTCCACCTCTTTTGATCAAACTCGCTCATCCGGCTTACTTGACTTTTCCTCACTGATTGGAATATAATACAATATATGACGAAGCATCAACATCCTGGTCTGCGATCTGTGCATCGCGCGCTAGCCGACCCTCTGCGGATTCGCTTGCTCGAATGCCTGTGGGGGCGATCCCAATCCGCCAAAGAGCTGGCAGAGTGGGCCGGCATGGCACCTGATCGACTCTACTATCATTTGGCCCAACTCGAAGAGGCCAAGCTGATTGAGATTGCCGAGTACCGCCGCCTTCCAGGAGGCAAGGTCGAGCGAGTGTACCGACCGACATCGGTTGAGCCACCCGGCGACGAGGCCACCCCTCTGGAGTTCGCCGAGTTTCTCGGTGTCATGCTTGAGGCCACTCGGGCCGATATTACCGCAGCGAGTGTGGCCAAGGAAGCCGGGCAACGACGGGAGATCACGCTCATGCGGACCACGGTGCGCTTGTCGGAGGCGGAGCTGGACATCTTACGAGAACGCCTGCTCTCCCTCGTGCGCCAGGCGCAAGACAGGCCAGACGACGAAGGGGTCTGGACGCGCGTCGTCGTGACCCTGGTCGATCTGCAGAATCGCGGCCAACCGACCAGCACAGGAGATCCCGCATGATCTGGGTCAGGCGAGCGGCGTGGCGCTGCGCACCCCTGTGGAAACAGACGCTTGAACACTACCAATGGAGGTCGATTCCTATGTCATTGCAAACGGAACATCGCGGATTTACCATCGGACGGCAGGTAGGCGGGTGCGGACGCTGGACGCGTTTCGTGCTTGGCCTGCTGGGGCTTGTTTATATTGGAACGGAGGTGGCGCATCTTGGACCATCCACCGCGCTGCTTCTCGAAAGACTCGCAGGCGGTTTGCTGCTGACCACGGCCCTGTACCTTGCCCTCTTCTGGCTCCTTGGCGAGCGGGTGTCGCATCCCTGGCTGCGTACGGTGATTTTCTGGCTCCCCGCCCTGTTCATTCTCCTGCCTGGGGGCTGGGGGTTGGGGGTTCTCCTGTACTGGTCTGTGGCCTGTCTCCTCACAGCGCTCGTGTCCTATGGTGGCTGCGAGGTGGTGGCGTTGCCCAGCCTCCTCTTTCGGCGCTATTACACGGTCTACTGCCCGCTCAATGCCATCGACCTGATCGAGCGCCGCTACACGCGCACGGGAAACGAAGCGGAGGATCAGGGCTGAGACCGTCACAGTGGAAGCCTCGCGAAAGACGACGAGCTGCTTTTCTCTCGAAAGAAGGAGATGTTTACTCGATCTTGACGAAGTGTGCAAATGTGCGTGCAACAGTCCACACGGTCCCAGAAATCGGACTGGAAAGCCCCGGTGTTTCGAGCAGGGGATGCACAAGTCGTTCCTTTTTGGGGGTGGTTGGGAAAATCGATTTTCCGCGACCACACTCTCCTTGACTGTTCTCGCTTTCTCTGATACACTTGTTCCAACTCACAGGAGGGGCGAGCTAATCGGCCCAACGCCTGGCGAACCGGTCACACGAACCTGCTCTTTGGGCAGGGAGCGTGACAGCCAACCCAGATGCCCATCCCCTTGCCGGCGGGCAGGATCAGTCAATGGGATGAGCCGTTCTGTGTGCGGATTGCGTCAGGACCGCAAAGCGTGAGAGCAGGCACTCAAGCATGAAAACGGCGCACAAAATCCGGATGAATCCGACTCCTGAACAAGTGGAGTATCTCAAGCGGGCTTGTGGCACCAGAAGATTCATCTATAACTGGGGC
>WNFJ01623728.1_pt1 | contig 11688 bp, 8 predicted proteins | sample 5400461 | NCBI WGS metagenome assembly WNFJ01 (sample SAMN13153349, study PRJNA577476) | soil metagenome | isolation source: 115 cm saprolite on Douglas fir-dominated hillslope | place: USA:California | collected 2013-09-17
AAGAGTTGGCTGGGGAAACAGGTTCGCGATGGACGCCAAGACCAGCATCAAGAAGAGACTGCCGAGCCGTCATGTGACGGAGGGCCCGGAACGGGCGCCTCACCGCTCGTATCTCTATGCCATGGGGCTGACCACCGCACAGATCCACCAGCCATTCGTGGGTGTGGCTTCGTGCTGGAACGAGGCGGCGCCTTGTAACATCGCGCTGATGCGTCAGGCCCAGGCGGTCAAGAAGGGCGTCGCCTCCGCCGGCGGCACCCCGCGCGAATTCTGCACTATCACCGTGACCGACGGCATCGCCATGGGCCATGACGGCATGCGCTCGTCGCTGCCATCGCGCGAATGCATCGCCGATTCCGTCGAATTGACCATACGGGGCCATGCTTACGACGCACTGGTCGGTCTCGCCGGCTGCGACAAGTCGCTGCCGGGCATGATGATGGCGATGGTCCGGCTCAACGTGCCGTCGATCTTCATCTATGGCGGCTCGATCCTTCCCGGTAATTTCCGCGGCCAGCAGGTCACGGTACAGGACATGTTCGAGGCCGTCGGCAAGCATTCGGTCGGCGAGATGTCCGATGCCGACCTGGATGAGATCGAGCGGGTGGCTTGCCCGTCAGCGGGTGCGTGCGGCGCACAATTCACCGCCAACACCATGGCAACGGTATCGGAGGCGATTGGACTTGCGCTGCCGTATTCGGCCGGCGCGCCAGCGCCTTACGAAATCCGGGATGCGTTCTGCATGACCGCGGGCGAGAAGGTCATGGAGCTGATTTCAGCCAATATCCGTCCGCGCGACATCGTTACGCGGCGCTCGCTGGAAAATGCCGCCGCGGTGGTGGCCGCATCGGGTGGATCGACAAATGCTGCGCTGCATCTACCTGCGATCGCCCATGAATGCGGCATCAAGTTCGACCTGTTCGACGTCGCTGAAATCTTCAAAAAGACACCATATGTCGCGGATTTGAAGCCCGGCGGTCGTTATGTCGCCAAAGACATGTTCGAAGCTGGCGGAATACCGCTTCTGATGAAGACGTTGCTCGATAACGGCCACCTGCACGGCGACTGTTTGACAGTCACGGGCCGCACGATCGCCGAAAACCTCAAGAGCGTGAAATGGAATCCGCACCAGGATGTGGTGCGGTCAGCCGACAGGCCGATCACCGTCACTGGCGGCGTGGTCGGCCTGAAGGGAAATCTCGCGCCTGAGGGCGCGATCGTGAAGGTCGCGGGCATGTCGAATTTGAGATTTACCGGTCCCGCACACTGCTTCGATCGCGAAGAGGACGCCTTCGAGTCGGTCCAGAAGAAGACCTACAAAGAGGGCGAGGTCATCGTGATCCGCTATGAGGGGCCGCGCGGCGGTCCCGGCATGCGCGAAATGCTCTCCACCACGGCGGCGCTGACCGGGCAGGGCATGGGCGGCAAGATTGCGCTTATCACCGATGGCCGGTTCTCCGGCGCGACACGCGGGTTCTGCATCGGCCATGTCGGCCCGGAAGCGGCCGTGGGCGGCCCGATCGCGCTCCTGCGGGACGGCGATATCATCGAGATCGATGCGGTCGCCGGGATACTTAACGTAAAATTGACTGACGCGGAGCTCGCCGATCGCAAAACCAAATGGAGACCACGCGAGACCAATCATACATCAGGGGCTCTCTGGAAATACGCCCAACAGGTCGGGCCGGCGGTGAATGGCGCCGTGACCCATCCGGGCGGGGCCCACGAGAAACAGTGTTATGCGGATATCTAGGCGTATCAGTTTTGCGTTGATGTTAGGGGCCATGCCGGTGGCCACCCAGGGATTCGCCTTCGACGGCGCGCCGGTCGGCTCGGATACCGCGATTCCGGTGGTTTCGGCCCAGCCTGGGGCGGCCGCCGCCTTGAAGAAAGCGATCCCGCCGTCCACGCCCGACACTTCCCTGACCTCGCTGCAATACGCCGCCGAAGGCGGTCACCCTGTCGCGCAATGGAAACTGGGACGGATGTACGCCGATGGCGATGGCGTCGCGCGGGATGACGTTCGCGCCTTCGAATATTTCAGCCGCATTGCCAATGCCCACGCGGAAGATAGCCCGTCGGCGCCACAGGCGACGATCGTCGCCAACGCCTTTGTCGCGCTGGGACGGTATTACCTCAACGGCATTCCCAATTCGAAGATCAAGTCCGACCCGGAGCGGGCGAGGGAGATGTTCTCCTACGCAGCATCGTATTTCGGCAATGCCGACGCGCAGTATGATCTGGCCCGGCTCTATCTCAGGAGCGCAGGTTCCTCGCGGGACGATTTCCGCTATGGCGCGCGCTGGCTCGGCCTCGCCGCCCAGAAGGGCCAGCATCAGGCACAGGCCTTGCTCGGTCAGATGCTGTTCAATGGCGACCAGCTGCCGCGCCAGGCCGCCCGCGGGCTGATGTGGCTGACGCTGGCGCGGGACAGCGCGGCGCCGGACGAAATCTGGATCAAGGAAAGCTACAACAGGGCGATCGCCAAGGCGTCCGAGGATGACCGCGCGATGGCGCTGCAGATGCTCGAGCACTGGGTGCAGGGCCGCAAGGACTGATCTTCATTCCCCTCGGCTGTCGATGCGGTTGTTCCGATCGCGGGAGTTCGCCCGGTGGCACCAGCCGCTCGTCGACGGGCGCTGAACGCGCGCCGACGTCATTCACCGAACGCCGGTCTACGATCGCGTCCGCGCGCGCTGCAGCGTCTCAGACGGGCTTTCACCAAAATGTTTGCGATATTCGATCGAGAAGCGTCCGAGGTGAAGGAATCCCCAGGCCAGCGCAACATCGGTGACGCTCTTTGTCCATTCGTTATGGAGCAGCGCTTCGTGCACGCGCGCCAGTCGCGCGCTTCGCAGATAGCGCATCGGGGATGTGCCCCAGTGATCGCCGAAGTGCTTCAACAGGGTGCGGCCGGGGATTCCCGATGCCGCGGCGATATCCTTAAGCGTTAGGGGGAAATTCAGATGTCCCTGAATGTAGTCGACGGCGCGCTGCACGTCGCGCGGCGCGACCCGCATTTCGCGACGGTGCAGCGCGCTGGTGTAGTTACTCGGTTGCGATAGCAGCAACCCGGTCATGATGAGCTGCTCGTACATACTGGTCATGATAGGGTTGTGAATGGGCGCCGGATCATCGAGGTCGGCAATCGCCATGCGCACGTGGCGATTGAAGCGTTGGCCGGCGGCAGAGTTGAGATCGATGGCGGCGGTGAATTCGAGCGCCAGCTTTGGCGTGTAGCCGAGCAGGGCTGCGAGGTGTCCCATCATCGCCGACTTTGTCAGCGATACCGTGAGGCGAGAGCTACCCTGCTGGGCGCGCATCACGTGGCCGGCCGGCGAGGATATGACGCCACGGCGCCTGTCGCATACGACGGTGTCCTTGTCATTGGTGACTTCGGCTGAACCTTGCAGCGGAAGATGAATGAAATAATCGTCGCGCATGCGGCTGGCGGGCACCCGCACCGTGGTTTCCGCTCCATATTGAATGTAGCCGATGTAGCTCGAGGGCAGATAAAGCGCGCTGGCGGCGAAATCGAACCGCCGCGCCTCGCGCGGGTGAAGTTCGAGATCGAACTCCTTCATATGCATGAAGGCGCGCGTCGCGTCTGGGTCGCGGCTCTCGGATACCCGCCTGTGCTGCAGTATCTGTGTGCCACGGTTTGGCATGCCAAAGGGCTTCCCCGAACCCGCGTGTCATTCACCCAAAGGTGCAGTTCCGGAAAGCTTAGCAGGCCGTCCGCGGCTCGTCTCTGCCTTATTTCATTGGTTTGCCATTTTCGGATAGTGCGGCTGCGCGATCCGGATTTCGCGCTTTTAACGGCCGCCCTATCCTGAGCTGCCTACACCATAGCTGTTTCAACCGGGCAATATTGGCGCTGACATTTGGAGCGTGACATGACCACATCAATTAATGGCGTTGCACTGCCAATTAAGACCTCGACTTTTGTTGCCACGAACTTCCTCGACAGCGTTCAGGGCGTCGAGCACAATATGGAGTTCATTTTTTTCAATACCCAAAGTGTCGACTTCAGTAAGCTCACTGGCTTCTTCGATAACACAACCCTCACTAGTTCCGGGGACACGGGCGGCGGTTCTCCGGCCTACGTCGGATTTTTCTTCTTTGTGTTCGACAATATTACAGTCGACTACAGCAACTCGACCGCGGCGGTGCGCATCGACCTTGCCACCAATCCGCAGCAAGGCGGGTTTGCGCAAGGCGACACCCTGACCAATGTTTTCTGCGTCATCGGCTCGGCCTTCGATGACGTCATCAGGGGACAGGATACGATTCCGGGCTTCAATGGATTCAATGATCCCGGCGAGAATTCGCTGTTTGGCGGAGCCGGCAACGACATCCTCGAAGGCCGCGGCGGCCCCGATCTCATCAATGGAGGGTCGGGCAGCGATACGGCAAGCTATGAGTCCTCCCCCGCTGCAGTCAACGTCACGGTGAACGATCCGGTCACGGGCGCTTTCAGCGCATCAGGTGGTGACGCCACCGGCGATCGCTTGATTTCCATCGAGAATCTGATCGGTTCGTCCTTCAACGACATACTGACCGGCTCAAGCAACAACAACACGCTCGACGGCGGTCTCGGGGACGACACACTCGACGGCAAGGGCGGGATCGATACTGCGCTTTACGCGAGCCATGACAGTATCTCGCTCCTCGCTGCGGAACAAGACGTTATTTCGCTGGGTCTCAATGGTGCCGACGGAAGCTACACCCGATCGGGACTGGTGGGGCTGCCCATCATACAGTTTCAAACAGTCGAGCACGACGTGTTGCGCGATATAGAAGACGTCTTTGGCTCGAACCACACCGAGACGATCAATGGCAATGAGCAGGACAACGTCCTCGATGGACGGGGTGGTAATGACACGCTCGACGGCGGTCTCGGGAACGACACACTGATCGGGGGCTCCGGCAACGATACTGCGCTTTACGCGAGCCATGACAGTGTCCCGCTCCTCGGTGGGGAAAGTGACGTTATTTCGCTGGGTCTCAATGGTGCGGACGGAAGCTACACTCGATCGGGACTGGTGGGGCTGCCCATCATACAGTTTCAAACAGTCGAGCACGACGTGTTGCGCGATATAGAGAACGTTACCGGCTCCAATCATTCCGAGACGATCAATGGCAATGAGCAGGATAACGTCATCGATGGACGGGGGGGTAATGACACCATCAACGGCGGGTTAGGCAATGACACGCTGATCGGCGGCGACGGCAACGACGCGCTCGACGGCGGTCTCGGGAACGACACACTGAACGGGGGTCCCGGCAGCAACGATATCGCAGTTTACGCGAGCCATGACAGTGTCCCGCTCCTCGCTGGGGAAAGTGACGTTATTTCGCTGGGTCTCAATGGTGCGGATGGAAGCTACACCCGATCCGGACTGGTGGGGCTGCCCATCATACAGTTTCAAACAGTCGAGCACGACGTGTTGCGCGATATAGAAGACGTCTTTGGCTCGAACCACAACGAGACGATCAATGGCAACGAGCAGGACAATTTCCTTGCGGGTCGCGGCGGCAACGACAACCTCAACGGAGGAGCCGGCAACGATATTTACAGTTACATCGGCTCTTTCGGCGTGGCTTTCGGAAATGATCGGATATTCGACGACAGTGGCACCGACGCGATTACGGTCAACAGCTTTTCGGACATCCTAGGCGCCCAACACGTCGGCAACGACCTTATCCTGACTTTGACAGGCGGCACGATTCGAATCGTCAATCATTTCGCAGGACAGCAAGTCGAAAACATCACCGACGCCAATGGCAACTCGATGGTGCTTGCGACCGGGTTAATTGGTGGTAATGCACCCGGCATCATTGCCGCGGGCAACGGTGGAGAGACCCTGGATGGCAAAGGTGGCGATGATTTCCTTTTTGGCGGAAATGGCAACGATCGCCTGATAGGCGGCGGCTCACCGGAGGAAATGGGCAGGATACTTTTGTTTTCGGACCAGGATTTGGGCACGACGTGATCACCGACTTCACGCCCGCCGATCGTATCGAATTCGACGGAGGCGTGTTTAAAGATTTTGAAAAAGTCCTGGCCGAAGCCCAACAGGTTGGTGCCAACACCGTGATTACGCTCGACCCCGACAACTCGATAACGCTGCTGGGCGTGGCATTGCACAGTTTGCACGCGAGCAATTTCGCTTTTGGCTGATTGCAAGCAATTCAAGGCCGACCTGCTGCTCGGCAAAATCACCGGGCACCGTCGGATAACAGATGCCTGCCGAGTTGTTGGTGATGGGATCAAAACTTTCGGCAAGACGGCCGGCGTCTGACGCCGAAGCCCAGTCACAGCGAGCCATGGGAGAGGTCATCACGGCTGCCGGCACAAAAGTTATCCAACTGTCGGGTGGCGACTCTGACCATTTTTCCTGACCATCGATTTTTCGGAAGGCAATCTGCAAATCCGAACGACCGATTCCCAGAACATACCTGTTTCCTTCAACCAGTCGCCGCTCGCAGCAGCCGACAGCAAGGGCGTGGCCGCAGGAGCCGTGATCACCGATGGTCACGGCGATCAGGTCACCTTGCTCGGAGTAACCAGCGCGTCACTGGCAGAGCCATCAGGGAGATTTCCACTTGGTTTGAAGTTATGCGGCTGCTTTGCAGCTCTGGTGAGGATGATGCCGTCTGTTACGCCCGCGCCAGGAGCGGGCGCGCACGGCCCAGCAGCTTCTGGCCGGCCTAAACCGGCGCAGTCAAACCTGTCTGTTCGAAGAGCGCCCGCCCGGATCCCCGCAAGCGGGAGGGGAGCAGCTTTCACGCCGCCTCGAAATCGAGGTCGGCCCACACCGGCACGTGGTCCGACGGCTTTTCCCAGCCGCGCACATAGCTGTCGATCCCGACATTGAGCAGCCGGTCGCTGGCCTGCGGCGACAGTAACAGATGGTCGATGCGCAATCCCTGGTTTTTCTGCCAGGCGCCGGCCTGATAATCCCAGAATGTGTATTGCCCTGACGCGTCGGTGACGGCACGCAGCGCATCCGTAAGCCCGAGGCCGAGCAGGGATTGAAAGCTTTCGCGGGTGGTGGGGCGGAACAAGGCGTCGTTGACCCAGGCCGCCGGATTATGGACGTCCGGCGCTGCCGGAATCACGTTGAAATCTCCGGCAAGCACCAACGGCTCTTCAGCCTTAAGCCGTTGCTTTGAATACTCAAGAAGCCGGGCCATCCATTTGAGTTTGTAGGTATATTTATCGGTCTCCGGCGGGTTGCCGTTGGGCAGATAGAGACAGCCGACCCGCAGCACGCCTTGTTTGAGTGTAACGACGCCTTCCAGAAACCGGGCATGCACGTCTTCGTCGTCTCCGGCTAGCCCGGGCGTGGACTCGTCAAGTGGCAGCTTTGAGAGCAGCGCGACGCCGTTGAAGGTCTTCTGGCCGTGGGTGACCACGTTGTAGCCGAGCCCCTCGATCGCCTCGCGGGGAAACGCCTCATCGAGGCATTTCGTCTCCTGCAGGCAGACAATGTCGGGCGCGCAATCCTTCAGCCAGGTCAGGAGATGATCCAGCCGCTGCCTGATCGAATTGACGTTCCATGTAGCAATACGCATCAAAAGAGTCCGGTCGCTAACCAACATTTTCGCTTCTGTGGCATACCATGCAGCACAGGGCTGTGATAACCGTTTAGAATAAAACGGATAAGCCGCCGTCAAGGGGCAGGAAGCCGGGCCGTCCCGGTCTGTTCGCGGCCCGGCCGACGTGAAGTGTTATGAAAAAACGCACTTTGATGTTTTTCGCGGCCGCGCTGGGCATCGCTGCCCTGGCGGCCTTTGTGACCCGCTCGTCATGGACAAGCGGCGGCGCCAGCGCCCAGGGGCCGCAACGCGCGCGCGTGATTTCGGTCGAACTGGGCAAGGCAGAGCGCAAGCCGGTGCCGGTCGATGTCGATTCGATTGGAACGGTGACACCGATTTCCAGCGTGGCGCTGAAATCGCGCGTCGAAACCACCATCCTCGCCGTGCACTTCGAAGACGGCGCCAAGGTCAACGAAGGCGATCTCTTGTTTACGCTCGACGCGCGCCAGATCGACGCCCAGATCGAGCAAGCCGAAGGTATGCTCGCCAAGGACCAGGCGCAGCTCGAGGGCGCGCAACGCGATGTCAGGCGTTACAGCGACCTGATCGGCAAGGGCGCCACTACTCAGGTCAATCTCGATAATGCCAAGACCCAGGCCGACATTCTGATTGGCACGATCAAGGCCGATCAGTCCGCGCTGGACAATCTGAAGGTCCAGAAAAGCTACACCACCATCCGTGCGCCGTTTTCGGGACGGATCAGTGCCGCCAATGTGAAAGTCGGCAATTTCGTGCGTCCCGCCGATACCGCGCCGCTCGCCGTCATCAACCAGATGGCGCCTGTCTATGTGACCTTCGCAATTCCGCAGCGCGTGCTGGTCGATCTGCGCGATGCCATGGCAGCCGGAGGATCCAAGGTGATTGCGACGATCCCCGGCCACCAGCGATCCGAGGACGGCAAGGTCGCGATGGTCGAGAACTCGGTGGATTCGACCACCGGCATGGTCACCGTGCGCGGCATCATGAACAACGAGCGCGAAACCTTGTGGCCGGGGATTCTGGTCAACACAAAGCTCATCATCCGGACTGAAGAGGCCATCACGGTGCCTACGGCCGCGGTGCAGCGCAGCCAGAGCGGCAATTACGTATTCGTGGTGAGGGATGGCGTAGCCAAGGTTCAGCCGGTGAAGGTCGACCGTACCTTCCAGGGCACGTCCGTGATCGCCGAGGGGCTGTCGGGCGATGAGAATGTCGTTGTCGACGGACAATTGCTGCTGTCGGATGGATCGCGGGTCGAGCCGCGGGCTCGCAAGACCGGGGCCTGAGCGATGACGCTCTCAGAGCTTTGCATTCGCCGGCCTGTGATGACGACGCTAATCACAGCGTCGATCATCGCATTCGGCGTATTCGGCTTCCGGCTGTTGCCGGTTTCCGCGCTGCCCAAGGTCGATTTCCCGACCATCGCCGTGACCGCGACCTTGCCGGGCGCCAGCGCCGACACCATGGCAGCGTCGGTCGCCGGTATCATTGAGCGGCAGCTATCGACCATCGCCGGCATCTCGTCGATGTCGTCGAGCTCGTCGCAGGGCACAAGCGTCATCACCATCCAGTTCGACCTCAATCGTAACATCGATGCCGCCGCGCTTGACGTCCAGACGGCGCTAACGATCGCGCAGCGCCGGCTGCCGATCGAAATGACGATCCCGCCGAGTTTCCGCAAGGTGAATCCGGCGGATTTCCCGGTGCTGTTTGTTGTGTTGCGCTCTGCGACACTGCCTCTATCGGCAGTCCACGAATACGGCGACATCACCATCGGGCAGACCTTGTCGCAGATTCCAGGTGTCGCCCAGGTCAGCATTTACGGCGCACAAAAATTCGCCATTCGCGTCCAGGCCGATCCGCAGGCCGCCGCGGCGCGCGGGTTGTCGCTCGAAGATATCCGCGCCGCGGTCGCGCGCGCCAATTCCTCGACGCCGGTCGGAACGCTGAACGGACCGAAGCAGGATGTCGCCCTGCAGGCCTCCGGGCAGATGGACAAGGCGGCTGACTACCACCAAATCGTGGTGGCGTGGCATAATGGGTCGCCGGTCAAACTCGACGAAGTCGCGCGAATCTACGATAGCGTGGAAAATGACAAGATCGCGAGCTGGCTGAACGACGAACGTTCCATCGTGCTGGGCATTCAGAAACAGCCGGATGCCAACACCGTGGCAGTGGTCGATTCCTTGCTGGCGAAATTGCCGGCGTTGCGCGCTCAGATACCGCCGCCGGTGGATATCAGCGTTTTGATGGACCGCTCCATTTCGATCCGGCAGGCCGTCAGCGACGTCGAGCAAACGCTGCTGATTGCGGTTGCGCTGGTTGTTCCTGCGCTCGGCGTCTGCGACGCTCATTCCCGCGCTTGCCGTTCCGATCTCGTTGTTCGGCACCTGCGCGGCCATGTACGCGCTGGATTACTCGATCAATAACATGACGCTGCTGGCGCTCACGCTGTCGGTCGGCTTCGTGGTCGACGATGCCATCGTTATGCTGGAGAACATCATCCGTCACATCGAACACGGCATGCGGCCTTACGAGGCGGCGCTGAAGGGCGCCCGGGAAATCGGCTTCACCATCATTTCCATCACCTTCTCGCTGATCGCCGTGTTCATCCCGGTACTGCTGATGGGCGGCATTGTCGGCCGCGTGTTCCGTGAGTTCGCGGTGACGGTTTCGGTCGCGATCATCGTTTCCGGATTCGTATCGTTGACGCTGACGCCGATGCTGTGCGCACGCGTGCTGAAGGCCAGCGATGAGGCGAGGAAGCCGAACATCGTGCTTCGCGTCTTTGAACGGGTGTTCGATTCCTGGCTTCGCGCCTATGAATGGGGGCTCGACTGGGTGCTGGCCAAAAAGGCTGTCATGCTGCTGGTCACGCTGGCGACGCTCGGCGGCACCGTTTATCTCTACATGGTCGTGCCGAAGGGCTTCTTTCCGCAAGAAGATACCGGTTTCCTGATCGGCGTGACTGAAGCCGCGACCGACACCTCGTTCGAGGCCATGAAGGTGCGGCAGCAGGCGCTGGTCGATGTGCTGAAATCCGACCCGGCGATCGACTACATCAACAGCACGGTCGGTTCGGGTGGCCCAAATCCCACCGCGAATTACGGCCGGCTGTTCATCGCGCTGAAACCGCAGAAACAACGTGACGGTGCTAGCGCCGTCGTCGGACGCTTGCGGCAGAAGGCGACCCAGATTCCCGGTATGCAGGCGTTCTTCCAGAGCATTCAGAATCTGAGCATCGGCGGGCGAATTTCCAAGAGCCAGTATCAATACGTCCTGCAGAGCGGCGACACTGAATCGCTCTATCGTGTTGCGCCGGAAATGCGCGACAAGATCGCACAGATACCGGGACTGCTCGACGTCACCACAGACCTCTATATCAAGAACCCGCAGATGACCGTCGACGTCGATCGCGAGAAGGCCGCGGTCTACGGCGTCACCGTCGATCAGGTCCGCAACCAGCTCTATAACGCCTATGGCGGGCGCCAGATCGGCACCATCTACATGCCATCCAATGACTATCAAATCATCCTGGAGGCCCAGCCCGAGTTCCGCGTCGATCCGTCAGACCTGTCCAAGCTCTACCTGAAGACCGCGAACAACCAGACTATCCCGCTCGACGCGGTTGCGAAACTTGTACCGACGGTCGGCCCGCTGCAGATCAACCATCAGGGGCAGCAGCCCGCGGTGACGATCTCGTTCAACCTCGCGCCGAATTATGCGCTTGGCTACGCGGTGGACCAGATCACGGCGATCGAGCAAAGCTCGAATCTGCCGGCCACCATCGCCACCGGTTTCTCCGGCACGGCACAGGTGTTCCAGGATTCCTTGCGCGGGCAGGGCGTGCTGATCCTGGCCGCTGTCTTTGCGGCCTTCGTGATCCTCGGCATTCTCTACGAAAGCTTCATTCACCCCATCACCATCATTTCCGGCCTGCCCTCGGCGGGCATCGGCGCGATCCTCACGCTGATGCTGTTCAACATGGAACTGTCCGTGATCGCCATGATCGGCATCGTGATGCTGGTCGGCATCGTCAAGAAGAACGCCATCATGATGGTGGATTTTGCGCTGGAGCGCCGCCGCGTCGGCTTGAGCGCCGAG
>WNFJ01079434.1_pt3 | contig 11686 bp, 16 predicted proteins | sample 5400461 | NCBI WGS metagenome assembly WNFJ01 (sample SAMN13153349, study PRJNA577476) | soil metagenome | isolation source: 115 cm saprolite on Douglas fir-dominated hillslope | place: USA:California | collected 2013-09-17
GGTACCACCACCCGGGCCTGCGCGGCCTCCTGGGCACTTACCGAGGGCGAAACAATCCCGCCGGTGAGAGCCAAACAACTCCACGAGGCAAGAGAGATACCAATCCGGCGCAAGTAATTGGAAGTTAGGTTTTTCGTTTTACCATCACTACCGAACTTCACAAACTGTTCTTCAAGTCTCATGTGTTCCTTCTCCGCTGTTCCTGGGTCAAAACCAGGTGTGAGGCCTCTGGGACAATGTGTCGAAATTCTAGCTGAACACGGCTCTGCTTTGGTGTTTTCTTGCTCATGCTCTTCCGAGCGCTCGCCGGATGGAATTGTCAAAAGTGACGATAAAAGCGGTTGGCCAAAGCGATTCTGGCCGGTTTTCACTGAGTTCGTTGAGTCACTTACAATTGACGTTGTTCCCGAAAGGCAATAGAGTCTGCACGTTGTCACGTTGTCCACTAGCGAACGGAAAAGCTGTCCGGTGGGTGAGTTCTCTGACGCAATATCGGCCTTGCATCAAAGATGCATTCGACGGCAAGCGGATTTCAGTTTTCGTTTGAGAGGAACATATAGATGCGAATAGTTCGTTTGGTTTTCCCAGTATTTGCTTTACTGCTCGTGACGGCACTCGTTTCGAGTACTCTTGTACAGGCACAGACTGGCAAGCTCGAAATCATTAAAGCGGTCTACGGTAAAGAGGGATTGGGGAACGACGTAACCCAACGCCTTCAGAAGATGATTAAGAACAATACCCTGGATGTGAAGGTCACCAATATCATTATGGGCGGAGACCCGAACAAAGGCGCGGACAAGGCCCTGAAAGTCGATTACACCTATCGGGGACAGCGTAAGCAAGTGGTAGTCAAGGAAGGCGATCGGCTGAAACTGCCTTGAGTTATCGAAGTCCCTACTGGCTGGCGCGCGTTCGTGTATGTTTCCAGGTGCCGCGGGGCCAAAGTGAAAATTTCGCCCAGGTTAGTCGCAGTCGGGGTATCACGCTAAGAAGCGGGCGCGGTTTGTTTCCCCTGCAAGAAACCAGAGATGCTGGCGAAGAAAGGCGGTCTTGTCAGGAGACGATTGTGAACACTGGTTTCCTCTACGGGACAAACGAGATCATCATCTTCGTTATATTTTTCGCGTTGATGCTTGCCGCGAGCGAGTTTGGATTCCGTCTTGGCCGAAAGTCGGAGGCAAACACTCCGGATAAAACCAAGTCACTGGTCTCCACTGTCGAGGCCGCGATACTTGCAGTTCTCGGCTTGTTGCTTGGATTTACTATGTCCATGGCTGTGACTCGCTTCGAGGTCCGCAAGCAACTTGTGCTGGATGAAGCTAATGCCATCGGAACCTCCTACCTTCGTGCTCGACTTCTTCCTGCGCCAGAAGGCACCGAGATAGCGAGTATCCTTCGGGAGTACATCAATGTGCGGGTGCAGTACGGGACTGCGGGCAATGATCCCACACGGCTCGACAGTTTGCGCGCACAAACCGTTCGTTTGCAGGATGAGTTCTGGAAGCGAGCGGTGGCTTACGGGCAGAAAGATCCCAACCCGGTGAGAGCCGGCTTACTGCTGGAATCTTTGAACCAGACCATCGATCTGGAATCGGCGCGACGGATGGCATTACAGAATCATGTGCCTGAGAGCGTGATTTATGTGAATGGCATCGTCGGGATACTGGCGGCTATGCTAGTGGGGTACACATTTGGATTGAATGGACGGCGACAGATCTTCTCCATGTGCGTGCTGGCCCTAGCCATCACCCTGGTTCTTGCTTTAATCATCGATCTCGACCGGCCACGTTCAGGGTTCATCCGCGTAAGCCAACAGCCAATGATTGACCTGCAGCATGGACTTTGAAATGCCGGGGGTCACCTAAGGACCAGACGAACTTCTCCGGTAACGCGAGTTGTCAGGAGTTTGCCCGGCTCTCAGCCGCTTCTTTCATGGAGCGCCCTTCAGCGATGAGTTGGATGACTTCCCGCTGGCGGAGAGTGGGTTCAGCACGCCTTTGCCGATTGTGTGGACTCCCCGGCCCAGGCGGCCCAGGCTGAGAAAGCTGCTTGAGCGTGGAACCCGTGATACCATGCCCGGCGGTAACGCCTTCTTTGGTCGCTGGAGGATCAGTGCCACGAAGAAGGTTTCAAAGGGGCAGGCTCATCCAACGCGGAAAAATACCGATGTGGGTGGGCATGTTTAGGGAAGACAGGTTGCAACCAACATTCAAACGCATTAGACGCACGGTGACACTGGGACCTTGCAGCACCATGTCACGCCGCGCTGCTTTGGCTGCGTTGCAGCCGTATCTGGATGCAGTGAACGTTGCTCCTGCACCGGCACCGAGAAAAGCGGGCAAGACCTTTTCGGATGCGGTGCAAGAGTGGCGAGAACAAATTGCCGCGAATCTCAAGCCTTCAAAAGTCCGTGCAGCTGAAAGTCACCTTTCTCAGCACATTGTGAAGCGCCTTGGGAATCTTCACCTTCAGGACATGAACGTTAGGAATCTGCAAGCATTCGTGACCAGCACAGCCGCCACGGGAGTAACGCGGAAGACCCTGGAGAACATTTTGCAAACTGTGTTCTCCATTCTGCGTACCGCTAGGATGTTTGGTCACAGCGTGCCACCAGTGAAGCGTGCGGACCTAATGCTTCCCCGCGAGGAAGCAAAGAAAGAAGCACGCTTTCTGGATGCCAGGCAGGTTGGTGAAATCATCAGCAACGCCAAGGAACCCTACGCCACGATGTTTGCGGTGCTGGGAATGACTGGGTGCAGAGTTGGTGAGCTGCTTGGGTTGAAGGTTGGTGACTTGGACTTCAATCGAAAGGTCATCTACATTCGGCGTTCGATTGATTCACGCACGAAAGAAGAGCAATCCACGAAGACCAAGAACAGCACGGGCGAAGTGCCCATGCCTGCAGCACTGCATTCATGATGACCGAATACCGCGAAAACCCGAACCGCTACGTGTTCGCCAACCGGAACGGCAACGCCTACTCGGTGGGCAAGGTAACGGAATACGGACTCTGGCCTGTGCAAGACGCGCTGGGCATCCCTCGCACCGGCACTCACGCATTCCGTCATGCGGCAGCGAGTGAACTTCTCGAAGAAGGAGCACCACTCACTGTTGTGCAGCGGCAACTGCGTCATGGTGATGCGAAGACCACGCTTCAAAAGTACGGTCACGTGGTTGGAGATTCGCAGCGCCGTGCAGTCAACATGCTGGCAGAGAAAATCGAACGCCACGCTGTTGAATTGGAGTCAACTGCTGAATTGGAGTCAAGCCCAGTCTAAGTTGTTTGTTTGCTTAAGTTATGGAGCTGGCGATGGGAATCGAACCCAACGCCATTTCCTTCTAACCTACTGAATATACTGACTTCCCTTTACTGTGTCGCGTCCAACTGCGTCCAACTTCAAAGAATCTGCGACGTCCGCCATTGCCTGTTCAGTGATTCCCCCGCGCAGATGAATGTAAACCTGCGTCGTGCGGGAGTCGGTATGGCGGAGCTGTTTTTGTGCGACTTCTGCCGAGTAGCCCGCGTCCACAATGAAAGACGCGACTGAGTGACGGAATGCGTGGAGTCCGCAATGGGGGATTCCGAGTGCGTCGAGAATCGGCCAAAGTTGGTACGCCACGACTTTGTTGGAAGACGGCGGCCGGTCGTTCCGAGTGGTGAACAGAAACCCCTGCGCATTAGATTTCCATTGCTTCTGGTACTCACTGAGAACGGAAGCCAGCTTTTCCGGCATCGTAACCGGCGCTGCGCTGCTCCTGCTCTTTGTGGATTGAACCTTTCCGTACCACGCAGAGCGGCGAATGTGGATACACCTATGGTCAAAATCGATGTCTCCCCATTGAAGGCCAAGAGCTTCGCCAGCACGCATGGCCGTGAGGGCCAGGAGAATGAAAAACGTGCGCCAAGGCTCTTGCGCCAGACTGAGGATGGCTTCGACTTGGGGATGGGTGAAGTGCGGGGCGACAAAGGAACTGCGCTCTGGCAGAACCAGCTTCGTCAGTTCAATTGACTGAGCGGAATAGCCCCAGTTTTTCGCTGTGGTGAGCATTGAAGAGAGCGTGCTCAGAATGTTCAGCACGGTTTTCCTCGATGCACCTGGAAGACTGTTGATAAAGATTTGCTGATTCTCGGGACCGATCTGGTCAAGCCGGAGTTTCCCGAGTTCTGGAAGGATGTGTGCGTCGAAATGAGAATTCGCAGAGCGAACCGTCGAGGGCTTGCGCTTCGCGAGAACTTCCTCACGATAGCGTTTAGCGAATTCCTCAATCGTTGCAATGCGAGTCGGCTGGTAGGACGGAGCGTTTATGCGTGAGAGGATTTCGTCCAGTTTTCGAGCCGCAAGCCTCTTTGTCGGCAGTTCTTTCTTTGCGCCGAGTATGATTTGCGGCCGAGTGCGAACGATGCTTCCGTCAGCTTGGATGACATCCTCCCGATACCTGCCCAGCCAAACCTGCCGATTCTCGTTAAACAGAACAGTGCCTTTCTGATACCTGCGTCGAGCCAATTCTCCTCCTGGCGTCGATGCAGTTGGCTTGAGCGGGACTGTACCATATTCGGTAGTTGTCTGTTCAGTTTGGGCTGAATCATCGAGAGCGACTCGCGATTCGCTCGTGCCAGGCGCGCGGCGACGCGGTTGCAGAACTTGCATGAGCTTTGTCGCGGTCGCCATCCCGATGATTTAGAACAATCCCGCTTGTTTGTACCCGTCCGCATTGGCCTCCACCGCGCGGATCTCCTTCTCTTCGCATGCCTCCACGAGTTCGTGGGTCCGGGCGGCAGGCATGCGCCAAACGCGCGCATCGCTATCCCATTTCGCACCCAGCTTGGGAAAAACTTCCTTGAGGAGGATGGTTCTCCCGCTTACCGTCGTCGTCTCCTTTCCGACCTCATAAAAGACCGCCGCCGCCGCATTGCCCTCAGGATCGCGAGGCGGAGCGATTTCCAGGGTTTTTACTCCGGGGATGAAGGCGTCATGCTCGAATTCGAGCCTCCCCGCCGGTTCCGGTTCCATCTCGGCTTGAGCATCTCTCTCAATGACCTCAGCGAGAGCTTCCATTCCCGGATTGCTTATTGGCAGGCGCTTCGCCAAGATGCGAATCGCAGTTTTCTTCCACGCCTCCTCGTGGAAGGAGGTCCACATCACAGAATCCGGCTGCTTTGAGTGTTTCCTGTGCCGCTCGATGAGCTTTTTGTCAGCCCACTCCCAATCGATCGTACCGTCTTTGAACTCCACCAGAGCGTAGGCGCCGATTTCTTCCCCGCGGTCGCCCTCTGCCGGAGCGTGAAAGAGATTCCGCTTCGGTGCGTGCTGTCGCTCGAACTTGTCGTTGGCGTAAACTACCTCGGCATAAAAAGCACGCACATATCCGCTTTCGTATGCGCGCTGTACAAGCCCTCGCCAGGAGATCTGAAACTGCACTCGCCCTTTGTAGGGAATTAAGTAGCCGAGCTGGAGGCTTGGGGAAAGATTCACGCCGAGCTCCGCGGCCTCGTAGGCTGCTAGGAGCAGGCTGCCCGGGTCGCAGCCGAGTAGGTCGGGGTTCTTCTGAACAACCGTCGCCAGTTGCATTGTCCATTTCGTCGGATCGGTAGTCGCGGGCAATCGCTTTGCGAACTCCGGAGCCGACTCCTTGATGAGCTGAACGACTGGCCTTTTGATGAGCTCCACTTTCACCCCTCCCGCTCAGCAGAAAGAACACGTCGCAGCATTTCGAAAATTCCCCTCCGCGGTTTGTCCGGTTTTGGCTCGGTGCCGGCGTTAGACGAGCCGCTCTGCTCCTCTTCGTCGGCGACGATCACCACCACATCTTCGGCGGTGGCAAATACCCGCGATTTCCGGCCGGCTGAGATCTCAACCTCGACCGTCAGCGAGCCAAGAACACCGTCGGTGTCCACAACGGTGCCCCAACCGAATTTCGGCGACCAAACTCGTCGACCCACACACTGTTTGGCGCGAGTGGCTATGGCACGTCGCAGCAAAATAGCGCGAACGTCAGGTAGTAGATACCCAGCGACATTCGGCTGAGTCGGAGTGCCCGGGTTCCCCCCGAGCTCCTCGACTATGCATTCGCATTGCTCCTGATCTAACGTCGCTCTACCTTTCACCAGCACCATCAGCCCGGAATCGAACTTCAATTTCACTCCGAGATCCTCGGTTCGCTGGATCACTTCAGTTGCTTTTTCAGTTCTGTCCATCGATTTCCTCCCTTTGGAAAACTAATCGTCTCCACGAGCTAAGAGCCTGAGTGCTTCTTTAACTTCTTTCTCGAGCTTGGCCTGAATCACCATGCGTGACGATTCACCGACTAGTTCGGGTGCCACGCGCGGCGGAATCGCCATGATCCGCGCTTTGGTGCTCAACACGAGATCGGTCATCTCCTTTTCAACGTCCTGAATCGCCACGAGTTGTCCCTGCTCCTTTGCAAGCTCGATTTCTTTCAGGTCCGCTTCTGCGCGCAGCAACCGGACGCGCTCCTCACGTTCACCGGCGTAAACACCGTTGGCCATCGGCACCGCTTTTTTCTCGAGCGCTGCCTGGAGGTAGCGGATGTACCACAACATGCACTTCCCGAGGTCGTATTTCCCGCGATCTTCCTTCGGCAGCCCTTCGTTCGCGAGCTGCTGGACGCGCTGCGGGGTAAGATTGAGAGCTTGCGCCACCTTGCCGACCCTAACGATTGCCATTCGCAACCCTCACGAAAAAGAAAAACAAAGTCCGTTCAAAAGGCTCTTCCACTAGCCCGCCCACGGGCTCGCCGTCACCCTCGCGCGCCGCCGCCTCCGGAGGACCCGCCGCACGAGCGTCACGGCCTCACCCACTTTTCCCCGGGTAGAATCCGAAGCTTCCTCTGAGCTTGGAATCGGCTGCGAGAGCTTTGGCCGGGTGGCGCAGGGCGCGGCTCGCCCGCTGGTTTTTCTCATCCTCCATTTGGCCCGGGTCGACGCCCAACTCTGCCAGGCGCTTCGCGCATTCGCTCTTTTCAACAATTGCGGCACGAAGGTCCGCCAGAATGGAATCGATAACCATGGCGTCCCGGTCGATCTCAGGCTCTCCAGCAAACTCTTCCGCGACGACCTTTCCCTTGAACACCAGGCACTCGGGTTTTACGATGAGCAGATTTGCGACCTTAGCGAACACGCTGGCCCGTCGCGCCAATTCGTCGCATAGGGCGCCGATTCGTTTTTCGACTGAGCCCTGTTGAATGGTAAGTTTCCCGATCAACAACAAATCCGAATTACCCTCTGCCTGGCTCAATGTCGCTGCCTCCGTGATGTCTCGTCCTTCGATCATCGAATCTCCAACCTGGCGCTCTGCACCAGTTCTGCACCCGGAATGGTATTTCCCTCCTCGATCCGGTCTTTGATCGCGCGCTTGTCAATCCGGGGTTCGTAACTCACAAACTCCGCCGGAATTGCGGACTCATCGGTGATTTCCACCCGCACCGGATTTTTGCGAATCGCGAAGCTAAACAGCTTGCCCTCGACGCGGATGATCCCGGCGTCCTGCATCATTCGGAAAATCGACGACCGCACGCATTCAGCAATCTTTTCGTAACCGGCGCGACGTGCCGCGAGGCGCTTTTCTGCCTCCCGAATTGCCTTTGCCTCTGAATCCAGTCGCTCCAAGAACTCACCAACCCGATCGCGCTTTGCGACGATCTCGGTGTTATTCGTCTGGAGGTAGGTCGCGAGCTCTTTTTGCTGACCCTCATTCAATCCGCCGTTCTCTTCCAACTGGTCTGGGATCGACTGAAATAAGCCCCCACAAAGTTCGCCGCCCACCGTCCAGCAAATAGGTTGGGGCGGCTGTTCAGTTTTTGCGAACGGGCTTGATGGAACTTCACCGACTCTGCTTGTCATCTGCCTTCTCCTTTGCCTCGACAGCCATCGCGGTCGCTGCCGTACTCACTCGTGTGAATCTTCGCCCCGGCCAGTTATCAAACATCCTTGTGCACCACGGAAACTTCGGGTTTGGCGTTGAGCTTGACATTGAACGCTTCTGTGGCTCGCCGGAGCCAGTCGGCGGGAATTTTGGAATGCTGAGGTGCCGCGAACTTTATTGGCGCTCCGGGGGTGATAGGCACACCAGGCTGAAACTCTCCGCGCGTGAGTTCACCTTTGCGGCGGAGGAAGATTCTGGGATAGGTAATGCCCCGCAACTTGCAGCGGTCGAGGGTTGTTTTCAGAACGCGGATGAGCTTCTCGGGCTGCGTGGATCGGCGTTCCGCTTCCCATGCATCCTCAAGGATTACGAGGGCGGGGCCGTTGCCTTCCTCGAGGAGTTGCAAGTCGATCTTGAGTATGCTTTCGATGTTCGTTTCCATAGGGCTTTTCCTCTCTTTTTTTGCTTTTGTCAGTCAGTCAGTCAGTGCAAGGGAAAGACTCGTTCGGTTTTTTTCGTCCTGCTCCTTAACCCAAGAGAAAGATAGAATCTAATGTGCTTGACTGACTGACAAAGACAACTACAACCCGGGGGTACTCTTCTTCTGAATCTCCCTCTGTTTCTGTGTCTCCCTCTCCCTCTAGCGCGTCACACGTCGTCACATTCAGCGTCACACCTTCGTCACGCCTCGCGTCACACGCCGTCTTGCTTCTTCTTTTTGCGCCACTTCTTGGTGCGCGCCGCTCCGTCCAAAGGGGGCTGATACTTGTCCCATTTGAGGATTCTTACCGCCATTCTGTCCCCCTCATTTATGAGTTCGATTTTGCCCGTGGATTGGAAGAGTTCGAGCGTTGCCATCACGTCGATGTCGGGCTGAAAGCCTTGATACCACGCAAGCGGGTAGCCGAGGATTTTCCCGTTCACCTGGCCGGGAGAGATGACGCCAGCAGTGCGACTCCGAGCGGCTTGCGCGAGCAAATCCACCCAGAAGGCACGTTGCGAACCTGACATCTCATAGCGAGTCGTGCCATCAAGCCACGGCGCAACCCAGAGCTTGATCCACGGGCGACTTTCTCCGAGAGGATTTTCAGGTAATTCCTGATGATCAGATTTTTCGGGTACGGCGAGTCTCCTATCTAAGTCGGCCATTCTTCGCCTTGGACTCATGCCTCGCCCTGCTGCTGCAACTGAGCATGATGTCTGGCATGTGCGCGCACTTTCGCATTGCCGCCTTTTCCTTTTTCCCCTGTTTCGTGGGCTGCCCCTGCCTTCACAATTTTTTGCAGCTCCTTGATCGGAATAACGATGCGATCGCCCACGCGAGCGGCTTTTACTGTCCCTAGGTTCACGAGTCTTCGCCATGTCCACTGGGAGATGTCAGTCATTTCCTCCGCCTTAGCGAATCCGACAGCGAGTTTTGTCATTTGTCGCTCCTAAGCATCATTGGGCTTGAGTTCGCGTTCTTGGTGCGTCGTAAGTTTAAGCCCAAAAAAAGCACACACTCTGCCCTTGAAGAACGAAAATGCCCATTTCCACCTCTCCCGCATCTCGCCATGACTCGCCATTACCCACCATGACTCGCTGGAACTCGCCAAGACTCGAATTTGAAAAAGAATTTCCTTGACACACTCATCGCTAAGGGTCGGAGATGGCGGGATCGGTATATTTCCTGCCGTTCCGGGCTTTCTTGATCGCGCTCTGCCGCGCGCTGCAGGAAGACGAAAACGAGCTCACTGCATTGGAAGGACCGTGGCTCGGTCTGATTGATTAGCGTGAGGGCGGATCTCACCGCTGCGTGAGCTTCTTAGAAGCGGTGAACTGACGCTCTGATCGGAGCGTAGGTGACATTCGGGCCGGCGCGCTTCGAGTTCAGGCCCGAGAATTTCAAAGTTCGCGAGCAAGAGAGCAAAGTGAACCTAGATTCTTGCTCAGGAGGCTCTGTAGAAGGTAAAGTTAGTCCGTCGCGACCACGCTCTGATTTCTTTAATCGCTGAAAGGTCCCATGACCCGAGGTAAGGGAAAAAACGCCGGAAACTCCACCTCTAAAAAACGACCCATAGACCGCTACGAGCACAAGGACAAAAAGCGCATCAATAATCCCCCCGTTGGATTGGTGACCCCGGAAACCGATCCTGCGCTGCCGACCCACAAGGTATACGACTACATTCAGCCGGTGCCGGATGTTAAACCAGGGAACGAACTGCGATACGATCCACACCTCGATCCGCAACTCGTCTGGGCGGGAAAGAAAGAGCATGTGTCATTCGAGGTGCCCACGGTTTCGCTCCATGTCCACGAGACGATTGATCCACGAACGATTATTGAAGCGGTCCGTAAGCGCAACGGTGATAGAACACCTGTGCAGCCTTCGCTTTTCGAGCGGCCTGAGGAACGAATGCCTCTGCACGATGCGATTGATTTCTATAAGCACGCCCACGGCTGGTCTAACCGGCTGATTGCGGGTGATTCCTTGCTGATTATGAACTCGCTGCTGGAAAAAGAAGGCATGGCCGGGCAGGTTCAAATGGTCTATATAGACCCGCCTTACGGCATCAAGTACGGCTCGAACTTTCAGCCGTTCGTGAATAAGCGCGACGTGAAGGACGGGAAGGATGAGGACCTAACGCAAGAACCGGAAATGATTCGCGCATTCCGCGATACTTGGGAAGTTGGCATACATTCCTATCTGACCTATCTGCGTGATCGACTGCTCCTCGCACGAGAATTACTTCACGAGTCCGGCTCCTGCTTTGTTCAGATTTCGGACGAGAACCTTCATCTTGTGCGCAGCTTGATGGACGAGGTGTTCGGACCCAAGAACTGCGTTGTGACGATTCCAGTGAAGAAAAAGGGTAGCCAGAAGAGTGGGCTTATCGACCCATTGAATGACTATATTGTCTGGTACAGCCGAAGTCCACGAGCAAGCGGGGTGGTCAAATTCCGCCCGCTTTTTGAAAAGCGTGAGTTAGACGCCGAGACCATTCGGCGGTTCAACTTGGTCGAGCTCCCCGATGGTCGAGAATGTCCAATCGATGCGGTGCCGTCAGCCTCAAAGCTTGACGAATTGATCGACTATCGAACCCGACCAGAACAATTGTTTCGCGACTGGCCATTGGCTCGCCTTATCTATCCGGGAGAACAACTTACCAGTGGTGGTGAGCGCCCGAATCAGAGCGACCCTATCGAGTTTGAGGGTGAAGTTTTTCATCTGAAAAAAGGTCTTTGTTGGAAGACGACGACCAGAACTCAGGATGGATCACCGCCTGGAATTGACCGTCTGAAATGGGCAAATCGTCTTGCTCCGGGTCGCGGGCACCTTAATTACAAGAGGTATCTTGACGATTTTGGCTACAAACAGCTTTCCAACTGGTGGGATGGCATTGGAGGGGCTTCCGATGCGATCTACGTTGTGCAAACCACGACCGAAATTTTGAGCCGATGCATTCTGATGACCACTGATCCCGGTGACCTCGTGTTCGATCCGACTTGTGGTTCCGGAACCACCGCATATGTCGGAGAACAGTGGGGCCGCCGATGGATCACTTGCGACACCTCGCGTGTTGCTGTCACGTTGGCTAAGCAACGCTTGATGGCGGCTGTCTTCGACTATTATGAACTCGCGCATCCTGAGGAAGGCGTCGGCAGCGGTTTTAGATACAGGAGCGTCCCGCACGTAACGCTAAGCTCAATCGCCAACAATCCGGAAGTCTGCAAAGGTATGAGCAGGCAGCAGCTACAATTCGCAATTGCAAAATACGCAGACCATGAAACTCTCTACGACGAACCGTGCACTGACAATACTC
>WNFJ01237007.1_pt1 | contig 11685 bp, 9 predicted proteins | sample 5400461 | NCBI WGS metagenome assembly WNFJ01 (sample SAMN13153349, study PRJNA577476) | soil metagenome | isolation source: 115 cm saprolite on Douglas fir-dominated hillslope | place: USA:California | collected 2013-09-17
CAAATCCTGCGACGTATGTGAAAGCGTGGGATGAAATCCGCAAACTCTTGTCCGAGACAACGGCCGCGAAATTGAACGGTATCACCGCCGGGATGTTCTCGTTCAACACCACGGGCGGACGCTGCGACACCTGCGAAGGCGCCGGCATGGTCAGCATCGACATGCAGTTTCTCGCCGACGTCGAAGTGATCTGCGAGAAATGCGGCGGACGCCGCTTCAACGAGCAGGTGATGAAAGTCACCTATCGCCACAAGAACGTGAACGACATCCTTAACATGACAGTCGACGAGGCAATGCGCTTCTTCGTCGACAAACGCGCGATCCTCAAACGACTCGTCTCGCTGCGTTCCGTCGGCCTCGGATATCTCCGACTCGGCCAATCCACGGCGTCACTTTCGGGCGGCGAAGCCCAGCGCCTCAAGCTCGCGTCGTTTCTGTCTGAACACGCGAAGTCCGAAGGCGGGCGGCTTTTCCTGTTCGATGAACCGACGACCGGTCTGCACTGGTCCGACGTCGATCAACTGCTCAAGACCTTTCGTGATTTGATCGACCGCGGAAATTCAGTCGTGGTCATCGAGCACAATCTGCAGCTCATCGAGGCCGCCGATTACGTCATCGATCTGGGGCCGGAAGGCGGCGACGGCGGAGGCGAGGTCGTGGCGATTGGAACGCCGGACGAGATTGCGGCGAATCCGCGCAGCGTGACAGGAAAGTATCTCGCTTCCATGGAGCAAATGCCCGTAAGTCGCTGATCGCGCTATACAATGGCGCGCCGAATGCACGCGTGGAGGCTCTGATGACTACGACTCCGCAGGAGTTCCCCGACATCGTCCACCCGGAGCTGGAACTCGTTCCACCAGTCCCATTCGAACCGTACATTCCCGCGCCCACCGAGCTCCGCGAGCTGACGCCACTGCCCGTCATCATGGGGACAATCCTCGGCGCGATCTTCGGCGCGTCGTCGCTCTATCTCGTCCTCAAAGTCGGATTGACGGTCAGCGCGTCGATCCCGGTCGCTGTCATCTCGATCACGCTTTTCCGCATCCTGTCGAAGTTCGGGATGCGCGACGCGACGATTCTCGAAAACAACATCGTGCAAACGGCCGGGTCGGCGGGCGAGTCGATCGCGTTCGGCGTCGGCGTCACGATGCCCGCGATCCTCATCCTCGGCTTCGATCTCGAATTCACGCGCGTGATGCTGGTGGCCGTGCTCGGCGGACTCCTCGGAATCCTGATGATGATTCCGCTTCGACGCGCGCTCATCGTCGCCCAGCACGGACTGCTCAAGTATCCCGAAGGCACCGCGTGCGCCGAAGTGCTCAAGGCCGGCGCGTCCGAGGAGTCGCGGACAGCGGCATCGGAAAGTGCCAAGCGCGAAATGGAAGCGTTAGGCGGCGCTACCACCAGCGCCAAGACGATCTTTACCGGCTTCGGGATCGGCCTCCTCTACAAGAGCGCGATGGTGGCGTTTCGCGGATGGAAGGACACTCCCGAGAAGCGATTCGGACCTCCATTCGACGGCGGTTCGGTCGCGTCAGAAATCTCGCCCGAGCTTCTCGGCGTCGGCTACATCATCGGGCCGCGCATCGGGTCGATCATGTGCGCCGGCGGCGTCCTCGCGTACCTGGTGCTCATTCCGGCGATCAAGTACTTCGGAGCGGGACTCACGGCTCCGCTCGAGCCGGAAGGCAAGCTGCTGATTCGCAACATGAGCCCCAACCAGATCCGAAACGCCTATGTGCTCTACATCGGCGCGGGAGCAGTTGCGGCCGGCGGAATCATCAGTGTGCTTCGGTCGCTGCCTGTGATCTGGCATGGACTGGCGGAGGGGCTGAAAGATTTCCGGGGCGGCGCGGCGGCCAGAGCGAGCATGCTGCGGACAGATCGCGACATCTCGATGAAGGTCGTCCTCATCGCGATCATCGCTCTCATCGTCGTCATCGCCTTCTCGAATCCCCTCTACGTCGGCGGAACCGGAATCGGCGCACGCATCGCAGCAGCCTTCCTGATCGTCATCTTCGGATTCCTCTTCGTCACCGTTTCCTCGCGCCTGACCGGAGAAATCGGCTCGTCTTCGAATCCGATCTCCGGAATGACTGTCGCGACGCTCCTGCTGACCTGCCTGGCGTTTCTCCTGCTCGGATGGACGGGCAGCAATTACTTCGTGACCGCGCTATCGATCGGCGGCATCGTCTGCATCGCATCGTCGAACGGCGGCACAACGTCACAGGATCTGAAAACAGGATTTCTGATCGGCGCGACACCGAGAAATCAGCAGATCTCGATTCTGATCGGCGCGCTTTTCTCGGCCTTGATCCTCGGCCCGATTCTCCTCGCTCTGAACGACGCGGGCTCGGTGTACGTCCCCGTCAAGAACCCGCCATCAGGCTTCACAGCAGGCAAAGCCAATCCCAACGAGCATGTCGATGTATCTCAACTGCACACTCGCGAGCGGTTATCCGGCCCTCTGAAGAACACGGATACCTCGGGCGGCAATGCCGAAAAGTATCTCGTCGACTCGACGGGACGGCTGGTGTACTTCGTCGATCCGGCCATCAACGGCGCTTACAAATATCTGCCGAACGGACAAAAGCTCACGAAGTTCGACGCACCGAAAGCAACGCTGATGTCGTACATCATCAAGGGCATCCTGGGTGGAAAACTGCCGTGGGGACTCGTGCTCCTCGGCGCCTTCATCGCGATTGTGCTGGAGATGTCGGCGATCCCGTCGCTGGCATTCGCCGTCGGCGTTTACCTTCCGCTGGCGTCGTCGGCGCCGATTTTCATCGGCGGCATGGTGCGGTTGCTTGTCGACAAGTGGATCGCAAAGAAGTACGCCGGCTTGAGCCTGACCGAAGACCAACTGACGGCCGAGGGCGATAAGAGTCCAGGCGTGTTGATGGCCTCGGGTTACATCGCGGGCGGCGCGATCGCCGGAATCGTCATCGCATTTCTCGCCGGTGTTCCTTCGATGGGCGGCTTCAACGACACCATCGAAAAGTGGTCGAAGCACAACGTGTTCTTCGAAGGACCGCATGCTGATCTTTACTCTTTGATTCCGTTCGCCGTGCTGATCGTGCTGCTCTACCTCACCGGTCGCGAGGCGATCCTCGCCCACCGGCGACTCAAAAGCTGAAGAAGCGATTTCGCTCGACAGCTGACCACGTCGCAGCGAGACGTCGCGCGCGCCAGCGCGGCAGCATCCGCACCGACCACACGTAAACGATCAGCGCGAGATTCGCGATCGCGACCACGAGCATCGTCTCGGCGCGATCGAGCAGCGGAATGTGGGCGTGCGACCAGCGAATGAAAAGCGCGTCGACGCCCGCGAGCAGGAGAAGATCGAAAAAGTCGCGCATAGTCGCACGACGCCGCGCCGACTTGATGATGGGACGCGACTGGAAAACGATGTTGGGATCCGTTCCGTCGGGGGAGACGCCGGGTAGCAAAAGATCGCGCCGCATGAAGAGTTTGACACTCTCATGCGGCGTGAAATTCCAAATAACTGATGGCCTCGTCAGGATAACGGTCACCGCAGCCGAATCGTCTGCGCGATGTAGTTTCCGTCCGCGTCGCGATAGGCCTTCGCTACCACCGCATCTCCTTCGCGAAGCCTGTCGGCTGTCGTGTAACCGCCCGTTTTGGTGCGAACGACGAAATCCTCCAGGACGTACAGCGACACCGTACGGTTGTTCTGCGTGTCCCGCACAACGAGGCGCGGACCGTTGTTGAGCGACTGGGAAACCGTCCCGTAGATCGTGACAGCTCCGAGGACGTCACCGCCGCCATATGGTCGGGTGGGCGCGGTGGGTGCTGCGGGCGACGTCGGCGCCGGTCCGAACGCGTCGTCGCCGAACCGCACGGTCGTCGCGGTGAACGTGTCACCGTTGTAGCTGCCGCTCAGATCGACCTGATCCCCTGCCTGCATGTCGGCGGCGCGCACGCGGCGGCCCGAGGAATCGACCGCTGACGACAGATCGACACGGACCTCGGTGCGACCATTGTCGACACGGACGCTGTTGTTGCGCCGGTCGATCGATGTGACACGTCCCGAAAGCGCGCCGACCTGCGCGATCGATCCGCCCGAATCCTGAGTGCTCTGCAGGACGTCGATCGTGCGCGCGCGAAGCTCGCTGCCGCTCGTCGTCGAGCCATCGGCTTCGACGCGGATGCGATCCCCCGGTTCGAGATTCGAAATACGGTAGACCGTGTTTCGATAGTAAACAGGTGTGTTCGATGTCCCACGGATCGTGATCATCTCGCGCCGATCCGTTTCGATGACGACGCGGCCGTCGGTGGCATTCACCTGGCGGACAACGCCTTCCACGCGTCCCGGCTGTACCGTCGTGGTGCTCGGTGTGGTGCCGGATGCGGTTGGTGGAGAAATCGTGTTCGGCGTTCGCGTCTGACCGACGCCAGTCTGCGGCGATTCAATCGGCCGGCCGAGGAGCGTGACGTAGTCGGCTCCGATCACGGCCGTGTTGCGGCCGACACCACGCACTTCAACGCGATCGCCGACGCGCAGGTTTGCGAATCCGGTGCTGCCGACATACACCTCCAGCGAGCCGTTGATTGTCCCGCCGAAGCCGTTGTACTGCGTCGAAACAGAGTCAGCCTCAACAGTGACTTGTCCATATTGATCATCGTCGGGCTTGATCGTGAAACGCCTTCGGCCTTCGTCGACGTTCGTGACGGTGCCGACGAGCGTGCCGCGGATGCCTTCGCGGACGTCGTTGCTTGTCCGCCATTGACTACCAGACTGTCCGAAAGCGGAGACAGCGATCGCGAGAAGAAACCCAAAAGTCGCTGACTTACGGAGCATGTTTACCTCCTGACCATTCGCCACGGGCAAACCGTACGCCAGAGTCAGCGGCGCATCACCTCACGGCCAGCGATCGTCGCGGTCTGTACGAGACGGTCATCGCCCATGAAGATCAATCCCGCGAGCAGATCTTCGATATTGGAGGCCCGATCGCTCCGCAGCGATATGAGTGGCGTGGCGTGGAGATTCAGCACCAGGAAATCCGCCGACTTGCCCGCTTCCAGGCTGCCGCTCTCGGTGTCGAGCGATAGCGCATGCGCGCCGCCGAGTGTGGCGAGATACCACAGCTCGAACGGGCTGAGAGAAACGCCCTGAACCTGCTGCACTTTGTACGCGTCTGCCATGGCGGTGAACATCGACGGTGTCGTTCCCGCGCCGATATCGGTGCCGAGTCCGACGATCACGCCGGCATCGCGGGTGTGATGCAATCGAAACAGACCGCTGCCAAGGAAAAGATTCGAGTTGGGACAGTGCGAGATGCGCGCTCCGCGCCGCGCGAGAAGGTCGAGCTCTTCTTCTGTGAGATGGACGCCGTGCGCGAGAACCGTTTGCTCGCCCAGCAGACCGTAATGATCGTAGACATCGGCGTACTCGGCTTCGGGGAAAAGCTCGTGCACCCACGTGACCTCATGTGTGTTCTCGGAAATGTGCGTGTGCACGTAGGCATCCGGAAACTCGCGTTTCAGATCGCCGGCGCGATGGAGAAGCTCAGGCGTCGAAGTCGGCGCGAAACGGGGTGTGATCGCGTATCGCAACAATCCGCGGTTGTACGACTCTGCTCGTATGACGTGTGGGCGTTCTCGAGGAGCGCATCGGGCGCGTTGCGGTCCATCATCGCCTTCCCGGTGATCCCTCGAAATCCGCGCCGCTCCGCTTCTGCGAAAAAGATATCCGTCGCTTCGAAGTGAATGGTCGAGAAGATCAGCGCGCACAGCGTCCCGTTGTGGAGGAGCTCATTAAAGAACGCTGTGGCGATCGTGGCGGCATGCTTCGGATCGCTGAATTTCGCCTCCGTCGGAAACGTGTATCGATTCAGCCACTCGAGGAGATGACCGCCGTAGGACCCGATCATCTCGAGTTGCGGCGCATGGAGATGCGTGTCGAAGAAACCGGGCGTAATCAGCGAGTTGCGGCCGAGGTCCACGACCTCGCCGTCAGGACGGCTGTCCCACGGTCCGATGCCCGCGATCCGCGATGCATCGACGGCCAGGTATCCGTCATCGTAGAAAAGGTAGGACTTTGCCGGGTCGCCGCGAAATGGATCGGAAATCGGCGTAAATATCCGCGCCCGGAACAGCTTCACTCGCCGATTGTAGTTGGGATCTCTTCCTCGGGCTCTTCAGGAGCCATGAGCTTCTCGAACACCATCGCCTGATGGGCACCAACGACGACGGGCGAGGCGTCGCTCATATCCAGCGACGCCGTCAATGCCAGCGATGTCTGCGTCACCGCCTGGACAAACGGCGCTTCGCTGGTGGGGACGACGGCCGGCTCTTCCTTACGTGGACGCAGCTCGCGTTCCTCTGCTTCGCGGAAATCCTTGTTGAACATCAGAAGCGTTGGCGCGATCTTTTCGTACAGCTCGTGAGTCGCACGCACGTCCTCGAGGCAATAGTCCGCGATCTCACGGTGCAATCCGGCGCGATACCACGACTCGACGCTGCGGCCGTCGACGCCCTCACGCTTCGAGGTCGTGACGCCGAAAACCTTGCAGGCCAGATCGAGATTGAACTTGAACTGCCGGCTGTTGGTCGTGCCGTAGAAATTCAGCGCCTCGCGAAGATCGCAGTTCGGATGCATCTGATACCGATATCCGACCAGATCGCGTTTCGGTATCACGCTGTTGACCGCCGAGCGAATCATCAGAAATGGTCCGTCGAACTGACGGCCATTGAATGAGATGAAGCGCGAGTCGTTGTCGAACCAGTCCCAGAATTTCTCGAGGATCTGCTTCTCGGTTCCCGACACGTACGTACGCGATCCGGATCGCTCGACTCGCACATCGGTTTGACCGGGCATTTCATAAAGCGCGCACGAGCGGCCATCATCGATCCGAATGACGCCGATGGCAACGATCTTTCCGCGGAATGGTGACAGCCCGCCGGCGCGCTTTGTCTCCTCGGCGCCGTCTTCGGTCTGTCCTTTGATCAGGTACTCACGGACATACGGATCGTGCTCCTCCCACGGAATGCCGACAGTTTCGATATCGATGACAAGTTTTTTCATGGACGGGACCGGACTAGTTTATTATCGACGACTTCCTTGACGGTCGCCGCGGACTTGTCGAGTGCTGCCCGCTCCTCGCTGGTCAGCTTGATCTCGATGATTTGTTCCATTCCGTTTCGACCGAGTTTTATCGGCACGCCGACGAACAGATCGCGAATGCCGTATTCACCCTGAAGAAACGCAGCACACGGCAGAATCTTCCGCTTGTCCTTGAGAATCGCTTCCACCATCTCCACAGTCGAGGCCGCCGGCGCGTACCACGCTGAGGTGCCGAGGAGGTTGACGACCTCGGCGCCACCGTTTCGGGTTCGCTCCACAATCGCATCGATGCGGTCCTTCGCGATCAGCTCCGTGATCGGAATTCCAGCGACAGTCGAGTAGCGCGGCAGCGGGACCATCGTGTCGCCATGGCCGCCGAGGACAAAGGCGTGCGTGTTTTCAACGGAGACGTTGAGCTCCATCGCAATGAAAGCCCGCATCCGGGCTGAATCGAGAACGCCGGCCATCCCGATCACGCGCTCCCTCGGAAATCGCGAGACGCGGCGCGCGACTTCGCACATCGCATCGAGTGGATTCGACACGATGATCAGGATCGCGTTCGGAGAGCGCGTCGCGATCTCACGCGTCACGGCCGCGACGATCTCCTCGTTCTTCCACAGCAGGTCATCGCGGCTCATGCCAGGCTTCCGTGGCAGCCCGGCGGTGATCACGACGACCTCGGAGTTCGCGGTTTCGTCGTAGCCGTTCGAGCCCGTCAGGATCGCGTCGTATTTTTCGACGGGCGCCGCTTCCATCAGATCGAGCGTTTTGCCCTGCGGAACGCCCTTGACGATGTCCACGACGACGACATCGGCGATCTCTTTGAGCGCAATCCCCTGCGCTACTGTGGCACCGACGTTGCCGCCGCCGACGACGGTTACTTTTGTTTTCATGCGCTAACCTCTTCCGGGGCGCGGATTCTATCGCATGCTTTCCGACTTCACCGCGATCGCGAACGCGATCGGTGCAACAACAAAGAAGCTCGAAAAGGAGCGGCTTCTGGCGGAGTATCTCCGCACGCTGGACGACGCATCGCTCGAGCGCGCGGTCGTCTTCTTCTCCGGTTCGCCGTTTCCACTCCGCGAAGAGCGCGTGGCCGGCGTCGGAGGCGCAATCATCAGCTATGCCGCGTCCGAGGTCACGGGACGAAGTGGGGACGAGATTTGGGCGTCGTGGTCGAAGCATGGCGACGCCGGCGATACGGTTGCCGACAGTTTCTCGCACGACCCGTCGCGCACGATCACGCTGTCGGAGCTCGGCGAATACTTCGATCGCATCGCGAAGACGTCGGGTTCGATCGAGAAGAGAAACCTCCTCGTCGATCTGCTGAGAAAAGTCGACGCGGAGGGCGCTCGCTACGTCGTGAAGATTCTGGTCGGCGAACTTCGCATCGGGCTGCAGGAAGGACTGGTCGAGGCGGCGATCGCGAAAGCATTCGGGCGGACAGTCGGTGCGGTCCGGCGAGCGAACATGTTCACGGGCGACATCGGCGCGACCGCGCTTCTCGCGAAAAGCGACGCGCTCGAAAGCGTCAATATGACGCTCTTTCATCCGTTCGCGTTCATGCTGGCGCAACCGGAAGAAGATCCCGAGGAGATCGTCGCCGTGTTAGGCGAGGGCGCGTTCGCGGATGACAAGTACGACGGCATCCGCGCCCAGATCCATCGCGAGGGAAACGAGGTCCGCATCTATTCGCGAACGCTCGACAACGTGACGCATCGATTTCCGGAGATCGCCGCCGCCGCGCTGCAGCTCGATCGCAGCGTTATCCTCGACGGCGAGATCGTGGCGTTCCGCGATCGAATTCTGCCGTTCGCCGTCATTCAAACCCGGCTCGGCAGACGGAAGGTTTCTGAGGCTTTGCTCCGCGACGCGCCGGTCGCATTTTTCGCGTTCGACCTCTTGTACGAAAACGGTGAGGCACTTTTCGAATTGCCTTTGAGCGAGCGACTGGCGCGTCTTCGCAACGTCGTGAAAGGCGGCGCCATCCGGCCCTCAGATCAAACTCCGATTCGCGATGCCGCTCACATCGACGAGCTATTCGACGCCGCTCGAGCGCGCGCGAACGAAGGCCTCGTCGTGAAAGATCCCGGATCGATCTACACACCGGGCCGTCGCGGAAAGTCGTGGCTCAAATACAAGAAGGCGCTCGCGACGCTCGACTGCGTCGTTACGGCGGCCGAATACGGCCACGGCAAACGGCGGAGCGTCCTCTCCGACTATACGTTCGCCGTGCGACGCGATCAGGAGCTCGTCAACATCGGCAAGGCCTACTCCGGGTTGACCGATATTGAGATCGATCAGCTCACGAAACAGTTCAAAGAAACGACGACCGCGCGGTACGGGCCCGTACACATAGTCGAGCCGCGCGTCGTCCTCGAGATCGCGTTCGATCGGATCCAGGAATCGAAGCGACACAAATCGGGATACGCGCTGCGCTTTCCGCGGATCGCGCGGATTCGCGATGACAAGAACGTCGATCAGATCTCGACCATCGACGAAGTTCGCCGGATTTACGAGGGGCAGTTGAAACGCGAGCAAGGCGCGTCATCCTGAGCCGCGAAGACGGCCAAGGACCTCGTTTACAGAGGTCCTTCGCTTCGCTCAGGATGACGGCTGCGCTATTCTCCGCGCGATGCCGCAGCTCCTGCAGAACACGTTTATCGCAGCGCCGCCAAAGCGACTGGTGCTCGAAAACGGATTTCGGTTTTCGCATGGCGAGACGATCGCGCCATTCACGATTCAATACGAGACGTTCGGCGAGCTGAACGCCGATCGCTCCAACGCGATCCTTGTTTGCCACGCACTGTCGGCGGATGCACACGCCGCCGGCAAGTACACCAGCTCCGATGAGGAGCGGCCCGGGTGGTGGGATGGGTTGATCGGCTACGGCAAAGGGATCGATCTCGAAAAATACTTCGTCGTCTGCGCGAATCTCCCCGGCTCGTGCTACGGCACGACCGCGCCCTCGTCGATCGATCCCGCGACCAGCAAGCCCTACGGATCGCGATATCCGTGGCCAACGATCGAGGACATGGTGCATTCGCAAAAACTCGTTCTGGACCACCTCGGGATTTCGCGCTTGCGATCGCTGGCCGGCGGCTCGTTAGGCGGAATGCAGGTCCTGATGTGGACCGCGCTCTATCCCGACTTCGCCGACTCGATCATGGCGATGGCCTGCGGAGCCGCTGTGCCGGTCGCCGGAATCGCGTGGCACGTCATCGGACGCAAGATCATCGAGAGCGACACGCGATTTGGCGGCGGCGATTACTACGACAATCCGGAGCCGCTGCGCGGCCTGCAGGTCGCGCGGATGGTCGGCCACATGACTTATCTCTCCGCCCAGGCATTGCAGTCGAAGTTCGGACGCCGCCGCCGCGGAAACACGCGCCAGTTCGAGATCGATTCGTATTTCGAGTACCAGGGACAGAAATTCGCGAAGCAATACGACGCGAACTCCTACATTCGCGTACAGGCCGCCATGGACGAGATGGATCTCGAGGAGCAGTTCGGATCTCTCGAGAGCGCGTTTGCGAAGTGGCACGGCAAGACGCTGCTCGTTTCCTTCGATACCGATTGGCTGTTTCCGGTCGCGGAAGTCGATCGCGTCGAGCATGCAATGCGGGCGAACGGCACGATCGCGCGACACGAGCGGATCGCGTCGACCAACGGCCACGACACTTTTCTGATCGACTACGACCTGATCACACCGCCGGTGCGCGATTTTCTTCGCTCACAGTGATCGGCGCTTTGTAGCCGCACTCCGGATTGTTGCAGGCCTCATGGAGTCCATCACGCTTGGTCTGCTTCTCGAGCAGATACGGGGCGCCGCATTTCGGACACGGTCGCGGCACCGGCTTCGCGTTGAGTGCGAACTCGCACTTCGGATATCGATTGCACGAATAAAAGATCCCGCGTCGCGAGCGGCGCTGCACGATCTCCCCTTCGCCGCACTGCGGGCACTTCACGCCGGTCGGCGTCGGCGGAACGCGCGTGCCGCCGCCGATCTTGCGGATGTTCCGGCAATCGGGATAGCCGGAGCAACTGTAGAACGGACCGTAACGGCCGCTCTTCAGCACCATCTCTTTGCCGCACAACTCGCACGGCGGCTGCGGCTCGTTAGGAATGCCCGCTTTCAGAAGGCGAGGGTCCTTGGTGGTCTTGCACTCGGGATAACCGGTGCACGCGAAGAATTGGCCGAACCGCGAGCGCTTTAGCGCCATCGGCTTGCCGCATTTCTCGCAGATGATCGTGTCATCGCCCGCTTCGGCCGCATCGCCCTTCGCGATCTCTTTGGTCGTTTTGCATTCGGGATAGTTCGAGCACGCGAGGAACTCGCCGAAGCGGCCGAACTTGATGACCATCGGCGCGCCGTCGTTCTCGCAGACCTCGTCGGTCGCGATGCCTTCGCCCTTGACCTGCATCATCTCGGTCTTGGCGCGGTCGAGGTCGACCACGAATTTCTCATTGAACTCGCGCATCGCATCTTTCCACTCCAGCTTTCCATCCTCGATCTCGTCGAGCTCCTCTTCGAGCCGCGCGGTGTATTTCTCATCGATGATGTCGCCGAATGACTGGCGCAGCAGCATCGTGACGAT
>WNFJ01305182.1_pt2 | contig 11685 bp, 15 predicted proteins | sample 5400461 | NCBI WGS metagenome assembly WNFJ01 (sample SAMN13153349, study PRJNA577476) | soil metagenome | isolation source: 115 cm saprolite on Douglas fir-dominated hillslope | place: USA:California | collected 2013-09-17
TTGGCATGGCTTAACTGACTTGCAGGGACAAGGTAAGCCCTAGCCAATTCCGAAACCACTGTTCTGAAGACCCGTTTCGGGTCAGGAGACGTAGGTACCCTTTGAGCCGTTCTGTTGCGTTGGACAGAACGAAATTAGGAACAACTTGGGAGTGCGCCGGGATAAACCGGCGCGGAGTCGCGAATGTAAGAGTCGCACAGGTAAGGAGTAGCGAACCAACCTGACCTCGAGTCATGCGCGGGCAGTCGCAAGGCGGCACGTGAAGCGTTGACAGAGGCACATGCAGGCTAGGTATTGAGCCGCGAAATGTTCTGAAATCAGAGGGCCGACGCAGTTCTCATTTGCGGAAGGCAATATCGGTGGGTGCGAAATCGCAAGCATCCCCTGGACTCTGCGAGGTCTGAGACCCTGGCATGCATGGAAACTCCGCGCGCGAGAACCGGGAGACCCTGTCAGCGCCCGAGAAATGAAGCAAGCGGGCCGGCTGGAGAAGGCGCATGAACCAGAAGTCCAGCATGAACGGTGGCAGGGAGTCGGACGGTCGCGAAGTACCTGCGAAGAGTCTGAACAAAGACGGAAGATCGTCGGCGGAAGGCTTGGAGGGAAGGCGATCGGCCAAGGAGAACATCGAGCAGACGACCACATCCCAGACTCAGGGCTGGGTTAACGTGTTGAGCGGCCTGCGCGGTGTGCGGAAAGCGGCAAGAAGCGATAAGCGGTTGCAGTTCACTGCGCTACTTCACCACGTTTCCATTCCTCTATTACTGGACAGCTTCTATGCGCTGAAGCGTGACGCTGCACCAGGAGTAGATGGGATGACGTGGAAGGAGTACGAGACGGATCTCGACAAGCGGCTGGCAGATCTGCATAGCCAGGTACAGCGAGGGACCTATCGAGCGCAACCTTCCAAGAGAGCCTATATTCCCAAAGCAGATGGACGACAGCGTCCCTTGGGCATGGCTGCCCTGGAAGACAAAATCGTTCAGCATGCGGTGGTGACAGTTCTCAACCAGATCTACGAAGAGGACTTTAAAGGGTGCTCCTACGGATTCCGTCCAGGACGAAGCCAGCACCAAGCGTTGGATGCGTTGTGGGTAGGGATCATGAGGAAGAAAGTGAGCTGGGTGGTGGATGCTGACGTTCGTGATTTCTTTGGAACAATTTCACACGAATGGATGGTGAAGTTCCTCCAGCACCGAATCTCTGATCGACGGATTCTGCGCCTCATCCAGAAATGGTTGAGAGCAGGAGTATCGGAAGAAGGGCAGTGGTCAAAGACAGAAGTGGGAACCCCGCAAGGATCGGTCGTTTCACCGATGCTCGCGAACGTGTACCTGCATTAGGTCTTCGATCTCTGGGTACAGCACTGGCGGAAGCACCGGGCCACAGGAGAAGTCATCGTGGTTCGGTATGCGGACGACAGTGTGTTGGGATTTCAGTATCGCGCCGATGCGGAGCGGTTTCTCCGAGACTGGCGGGAACGCCTGCAACAGTTCGGGTTGGAGCTACACCCGGACAAGACGCGCCTGATCGAGTTCGGGCGCTTCGCCGTCGCGAGCCGAAAGCAGCGTGGTGAGGGCAAGCCGGAAACGTTTGACTTCCTGGGGTTCACGCACATCGGTGGACAATCGAGGAAGAACGGCAAGTTCCTTGTGCTACGCAAAACCATGCGAAAGCGACTTCTCACAAAGCTGAACGAGCTAAAGGAGGAGCTTCGACAGCGCTGGCACGAATCAGTGGCGGAACTCGGGAGATGGTTGAAGAGCGTTGTACAGGGCTACTTCAACTATCATGCTGTGCCCGGGAATATCGCCAGTCTGAGAAGTTTTCGGCTCGAAGTGACGCGGCGCTGGCTGCGGGCACTCCGTCGTCGTGGTCAGAAGCATCCGATGACGTGGGACCGCCTCCAGCCTGCGGTCGACCACTGGCTTCCCATTCCCAAAATCCTTCATCCGTATCCGAACTTGCGCTTTGACGCTAGACATCTGCGGTAGGAGCCGCATGCAGGAATCCTGCATGTGCGGATCTGTGCGGGGGGCGCCGGGTAAACCGACGTCCCTACCGCGACACAACTGAGAAAAGAGCTCGTTCCAGACTCTCAATTGCACGCCGATGTGCACCCGGAATGGCGTGAGTGTAAAAGTTCAGCGTGGTCTCGACAGTAGCGTGTCCCAATTGTTGCTGCGCGATCTTGGCGGGTACGCCGATATCGTGCAAGACGGAAGCGTGTATGTGGCGAAGTTGATGCCACGTTACTCGCTCAAGCCCGGCCGCCTTCGCAGCCGGCCAGGCCGCCGCCGCCCATCCACCCCATCCCCTAGTTCGCCGGCCCTCGCTACTCGTGCCACAAATTCCTGACCTAGGATATTGTTGCGGTTCATCATTTCCCGCCACCAGGTGGTGATGGCCCATTACAAAGCTTCGGGCAGCGACGCAAGACATTCGTGTTGATTATTCTAAGGTTCTATCTTAGGATACTCATATGTGGTATATACCTCGAAATTTGGGTAATGTGGTCCGACAAGCAGCCCGGCATTTCCCGGCGCTGGTTGTAACAGGACCACGTCGCGCCGGAAAGACGACCCTTCTCCGCCAATTGTTCCCCAAGGCCCAATACGTGCTCCTTGAGGATCCGGACATTCAGGGAAGAACTCGCAATGACCCGCGTACGTTCCTCGAAGAGCTGCGTCCTCCCGTTGTATTCGACGAAATTCAGAATGCTCCCGAACTCCTCAGTTACGTGCGCACGCTCATCGATGCGGTGCCCCGCCAGATGGGTCGGTGGCTATTCACCGGCTCGCGGGAGGCGCCACCGATGCAGGGCATTACCGAATCGATGGCCGGCCGGGCTGCCATCCTGCAGCTTCTGCCTTTCAGCGTAGCAGAAACTCCAAAGGTGAATGTGCTTCACGGCGGCTTCCCAGAGGCACTGGCACGTCCCAAGTCCCGAGCATTGTGGTTCGCTTCCTACCTCCAAACTTACTTGGAGCGCGACGTCCGAGCGATTACGAACATACGTGACCTGGTGACGTTTCGCCGGTTTCTGGCGCTATTAGCCAGTCGGCACGGTCAAATTCTCAACAAGACGGATCTCGCCGCTCCCCTCGGGGTTTCCGTCCCGACTATCAGTGAGTGGTTGCATATTCTCGAGATGACCGGCCAGATCATAGTTGTTCCCCCATATTTCGAGAATCTTGGGAAACGGCTCATAAAGTCGCCGAAGGTCTATTGGGGTGACTCTGGCCTTGCCTGCTACCTTTTGGGAATAACGTCGGAGGCGGAGCTTCGGCGTTCACCCTTTTGGGAGCAACTGTTTGAGGGTTTTGTCGCGGCGGAGATACTCAAGAGTCAGGCGAACCAGGGAGCAAGGAAAGAGCTCTACTACTTTCGCGACCAACAAGGCTTGGAGGTAGATTTTCTCGTGCCGAGGCCGAATGCTGGACTATGGCTCGTAGAATGTAAGGCTGGGAAGACCGTCCGGCCCGCCATGGCCGCGCCGCTTCTTTCTTTACGCCGCGCGTTGGGGAAACGTTCGAAGCGCTTGATTATTGTGCACCGAAAGTCCCACTTGGCCCCAACCACTGCGGCCATCGCCAGCGGGGTGGAAGCTATTGATTTAGAGCGATTCGTCGCGGATCTAACTCACGACGGGTGAAGGGATAAACTGGATGGAACACCGGTGCGACAGGGAATCGCGCTATTTTTGGTGCGCATAAAATTTTGGCGAAGGACAAGATGTTGAAGCAACCCGCGCCCCCTTCAAGAAGGTTCACCTCGCGAGTCAAGACGCCTGATGGCGTGTGGGTTGATTGGCGCTGCGCCGGGTATGAAGACATTTCACGAGTACTGAATATGAGCTTGGGTGGTCTTTATGTCGAGACGCCAACTCCGAAGGACTTGGGTTCTTCTGTCAACCTGGAGTTTCTTGTTCAAGAGGGACAAATCAGGGCCGCCGCCGTTATAAGGCGCATCGAGCCCGGTCGTGGACTGGCACTGAAGTTCACGGCAGTGATTGATGAAGACCGCTCACGTCTAGCTGCATTGATGAACAGGCTCCGCCAATCGTCCTGATTTCTGGATTGAGCAGAGCCAAGCCTGCGCCTGAATAGCGGCGTCGGGTAGAAGCTGCCTTCCCAACCGGTTGCCGTGAATGCTGAAGTGCCGGCGTGAATCTCAGCCACAGGCGAGTGATAGAATCCCGCGTCGGGGGAACAGCGATGGAAACTCAGCCTGAAGTTGTCGGGTATTTCAAGAGCTTAGAACTCGCGCTGAATCAGCACAGGGAGAAAGGCACTCCCAAAGGAGACCCCACGTACAGCAGGATGTATACCCAACTCGCCAGAGACCTTGCACATTTAGGTATCGGACGGGATAGGATTTCAGAGGCCGCCAAATCTTGCGGTCACGCAAGCACGTTCGAGCGCCTAGAACAGCACATGAAGAAACCTGTCGCTTGAGGGGGCCGACACTGCTATGAAATCAAATTACTTCGAGGCCCAAAACGGCGTCCGCGCCGCCGACTGAAATTTGTGCGATATAAGCTCAGTCGTTGAATGCGCCGGTGACTCTAAAAAGGTTGGGCGATCAGCGGAACATGAAAAGGAAAGAAAATATTGTGAAGCTAGCGAAGAGCCATCTTCTGGTCCTCGCCGTCGTCTCCCTAAATTACAGGAGAGTTAAGAATTACCGAAGCACATCTCAAACGGGATGGAACTTGACGCACGTTGAGAATCGGCACATGATGCGCGCATAAACGCCTGGCCCTGATAGGAGGCACTGCGTGCGAAAAATCCGCTGGTTTGCGCTACCCATTCTCGCGGGGCTCTTTGCTCTGCTAGCGGTTGCTGAAAAGAAGTATTCGACCTCCGAGGCGAAGGAACACTTCGGGGAGACCGCGACCGTCTGCGGTGAAGTGGTTAGCGCGCGATACGCGGATTCAACGAAAGGACAGCCAACATTCTTGAATCTCGACAAGCCCTATCCGAATCAGGTTTTCACCGTTGTGATCTGGGGAAACAATCGGAGCAAGTTCGGAACGCCTGAGGATGCGTACAAGGGCAAACGAATCTGCGTCAGCGGTAAGATCACGGCGTATGGAGGACTGCCGGAGATTGTCGCGGACGATCCGAAGCAAATACGAACCGAAGCTGAAAAGTAAATTTACGATTCACTTGCCTAAGATGGTTTCGCCTGACCGCCTGTTTTAAAGTGATTGCGGGTGCACGCGCCAATTACGCAGACAGGATTCATGAGGCGAGGAAGGGCGGGTGACCCTTCCTCTGCTCGTTCTCGCGAGAAAATCTTGCAGCTACCGACGAGCCATTTTCTGGGCCATGTGCAGCAAGAGCTTCCGATGGTCCTCGTCTGATTTACCCAACAGATGACGAAGCTTTCTTACAAACCGCTCATCCTTGCCGGAGCCGCCCCAGAGATTGTCGTCAGCCGATCTTCGCTTAAGCAGAGTTGGAACTTGAGGCGGCTCATCGCCGTCGTAGAAGAGTTGATAGATTGGGATCTCTAAAGCGCGAGCCATTTTTTCAAGTGTTTCAATGGCCGGAACCGTATGACCATTTTCCACACGGGAAATATAACAGCGAAGCAGGCCGGTACGCTTTTCGACGTCCCCTTGAGAGAGCTTCTTGTCTTCGCGGAGTGCGCGAAGGCGGTCGCCAATGATCATGGCGGGATTATACTCATCAAGTATATATAAGGCAAGTAGCCGCCCCTCACGGGATCTCTGTAGGGCCAGCCTCAAAATGCGCTGGTTGGGAAACCGAGCAAGAGCATCTTTTTCCCACCATGAGACCTGATGGAACACAAGATATTCGCGATGTAGGAGTGCGATCGGCTCCGCAGTGTCGGGAACCAATAATCAGATTGCGCTTCGGGGGCTTCCTGATGAGGGAAGCCCTCTCCAACTTGACCTCCCGTACATCGCTTTGTACCTCGCTGCCTTCGGCGAATGCCGCAAGGCGTCTATTGTAAATAACTCAACAAGCTGGGGGATGCGCTGCGGGGAATGGGCAAGTCAGGTAGGCTCGGGAATCTATGATTCAGTCTGTAGGTTAATTTCGGACAAAATTAAGGGGAGATTTGCCATGAAGCCGAAGGAATTCAACGCGGAACAGATTGTGGCGGTGCTCAAGCAAGCAGAAGCCGGAGTGCCCGTTGCGGAACTGATCCGCCAAGTAAATATGTCTCGGTCAACCTTCTATCGATGGAGGAAACGCTACGTCGGACACGATGTGGGTGAGGTCCGTAACTTGATGCAACTGCACGAAGACAATACTCTACTGAAACAGTTGGTCGTTGATCTGTCGCTTGACAAGGCCATGTTGCAGGATGTGCTATCAAAAAAATTCCAGAGCTCTCGCGGCGTCGGCAGGCGGTCGAATACCTGCTTGCCAACTACCGGGTAAGCAAGCGACGCGCATGCAAGGTTGCTCGGTTGAATCGGGGAACACTCGGATATCGTAGTCATAAGGATCCCCGAACGGCACTGCGGATGCGCATCCGCGAGATCGCGCAAACAAGCATGCGGCACGGGTATCGGAAGATCCGCGTGGTGCTGAACCGCGAGGGCTGGAAAGTCGGAAAAGATTTGATGAAACGAATCTATCAGGAAGAAGGCTTAACTCTGCGAAAGCGACGGAAAGGCCGTCGCCGAGTAGCGGAGCTTCGGGGCGAACGGTCTCGCTCCACTGGACCGAACCAGGTGTGGTCGATGGACTTTGTGGCAGACAAATTGGTGGACGGAGCACGGTTCCGTTCGCTGACAGTTGTGGATATACACACCCGGGAGTGCTTGGCAATCGAACCCGGGCAGGTGCTGACAGGTGGGGATGTCGTGATGGTGCTGAACAGAATCAAAATCCAGCGTGTCCTTCCGAAAATGCTGTACTGTGACAACGGACGTGAATTTTCCAGCCTAGCGATGGATCTGTGGGCCTACCAGAACGGAGTGCGAATCTCATTTTCCCGACCGCGAAAGCCAGGAGATAATGCCTTCATCGAATCGTTCAACAAAACGTTTCGGACAGAATGTCTAGATGCCCACTGGTTCACGACGTTGACCGATACCCAAAAGATCGTGGAGACTTGGCGCAAGGAATACAACGAGAGTCGGCCTCACTGGGCTCTCGGGGGGAAGACACCCAACGAATTCGCCAAAGGGATCGCGGCCAGCCATGACGTCATAGCGCTAAGAACAACCGAAAACTGACCGACGCCAACGACTGGATACGACCAATATCCAACCTCCCTTTGGTGCCCAGCCTGTTACTCCTTATGGAATCGTCGACCGGAACTTCTCATAAAGCCCCAATCCGTTCTCCAAAAGCTCCTCCGGTCGAAAAGGTTTCGCGAGGTCACGCATCGCCGCGCGCGGTACCGAGCGACTCGCCGAACTTGCTCTCAAGGTATCGCTCCACGCCACTCGCTTCGATGGGTTTGTTCTCGATCACCGCCCGCACTCCATCAGTCGTATTGATTGCTGGAACCGTCGGCCCAAATCTCAATCCAGAATTCCTCTCCGCGTTTTCGTGAGTGCGCCTTTTTGACCTCTCAGGCCGAAATATCTTCTCTGTTGATTCCTCCGTAGGTGGCTCGCCGGATTAAGGGTTCTTTTCTATGTCTGCTCTCAGCCAAGCCTCTTGGTCAGCAGCCTGATTTGATGGTCTGTCATTTTTCTCTGCAGGCGATTACACGTTTTCTGCAACAGTGACCGACAGCGGCCAGAATGGTAATGCTGGCAAACAATTCTCGCTCATTGCTCACGACGGTAATGGGGTTCCACACCATACCGTACCATCCGCCACGCCGCTTCAAGGAGGCAGCGTAGTGATCCATTTACAGTGAGCCTATGCAGCGACCCGTGGCAAAGATTTCGGTTCAGCTGGTACCCATCGAAGACTGTCTCATCCGAGGGGTGCAGTCGGAAAAATGGAGTGAACCCCAATCCGGCCACTGCATGAGCTAATGCTTCTGGCGGGTGTTGTCACCGGCCAAGGGAGTTGTCTCTTGCGAAGTGGCCTTGCTGAGCAAGAGATTTGTCATGGATACCAAGCATAAGGCGCCGCTGGATTGAGTTGCACGGATCCACTTTGAGATATACAATTACAATGTATATCAGGGAGGGCTAATGCAGGTATCGAAATGGGGCAATAGTTTGGCGGTGCGGTTACCCACGGCTGTGGTTGACGCGCTCGATCTCAAAGAAGGCGACCAGATCGAGATTCGAATTGCTCGTGAGCGTGTGTTCGAAGTGAGCCGCGATCAAAGCAAACCTCGCGCGCTCGCTCGTCTACGCAAACTCCGACGTCCTTTGCCTCCCGGATTTGTTTTTGATCGTGAAGAGGCTAATGCCCGCTAAGGCTTTTTTCGATACGAATGTGCTGATCTATGTTGTGGCGCACGACGATCCACGCAGCACGCAAGCTGAGGAACTCCTGGCATCAGGAGGAGTACTCAGCGTGCAGATCTTGAACGAATTCGCCTCTGTGGCTCGCCGAAAAATCCTAATGTCATGGAGTGACGTGACGGAAGCGTTGGATGCTTTTCGAGTTCTCTGTCCTTCTCCGCTGGCCATCACCATTGAAATGCACGAAGCGGCACTCAAAATTGCGGAGAAGCACGGCTACAACATCTATGACGCGCTCGTAGTTTCCGCTGCATTGGAAGCTGGATGCACGACTCTCTATTCCGAAGACCTTCGCGATGGCCAGACAATTGATGGACAACTCACCATTCGAAATCCCTTCGTCGGATCATCCGGCTAGCAATCTTTACGCCTACATTGGAGTGATAGGAGTGGAGTGTCATGCATGATTGAAACTTCTGCTCGCACTCTGGTTAGGAATTTATTCTGTAGCGCTTGGCGCTGTGAAGATCTTGTGACGGATCGCATAGTGAATGAGTGCGGTGAGGGAATGCAGGCCAAGCTTGGCCAAGATTCTTGCTCGGTGCGTTTCGACCGTCCTTGACAGTAATTCCTAGCTCGGCAGCAATATTCTCATTCGCTTTTCCTTCTGCCAGAAGTCGAATAATCTCCACCTCGCGGGGAGTCCGCTGAACTTGCGAACGCTCCGTGACTGCACCACTGAACTACCCCCGCTCGTTGTTTCTGATTGTACTTTGCGAAACAAGATCGACGCTAGGGTCGAGCCTCGGACAACTTTGCCGGCTCCCCAGGGCAGCCGAGGATGTTTCCAGAACTTGGGGTGATCTGTACGGCGCCCGCGTTCAGAATCTCATAGTCCCGATAAACGATTGTCAGCAAAGAACTCCCCACAATGCGCACTTGCGTATTGGTTTCATTTCGCGCCGGTAGCCAGAAGTCGCCTACCTTTTCATAGGTGACGTGGATGACATTTCGCTTTGTCCACCACGAGGGGTTTTTGGCTGGCTCGCCTTCCATGCGCGCCACAGCGAAGTCCTGTCCGTCTACCCAAATCCGGCCGCGGAACAGGAATTTATTCTTGATTCGCGGCGTAACTTCCAGGACATAGAAACCCTGATCACCTGTTCGCTCATAGGTTACGAGGCGGAATTCGTAGTTTCTTGGACCCATCGCCGTCTGCCGGCGTTGTTCCTCCTGCATGGACTCTACCTCTGCTTCGAGAAGTCGTTTCAAGACTCGCGCCTGCAAGAGTTCTGAGCCGCTCTCCGATACGATGCAGAATTTCTTTTCGTCAGGCCGCCGGTAGGTCATCGCCACAACCAGTGTGGCGCTCTTGCTCGCCAATCCGTGATATTCGAGATTATAAATGCGGGTCCCACGGTAACTCTCCAGGGCCTGAGCGCGTTGGTCGTTCCTTTCGACCATTCTTTGCACGACCTGATCTGACGTGAGCGGGGCCACGGATGTCTCTTGAGCGAAAGAGACATTCGCCGGGGTTCCGGCCAGGAACAGGCACATCACCAAGCCGGTCGTGAGCAGCAGTTGAACTTTTCCTTCTCCGGATGTCATCGCGTGCTCCGCGTCCCCAGGTAGTCGTGCGCCGGCTAGGCTGGCTTGCACGACAATCCTCCAGCTTCACCACGGTAGCATCCTAGAGGCCGCGGAGGTGGTTGCGTGTCCCTTTATGTACACCTGCATCATCGTCTTTGGTGACGAGGCCCACATGTCTCTGGCGAATTGATGCGGTGGCAGTGAAACGATCGCATCCGCGAAACGCGCTGGGCTTGAGAAACACCGAATGATTTCTTTGGAAGTTTTTCCGAGGTTGACCGAATAGCGCAGCCAGCGCGAGACTTTGACAAATCAGGCAGCCGCGGGTGTCTGATATCGGCAAGCTTGGCTCTCTTTCCTCCTCAGGCGGCCACGCGGAATGAAATCCGCACGCGGGCTGGAAAATCTACCGGGTGCCCGTCCCGTGTTGCTGGCGTGTTGCTGGCTTGAAGTGGACTTGTTTTGCCGCCTGGACTGCTGCTTGATCTGATAGAAGACCCATACCGGTTTCTGAAGAGTCGCGAGGTGGGTTGTTTTCTGGGGTTGCGACCTGGCCGTAGGAACTCCCGGGAGAGCGAGCCGCAGAAGAAAATCAGCAAAGCAGGAGACCGGTATCTGCGAACGATGATGGTGCAGGGAGCGCATTACATTCTGGGGCCTTTTGGAGAAGACAGTGATCTCCGGAGATGGGGAAGGAAGCTTGCGGAGCGAGGAGGAAAAAATGCCAAGAAGCGAGCCGTAGTGGCAGTGGCTCGAAAGTTGGCGGTACTGCTGCATCGATTGTGGGTGAACGGAGGGGTGTACGAACGCCAAAGCCGATGCGCGCCGTGGCCTAGAGAGTTTCAATCCGAACAGCTGAGCTCAACCGCCGAGTCCAGGTGACTGCGACTAAGTCCTGGGCCCAATTCCCCCAGAAACGGTGGGAAGAGAGGACGATTGTCAGGTAGCAGCACCTACTGAAACGAGAACACCCACCTAACACCGGGCGAATATCGCTCACAAAGAGTGCGGATGGAAGGATGGCGACAGAGGCGGCTTAGCTGAATGGAACAGACCCACGGAAAGAAGAAAGTGAAAGTGTGCCTTGACATCGACCGGCCTTCTCACGGAAGGACTTATCCGCGTGGTCCGACGATACTAGGCAACACCACACGTTCACCTGTGATAGAAAGCATTGGTAGTTGTTGTCTTCTTAGGGAGCCGAAGATGCTGCAGAGCAGAAGACTATTCCTGGAGAGCCTGGGAGCTGCTGCGCTGGCCGTCCAGGTTCGTTCATTCCCTGCATTGAGCAGTATGGTGGACCGGCTGGCATGGCAGCGTGAGGCAAAGTTTGGAATGTTCATTCACTGGGGACCCTACTCGGTGGCAGGCGTGGAAGCATCCTGGCCGATCATGGCGCCTACGGGTGAGATCTCCGAGGCAGAGTATCGTGCGTTGCCCGCTCGTTTCAATCCTGTGCGGTTTGATGCTAAGGCGTGGATTGATTTGGCGCGCAATTGCGGACAGCGGTATATGGTCTTCACCGCAAAACACTCTGATGGTTTTTGTATGTTCGATTCGGAGTATACGAACTACAAAATCACGCGCACACCGTACGGAAAAGACATTGTGCGCCAACTGGCCGATGCCTGCCGGGCGAACCAAATGCCACTCGGCTTTTACTACTCTCCGCCGGACATGAACCATCCCGGCTATCGCGATACCAGCAAGCTTTCAGCGACTAATTACCGCGGCGA
>WNFJ01686505.1_pt1 | contig 11685 bp, 12 predicted proteins | sample 5400461 | NCBI WGS metagenome assembly WNFJ01 (sample SAMN13153349, study PRJNA577476) | soil metagenome | isolation source: 115 cm saprolite on Douglas fir-dominated hillslope | place: USA:California | collected 2013-09-17
AGTTGGCCGCGGCAAACGGCGCAAAACGGAATCCAGCAACCCTGGACTCAGCTTCGCCGCTCAACCCGCTGCCTTGACCATGGCCGTGAGTTTCACGGAATGGGTCAAGCCGCACCTCGCTGTAAAGCCATTCGATTATAGCGAGGTGCCGCGGCTCGTGCTTGCGCGCCTTGCAACTTCGTAGTGGTTCTTGCGCGGAGGCTGAGGCATCTCCTAGACTGGAAGTCACGAGGTGAGTCAAGATGCAAGGACCAACCTACCGCACGCTTTCCTTTTTGCTGTTGACCATGGCGTTCAGCGCACCCCTTGGGGGTACACAAGGCAAGAAACCGCTAGCCAAGCCAACGGAGAAACAGGACATCTATCCAGCGAATGTTGACGCAAAGGCGGAAATTGCGGAGGCGCTCGCGAATGCCGCGAAGACGCACCGGCGCGTGATTCTGGTTTTCGGCGGAAACTGGTGCTATGACTGCCACGTGCTCGACGCGGCCTTCCACAGCCCAGAAATTGCGCCGACGCTGAACAAGAATTTTGTGGTGGTGCACGTGAACATCGGGGAGTTCGACAAGAATCTGGACATTGCGGACAAGTATGAGGTGCCGCTGAAGAAGGGTGTGCCAGCCTCGGCGGTGCTGGAGAGCGACGGCAAACTGCTGTTCAGCCAAAAGCACGGGGAGTTTGAGGCGGCGCGGTCGATGGCAATTGAGAATGTGCTGGTGTTTTTGAATAAGTGGAAGCCAGAGAAGAGCGCGAAGTGAGGGTCGCACGCACAGTACTTTTTGAAATTGTCTTGCCACCAGTAATCGGCCCTGGAGCGGCGGGCTATATCACATCCCGCGGAGACCGGCCTTCTCATCCCATGTGATAATCGGAAACTGATCTACGCCTCGGTATTCCTTACTTGCGGAATCTATACGGAAAGTGTTCTCATTCGCGGATGCCGTGGGACATCTGGCTCATCTTTTTCGTGCTCGGCTTGATTTTGCCGTGGCGCGGGCGAGTGCGCATGAAGAAATTACTGGCCATGCCACGCGTCGGCACGATGGAACGGCTTGCGCTTTACGCTTCGACCATTGCGTTTCAATGGTTTGCGGTCGCGGTGGTGGCCTGGCGTACCTGGGCGCACGGATTCACGGCCTCTCAGCTTGGTTTGACGATCCATGGCAGAACCCGGATTCTTGTGGCCTCGATTGCCGGCGCCGCGACCATTGCGGCCCTTCAGTGGCTGAACCTGCGGCGGGTGGGGAGAATTCCCGTAGAAGCCCGGGGCTCTCTTCAGGCCATCGCGGAACGGATCTTGCCGCAATCCACCGTGGAGTTGCTCCCTTATCTGGCGCTCGCGATTACAGCGGGACTTTGCGAGGAGTTCCTGTATCGCGGTTTCGCCATGGCTGTCCTCGCACAGATAGGATTACAAGCGTGGGCGGTGGTGCTCCTTTCTTCCCTTCTCTTTGGCCTTGCACATAGCTATCAGGGGCGCAGTGGAATCGTTATGACACTTTTGATCGGCCTCATTCTGGGGACAAGCCGGATTACCTACGGTAGTCTGGTGCCGGCGATTTTCTGGCACAGCGCACTGGATGTGGTCGCCGGAACAGCGGGGCCGCGGTACCTGACACCAAAAAGAGCCAGTGTCCAGGAAAGGGAGCATTTGCTAAATCAGACTTAAATAGTTACAATTATGACAATAACTATCCCAGCCCCTCCCTCAGAGGCCGTGATACGGCGCGCCCTCGGAGAATTCAAGATCTCAGCGTTTGACGATCAAGTGCTTCAAATTCAACAGTATATAAAGATTCTGCTGACCTGGAATGAAAAGGTAAACCTGACGGCTATTCGCGACCCGCTGGAGATACTTTATCGTCATTTTTGCGAGAGTATGTACGCCGCCGGGGCCATACCCCTGAAGAACGGTCGGCTCGCCGACGTTGGCTCGGGAGGCGGATTTCCGGGGCTGGCACTCAAGATCATGCGGCCTGACTTGCAGGTTTTCCTGGTCGAATCCAACATTAAGAAAGTCACATTTCTCGCGGAAGTCATTCGTGAATTGGGATTTACAGGCGCACAGGTGCTGGCGCGCCGCTATGAAGAGCTAGGGGAAGAGGTCGCACCCCTTGATTACGTTTGCTCGCGTGCGCTGGGCGAATACTCAGTCTTTCTTGATTGGGCTAGGTCGCAACAGATAGCGGCGAAACAAGTTATACTTTGGATTGGTGGCCGAGACCTTGAGGAGATTCAGAAGATCCGGACTTGGGATTGGAGCGAACCCATAGAAGTGCCGCATTCCCTGCGGCGCCTCCTTCTTGTGGGCAGAAGGAAGTCCTCAACTACCGTCACATCGCCTTAGAGCTGAGAGTTTCTGCTATTTCTTTGAGAGATTCTCCTGATTCGCAGCCATTGGCGGCTCGCGCCGATCGATGTTCCACGTGGAACAACGCGCTCCACCGCGAATCCCCAAGGAGTTGGTGTCCACCCCGCGACTTTAGCCTTGGGATGCCGCCGCCCAATCGTTCAAAATCCAGAAAGGCGCAAACTACTCTCCGTCGCAAACTAACTAATCGCATTGTGCTGGAACGGAGCTGTGAGATGGCAGGACATCGATCCAAGTGAAGCAACTCCAGCCTGGTCCATCTACTAGGGGCAATGGCAAATGTTCCACATGGAACAATTCGCCCTCCGAAACCTGATTTCCACCGTCAAAACAACAATGTTCCACGTGAAACATCTTGCATCCTTGACTCGCCTTTGCTAGATTTTCGCTCTCGGGGGAATATTTGGCTCGAATCATTGCCGTCGCGAACCAAAAGGGTGGAGTGGGCAAGACGACAACTGCGGTGAATCTAGCCGCTTGTCTCGCCACAGCTGAACAACCGACTCTTCTTGTTGATTGCGATTCCCAAGCCAACGCGACCGCCGCCATCGGACTCGTGAAAGATCCTTCGCGTAGGACCCTCTATCACGCTTTAATTTTGAACGAACCCTTCGACAAGATCATTCAGAAATCACAGGTGGATGGTTTAGATGTCATCCCAGCCGACAAAAACCTTGCGGGAGCAGCGGTTGAACTCGTCAGTGCAGAAAGTCGTGAATATAAGCTCCAAGGTGCACTGAAGGCTCTACACGAAAAATATCGCTATATCATCCTGGATTGCCCTCCTGCCTTGGATTTGTTGACTTTAAACGCTCTCGTGGCCGCAGGAGCTGTTTTGGTACCCATCCAGTGTGAATATTTGGCGCTCGAAGGTGTTTCGGAACTACTGGACACGCTGATGCGCATCCGGCGCACCCTGAATCCTAGCCTCGAAATCGAAGGTATCCTGCTGACGATGTATGATGAACGAACAACCCTCTCCCGGCAGGTAGCGACGGACTTGCGCAGTTTCTTCGGAACACAAGTTTTTCAGAGCGTGATTCCGCGAAATGTGCGACTTGCGGAAGCGCCAAGTTTTGGTAAACCGATCATCTTTTACGACATTCACAGCAAGGGCGCAGAAGGCTACACGCAGCTCGCCCAGGAGGTCATTGCCAATGCCGAGAAACGCGCTGGGACGGGGGCTCGGAGCGCTCATTCGGGAGCCTGAGCCCAAGACTTCGCCTGAACCCGCACCTATACAGCCGCACGCAACCACCGCCAGTGGAACCGCAAGTGCCCCGGCTCGCGAGGCCGCACATCCTGGCCCTCAACAGATTGACATCGACCTGATCGAGCCCAGTCCTTACCAGCCGCGTACGCGCTTTCGAGAGGAAGCCCTCGACGAACTGTCACGTTCGATTCAGGCCAGTGGCATCATCCAGCCTTTGGTTGTCCGACCGATCGGCTCGCGGTTTCAGTTGATTGCAGGCGAGCGTCGTTGGCGCGCGGCGCAGCGCGCCGGCTTGACGAAGGTGGCTGTAATCGTTCGGCAGGCGTCTGACGAGCTAGCACTGGAGATGACGCTGGTTGAGAACATCCAGCGTGAAGATCTGAATGCTATTGAAGCCGCGCGAGCGTTTGAACTCCTAATGGCTGAGGCCCAGTTGACCCAGGAGGCTGTTGCAACGCGAACCGGCAAGGACCGCGCGACGGTGGCTAACGCGATTCGGCTTTTGAAGTTGGAGCCGAAGATTCAGGATTGGATTGAAGAAGGGAAGCTGACGGCAGGGCACGGCCGCGCCCTGCTGGCGGTACCGGATTCACAATTGCGGATGCGCTACGCCCAGAGGGCCGCGCGAGGCGGATTGACTGTTCGCCAGATTGAGCGCCTTGCGTCGCGGCGCTCGAGCAGTGGGCATGTGTCGGCAGAGGTTCACGTGGACGCGAACATCCGCTCGGCATTGGATGAGCTTCAACGGCACCTCGGCACCAAAGTGCTCCTTCATCAGAAAACGAAAATGCGGCCGGGGCAGCTTGTGCTCGAGTTTTATGACGACGCCCAGCTCATGGGTCTCTATGATCGTTTGATGAAATAGCTTCGCAGGCTTCGCCAACAATCACTGCCCCTTCGTTCAGTCGCTTCATTCGACAACCCGCATGCTCTGCTGCGTTGACTTATCCGCGAGCGCAGCTAAAGTAGAACAGTCTCTATATGGGGGTTTTGAAATGGCATGGAAGTGGCCCGCAAGTTCGAAGAATAGCATTAGCGAAGAATGGACAGGATTCATCGACCAGGGCGTAACGCTCGAGGGCACGCTGACGGTAAAAGGTACGTTTCGCGTTAACGGTAACGTAAAAGGCAACATCATTTCGGAACAGACCGTCATCCTTGGCGAAGGCGCTAAGGTTGAAGGACAAATCGAGGGAAACCGCGTCGTAATCTCTGGCCGCTTCGATGGCGTGATTTTCGCGAAGGGCCGCGTGGAGATCGAAGCCAAAGGGGTGGTGACGGGAGAGGTTCATTCTCCGTGCATGGTCATCGATCCGGGTGGAATCTTCGACGGCCGCTGCCACATGCTGGGATCTTCGGAGACGGCTTCAACGGTGACAATCCCCATTCGTGCCGTCGGCAACGGTTGAAATTTTCCAATTTTCTTATAGTAACCGCAGGACCAATTACTCGCAGAGGAAACAACTTCCGGTAAGCCGCGCATTCCGAATCGTTCTTGTTCCTCAAAACAGAGCCTAAGATTTCACCGTGGGAATGTTAGGATGCGCCCGCAGCTTTTTCCGCATCTTGAATTCCCGCCTGGATGTTCGTTTCCCAATCAAGGTGCGGAACTTTCGAAGCTTTCGCCGCTTTGTAGTAGAGCAATGCGTCCGAAGGGCGATTCAGCTTCTTCAGGGCGAGGCGACCGGCGGAGAGAAGCGCGAGAAGCGATTGCTTTTCCGCGGGGTAGGCCTTGGCTAAGTGCTCGTACTCAATGACGGCGCGATCATAGTCCTGGCGCCCCTCCGCGATGCGGCACAGCGCAAGCCACGCTGCCGCAGGCATGCGATCCCCGCCGGCGTTGGCGTATTCCTGGTAATCCTGCCAAGCTGACTCTGGGTCTTGCGCTTTGAGGTGCAGCTGGCACAGCTTGACCGTGGTTTCAAGATGCGCCCGGATATCGTTCTTGCGCCAATGGAGCTGCCGCAATAGGGAATGAGCGTCGATGGCGTCTGGTTTCGCGGCTACGTGCTTCTTAAGCACCGCAATGCCCTCATCGACCTTTCCCTGCTCCATGAACTCTGCTCCCTGAACCACGGCTGGATCCGCTGTCCAACCGATCTTATCTTCTATGACTGCGTTTGCACTGTGCTCCAGCCCCGTGTGTTGGATGACTACCGCAGCCAAAACTCCGAAGATGAATCCGCCGACATGCGCCCAATGGGCCACTCCCGATGCTTGGCCAAATAGACTGCCGTAGGAAATCTCCATGAACAGCCACATGGGAAGCAGCCAGTAAGCCGGGGCTTTAAACCGAATCCGGAAGATCAACATGTACCAAAGCATGTGGATTTTTAGTTTTGGGAAGCGCACCAGAAATCCGCCCATGAGCGCAGCTATCGCACCAGAGGCCCCGAGAGCAGGAGCGAGGCTTCCTGGGTTAAACATAGCGTGGATTAAAGACGCCGCAACTCCGGCTAGAATATAGAAAACAGGGTAAATGACCCGGCCCCATCTATCCTCGAGGATGAAGCCGGCAAGCCACAGGAACCACATGTTGCCAATGAGGTGGATCCAACCTGTATGAAGAAATACAGAGGTTAGGTATGAAATAAGTCTCGGATGCGCCGGTACGAACGCGTAATTCTCCAGGACAGAACTCTTCTGCTCTTCGGCAAAGCGCTTGGCGAGTGTATCCATTTCCACCTGAAGCTGCTGTGGGTCGTCGACCTCGCGAATTTGTGCCTCCCAAGCATCCTCGGGCTTGCGTTCGGTTGAGGCGAGTTCCTTCCACGATAGCTCAGGGGTCTTGCTTTGCACTTCGTTGACGAACATCTGTACATCTTCCGGCATCTTCAACCCCGGGTGCGTCGCGGCGAGCACGAGGACATGCGTTCGCACTTCGAGGCGTTGGGGTTCCTGCGCATCGATTTTCCAGTGGGTGCCAAGGAATATCAGCAAATTCAGCGCGATCAGCGCAAAGGTGACGACCGGCCAGCGGCGGCCCTCCATGTTTTCATGGCGCAACGGAATCAGCATCGGGCAATCCCTTCCGATCGAAAAGGTAGAGAGGAATAGCTCTGCAGAGTGTAGAAGGCGCATCTGTCGCGATGTAACTGACCATTGGAACAGGTCATAGCCTATTGATAAACGCAGCGCGATCCTCGTTAGACTGCGTTTCGAAGCTTGCTTGGGACGATGCTGATCTGGAGAGTTTCACGAAAGGCGGTGTAGATCCGCCCGGGTTGACACGTCCAGAAGGGGCGTCTATCGTTCGAAAGAGTCGTTGACGAGGGATGGCGGATGAAGATTCTCGTGCTGGGCGGCGGTGGACGCGAACATGCCCTGGTGTGGAAACTGAACCAGAGCCCGCGCGTGGAAAAGATCTGGTGTGCTCCCGGAAATGGCGGGATCGCCGCGGAAGCGGAGTGCGTGGCCATCGAGGCGGGTGACGTCGGCGCGATCGTCGCACTTGCCGAAAAGATTCAACCCGATCTGACCATCGTGGGACCGGAACTGCCGCTGGTGAACGGGCTGACCGATGCGTTCCGGCAGCGCAATCGGGCCATCGTAGGGCCTTCTCGGCAGGCGGCACAGCTCGAAGGAAGCAAAGTTTTCTCGAAAGAGTTTCTGAAGCGGCATGGCATCCCCAGCGCAAAGATGTACGGCACGTATGACTCTCCCGCAGCCGTCTACAACGCCTTGAGTCCCGTGGCTTGGCCGGTGGTGATCAAGGCGGATGGATTGTGTGCCGGCAAGGGAGTTTTTCTGGCGCCAGACTTTGCGGCTGCGAAAGATTTTGTCGAACGCGTGATGGAAAAGAACGAGCTGGGACCGGGCGGAAGGCGAATCCTCCTGGAGGAGACGCTGGAAGGCGAAGAGCTATCGTTCATCATTCTCACCGATGGAAAGCGGTACGCGCCACTTGTGCCCACACGTGATCACAAGCGCGTCTTCGATGGAAACCAAGGCCCGAACACGGGTGGCATGGGGGCTTACTCGACAGATGAATTGCTGCCGGAAAATCTTCGAGAGACCATCCGTTCGACGATTGTCGAGCCGACGTTGCAGGGGCTGGCCGCAGACGGCATCCGCTATCAAGGGTTCCTCTATATCGGCCTGATGCTAACGAGCTCGGGACCAAAAGTCCTGGAGTTCAATTGCCGGTTGGGGGACCCCGAAGCTCAGGCGATCCTGGCGCGGCTGGATTTTGACTTGGCAGACATCCTCAACGACGTTGCCAAGGGACGCTTGCATCCCTCAAAACTATGTTGGAAGCCCGGGCCCAGTGCCTGCGTCGTTCTGACGTCAGGTGGGTATCCGGGAAAGTTTGAGAATGACCATAGGATTGATGGCCTAACCGCTGCGGAGAAGATTAGCGGTGTGAAGATTCTGCATGCCGGCACGAAGCTCGCCGGAGACGGTGTCGTCACAAACGGCGGCAGAGTGCTCGGCGTTACAGCAGCAGCCACGTCGCTCAAGGCCGCATTGGCCTCAGCATATGAAGCTGTTTCAAGAATCCACTTTCAAGGCATGCACTACAGAAAAGACATCGGGGCTCACACAACCCGGCTGAAAGCCGCGGGAGATTAGCGGCGATGCCGCGCGTGCAAAATCTTTTCCGCGCTCCGAAGAAGCACCTGCCGATGGAGGAACTTTCCGAGGTCCGTGCCCTGGCCGACACCGGCTTCGAAGGCTGCGCTCACGCGCGGCTCGCAAGCAAGCGCCAGGTTTTGCTCGTGGATCGCGAGACCTTGGAGGCCATGGACCTCCGGCCGGGAATTATCCGCGAGAACGTTACAACCGATGGCATGAACGTGAATAGCCTGCAGATTGGCCAGCAGCTCCTCATCGGCGAAGCACGTCTGGAAGTCAGTGCGGTATGCACCCCCTGTGACCAGATGGAAGCCATTCGTCCCGGACTTCAGAAAGAGCTGTGGGGACGGCGGGGCATGCTATGCCGCGTTCTGGAGGGCGGAGTGATCCGCCGCGGCGATTCCATCGAAAAGCTCTCCTGACATTAGGGCTTGGGAGTTCGCCGCAGCGTCGGCGCATCCGGCGGGCGATTCTTGTCTTCTTGCACTTTTTCGACGGGCTCCTCAGGCGGAACCATCCATTCGAAGCCGTGCCGCTCGTCCATCGTGCCCAGAACAAACGGCGCACCCCCAGCGATCAAAGGCAGCGCTGCGCGCATGAAATCAGCGGAATCTAGCGGAGCAGCTTTCTGCGCCTGGCCGCCACGGAGGTTATCGAGCACCTTTGCAAAGCGCGGCTCGCCAGAGCCGAGATGCGTGATGCGCGGATCGTTGCCGTGGATCAGCTCGGCCAAGGTGGGACCTTTCGCATCCGGTGGATAACGGCTTTCCACGACGGTGCGCGGCGCATGTTTTTCCGGCGGGTAGAGCTGGGTGAAGCGCGGCCGCTGCACACGCGTCTGCCAATAGTCACCACGGGTAGCGACTTGCTCCTGCTCCATACGATACTCCACGACCCACACCTCAGGGCCGTAGTCGTTGGGAGCGTAACCAATGATCACGATTTGGAAGATGGGATCATCGGCGGAGAAATCGAGTTTGTGGTGGAGTTGAGCGACCAGGGGGCGAAGCTTTTCGAGGAAAGCGATGCGGATGGTTTCAAGGTCCGTCTCACCCTCGCCGGGAGCAGCCTGGTAACGGGGGTCGGCCCGGGCGACACGCTGAAAATTGCGGTCCAGCCGAACGGGCTTGGGATCGGCGGGAATGCGCCATTCCGAAGCTCCGAAAAGGACGCCGATGTGCGTGGCGTCGAGGTCCATCACGCGCGGAGGGATGGAATTTCGCTCCACGGGCTGATCGATGGCCGCAAAGACAATCACGTCCTTTGCCACGTGAACGATGGCCCGGCCGCCAGCGAGATTGGCGACTATCTCGTCTTCGTGCTGCTCCTGGGCAAGAGCGTCAATCGGGGCTGCGCAGAGGACGCCGCACAAGAAAAAGAGCGTGATTCGCCGCACAAATGCCCTTCGATGGAACAGAGAATCCGTTCGACCGCGTCCCGGCATGACACGTCGGGACTCCGCCGATAACGAAAGTTTTGCAAGAAGCTTCATGCCGCACAGCCCATCCGGGTAACAGGAAACCACCGGCCTCTCACTATCATACCCAGAAAGCGCAGGCTGCTTCCCCTATTCTTCCCAAACGCTGATCGCGCGGAGTTCCGCGCGACCGTCACATCGAGTAAACTATAGGTCCGATATTTTCGATGGCAGGCAGAGCATGGGACTCAGAAAACCGAAAAGCATCAAGCACAACGGAATGCCGCTCGCGGATATTCTCGAAGCCCACGAGCGCTTTTTCAGCGGCAAAGACGGCGGAGTTCGAGCCGACCTGACCGGTGCGGACCTTTCTCACGCGGACCTGAGCGGGGCGAATCTGAGCGGCACTATCCTGCGCAATGCCAACCTCGAGGGCACGGACCTGCGCAAGGCAAAACTTCCAGGCGCCGATCTCTCTGGCGCAAGTCTGCGCAAGGCCGATCTCCGCAACACGGACATGACGGAAGCGATTCTTCCCGGGGCCGATTTGACCGAAGCGCAGGCCAGTGGAGTGGAATTCTTTCGTTGCGACCTTTCGAATGTGAATTTCCAGCGCGCGCACCTGCGCAATGTGAATCTGCGTTTGGCAAATGTGAGCGGTGCAAAGTTTTCCGGCGCCGATATGGGCGTGGCCATCCTGCGGGAGACGGATTTGACCGGTGCGGATCTTTCCGGCGTGGACCTCTCCACTGCGCTTCTTCCGCGAGGCTTCACCCTGCCGCAAGCCGCAAAGAAGAGCGCCTAGAGCCGATTTCGATCGCTCGTGGATGGCAATCCGCGTTTTGGCGTGGTAGCCTTTCGCGGAAGAAAACCAACCCCTTCTTGAGTCCTGTGGCCCCCCCCGTCACCCAACTCGAGCGCTCGGCAGTGCGCGAACGCGTGCTGGATGTAATCCGTGGCCTACTCGATGAACTGGGCAGCCAGGGCGCGCTGCCGATGCTCAATCCCGCCTCGCAACTCGACCGCGACCTGGGGCTCGGCAGCCTGGAGCGTGTGGAATTACTTGCGCGACTGGAGATAGCATTCCACGTGCGTTTGCCGGACCGCGTGGCTTCGGAAGCCAACACGCCGGAGCATCTAGCGCGCGCGATTCTGAGTGTTCCGGGAACAACCGCGGAAGAGGTGGCAGCCGGCTCCCCATTGCGGGCTTCGGTGACGGTTCAAAAGCTGCACTACGAAGCCACAAACACAGGAGTTTTCTCCGCAGAAACGCTCATCGATGTGCTGCGGTATCGGGCGGCTCATGACGCCGAACGCACACACTTGTTGATCACGGAAGATACCGATGGGCAAGAACGCAGCCTCGCGCTGACCTTCAGCGAGCTCTATTCCGCGGGTCAACGCTGTGCAGCGGAGTTGGCGCGCCGTGGCGTCCCGGCGGGCGGGCGCGTCGCACTGATGTTGCCGACGTCGCGCGCGTTCTTCGTCTCCTACGCGGGAATCCTCCTTGCCGGTGCGATCCCCGTTCCCATTTATCCGCCCTTCCGGGCAGACCGTATCGAGGAATACGCCGCTCGGCAATCGGCGATCCTGAACAATGCGGAAGTTTGTCTGCTGCTGACGTTTCGCCGCGCGGAAGCCGTGGCGAAATTGTTGCGGCCTCGCGTGCATTCGCTTGCGGGCGTTGCGGACGCGGAGAGACTAATCGAAGCCGCGGACAAAGCTCCACCCCCTTCGCCGGGCGCGCTGCCGTTGCACGTCACCGGAAGCCGTGCGCGCCGAGGCAGCGACCTCGCGTTGCTGCAGTACACCTCCGGTTCCACGGGCGACCCCAAAGGCGTCATGCTGACGCACGCAAACCTGCTCGCGAACATTCGCGCCATTGGCGAAGCGGTCCAACTCGGGCCTGCTGACGTTGGCATCAGCTGGCTACCGCTGTACCACGACATGGGTTTGATCGGTGCGTGGCTTACGCCCCTGTATTTCGGCGCGCCCTTGGCGGTGATGTCGCCGCTGGCTTTCCTGACTCGCCCCGAGCGCTGGTTGCAGGCCTTTCACAAACATCGTGGAACGATCGCAGCGGCTCCGAATTTTGCTTATGAACTCTGC
>WNFJ01701501.1_pt5 | contig 11685 bp, 12 predicted proteins | sample 5400461 | NCBI WGS metagenome assembly WNFJ01 (sample SAMN13153349, study PRJNA577476) | soil metagenome | isolation source: 115 cm saprolite on Douglas fir-dominated hillslope | place: USA:California | collected 2013-09-17
ATGATCCAACGCCGCTCCTGTTCCACTTCGTCCGCCACGACGTAGGGAGAGAAGGCTGCGCCGCCCCACGGCCCGATAACGAGAGCGTCCCAGGACACACCGTCGGCATCCTTGAGGCGTAGAAGCGATCGAACTTGGCTGCTGGTCGCCTGCACGGGCGGTAGCTCGCGGGATCGCGCGCGCGCAGGCGCCTCGAAGCCAACATAAGCGGAGGTCGACGCAATGGTCACCGGAGACTTGGCCGCAGCCCGGGCCGCCGTGAGGCCGAGCCGTGCCAAGAATGCGCCATCGGCCTCGAAGCCAAGACCCTCGAGAAACGCGACGCGCACGCCGCTGTCCATCTGTCGCAGGAGCCATCGCCGATACACGGCAACGTCGCCAACGCCGTCGGGAACCAGCGTCACGATTCCAGCGTAGCGGCTGGGAACGTCGTCACTTGGAAGCGCCCCCCGCACGTCGACATAGTCGACCGCGTAACCCATCCATTCGAGAATGGGCGCCACCAAAACGCATGCGTCTTGTTGCCCGAGATATCCTTCTTCGGGGTGATCCTTGTATAGAAGGAGGATTCGTCGCGGCACGATTTCTGCGCGTCCCACCCCGACGCTGTCGAGCGCCGGCGTGGTCACGTACGGATCGAAGCCGGCTTGCCAGATGCGAAGGGCCGTTTTTCTGCGGAGCTCGCGGTCGGCTGCCGGCACGTAGTCAATCACTGTGATCGGGATATTCCAACGGCTACGGACTTCGGCGAGTGCGCGGAGCAATTGCGTAGTCTGCGCAGGAGCAACTTCCCGATAGGCTACGCCGTCTGAGTCCGCCGTATGGAACAGCGATTCCGCAACCAGGGCGCTCGGCGGCGCCGTAAGAAGCGGTAGCGCGGCGAACCCGCGATTCATGATGATCTTCATCTCGGGGTGCCGCCCGGAGATCGCGGCGACGATGGCGGCAATGCCGCGGGCGTGCGAACGACGCTGCACGGGGTCGCTCGTTATGCGTTCGTAGCTATCGAGCGCATCGAGAAACACGGAACGAAATCCGCGCGCGTAGAGGGGCTCCACCACTCGCTCGAGGAGGAAACTCCTCCATTCATCACTGCGTGTATCGACGATCTCGCTTGCCCACGCTGGATTTTTCGCCAGAACGAGTGCGCTCGGCACGTCCTTGCGCCATGGGCGCGTCGGATTGATCTCGCCGACGCTGACGTAGGCTACCAACTGTGCGCGGGTGCCTGTCGGCAGTGCCGCCACGTTGTCCGGTTCGACGACGACCCGATCGAAGTGAGCGAGTAGCTCGCTCGGCACGTGCGTGCCGTAATAGAATGCGGTAGCGACGTGCGGTGGCTCCGAAGCAAGAGCCTGGAATGCGTGGGCGAGCACGGCAACAGCCGCGACCAACCCCAAAAGCATGTAACGGTTGGACGGTAGGTAAACCCTTGTCCCGACACTCGCAAGCGAACAGACCTCGTGGCGCATGGTTAGTGGTCGCCCTTGGTCTGGCGTGTCACTGTGGCCATCCGCGTGCGACGCCGGCCGGTCGGGTCCCGATCCCTCTCGTCGCTGCCGAGCGAACGTCGGACGGCACGTCCCCGGCTCTGCCGGGGCGTGGTCGAAACGACACAGAGTCGACCAGCGAGGCCGCGCATTCGCCACCGATGCTCAGCCGAGGCCCGGGGTTTCCGGCGGCGAGGCCTTGGGTGTCGTTCTACGGGACGGCGCGGGAGATGGGAGATCTCTCGCGCGTAGCACACACGTTTCGCATCATTAACATCGACGCCGACCCGGCTAACGATGGCCGCGGCAACTTCACGAATTCTCAAATCGAGGCCCTGAAGAACAGCGGGGGGAACCGTGTCATCAGTTACCTCAATCTTGGCTCGTGCGAGCGATTCCGGACGTACTGGTCGGCGGCCCCCCCCGGCCTTGTCCCCTGCGCCGCGAACAGAGCCGCCTGGCTTGGGGCATACGAGGAGTATCCCGACGAGACGTGGATGGACCCAGGGAACGAATCGTATCAAAGGCTCATTCTCGAGCACGTTGCGCCGCGCATCGCAGCGCGCGGGGTTGACGGATTCTATCTCGACAATCTCGAGGTCGCTGAGCATTCGGACCCGAGCTCGCCTGCCCGGTGCTCGCCGCGATGCCAACAAGGCGCCCTCGACCTTGTGCGCAAGCTGCGAGAGCGCTTCGCGAACAAGCTCCTCGTCCTTCAGAATGCCACGAGCGACGTAACCCGTTTGGGCACGACCGGCGGCCTGCCGTTTCCAACATTGCTCGATGGTGTGGTGCACGAAGAGGTCTACAGTCCCTCCTTCGACGCAATGGCGGAGCGAGAGATGGTGCTGTGGCAAGCATTGGGCATCCGTTCCGTCAATGGGTCGCCGTTCTTCGTCGGTGTCGAGGATTATGTGGGAAGCTGCGCGAATGTCGCCGGTGCCAAGGCGGCGTATGCGAAGAGCTGGGAACACGGCTTCTCCCCATATGCGAGCGACGCGAGCCGCTCGCAGAGAGTCATCTGCTATTGGTCGTTCTAACGGCCTAAACCTCGTTCAGAAGGGAGAATGGCGAACGATGTCTGTGGCCTCCTGGACGTTCACGCCGCTCCTGGCCGGGCGGGGACGTGTTTTCGTCGCCGGTGCGGCCGCCGGAGCCGTTGGCATCTCCCCGAGCCCTTCCACCGGGGCGACGACCGGCACAGGCGGTACAAGCGGGCGTTCGTCTGGCGCTGCCCGCGGGGCGGGACTGGCGACTCTGGTCATCGGCGCAGGCAAGGGCAAGACCTGACGCGCGTCCGAATTGCCGCGGAGAAGAAGGACCAGTCCCGCGCCGACCAGGACGGCAGCTGTCACGCTTAGGAAGAGAACTGTGGTGGCGGCGGGAGAGCGCCCCGGGAGCGAAGGTACTTGCAATGACATGGAGTCCATGGGGAATGCGTCAGGGGAGCGGGCTGCTCGTCGCAAACTTACTTGGGCTCGTCGCAAACTCACTCGGTCTCGTCCCAAACTCACCGGGTATAGTGGGGCGACGGGCTGCAATCGGTTATGGGAAAAACGCGAGCGGATACCGTGCCAAGCGGAAAGCCTTCAGGTGTGTCCAATATCGCTGAAAAATTCTCATGCCACCCGCGGCCGGTGGCCGCTTTCTGCCGCTCGCTCGGCTTCCCTGACCACGCGAGGGACCGCCAGTGGCCACTCGCAGTACCTGCATAGTGACCCTATAACGTTGAGAGAAACCCCCGAAGGACTTGACGATTGGATGGTCCGAACGACGTTCGGTAGGTGTTCTTACTACAGCCAACTTTGTCGCGATTTCGAGGGAGATACCTCCGACTTCGGGGCAGGTACCTCAAAGGAACGGCCCTTGCTCCTCTCCTTCGACAATGAGCCATAGGTCGCGTGAACCATCCCAGGTGGCGATCCGCGAGCGGGCAAGCGGAGTGTTCCTTTTCCTTGGGGTCGTTGCCTCGGTCTTGCTCGGCGCTGGGCTCGTGTTGGTTCTTCGCGAGGGCAACGTCCAAGCGAAAATCGCGGCAGCCTCGACGCAACCAGCTGCGGCGCCTGAGCTTTCGGCCCCGACCTCAATCGTTCCACCGAATCCCGCCGCGGACGCGTTGGTCGGCCGCGTCCCTCCCGATGCACCAGGGCCGGCATTCGTTCGAGGCGAGGCTGCCGCCGCAGCACCGACCATCCCGACATCGCTTGTTGGGCGAAAGAGGCGCCCGGTCCTCGGAGCGAGTTCCACCGCGCGCCCGCCGGCATCCGACATCGTTCGCGCTTCTCCTTTCTGAGAGTCCTTTCTGAGAGCGCGACTCGTCCCCTCAATGGGGAGCGTGCTACGGACGGACGGCCGTCCACCACGGACGTCGCGTTGTCCTCCCACGATCTCAAACTGCGCTAAGCTCCGCGTGAGCACGCCGCTTTAGCGGCGGCGGAAAAGTAAACCCGTTATCCAATACCGGGTGAGGCGTCATGTACCACCTCCCGTCGACACTGGCTTTGAGTGTTCTGCTTCTCGCGAGCGCGTGCTCGTCGAGTACTCCCGGCGCGGCAACGAATCCGGCAACGACGGGCAACGGCGATGGCGCATCGGGCCATGAGGCGGGAGCAGGCTCCGGTGCAACCGCAGGGGGAGTCACCAGCGGAGCAAGCGCGGGCACGAGCGGAGGCGGGGGTGCGAGCGGAAGTGCGGGAGCGAGCGGGAGCGCGGCCGCGAGCGGCACCGGCGGAACTCCCACCGGAAACAGTGGGAACGCGAGCGATGCCGGAGGCACCTCGGGGGCCTCCGGCATCGATGCTGCGGTCGACGGTGCCGCGATCAGCCCGTGGCCCGCGGTGAACGACTACAGCGCACGCGGTCCGCTGATGACCCAGCGCGACACCAACACCGGACCGGGCGCCGCGTACGATATCTTCCGCCCGGCGACGCTGGGGCCAACCCCCCGCAAGAATCCCATCATCAGTTGGGCCAACGGAACTCTGTTCGGTGTCGACCAGTACCAGAAGCTCCTCGATCATTGGGCATCCCATGGCTTCGTCGTCATCGCCGCACATTCCCAGAGCACGGCGGGCGGAGGGACCCACACGGCAGGCATCGACTGGCTCGTCGCCGAAAACAGCCGGAACGCAAGCACCTACTTTGGCCTTCTCGATACGAACGCGATCGGTGCCGCCGGTCATTCGCAGGGCGGCGGCGCCACGATCGCAGCGGGCAGCGGCAAGCCGAAGCCCGCGGGAATCGTGACCACCTTGCCGCTCATGCCGATCCTCTCGTTCGAGGCCGACAAGACGATAGTCATGCGACAGACGGCGGCTATGTTCAACATCAACGCGACGATGGACACTCGGGATCCAACCGGTGCCGTGGCCAATCAGATCTACGACAGCAGCAACCGCGAGCTCGTGCAAGCGGCGTTCATCGGTATCCACGAAGACGCTATGAGCACCACCATGCACGCCCCGACCCTGGCCTGGTTCCGCTTCCGCCTGATGGGCGACGACCGCGCGAAGGCCATGTTTTACCCGGACAAGACCTGTGGTCTATGCACCAATCCGGCTTGGAAGCAGGTTCGTTACAAGAACACGCCATAGACCGTGGATCCGCAGATCTCCGCGACCTCCGCGCGTCTGCGCGTCTGCGTTCTCTCACTCGTTATGGCCCGTGGCACTTCTTGTACTTTTTTCCGCTGCCGCATGGGCACGGATCGTTTCTCCCGGGTTGCGGAGCTCGCACCACCGTCTTTGGCGTACCGAGTAGCCTCCGGTGTATTTCGACCAGGGATTGCCCAGCGTCTTGCAGGTCGTGCGAGTCGCGGGAGCCCAGCGCGCGAATCGCTTCGCTCGGATAGTAGAAATCCTCTGCGCGCGCCTGCGAGGCGGCGACGACTCCGATTAGCGTCAGGTCCCCTGCCCGCTCGCCATTGAGCGCGTCGTACCAAAGGCTGAAGAGCGCAGGCAGAACGAGATCCTCGGGGACTTGGCTGGCTTCTGTGAAACAGTACGGCGACCCCGCGGGCAGGGCCCGCGTGCGCTCGACGACCATTTTGCGCCCGAGGTCGATCGCCTCGGTCCGAAGCGAGTCTTCCTTTGCCTCGACAAGGGCGGCCAGCTCGGCGAAGTAGGTGTACTGAGGAGCCATCGCTGTCGCGTCTTGACCGTCGGCCTCGGGCGGCGACCGCAAGACCTTCAGCACTTCGCTGCGTAAAGCCCCATGACGCAGCGCCATACAAGCAAGCCCCAACCCAGCCTCGCGCAGTTCGATCGCGTGACTGGGCTTCGCGAACCGCTCCTTGTAGGAGGCAAGCATCGGCTTGCCCAACCGACCGGCAAGCCACGCCGCCCTCATCACAAAGGGAAAGGTGCCTTGACTCACGAGTACGCCCCACGCGGATCCGGTGCTGTGCTCCGGGAAGCTCGCCCACTCGTGCACCCACTCGCGGGAGGCTGAGTCCACGAGGATCATTGCCGCGTGGGCACACGCCCATGCGCCGCGCGCAAGCTCCCGTTCGGCCCGTGTCTTCTGCGGAGCAGCCGAGCGGCGGGTCGTCTGCAAGAGTGGATGCAGCTCTTGGATGGCCTGCGCCCAATCGGCGTACACCCCAAAGAGCAGCGGCACCGCCGGACCCAAGATGGCGCAAGCTGCGAGAAACTCTTCGCGGGTGATCGCGGGTCCGGCTGACTCGATCCGATCAAGAAGGCGCGTTTCGTCGACGCCGCGCTTTTTGGCGAGCTCGAGCCCTTCGCGCACGCGCTGAAACTTCGAGGCCAGACCATCGAGATGCGCGCGGGTCACGACCGGCAGCACGCCGGTGCTCATGCCCCGCCCGAGACAAGTCACGAACGCCCCGGTTCGCGCCACGATGATGTGAGGCGCCTCGCTGCCCTCTTCCAGAGCGATGGCGATTCGTTCGACTCCTTCGGCGAGCCGCGTGTGCGACAGGATGTACCGCACGAGCTCGTGGTCGCGGTAAAGCCCGAGGGCCAATTCGACGTGCTTGCGATCCACCCGATCCAAGCGCTCGAGAAAATGGGCGTCGTGGGGCATGGGTGTCAGTCGAATTTTACCGCTACGCTCGGAGCGAGTCTGCCGTAGTTCGCTTTCCCTAGCGTCGCGCTGTCCTCAGAACGTCCCGGTTTGCCCCTGCAAGCATCCTGCAAAGCGCATGGCAGGAGGGTAACAGACCGCAGCACTTGACTGCGTGTGCGGTGGCGATGCTTATGCTGCCTGGAACCCACGAAGGAATCGATGCGGCCATTGATCTTGCTTGTCGTCTGCGCTCTCGCCACCGGCTGTGGTGCCCGGACGCAACTAGGCTTCGCCGATTCCCGCGACGCCGCCGGACTTGGCGCGGCCAACTCGAACGGCGAGGAAGCAGGGCTCGACGAGGCCAACTCAAGCCGCGACGACGTGGGGCTCGGCACGACCACGCCGAACGGCGACGCTGACTCCGAACCGCCCGTCCCTTGCGCGCCCCGCTGCGAGGGCAAAGCGTGCGGTGCGGGCGACGGATGCGGCGGCATGTGCCTGGCGGAAACGTGCGCTGCCGGGCAACGTTGTGCGGCCAGCGCGTGCGTCTGCGACGGGGTCTCGTGTCCAAGCGGATGTTGCGATGGCGACGGCACGTGCCAGCTCGGCAGGAGCAGCAGCGCCTGCGGAGGCGGCGGCTCGAAGTGCACCGCCTGCAACGTCGGCGCAACGTGTGTGAGCGGAACGTGCGGGCCCAATGGCCTGGTGGTGCTCTTCGGGGGGACCGGAGACAGCGCCACGTGGACGTTCGACGGAACGACCTGGAAGTCCATGAACATCTCCGGGCCCGCGCAGCGATTTGGTCACGCGATGACCCAAGTCGGCAACCAGGTCTTGCTCTTCTCCGGCGAGACGTGGTTGTTCGACGCAGCGAACTGGAAGCAGTTGAAGTTCTCAGGACCGAGCGCTCGATCTAGGCACGCGATGGCCACGCTCGGCGGCAGGGTCGTGCTCTTTGGAGGCACGGGCCCCGGCCCGGGCAATGGCACCGTCGTCGGCGATACGTGGACGTTCGACGACCGAGGTTGGACGCAGTTGAACATCCCCGGACCTGGCCCTCGAACGGCACACGCCATGGCAACGCTCCGTGACCAAGTCGTTCTCTTCGGGGGTGCGCGCGGCATTGCTCTCGGCGACACTTGGACATTCGACGGCACAAGCTGGAAGCAGTTGAACATCGCTGGGCCGAGCGCGCGGAGCGCTCACGCGATGGCGACGCTCGGAAACCGAGTCGTCCTCTTTGGCGGAGACGGCCCGGGTGGCAGCCCTCTTGGCGACACGTGGACATTCGATGGCAAAGTTTGGACGCCGCAAGTGGGCATCGGTCCCAGCGCTCGGGACGACTCCGCCATGGCGACGCGCGGCAGCGAGATCGTGCTCTTTGGCGGATTCGCGCCTGGCCAGCCACCCCCGGCCGAAACGTGGACGTTCGACGGAGCGATCTGGACGCAGAAGAACATCGCCGGACCTGGCGCGCGATACCTGCACGCGATGGCAACGCTCCGCTGAGTCCGGCAGGACGCGGCCCCGTTGCGCGTCCCGTACGACGGATGCACTATCCGCCCCCGGGCTCGACGCATTCCACTCAAACAGCGGCGGCTTGTCGCCGCTTCCGGAGGACGATCATGACGACCGAGTCATCCAAGACTCCACCGAGCAACGCGGCGACGATCACCGAGCACGAAGCGAAGCAGGTCGAGCGCGCGAACGCGACCGGACTGCGGCCCGTTGTGTTCGTTCACGGCCTCTGGCTGTTGCCGAGCAGTTGGGACCGATGGGCGAAAGTGTTCGAGGACGCTGGTTATGTCGCGCTTACCCCGGGCTGGCCGGACGACCCGGAGACCGTCGCAGAAGCAAATGCGAAACCGGAAGTCTTCGCGCACAAGACTGTCGGTCAAGTGGCTGACCACTTCGACAAGATTATCCGCGGGCTCAACAAGAAGCCGGCGATCATCGGCCACTCGTTCGGCGGCCTGCTCGTGCAGATTCTCGCCGGGCGAGAGCGTGCGTCGGCGACGGTGGCGATCGATCCGGCCCCTTTCCGCGGCGTGCTTCCCCTTCCGCTCTCGTCGCTGAAGTCCGCGTGGCCAGTCCTCGGCAACCCGGCCAACCGCAACCGGGCCATCCCGCTCACGTTCGAGCAGTTCCGCTTCGCTTTCGCCAATGCCGTTAGCGAAGAGGAGGCCCACGAGCTCTACAAGACGTTCGCCGTACCGGCCTCGGGCGTGCCCCTTTTTCAGGCCGCGGCCGCCAATCTCAACCCGTGGACCGAGGCGAAGGTCGACATCGAAAACCCCGAGCGAGGGCCGCTTCTCATCATCTCAGGAGAGAAAGACAACACGGTCCCCTGGGCCATCGCCAACGCGTCGTTCAAGAACCAGCAGCGCAACAAGGGCGTCACCGAGATCGTCGAGATCCCGAACCGCGGGCGCGAGGTCGCCGACAAGGCGCTCGCATTCATCCGGCGCTTTGTCAGCCCTAGCTGAGTCCCTGTCGTCTAAGGAGACGTGTTCGAGCCGGCACACGCCTGTCGCTGGAATTGCGCGGCGAGCGGCCGTGTCACGACCCCGCGTTGACGATCGCTGCCGTACCCCATCAGGACGCACCTTCCAACGTGAACGTCGGTTTCGTTTGCGACGATGTGCAATCAACGAACTGCAACTTCGGACATCGACGTTGGACTGAAGACGGGGGGCAGGTCCTCTAAACTGTCACCCAAGCGCCCGGTGAGACACCTGAGCAACGCGTTCATCCGAGGCAGCGATGCGCTGCTGCCCTTGAGCAACGCGTTCATCCGAGGCAGCGACGCGCTGCTGCCCTTGAGCAACGCGTTTCTCCAACGGAGCAGTGCCCGGCTCCCAATCAGACTTGCTCTTCTCGGATGCAAGAGCGGGCTGTTGCCTTGGACAGGTGCGTTTCTTCCCAGACAAGGGCGCGCGGCTGCGCTGGAGAGAGGCGTTTCTCCTTGGCCGAGGCAGACCGTGCCTTCGCGGCGCTCAGCGGGGGGGGTGAGAAGGTGACGATGCCGCTCGCGAACGCGCCCTGGGGGCTGTACTTCGGCATGTGCGTTGATCCGTACGGCGTGCAGTGGATTGTGAGCTTGCCCCATCCCGTGTGACAGTGGGGTTTCCCTACGCGCTTGAGGAGGCTCCCCACGCCCGTCCGTTCGAAAGTCACGTCGAGCGTCACACGAGCAGGTTTAGCGATCCTGCTCTCGTCGCATTGCGGGGGCGCGGTCTCGGCGGGCGGCAGCGACGCGTCAATAGACCAGGGTGGCGGCTCCGGAGTCAGCCGCAGTGGATCAAGTAGCTCGGGGGCGGGAAGCGGCAACAGCTCGGGGACTGGGAGCGGCAGCAGCTCAGGGTCCAGCACCGCAGGCTCGAGCAGTTCGGGGTCTACCAGCGGCACCACCTCAACCTGCAGTCCAGCGTGCCTATTGAACGACAATTGTTGCGGCGGCAAATGCGTCACCACGGTCAACGACCCGCACAACTGTGGGGGCTGCGGGATCACGTGCAGCGCTACGACGCCGTACTGCCAGGGCTTGTGTCAGCCCGCGCCGTGCTCTCAGGATGCGGCCTCCTGCGGGGCGGGAACGTGTTGTGGCGACCGGTGCTGCAATCCGGGCGAAATCTGCTGCTCTCAAATGGGAGGCCCCTCGATCTTCCCGCGGTGTTACGCGCCGAGGGATAGCCAGGACACGTGCCCGAAATGGTGCTCCTTGTGTGTCAGCGATCGAAATCTCAAACGCGACATCGAGCCCGCCGACGAACAAGCCGTGCTCGAGGCTATCGCGAAGATGCCCGTCTCGACGTGGTCGTACAAGAGCGACGACCCCTCCGTACGTCACCTCGGGCCAATGGCGCAGGACTTCCGAGCGGCCTTTGGCCTCGGGGACACAGACAAGGCGTACTACTCGATCGACGCTCACGGCGTTACATTCGCCGCCATTCGGGCTCTCTACGACCGCCTCGAGAAACAGAGTATGCGCCTCGAGGGCCTCGAGCGCGAGAACGACGAGCTGCGCAAGCGCTGCAGGTGACTGGCCCAAAGAAGGGCTCAGTTGTTCATCGCGCCGCCGCTCACGCTGTCGTCTTCGAGCGCAAGCGTTGGAAGAACCACCAGTGGTGGCCGCCGATGTCCTCGCACTCGTAGCCGCGGTCGGCCCAGTAGTCGCTGCCGTAGTCGTGCGTTTCCGGTTCGCCCACGATCTTGGCGCCGGCCTCGCGAGCGCGCTTGTAGTGCGCTTCGGCATCGTCGACGTAGACCATCATGCTTTGCGTGTTGGCGCCGCCGACCTCGCGCGGCGACTTGCGATACGGGTACTTCTCGGGCTTGGCGTCGCTGACCATGATCAGGCCCTCGCCGAAGACGAGCTCCGAGTGCTCGAGGCGACCGCCGTCGCCCTCGACCTTGAGGCGAACTTCGAAGCCGAACGCGCGGCACAGCCAGTCGATGGCCTTTGCGGCGTCCGGATAGACGAGCGAGCTCGAGATGCGAGGCCAGCCGGGAGGAGTTGGTTTCATGTCGGCTCCTTGTGCGCGCCGGGGCGGCTGGACAATGCGTAGTACGCGCCGGCAGCGAGAACTTGCTTGGCCTCCGCAGGCCCCGTGATCCGCACCCACAGGGCACCCGGCGCTGGCTCTCGCTCGATGACGAACGTGAAGAACGGGCAGCAGCGTCGCTCGTCCACCGTCCAGCAGACCGACGAAAGGAGCATCTCGTCCTCGTTCGGGAGGCGCACGGCCCACCCGTCCGAAAGCTCACACTTCTCAAGAGCGGTCGAGAGCAGACGGCGGCCTTCCGTCAGATGTCGGGCGAACGACTCCGGAGAGCCGAAGGCCTGGGGTTCGCATGCGACGGGAAGAGAGTGCATCCGCCCAGCGTAGCGCACCCTCGCGCCCCCGCGCGCTCGGCGCAACCGAAACACTCGGATGAGCCCGCGGAAGAGCGGGCAATGGAGCCGTGCTACGCAAAGAACGGCTCGATGCGACATGCGGTGCCGAGTCTCGTCCTGGCGTTAGGCGGCTGCGTGTCCCGCACGGGTCTCGCGATCCCAGGCACCAACACGTACGCGTTCGACGAATCGCGTTCCTGAATTTTCGCGTGCGGTCGCGTACGAAGCGTCCCCATGGAACGCACGACGCAGGAGACTTGGTCGAAGCGG
>WNFJ01077904.1_pt1 | contig 11684 bp, 11 predicted proteins | sample 5400461 | NCBI WGS metagenome assembly WNFJ01 (sample SAMN13153349, study PRJNA577476) | soil metagenome | isolation source: 115 cm saprolite on Douglas fir-dominated hillslope | place: USA:California | collected 2013-09-17
CCCCGCCACACTTTCTCCGCAGTCCTGGGAGCGGTCACCGCGGAAGGCCGCAACAACGCCGACGCCTTTCAGTACTTCTGGCCGGGCTTCGACCTGGCCGCCGAACGGCAGCGCCGCGAGGACGCCGGTGCCGGTGAGCAGTACGGCGAGGAAGACCTCTATCCCGACGTCCGCCTGGCGCTGTCGCGGTTGCGCCAGATGGGGCTGTGGGTCGGCATCGCCGGCAATCAGACGGCACGGGCCGGCCCGATCCTGCGGGACCTGGATCTGCCCGCCGACCTGGTGGCCACGTCCGCCGAGTGGGGTGTCGCCAAGCCGGACCCTGCATTTTTCGCACACGTCATCGACGTTTCGCCGGGCCAGCCACACGAGATTGTCTACGTCGGGGACCACCGGGACAATGATCTTGAGCCGGCCAAGGCGGCGGGGCTGCGCACCGCGTTCATCCGCCGGGGACCATGGGGATACCTGTGGGCCGAGGACCCGAAGGTGCATAAGCTGGCCGACTGGCGCATCGATTCCCTCACCGAGTTGCCTGCCCTGATCCAGGCAGTCCGGGCCTGATCGCTGCTCACGCCGATCGCGGCAGCCAGTCTCCATGTTCACAGTCGGCTATCGGGTGGGTACAGTCGTGCCGGAGCCGTACAGAACGGAGTCGGCATGTCACCAGGCGGCGCCCGCGGCGTAGGCGAGCGGATCGCAGCCGCCCGCAAGCTCCGTCGTATGACCCAGGCTCAGTTAGCAGAGGCCGCCGCCATCTCCGCTAGCCTGCTGCGGAAGATAGAGCAGGGCGCCCGCCCGGTCACGCCTGGAGTCTGGTCATCGATCGCCCGCGCGCTCAACCTGCTGGACGGCTCAGAGCCCACGGATGGGGCTCGGTCGGCTGGCAGCCGGGTCAGCGCGGGCTATCCCTCATATCAGGCGTGCCCTGGACTGCTACGACCTGCCGGATGATGGCCCCACGGAGAAGGCCACTGCCCACAGGCTCGCCGCCCAGTACACCAGCCTCGCGGAGACCCTCCCCACGCTCATAGCCGGGCTGACCCGCGCGGTGCACCGCTACACCGGTCATGACCAGGAGACCGCATTCGGGCTGCTGGCACTGGCATACCGGGCAGCCGACGCGATCTCAGATAAGTTTGGCTACCCTGATCTTTCCGCCCGCACGATCGAGCTGGTGCGCTGGGCAGCCGCGCGATCCGATGATCCGGCGCTCGTCGGGGTGGCCGCCTACGTGCGGGCCGAGACGTTTTTCACGAACCAGCGCCCCGCCGCGGGGCTCAGCGCACTCGATGCCGCAAGCGTGCCGCTGGTTGCGGACAGCTCGCGCGACGCGCTCGCCATCTACGGATCTCTGCACATGCGCGCCGGCGTCCTCGCCGCCTGTGCCGGCCTGCCCGAAGCTGCGGAATCCCATCTGGCCGAAGCGTGCGATGTCGGCCGCCACGTCCCTGACGCCGTGTACCGCGGGACCGCGTTCGGGCCTTCGAGCGTGCGGATACACGAGGTAGCGGCGGCCGCAGAGACGGGTGACAGCCACGCGGTGCTGCGGAAGGCCGCCGGGTGGCAGCCACCGCTCGCGGTGCCCGCTGAACGCCGCTCCCACTACTTCATCGAGCTAGCCCGCGCTCAGCTCTGGGCAGGCCAGCGCGCCGAAACGCTCGCCTCGCTCCGAGCGGCGCGTCAGATCGCCCCCCAGCACACCAGGCACAGCCCGCGCGTCCACGAAACAGCCGCGACCCTCCTGCGCGTCCAGCGACACCCATCCGGTGCGCTGCTTGGCTTCGCCAGATGGGCAGGCATCGACGGGTAGGAAAGAGTTCGCCACAGCCGTAAACGGCCTTCGGTGACTGGACTTGCGCCCAGTGCATGCAGGGCCGGCACCGGAGCTTGCGCTCTTCCCAGGACCGCGACGGGGGGGCACGATCCTGTTTACGGTGCCGGCCCTGGCTCCAGGAGAGCGCCTGCCTCGGACCGGCGGCACTGCGATGCCGGCGCGGCCGTCAGCACCGCTGACGGGCATCGGCGTGTCCTGCTCGCGGCAGCGTCACCAGACCGTGGTCAGGGGAGGCGCCGGGTGACGCGCGGCCGTCATGCCTTGCAACTACCTGGGTGCCAGGCGGTGGTGGCCGGACCATATCGAGCAGTGCTGGCAGCCATGCCCACGCATCGCTATGGGGGCAGCTAACGGCTGGCCGAGGTCGCACCAGACGATCTGGGCGTCATCTGCGCGGAAGCTGTCCCATTGCGCTGAGAGGGCCTCCACAACGTGGAGCCCTCGTCCGCCTTCCTCACGCCAGTGCCTCATGGCCCGTCGTGAGCAGTCGCTCGCGTGGCCGGTCGCGCTCCGTGAGGTCCGTTACCCGCATTCCCGAGGTGTATCACTTGGCACCGACAAGCTAGGGATGGCAGTCAGAGCGGCTCTCCGGTGAGGGACAGGGCATGGCGGTGGAGCGTCTCCGAGCGCGCGCGGACGAAAGCGTCGAAGTCGTCGCTCAGCATCGCCTGGTAGGCGGCTTCGCTGATCAGGCAGGTGGTCAGACGGTGACGTATCGTCTGTTCACCGTCGAAATCGATGACGTCGCGGAGGTATGCCGATGGCCGCTGGTCGGAGATGGCGATGTTGCTGACTGAGGTCAGCATGATGATGTTCGCGGGTACGTTCACACGCTCTGGGGGTACGCCCTGCTTGGCAAGGTACGCCTGTGGGAAGACGTGGTGGAATTCCTTGTCGTTGGCCCACGAAAGTGCCTTTCCGACGTCGATGCGCTGGCCGCCCTCATGAGGTCGACGATGTCCAGCCGGGTGCCGGTGCGGTTGATCCGCTCGAAGACCGGCCCCACATCGTTGATCGGCATGTCGCCGAGGGTGACTATGGCAACCATGTAGCCCTGGAAGCGCTCAAACAGCAGCTTGGCTCGCTGGAGGAACACCGGGTCGCCGAGCCTAGCCACCCGTTCGAAGTAGTCGGCCGGGTCGGATAGCAGGCGCAGGGGCACTAGCGGCAGTGGCGGATCATCGAAATCGGTGAGGTGCAGGAACTGCTGCTCCGCGAGGTCGTAGGCCAGGTTCCAGATACTCCCTGGATCTCCGGCCGGCGCCAGTGGAGGGCGCCGCAGATTGTCGACAGCCGCTGCTGGCCGTCCAGCAGATAGTTCACCGGGTACCCCGGACGCGAGGCACCGACGTCCAGGCCAGCTACGGTTCGTTCGCTGGCTAGATCCTGAGTGCTCTGCCACAGCAGAAGGCTGCCGATCGGATAGTTCCTCACAACCGAGTCGAGCAGCTCCAGGACCTGCTGCCTAGTCCAGACGAACTCGCGCTGGAATCTGGGCAAAACAACATCCCCGGCAAGCACTCGCCGCGCAAGCTCAGCAATCCGCTCGACGGTGGGACGCGGATCACGAAACGGTACATCCTCGAGTGACTCGTTTCGGCATGGCGGCCTCCGGCCGGCGCGGTAACCCCGAGACCAGCGAACCTCGATAGAGGCTGCTTGATCATCAAGCTGCGTAGTGTCTCATCATCGCCCATCTCACGGACATTTCATCGTGCAGATGGGCACAGGGCGGCCAGTCGGCCCACGGCCCGCGTGTCCAGGGCGTGCGCGAACGTCATCCTTACGCCAGACCAGCCCCGTTCGTTGCCCGTGATTCGCGCTTCTGGGCATGAGGAGCCGAGAGAGTTCGGGCGATTCGCCATCTGATGCCAACTCCCAGCAGCGCCCATGACCTGTGGGACGGGATAGGTATTGGATGACTCCGGTTGGTCCAATACGGTATGTTTGTCGCTGCCCGGTCTGTAGCGGCCTTGTCCTGTTTCTCTGCCCTGCTTTGGAGAGCGTGATGGCCAGGCGCAAGTCGTTACTCGCGCAGATGTACGCCGCGCGCCAGAAGGCGCAGTTGGAGCGTCAGCGCGCGGCGGAGCGTGAGCGGAAGGAGTTCGCGGCCGAGGAGCGCAGGATCGCTGCCCGGCTGGAGAAGGAGGCACAGCAGGCGGAACGGGCGCGGCAGCAGGCTGAACGGCTGGCGGCTCAGCAGAACAAGGAGCGGCAGCGGCAGGCGGCGGCCCGGGTGCGTGAGCAGCAGCGCCAGCAGGCAGAGGCGCAACGCGCGGAGCAGCGCCGGTCTGTGGAGGAACGGCGGCTCGCGGCAGCGCGGCGGGCCGCGGAAGCGGAGTTCCGCACCGACCGGTCCACCGGCAGGTTGCCGCTTTCGAACGGCTCCTGCTGGACCGGAACCGTGTGCTGGCCTCGCAGAGCCGCCGCGTTGAGGAAGCCTTCAACGCTCATGGCCCGGAGGAATTCGTTGCCGCGTTGCAGCAGGCGCTGGGCTCCTCGGCCTACCCGGACGGCTTGCATGGCTCGTGCGCGGCGATGTACCGGCCCGAGGCCCGCGAGTTGCTGATCGAATACGAGCTACCGCGCTTGGACGTGGTGCCCGCGGTGGCGGGGTACCGGTACTTGAAGACGAAGGATGTGGTCCAACCGGAGCCGCGGAAGGACGCGGAGGTCAAGAAGCTGTACGGGCGGCTGATCGCCCGCGTGGCTTTACGGACGCTGGCGGAGGCGTTCGACGTCGCGCCATCCGCGCTGGTCAGCGGGATTGTGTTCAACGGCTACGTGTCCGCGAAGGACCGGGCGACCGGTAAGCCGGTCCGGCCGTTGCTGATCAGCACCCATGCGACCCGGGAGGGTTTCGGTGAGATCGTGCTGGATGAGCCCGAGCTTGACCCGGAGGCCTGCCTGCGCGCCTACCTCAACGCCGTGGTCTCACCGCATCCCTACGATCTGGAGGCGGTCCGCCCGGTCGTGCAGTTCGACCTGTCGAAATACAAGTTCGTCGAGGAGATGGACGTGGTGGCCGGCCTGGACAGCCGACCGGACCTGCTGGACCTCAAGCCGGTGGAGTTCGAGCACCTGATCCGCCAGCTTTTCGAGACGATCGGCATGAAGTCCTGGGTCACCCAGGCATCACGTGACGAAGGCGTCGACGGAGTCGCCTACAACGAGGACCCGATCGTGGGCGGGCTGTGCGTCATCCAGGCCAAGCGCTACAGCAAGATCGTCGGGCTGGAGGCCGTGCACGCGCTCGCCGGGGTCATGGAGGACAAGCACGCGGCCAAAGGAGTCCTGGTCACCACCTCCTGGGTCGGCAAGGCCAGCCGGGACTTCGCTGCGCGCAACGGCAGGATTGAGATCATCGAGGGCCGCCACCTCAAATCCATGCTCCTGGAGCACCTCCCGGCTGGGAACAGTCCGAGGTCTCCTGACCTGAGCCCGGCGCTGCTCGGCCCGCTTGCCGTGCCCGCCGGTCCAAGTGGTGGCCTTTTGATCTGAAACGGGAGTCCAGACAATGACTGCGGACAAGTGCCCAGGCGATTTGAACGTGCTTGGCAGCGATGAGGTCAGCGAACTGTTCGGCTGGCCGGTCAGCCTGCTTGACGAGATCAGGGAACTCAGCGACCTCGCCGAGCAAGGTGAGATCTGGATCGATGAGTGGCGTCGGCGGGACGCCTTGCTCCGGGCTTCCGGGCCTGGGCAATCTCCGCGTGAGCAGGTAGAAGCCACCCGCTCGGCGGCGCTTGAGGCTTGGTATGGCCGGCCTCTCAGCGAGGATGACGCCGGGGACCGGATGCTCCGCCTGGCGAAGCGGCTCTGGGCCGCACTCCAAGGAGCGCCGGATGACGAGGCATTGCGCGAGCAGCTCGAACGAATCGACGACATCCTCAGCTCCAAGCAGCAACGCGGGCTCAAGGCCCAGTTCCAGGAGAGACGGGAGCGTGTTGCCCGCTGGCTCCTGTCCAGCGCCCAGATCGACGACGTGACTGGGCTGCCATGGGATTACCTCGGCCGTTACCGGCGGCTCTCCGACCCGCTGCTCGGCGCAGTGCCCGCATACGCAGGGGTTGCCCGGAGGCGGGCGCTAGCGGAAGCTCCAGACGAGGTGGCGCGCCTCGCCAGGCAGTTGCGGCCGGAGGGCATGGAGTTCCCGGCAGTCGACGAGCTGGACCAGCTAGCTCTCACCCGGTTCCCGAGCCTGGTCATCGAGGCAGCGGCCAAGGGGGACACGGACGCTGCCGATATCCAGCCAGGTGCTGCAACTGTGGCAAGCGCTTGAGACGCAACGCCTGCTGCTCCGAGAGACCGCACGCGGCTGGGCAGAGCGCCTACGCCAGCCTGACGTGCTACCGCAATGAGTCCAGCATCATCCGATCGGTGCCCGGTCTGGCGGGCGCCTCCTTACTGGTGTGCGGTGTTTGTGCTTCGAGGCGTTCGCGCTTGAGGGCGGTGAGCAGTTGCGAGACCCGGGCGTTGCGCATCGGGTGCCCGTCCCGGCGGAGCTGGGCCGCAAGGGTGTCGCGGAGTCAGCGGATCACCCCGATCGAGCACACGGTCCCGGGCTGCCCAGGGCGGCAGGCAGCAGGGCGGCCATTCCAGGCTCTGCACCTGATCCCGTCCCCGTGCTGCTTGCCGTCCCCGTCCCGGCTGAAACCGCCTTGATCGTCCCCGCCACATCCCCCGCTCCCGTCCCGGGGCCAGCCGCAGGCGCCGTCCCTGTTCCCAGCATGCTGACCAGCCCATTCCCCGTGACGCGGTGCGGGACCGCCCGCATGTCAGCGAGGCGGGCCGTCCCCGCGTGGTCGCTTGTCCCGCCTCCCCAGGGATTGGTCGTTGGGTCGGCAGGCGCAGCGAGATCGTCCCGGCTATCGGCCAGGGGACGGGGACGATCTTGGAGGATGACCGGGACGATCTTGGGTATCGGCGGGACGATCGACGTCGCGCCGATGTTCGAGGAGCCCCGACAGCAGCTTGACCGCCACCAGGAGCGCGAACGCGGGCCACGCGACATTCGCGGCCAGGCTCGCAGTCGTCCCGGCTGCGAGCGCGGCCCAGGGTAGCCAGCCCGATCGTTCCCCGGTGCGCCGGTCAGCCAGGAGTACGAGCGAGGCAACGATTTCGATGCCGTCGACGGAGAGCGGAAAGGCGTGTCCCTGCCACCCGGTCTCGCCGTGCGCGGCTGCCAGCTCGCGCATGTGACTGTAGCTGATCGCTCCAGCGATGCCCGCCAGCCCGGCCACAGTCACCCCGGCCGCCGCGCGGATGCAGGTGTCCATGCGGTTCGCTGGCGCGGAAACGGGGTTCACGGGAGCCTGCGTGCTGGTCCCAGGGCGGCTCATCGGGCGTCCCTTTTGGCCTTGGAGCTGCGCAGACGTACTGGGAGTGGGTCACCGGCGACCACAAGATCGTGGTTCGCATAATGGTACGTCCGGCCCACCCGGTGTAAGCGTCGGTACCCCTGCGATCACGCTGACCTGCTGGTTCGCCACCTGTCGGGTATACCGATCGGGCAGCCTTATCTGGAGCATCCGGGAGTTCTGACACCAGGGCTGCGGGCACGTCACCTGGGTTGGTACGCGGTCTTCAGCCGGGCGATGAAGCTGTGCTTGCGACTGTTTGCGTCCCTCAGTTGAGTCATGTAGACCTCGAACTGGCTGAGGGTGTCCATCCGCTCGTGGCAGGCCCGTAGCTCGGCCAGCAGGCTCAGCGCGCGGTCGTAGCCGTCCCGTTTGGTGAGTGCCACCGCGGCTTCGATCTGCTGGCGGAACACTGTTGCTGCTTCGGCTGGATGGGTGGACGCCCGACGCCGGGCCAGTTCCAGCCAGAGGCCGGCGGCACAGCCTGCCTGCTGGGCGGCGCGCCAGGCAGCCTCCTCGTCGCCTTCCCACAAGAGCACGTGTATCAAGGTCGAATGCCCCGGCGGCCGATAACCGTATGGTGGCGGGGTGCTCTCGCCAATCCGAGGCTGGGCATTGAGTACGGCGAGTACTCGGTCTCGCCACGACGACCAGGTGCCCTCGGTCGTGGCATGCTCGCAAAGGCGTTTGTACGCCTCCAGGGAAGGTGCAGCGGCGAACTCCTCCCAAGCGAGTTCGACCGCTTCTGTCGTCTTACCGAGCCTGCTGCACAGCGAGATCGTGATTACTCGTAGCTCGCCCAGGCCGTGGTCGCGTTCGTTGCCGCGTTCCTTCAGCCCTCGGCGGGCCCACCGCAACGCCTGCTCGTCCCGCCCGGTGTTGATCAGCTCCTCGCAGATCCGGGTGTACTGCCGAGCCGCTTGCAGGTCTCTGGCCAGTACGTCTACCACGGCATCGACGCCCAGCGGCCGTGCGGCCTGTTCGGCCATCTGCAGCAGCGGGTAACGCTTGCCGGCCGCCACCGCGGCAGCGATGAGCTCGCGCAGCCGCTCCATGCCCGGCTCGCCCAGCACCTGCGTGTAGTCAGCGACAGCACTCTGGAACAACCCGTAGTCGTCCCTGGCCGCGGCGTCGAAAAGCCACTCGGCCAGCGCACGACGATCCACGTCGGCCGCCAGGCACGCCTTGCGGTGTAGTTCTTGAGCGAATCCGGCGCATTCCTCCAGTTCGCACTCATAGTTGATCAACTCCGCGGATTCGTGCAACAGGCGGAGCGCGTGCTGGGCCAGTCCGGCCGCCTCCGCGGCATGTCCGGAGTCGATGAGGCCGGTGAGCATCTCCAGCGCCCGGTCGACGCCCGCGACGTAGGTCCCGACGCCATCTTCATCCACGAAACCGGAGACGAAGATGGCACGGTCAAGCTCTCGCCGGACGGTCTCGGCGCCATCTTTTCCGGACGTGGCGCTCCGCAGCTCGGCGAGTAGTACCCGGTCATGTCCGGCGGCACGCATGAGCTGGTCGGCCAGCCACGCCGGCGACTGGCCGGCCAGGAACTCGCGAAGATCGTCGTGATGGTTCACCGGCCTGTCTCGATCCCCAGCTCCCGGCGGATCCACGCGACGTCCATGAGGAGCGGTCGGCCCAGGTCGGCCTGGCGGTCGTTATTCCACTCCAGGTCGTCTAGCAGCATCTCGACTTCGGCCCGGGCGTCGCCGCCGGCCAGGGCGGCTTCGCGTGGCGTCAACCCGAGGTTGTTGACCGTGTCCACCCAGGATTCACGATGCGTACGCAGCATGTCCTGCTCTGGTTCCTCGGCGGAGGTGAGGTAGCTCTCCATGATCAAGATTCGGGCGCGGGGGTGGGGTTCACCGCCCATGCGCTCGGCCTTCCTGCGCACCTCGCGGGCGGCTGGCGCGATCGCATGCACGATCTCCTCGAACTCGGCGAGCCGTTCACGGGAGTTGGCCCACAACATCCAGCAACGATTCTCCCTGGTGACCCTGCCCCGGCTGACGATCTTGCCTCCGTCGTCGGCGTGCAGTTCCAGGATGTCGTCGTCGATCTGCACCAGCCGATCGGCGAGCCGCGACCAGGCCAGCGGCTCGTCCGGCACCTCCCAGACCACTTCGGTGTCGTAGTAGTCGTGGCCGTCGGCGTTGTGCAGGTGCGGCTCGGGTCGCGGGGCGAAGAACTCCGCCAGCTGCTCCGCCGACGGCCGCCCCGTGAGCAGCGTGCTCAGCTCGCGGCGCTGCTCACGGGGGACACGCGCGGGAAGCGCGAACAGGCGCGGCTGCGTGCCATCGTGCAGGATCCGGCCGCAGAACAGGTCCAGACGGCGCGCGGACGTGGAGAACAGCCGGTCTTTGAGGAAGACCGGCTCCCCGCCGGGCAGCGGGCGGACCATGAGGCCAACGCCGCGCTGGATCTCCCGGACCTCGAACAGCCCGATCGGGATGTGCTGCCAGGACTCGGCCAGCTCCCGCTCGTCATCGCGGAGCCAGCCGCTACGGGTACGCAGGAATCGCTCGGTGAGCCCGCAGTCGGTGAGCAGCAGGTCGAGGCAGAGCAGCGTGCTCTGCGGGTTACCGCCGCTCCTCATAACGAGCCGACTGAGCGTCTCCGCTAAGGCAGCGCGCTGCGCGTAGGCGGTCAGCAGCGCGTAGACCACCTCGGCCCGGTCGGTGAGCGGATGCACGGCCCCGGCCAGGCAGCACATCTTGTACTTGCGGCCCGAACCGCAGGAGCACGGACTATTGCGGCCCGCCCTCGTCTTCGGCTGAGCCAGCTGACGCTTGAGCGCGCTCCGCAGCGCCTCAGCGGGCGGGTGACCGCTATGGCGCAGGTAGCCGTCAGCGGCGCGCGCGTCACCACGGCAGGCGGCGTACTCTCCAACGTCTAGCAACGCGGCGGGCAGATCCGGCTGCGCGGTCAGCGCCTCGTGCGCCAGGCGTTCCGCGGTGTTGGAATCTCCGGCGCCCTCAGCGGCTCGGGCGGCGAGCAGCGTGACGGCCGCGCGCTCCGGGCCGGACTTCGCGACCCGCTGAAGCACGGCAAGCTGATGGTCGAATCGGGTGCCCTCGGCCGAGCGGCGTTCCACCTCATCCGCGACATAGCCGCTCACCGCGGGCGCGGCCCTCAGATAGTCGCGCAGCAGTGACGGCCCGTGCTCGGGGTCTTCGTCCATCCAGGTCAACAGCAGGCTGAGCGCCATCGTGCCCGCCACGACCTCCGCCCGGTCAAGCCCGCGGATCCTGCCCAGATTCCACGGACTGCCCCGGACTCCGACGCTTCCGCCGAAGGTCTCCAGACCGGCTGCCCGCAGCGTCCGGGCCAGTGGCGGCATCGGCAACGCGAAGATCTTCGGCTCCGCGAGCATCCGGCCGATGAGGATCTCATGCAGCGGCGCGAACGGATGGTCGATCGTTTCCTCGACATAGCGCTTCAACGCCTCGACCGCCGCGACCGCGCACGCATCGCGCAGACGACTGGTGCCGGCAGTCTCCTCCGGTAGCTTTCGTGCGGACATCTCCAGGGCGCCATCGCGCAGGCACACCGACAGCAGATCTCCGGCCGAAAAGCCAGCCAGCCAGCCGTCCGGCCCAGTCAGCAGCTGCCCGATCATGCCCTGCCCGGCAGGAAGATCGTCACCGGTGCCGGGTGGCAGATCCAGGATGGTCGTCGCCCTCACCTCACCGCCGCCCGCGAGCGGCAGCCCTCCGATAGCGAATTGCGCCCATAGCGCCAGGTCGTCATCCGCGCTCAGCATCCCGGATGCCATCTCGGCCGCGCTCAGCTCATGCGTGAACGCCACGCCGTCGGCGAGTTGCAGCCCGCTCACCCACTCCCCATCTGGAGTCGGCAATAGATAAGGATGCTCGGCCAGATACCTGCCAAGTACGACGGGCGCCACGTTCACAACTCGCGCCAGCATCTCCAGGGACAGCGGACCCCTAGCCGCGAGCAGAGCGGTGATCTCATCACTTCGGGCAAAAAGATTGCCGACCATGGGAAAACCGTAGTGGGCACGCCAGGGTCAAGATACCGGGGCGGCTCATCGTTCCGCCTTCTTGGCCGGTGACCTGCGCAGACGGACCGGCAGCGGATCACCGGCCAACAGGAATTCGCGGTTCGCATGCTGGTACGTACGGCCCACCCGACCGAAGCATCGGTACTCTTTGCGGGGGCGTTGGCCTGCTGATGCGCCACCTGCTGGGGCTACCGATCGGCAGCCGGATCGGGCCATTACGCGAACGTTCCTGGGGCCGGGCAGCGGCAGGTCCGCGAGGGGACTGCCTTTCGGATCGCGCGACGGGCGTAGCGGCCCCGCGCCCCGGCGCAGGCATCGCCCTGCCCCGGCGGGGCAGGGCCTTAGCCGGGTTGCGGGGCGTCGCGGATGGTGCGCTCGCGCACGTCGGGGAGGTACCGGGCGGCGGTGGCGAAGTCCTTGTCGTCGTGGAGCACCACCAGGTCGTGCTGGGCTGCGGTGG
>WNFJ01176242.1_pt2 | contig 11684 bp, 10 predicted proteins | sample 5400461 | NCBI WGS metagenome assembly WNFJ01 (sample SAMN13153349, study PRJNA577476) | soil metagenome | isolation source: 115 cm saprolite on Douglas fir-dominated hillslope | place: USA:California | collected 2013-09-17
ACCACCAAGATGGCCGGCCAAACGCCAAAGGTTTCGCTGCCAGGCGAGTGGCATGCCTATACCTTGCGCGAGCCGGGGGGCGTGGTCGGGCAGATCATTCCATGGAATTTTCCGCTCAACATGGCGATGTGGAAAATCGCGCCGGCTCTGGCAACGGGATGTACGGTCGTGCTCAAGCCGTCCGAGCAGACCCCGCTGACTGCGTTGCGCCTTGGCGAACTTGCGCTGGAAGCCGGTATCCCGCCCGGCGTGCTTAATATCGTCACGGGTTTCGGCGATCCCGTGGGCGCCGCCATCGCTGCGCACCCTGGGGTTGACAAGGTCGCCTTTACGGGCTCTGGCGTGACTGGGCGGCGCATCGTACAGGCCGCGAGCGGCAACCTCAAGCGAGTGTCCCTTGAGCTCGGCGGCAAATCGCCGGTCATCGTGTTTCCGGATGCGAACCTTGAAGCCGCCGCAGCAGGTGTGTGCTCGTCGATCTTTTTCCACGCCGGCCAGATATGCGCTGCGGGCTCCAGACTCTATGTGCATGAACGTGCGTACGACCAGGTGCTGGACGCCGTCGCGCGACGGGCTAACGGCATCAAGCTTGGCCATGGCATGGAGAGTGGGACTGAAATGGGGCCGGTGATCTCACGCCGTCAGCTCGAGCGCGTGACGGGTTATATCCGCAGTGGCCAGGAGGAAGGTGCGACGCTTTTCGCCGGTGGGGGCACAGTAGGCGAGCGTGGATTTTTCGTTCAACCAACGGTACTGACGGATGTGAAGCCGGGCATGGCCGTTCACGACGAAGAGATTTTTGGGCCGGTGCTGTGCGCGATGTCATTCAACGATAACGACCTCGACCGCATCAGTGCTACCGCCAACGAGACGACCTATGGTCTGGCCGCAAGCGTCTGGACGAGCAACGTGGGCGTCGCGCACAAGATGGCCCGGCGGCTTCAGGCGGGCATCGTCAATGTCAACGCGCTGTCGTCGCCCGACGCAGCGTTGCCCTACGGTGGCTACAAGCAATCGGGCTGGGGCCGCGAACGCGGCTACGACGCGATCGAGATGTACACCGAGGTCAAGGCCGTGGCGATCAATCTCAACGTTTAACCGGTGCGGCTGTGATAAGCCGCAGCAGGAATCAGCGGCTTGAACATTCCACTATCAGGCAGGCGCTCGACGTGAGAAGAGCGCGAAGGAGACAGGACATGACGGGCAGCATCGATTACCTGGCGAAAGATGGGCGGGCGTACATCACCATCAATCGTCCCGAGAAAAAGAACGCAATGACCAACGCAATGTTGGATCAGTTGATGGAAGGCTACGATCTCGCCGAGGCCGACGATGACGTTCGCGTGGTTGTCCTGCAGGGCGCGGGTGAAGACTTCACCACCGGGCACGACCTGGCCGAAGTTGGTAACGAGTACGGCGAGACCACCTATGACGACAAGGGCCGTCCGCGCAAACCCAGCCAGCGTGCGCGCCTTCTTCACGACAAACGTTATCTCGAGCGCTTTGAGCGTGTATTCAAATTTCTCAAGCCTACGCTCTCGCTGGTCAAGGGCTATTGCCTCGGCGGCGGGCTGTATCTTGCCGAAGCCTCGGACCTGGTGATCGCGGCCGATACGGCGAAGATGGGTCATCCCGAGCAAAAGCTCGGGCTATCCGGCGCGGCCTATTTTGCAGCCTGGGAAATGATGGCGATGGGGCCGCGCAAGGCCCGCGAGCTGCTGCTGATGGCCGACGTCTGGGCACAGACATGCCTCGCCAACGGCCTCGTCAACAAGGTGGTCCCGCGTGCTTCCCTGTCCGACGCCGGCGAGGAGTGGGCCGAGCGTATCGTGCGTCTACCGCGCGACGGCATAGTCATGGGCAAGGCGGCCACCAATCTCGCGATGGAGTCACTGGGCATCACGAGCCAGTTCTCGTATGGACACATGCTGCATACGCTTGCCACCAATGTGCGCTACGAGGCTGACGAATACAACTTTATGAAGCAGCGCCGCGACAAGGGCGTGCGCGCGTCGAACCACGATCGCGAAGCGTTCTACGTGAAGAAGGAAGAAGAATGAGCACGGCGCTGCAGGGACTGAAGATTCTCGACTTCACGCAGATGATGACGGGGCCGTTCGCGACAATGCTGCTCGGTGATTCGGGCGCCGACGTGATCAAGGTCGAGCAACCAGAGGGCGATCCGTTCCGTCGCTCGGGCGAAACCACGCTGGGTGGCGACCGGAACAAACGCGGCATCGTGCTGGATCTCAAGAGCGAAGAGGGGCGAGCTGCTGCGCTCGAGCTGGCCGCGCAGGCCGACGTGCTGGTCGAAAACTTTCGCCCGGGCCTGACCGATAAAGCGGGCCTGGGTTATGACGATCTGCGCAAGATCAATCCACGCCTCGTTTATTGTTCGATCTCCGGATTTGGACGCACGGGACTGGATAAGAACCGGCCGGCGCTGGACATGATCATCCAGGCCGTCTCGGGTGTGATGCAGGTGACCGGTACGCAGGAGTCCGGGCCGCTCAAGACGGGCTTTCCATTCTCCGACCTGGTGACCGCGCTCATTGCGACCATCGGGATTCTGGTCGCGTTGCAAGCGCGCGAACGCACGGGTGAAGGGCAACGCGTCGACCTGTCGATGTTCGATGCGAGCATCTTCAGTCAGGTGCCACGCGATGTGTATTTTGACCTGACAGGAAAAACCCCCGTGCGGATGGGTAACCAGCATTGGGATATCGTGCCCAACAATACCTACGCGAGCGCAGACGGCCGGGACATCATGATCATCACGATCAACGACAAGTTCTGGCACATCCTGTGCGACGCTATTGGCGCGAGCGAGCTCAAGACCGACCCGCGTTTTGCAACCAAGGAGGGCCGCCTCGCGAACCGCGAAGCTGTGGACGCACGCCTGTCGGAGATCTTCGCCAGTCGTGACCTGGCTCAGTGGGAGCAGGCGCTGTCGGCTGCTGGCGCGATCTACGGAGCGGTCAGGACCTGGCCGGAAGTGTTCAGCGACCAGCACGTCGTGGACACGCTGCTCAAGACCCTGCATCACCCCAAGGGCGGTGCATTCAAAGTCATCAACAACCCGCTCCAGTTTGAGCACAACGACGAGGTGCTGACGACGAAAGGCGCGAGCTGGCCGTCAATGGCTGGGCAGGACCGGTAAATAGTCAGCTCACGCATTCGTTGAACTGGCAGTGCAGGTTAGACGGAAGGAGGATCATCCCATGCACGAGACGTGCATCATCATCGGCGCGAGTCATGCAGCCGCGCAATTGGCTCCCAGTTTGCGCCAGGAAGGGTGGCCGGGCCCGATCATGGTCATCGGTGACGAATCCTGTCTTCCGTATCACCGGCCGCCACTTTCCAAGGCCTACCTGTCAGGAGAAAAGACCGCTCACGATCTGCTGATCCGTGGAGCGGATGTGTATACGCGGTACGGCATTGAATTCCGCCTGGGCGAGCGCGTCGAGTCAATCGATCGGAGCAGGAAGACCATCACGCTACGTGGCGGCGAAGAGCTCGCCTACGGAAAACTGGCGATCTGTACCGGTACGCGGGTGCAGACCGTCACCCTGCCGGGATCGACCCTGGCCGGCGTCCACTATCTTCGCAATATCGAGGACATCGATCGCATCAAGGCGGACGTACGGCCCGAGGGCCGCGCGGTTATTGTGGGCGGTGGTTATATCGGTCTCGAGACGGCCGCAGTACTGAACAAACTCGGCATGCATGTCACGGTGCTGGAAATGGCGCCCCGGGTGTTGGCGCGAGTCACGGCACAACAGGTTTCTGAGTTTTTTCAGCGCGTGCATGGCGAAGAGGGCGTCGACATTCGTACCAGCATAGCGGTTAGCGGGTTCGAAGGAGACTCCCGCGTTGAGAGGGTCGTCTGCGCAGACGGTACCCACTTTCCCGTGGACCTGGTGATTATCGGCGTCGGCGTTACGCCCAATGTTGAACTGGCGACTGCAGCGGAGCTAGCCACCGACAACGGAATCCTGGTGGACGCCTTCGCTCGCACGTCAGATCCGGATATTGTCGCTGTCGGTGACTGCACGATGCATCCGTCTCCGTTCTATGGCTATATCCGGCTCGAGTCGGTACCCAACGCAACGGAGCAGGCAAAAAGCGCCGCAGCCACGTTGTGCGGCAAGGAAAAACCCTACGCCGCGTTACCGTGGTTCTGGTCAGATCAATACGATATCAAGCTGCAAATCGCCGGCTTGAACCAGGGCTACGATCAAGTGTTGGTGCGAGGCGACCGTTCAGTAGGGCGAAGCTTTAGCGCCTTCTACATAAAAATGGGAAAGCTGGTTGCCGCAGATTGTGTGAATCGTCCTCAGGAGTTCATGGTCAGCAAAAAGCTGATCTCGGAGGGCATCGAGCTTATGCCCGAGCAGTTGGCCGACGAGAGCATTGCATTGAAGGCATTGCTCGACGGCGCCCGGAGCGATGTGTCTACCTGACTACGCAATGAGAGGAGTCTGCAATGCCCGTAATCAACTATCTCCAGTCTAACGGTAAAACCTTCGAAGTGGAGGTTCCCGTCGGAAGCTCCGTCATGCAGGGAGCGGTGGACAATATGATTGACGGCATCGCCGCTGAGTGCGGCGGCGCGTGTAGTTGTGCCACCTGCGAGGTCTATGTCGATGAGGCCTGGATAGGTGTCGTTGGCGAGGCCTGCGATATCGAGAAGGACATGCTGGGGGCCTCCAGCGCTTGGCGTACTAACAGCCGCTTGAGTTGCCAGATCGAAGTTACACATGATTTGAACGGATTGGTCGTGACGATTCCTGCTGCTTGACTGCTGCTTGATCGCGGGCGGGGAAGTGTTTCCATGATGACGATAGGAATTAGGTCTCAGGTTCTCGTTAAATAATATTGGACCTGTGTGAGCATTGGACGGAATCTTGAGGCTAGCTCCTCTTGCAAGAGGATAGACATGAAGATTTGTTCCAAAACCATATCGTGAGAAGAGGTGATGCATGACCGGCAAAGTAGCGATTGTCACAGGATCCAATGGCCTGACCGGGCAAGCGATTTGCAAGAATCTGACCGAGCGTGGCTATACGGTCGTCGGGTTCGATATTGCGGATTCCGGCAAAGGCGACTACGCGTATCGGAAGTGTGATGTAACGGACTACGAACAGATCACGGTGTCAGTTGAAGCGATCGACGCAGAATACGGAACGATTCGTGTGCTGGTCAACAATGCTGGCGTATGGCACGGCAAGACCTTCTTCGACATTGCACCGTCGGACTTCGACTTCACGTATGGCGTGAACACTCGCGCGCCATTTTTCCTTAGCCAGGAAGTCGCCAAGCGCCTGGTCAAGAAGGGCGGTGGTGGCGTGATCGTCAACCTCGCGTCTATTGTCGCGACGGTTGGCAGTGGCATCCCCGATTACGGCGGTTCGAAAGCAGCGATCGTCAATCTCACCAAGAGTCTGGCCAAACCCTTGGGGCCGCATGGTATTCGCGTCGCCGCAGTCTCGCCGGGCACGATAAACACAGCCATGGGCGAAAAGGTACCGAAGGAAATTCGTGACAAGCTGATCGCCGGATCGGGACTGCAGCGTGCAGCCGAACCTGAAGAAATTGCTGCGGCTGTGGGCTTCCTCGTTAGCGACGACGCCAGCTACATCACCGGGGCAACGCTGGATGTCAACGGCGGCCTCTGAGACGCCTGTCGGTAAATGTCTTTATTGAACCCTTCGATCGCGGACGCACCTTTGTGCGCACCGCCCTGGTTCGAAGCGGCAAGCGTTCAATGTGAACGGAGGAAGAATGTCGGGATGCCCTATGAACAAGCCCTCGTTTCCGATGCCGAGGCAGTGCCCTTTTCTTCCGCCGCAAGAATACAGGGATTTCCAGCAGCAACAGGGGCCAGTCCAGGTGCAGATGTGGGATGGGACTAGCGCCTGGCTGTGCACCCGCTACGATGATGTTCGCGCGGTGCTGGGCGACAATCGGTTCAGCGGTGACCCGAGCGTACCGGGTTTCCCCAGTCTCTCGGCGGCGCGCAACGCAGTGCTCGATCTGGAGCCCGCGTTTATTCGCATGGACCCTCCGCAGCACGGCCACTTTCGGCGCATGTTGACCAAGGAGTTCATGATCAAGCGGGTCAGCGCGATGCGCCCGAAGATTGGAGCGATTTTTGACCGGCTGCTGGACGAAGTGCTCCGTAAAAGGCCTCCTGCCAATCTGGTTGAGGATCTCTTCCTGCCGTTTACCTCGGAAGTCATCGCCTGGATACTCGATGTCCCTGCCAAGGATCATGGCTTTTTCCAGGAGCAAAGCCGGCTGAAGGTCCTGCTGGATGTCGACCCTTCGGTTCCTAAAGCCGCGTCCGAGCGTATCTTGAGCTACCTGGACAATCTCATCACCGAGCGCACAAAGGATCCTGAAAACAGGGAGGATCTGCTGAGCCGCTTGATCATCGAGCAAGTCCGGCCGGGACATCTGAGCCACCGTGAACTGGTCGTCATGTCCGAGTTGCTGTTGATGGCGGGGCATGAAACGACTGCGAACCAGATGGCGCTTGGCGTGTACAGCTTCCTGAGCAATCCGGACCAACTGCAACTTCTGCGTGAAGATCCTTCGCTATTACGCAACGCCGTCGAGGAAATGCTGCGATTTCATACCATCGTGCACTACAACGCATTTCGCGTCGCGCTTGAGGACGTTGAAGTTGCAGGTCAGCCGATTCGCAAGGGCGAAGGGGTCATCGCATTGATTTCCGGCGCTAACCACGATACCACCGCGTTCGAGAATCCGGAGAAATTCGATATCACTCGAAAGGCCGACCATCACGTCGCGTTCAGTTACGGCATTCACCAGTGTCTGGGCCAGCCGTTGGCTCGCGTCGAACTACAGGTTGTTTTCGCTTCGCTTTTCGAGCGCATTCCTACCCTGAGATTTGCGGTGCCTCAAGACCAGATCCACGGCAAGGGGGACCATTTTGTCCAGGGACTGGAGACATTGCCCGTCACGTGGTGATGAATGCTGCAAGGGCAAGAACACGAATCAGGAGATTACGGCATGTCGAAAAACAACTTCAAATTGCGCATCACGGTCGATGAGGACGTCCGTGTTGGCGCCGGACTGTGCGTGTTGTCGTCGAGTGACGTATTCGATCAGCGCGATGAAGACGGGGTGGTCAAGCTGCTGCAGGTTTATCCGGATCAGGAGCTCTACGAGAAGGTGCTGGGTGCGTCGCGTAAATGCCCGTCCCACGCCATCAAGGTCGAACAGCTTCCGGACGATGACCCGGTCCCGGAGGGCGTTGGTCAGTGAGTCTTGCGTTAGTGCTGTGGCCGTGACGGAGCGGCAGCGGTTTAGGGCCATGGGCAATGCCGACGGGTCGTATGCTCATGTTTCCTGCTCCGCTACCTGCAGCCGGGTAGTCTCCAGAAAGAGCTGCGGATGTTTCGCAATCAACTTGGCGGCATTGGCGCGGGCGGCTTCACGCCAGGGACCGAGCAAGGCGGGAACGCGGTCCTTGTGCCATGCGAGAGACAGCGAGACGCCTGGCGTCTGCGCATTTAGCGGCCGATAGGCGACACCGAGCGGCTGCATAAGCTGCATGATTGCCGGCACCACGGCCACGCCCATACCTGCGGCGACCAGACACGCGGAGGTGTGCATGTCATGTGCTTCCTTGGCAATGGTGGGCTTGCAGTTTTCGTCTTCGAACATGTCCAGGATCCTGTCGCCATAGCCTCGCTCCGTGGCGGTGCCGCGTGCTACGGCGATGAGTGGCCACGTCGCGAGTTCTTTGAGTTCCACCGCATCAGGCACGTCATACTCGCTTCCAGCGGGGACGGCCACCACCAGCAACTCGCGATAGAGCAATTCGGTAACGATGCTGTGGTCGTAGATATGTCCGCGTACCAACCCGACTTCGATCGCGCCTTCCTTCAGCGCGTTGATCTGCTGCGAGATGGTCATTTCCTGCAAGCTGACATCTGAATGTGGGGCCAGCTCTTTGAACAGGCGCAACGTATTGGGGAGGAAACAATAGATCGCGGTGTAAATTGACCCGACCATCAGGTGTGCTTGCGCGCCGCGTCCGGAGGCACGAACTGCCGCCATCGCTGCCGAGGCGGTGTTCAACACACGTTGTGCGTGTTCCACCAGGATCTCACCGGCAGGAGTAAGCAAAACCTTGCGTTTCTCGCGGGTAAAAAGCGCGGTACCCAGTTCCTCTTCCAGGGAAATGATCTGGGCACTCAGAGCAGGCTGCGCGATGTTTACCCGCTCGGAAGCGCGAGTGAAATTCAATTCAGCAGCCACTGCCAGGAAATATTGAAGCTGGCGGATATTCATTTCCACATTCCTTCTTCGGCTTTCCTAGTTTTGGCTTTGATGAAAAGACTCAACCAGTTTCCAGGTGAGCGTTGCCGCGCGAGTTCGCACTTCGGGACAGGGCCGTTCGCATACTCGGAAACAAGCTCGGGATCGTAGGCGCCGTGAACCGGATCGACCATGTAAAGCGCGAGACCGACGTATCGGACAAACCAACTGAACCTGGCGGTCGCGGTTGATTGTGCCGAGGCCAAGGTCAGCCGGGTCGACCTGCTCGATTCGCTGTGGATGCTCTTTCTTTCGCATGGTGTCTCCTCTTGTCTGTGTGCGTGTTACCCACAGCGCGAGCGTTGGAATGCTACGAAAACCTCTTGCTCAATATCGATTCGGCGAGGTCTACCGCAGTGGCCTTTGTCAGCGTCGCGACGCCGCGTTGGCGCGCTGGGCAGGACAGCAGTTCCCGATAAGCGACGGTACGGGCCAGCGAAGCGCCATTTACGATCGACGGGCTGTGCGTGGGCTTGCGCAGGTAAGAGGCGGCGAGTCTGGGGGGGAGGAAGACCGCCTTCAGGCCGATCCTGGATACGGTCAAGCCCGACCCAGGCCGGACCCTGGCGGGCTGCGTCGATCGCAATGGCGCGGCCGATGCGCCGGGCCGCGGTCATCACGCCAGCGAGCGTGTTTTTTAGTTGTCTCATCTGTCTCCACCATGCTTCAAAGACCTCTTGCGGGCCGTGTGCAGCGTCCGACTCATGCCATTCCCGTCCGGCTGGCAAACATCTTTACGCTTGCGGACATTCGATTGACTACTGAGTAAGCTATCGAAATGCGCAGAGATGATCAATAATTGATCATCTCGGAAAGACATCGTCAGATTGATGCGCCCACAGGCGGTGCTCTGGAAAACCGTCGACGCCCAAGGTCGCTGGGGAATGACCATTCCGCCGCGGGACGAGCCTCGTTTCTGCCTCGTAGTGGCCGGGCACTGCTGGTTCCTGCCCGATACAGGGCCCGCGCTGCTGATGCGGCAGGGCGACTACCTGTTGCTGGCCGCGAAGCCCCGCTACAGCCTGGCGAGTGACCCGGACGTGGGGCCACGGCTGGCCGCGCTCGCAGACAAGGCAAGCGAAGGGGACTACGTCCGCTGGAACGACGGGGCGGGCGGCGAGGCGATGCGGCTCATCGGCGGGTATTTCCAGATCGAACCCGAGCATGCCGCGCTACTTTCGGGGTTGTTGCCCAATCTTATCTACATCCGTTCGTCTGACGAAGAGGCGGGCCGCCTGACGCGCGTGCTGGAACTCATCGGCGAGGAGGCGATGTGCGAATTGCCGGGCCGGGAACTGGTGATGAGCCGATTGGTAGAAGTCATGCTGGTCGAAGTGCTGCGCCGGCCCGTGCAGCACATGCAGGGACAACGCACGGGATGGTTTAGTGGCATGGCCGATCCGCATATCGCGTTGGCACTACAGCTTGCGAAACAGGTTGGAATGTCGCGTGCCGTCTTCGCACGCAGGTTCGCTGAACGCGTGGGCGTGGCGCCGGCAACCTACCTCTCGAACTGGCGAATCGCGCTCGCCAAGGACGCGCTGCTGCACAGCGACCGCTCCATCAATGATATTGCGCTGTCGATCGGCTATCTTTCCGATAGCGCCTTCAGTACGGCATTCAGCCGCATCGTCGGATACGCTCCGGCGTCTTATCGAAGGGCAGGGCGAAAAGGCGGTGACGGCGCGTCAGCCTGAAACAGCTATAGGCGGATCTGCTTGAACCATCGTTTTTTAGTATTTGCCCCATCGTCCCGCGACGGCTTATCTTCTGCACATCATGATGTCTCGTAGGAATCCGTATTTTTGAATTGAAAGACGGAATCAGCGCGAGGCATTTCTCAAATGGTTTGCAAGAGAGCGCGATATGCTGAAGGTGTGCGTTTTTGGGGGCGGCGCGATTGGGGGGTACATCGCGGGTCATCTCGCCCGGTCAAAGCAATGCGAAGTAAGCGTGATTGCGCGCGGCAAGACGCTTGACGCCATCCGCGCACGTGGCATCAGGATCGTCACTCCGTCGGAAGACTTCACCGTCAGCGTCAACGCTTGCTCGGACCCTTGTGAACTGGGTGTGCAGGACTATATCTTCGTTACGCTCAAAGCCCATCAAATCGATGAAGCGCTAGGCCAGATAGCGTCCCTGATGGATAGCCACACCGTCGTGCTGCCGCCGACCACTGGTATCCCCTACTATTTTTTCCATGGTTCGCAGGGCGCGCTCAAGGACCGGCAAATGCCCCGCATTGACCCTGAAGGTCATCAATGGCGCGCGCTTCCCGCCTCCCAGGTGCTGGGCTGCGTGTACTGGATAGGTGCTCATTCGATCGAGCCGGGCGTGATTGCCCAGGACGGCGCAAAGGCAGGTTGCCCTATCGGCGAGCTGGACGGTACTCATTCAAAGAGAGCAAGCGACCTCAGCGAACTCCTGACGGCAAGTGGTATTCCCTCAAGGGTCAGCGACGACATACGCGCGGCGATCTGGGTCAAATTCGTCAACAGCTTGTGCTGGAACCCGGTGGCGGTGCTGACCCAAGGCTCGCTGGGCGAGATGCGCGACGCGGGCGATGTCGTTCCTGTCGTCAAGACCATGATGCTGGAAGCGGACGCGATAGCGTCGCAAATCGGCATCCGCGTCGGACCGGACGCGGACAAGCGCATTGTAATGACCTTAAGCGCAGCGCATCACAAGATGTCCATGCTGCAGGATCTCGAAGCCGGCCGTCCTTTTGAACTCGAAGCGCTGGAGAGATCATTGCATGCGGTGCGCGAGCTGACAGACGTGCGCACACCAACGCTGGACGCGGTCCTGGCTCTGGCGCGGCTTCGGGCGCAAACCGCAGGACGCGCGAGCGCAGAGCGGACGCATTGAAGTGCATATCGACGGCGTGCTCCCGAACAAGGCGGAGTGTGCAGGCATTCACCATTCAATAGATCTGAGGAGCAGTACCGATGACATCCAGCTCATCTTCGTTAGCGACCGGTTTGAACGACGACTTCCGGCGTCCCCTTGAAGGGTGCAAGGTCGTGGAAGCATGCAGCTACATTTCCGGACCGTTCTGCGCGCAGATGTTGTCCGACCTGGGCGCTGATGTCATTAAGGTCGAGCCTCCATCCGGCGACCCTTACCGAAACTTTGGCCATAGCTGGGAAGGTGTCGGCACGGTCTGGACCAATTCGAACCGGGGCAAGAGAAGCGTTGTGCTGGACCTCAAGTCGCCAGAAGATCTATCCCGATTCAAGGAGCTCTTGAGCAGCGCGGATATCTATATCGAGAACTTGCGTCCTCATGTAGCCGGTAATAGTCAGCTGAATCCGCGGCTCGTACAACTGTCT
>WNFJ01198858.1_pt1 | contig 11684 bp, 7 predicted proteins | sample 5400461 | NCBI WGS metagenome assembly WNFJ01 (sample SAMN13153349, study PRJNA577476) | soil metagenome | isolation source: 115 cm saprolite on Douglas fir-dominated hillslope | place: USA:California | collected 2013-09-17
GGTCTGGTCCTTTCCGCTATGCCGTTTCATGCTTGCGCCTCTAGGGGCACTATCATCCGGTGTTCGCGGCTCGAATTGCAATGATAGTGCCCTCACGAGATCGCGCTCGTCCTACTCAGGGGGCGCTTCAAACGGCATGGTTTTACGGAAACCGGACGTTTTCCAGGCCCCGTAAATCAACCCCCCGGCCACCCACACGGCGCCAAGCTTTTTTGCCGGCATACTGAGCTGGAGGAAGATGTAGCCACAAATCCCAAAGCCGAGCAGCGGCCACAGCACTGGCCAAACCGTTTTCCGCTCCGCGCGGAGGAAGTAACGCACGAAAGCCGCTGCGTTTACGCCCATGAAGGCGATGAACGCTCCGAAATTGAGCATCTCCGCGCCCCGTTCATAGGAGAGAAAGAACGAGCCCGTCAGCGCAATCGCGCCGATCAAAATCACGTTGTTTGCCGGAATACGCCGCTTCGCTTCAATCTTGCCGAAAAATCCCTTCGGCAAAGCGTCGTTGCGGCCCATGCCGTAAAGCAGCCGCGCGGCCGCCAGCTGTGCGCCCATCCCGGAGCCAATGTTGGCGATCAGGATCGTAAAATTCAGCAACTGAAACAGGAAAAATCCGCCCACCTGCCTCGCCACCAGCGGAAACGCCGATTCCACTTGTTCAGCGGGAAACGGCTTTGAGCCCCACACGAGCTGCGCCGCATATACTTCCAGCGAAGACAAAACCCCCGTCACCACGCACACCAGAACGGTGGCTAGCAGGATGTTCCGCCGTGGGTTCTCCACTTCCTCCGAGAATGTCGAAATGGCATCAAAGCCGATGTACGTAAGCACGGCGATGGAAGTGCCGTGGAAAATCGAATTCAGATTGAAAGTGGCCGGATCGTAAAACGGCCGCGAAAAGAACCCCGCCCCATATTCGTGCAAGCCGAGCAAAAATCGGATCACAAATCCGAAAAACACGATCACCACGATGGTCATCCCGGCGGCCAAGACGTCGTTGATTCGTGCGGAAGTCTTCACTCCGCGAAGGTTAAGCACAGTAAAAGCTGTTGCATAGAAAATCGCCAGCGCCCAGTAAGGCACTCCCGGCAAAATGTTCTGCGTCAATTTGCTGCAAAGAATCGTGCAGATCAGCGGGTTGAGGATGTAGTCCATCACCATCGCCCAGCCCGTCAGGTAGCCGAGCCCGGGGTGAATTTCCTGGCCGACGTAGGTGTACGCGGACCCCGCGCTCGGGTACACGCGCGCCAGCATCCCGTAACTGATTGCCGTGAACAGCATCGCCACCATGGCGATCAGGATCGTGGTCACTACGTGACCGCCTGCCGCGTTATTCACGATGCCGTACAGCCCCATCGGCGCAATCGGCTGGATGATCACGATGCCGATGATGACCAGGTTCCACAACGTCAGCGAACGTTTCAGGCGCGGCCCGGAATTCGCAGTGCTCTCGTCGCTCAAGCAATTCTCCTTTTCCCTGGGGAAATACGGTTTCAGCCCGGCGTCACTGTAACGTGTGAGTCTACCAGGCTCTTGCAATCGCACTGCCCTGAGCCACACTTCCAAAAATCTATATTCAATCGTTTCAATACTGACAGTGTGCGCATTCTTGCTCCCTGTGCAACTGCAAAAGTTTCCGCCGCGCACCCGCTCATCACGATTCCATTTCTACTGTCACATTTCGTCCTGCACTTTCGTACAGGTCGAGAAATCCACAGGACGGTATCGTTTGCCTCACGCGCTCCTGGAAACCCGGCAACGCAGAGGTCTCCTGCGTAGTCTAATTAAGTGGACGCCCGGCTCGGAGAATAAAGACGAATCGGGAAACCCCATGGGTGAGGCTCCTCTCACGAACGGCCGCGGTAACACCACGATCTTTCTGGCGCATTTCGGCGCCTTTCTTTTCGTGGTTCTCGCTGCTTCCTGGCTTCGCCGCATCACCCTTCAGCCCGATGCCATTCTTCAGGGCTATCTGCAGGTCATCAGCGGTCTTCTCGCCTTTGTGTTCGCCGCCGTAACCCTCGTCCGATTTCAGGGCACTCAGGACCGCATTTCACTGATTCTCGGCGCCGGATTTCTTCTTTCCGGCGCTGTCCTGACGGCGACCAGCGTTCTCTTTTTTCAATTTCTTCCCGACGCCTCGCTGCGGCTCCTTTGGGCGCCCGTCGCCTGGTGGCTTGGCCGCATGGTCCTGGCGCTTCTGCTCGTCGTGGCGCTCCTCGTCGAGCGTTTCCTCCCGCGTTCGCGGCATCCGCGCCGCGAAATTGCCAGCGCTCTGCTGACCGTGATCGTGCTGACCTACGTGCTCGCAGCCGCGCTTCGCGGCCTGCCGCCGGAAGTCTCGCGTCATCCCGGCGCCTTCTTCCCCAATCCGGAACAGTTGCTGCCCGGCGCAATTTTCCTCATGAGTCTCATCTGGTACCGCCGCCGCTTGTCCGTTGAAGATTCTGCTTTCGACCGCACCATCTATGCCGCCACCTGGCTGAATGTGGCCGCTCAGCTCTCGGCCGCCCAATCCGCGCGCTTGCTGGACGCTCCATTCGTATTCGCCCAAGCGCTTATGGTGCTGGGTTACACCGTCGCGCTGGGCGGCGCGCTTCTGGATAACGCGCGGCTCTTCGAACAGGTTCACCATCTGGCCGTCAGCGATCCGCTTACCGGCCTGGCCAACTACCGCCGCCTGCTGGATGTCCTGGAAAACGAGACGGAGCGCACCGATCGCAGCGGCCGGCCCTTCTCCGTGCTGCTTCTTGATCTGGATGGTTTAAAAATAATCAACGACAGCTACGGCCATCTCGTCGGCAGCCGCGCCATCTGCCGCCTTGCGGACATTCTCCGCATTCACTGCCGCGCCGTCGATACCGCCGCGCGATATGGCGGCGACGAATTCGCCCTGGTACTCCCGGAATCGGAAGAAGACGAAGCACATCGAGTCGCGAATCGCATCCGAGAAGTCATGGCCAATGACGATGAACCTCCGCGTCTCTCCGCGAGCATCGGCATTTCCATTTACCGCGGTGATGGCCAGCGAATTGAGAAATTGCTTTCGGAAGCGGACCAGAATCTCTACGCAGAAAAGGCAAAACGGGAAAAGCGCGCTCCCGCCGCGCCCAATCCCCGCGGTCGTACCCCTAAAACCTAAACCGCTCGACCTTTCTGCCTATTTGTTCGAATGAGGAGGTTGGTACTACTTTTTCGTTAGAGCGTATTGCACAACCCGGCTAAGTTATTGATTCTATTGGGTCGAAACTGGGTTGTGCAACAGCTTCTAGTCAGTTACTTCTATCTGATGGAATTGCCGTCGGCATCCACGACGTGCACCTTTCCGAGGTTCAGTTCGCGAATTCCGGCCTCCACCTTTGCAAGGTCCCCGACCACCACCCAGACCAATCGATCCGGGTTGAGGAAGGACTTCCCCGCGGTCGTGAGATCGTTTGTCGTCAGCACCCGCACCTTGGATGCATACGTCGAGTAGTAGTCGTCGGGCAGGCGATATTGCACGATATTTTCAATCGCATCGCCGACCTCTGCCATCGTTTCGCGCGAGCCCGCCAGGCGAAGAGTTCGATTGTCCTTGTCCTTATTGATTTCATCCTGGGAGATGGGACGAGCGCCAAACACGTCGCGCAACTCTTTGTTGAGTTCAACGAGAGATTCTTTCGTCTTATCCGTCTGCACCGGCGCCTGCGTCATCCAGGCGCTGTCGCCGCGCGCAAACTGAAACGCCGTGCGTGCGCCGTAAGACCAATGCTTGTCCTCGCGCAGGTTCATGTTGACGCGTCCGCCGAACGTTCCACCCAGAACGTCGTTCCAGATTCCCAGCGCAATTTCCTGCGGGCTGTTGCGCGGCGGTGCGATCGTTCCCGCCAAGATAAAAGACTGCGCCGCGCCCGGTTTATCGATCAAATACACTAAATGCTCTTCTTCGGCGTATTCCCTTGCTTCCAGGACGCAAAAGCCTTCTCGAGGTGCGGTTTGATTTCCACCAGCGTGGTGTCGCCCACGATCACCAGCGTGGTGTTATTCGGCCGGTACCATGTGTCGTGGAATTTGGCGATCGCGTCGCGCGTCAATTTAGCGACGCCCGCTTCGGTCAACTCCAGCCCGTAGGGGTGGTCCTTGCCGTAAAGCGCCGGAGTAATCACCCGGCCAGCCATCGCGCCGGGGGAAGTCTTCGCTCGTTGAATCGCGGCAATTTGCAGCTTCTGCTGGCGCGCGAAATCTTCCTGCGGGAACGAAGGATGGAGCAGCACATCGGAAAATAACGCGAGCGATGGCTCCAGCTTGCTCTTCAACGACGAGAGATAAACCGTCGAACTGTCCAGCCCGGAGCCTGCCTCGAGCTCTGCTCCGAGCCGCTGAATCTCATCGCTGATTTGCAGGGCATTGTATTTGTCCGTGCCGCTGGTCAGCAGCGAGGACGTCATTGCTGCGGTGCCCGGCGCCGAAGAACTGTCCGCGGAGGTGCCCGCATCCACGAGCATAGTGAAATTCACAAGCGGCAATTCATGGCGCTCTGCTAGAACGACTTTCAAACCATTCGAAAGCGTCATGCGTTCGAACGCCGGCAGCTTCACGTTGGGCGTCGCGCCAACGTCGGGGAGCTTCGAGCGGTCCGCGCCCGTGCTTGCTGCCTTGTACTCCGGGTAGGGCACCACTTCGAGTTGGTAAAGACCATCGCTGAGCCAGCGCCGCGCCGCATCGCGCAAATCCTGAGCCGTCGCTTTGCGCACGCGGTCCAGTGAGATCAAGTACTGCTCCGGATTTCCTGTGAAAACCTGGCCGCGAGCGAGGATGTCGGATTTCCCGCCAAAGCCTCCGATGCGGTCGAGCCCGCGGACGAGATTGGCTTCATAGGCGGTCTTGACGCGCTCCAACTCTTCCGCCGTCGGCCCGTCTTTAAGGAATTTGTCGAGCTCTTCCTGCACATCCTTGTTGATGGGCGCCAGGCTTCCCCCGGGTTTGGCCGAGGCGCCGACAATGAACTGGCCGCCGATTTCGTTCGGATTGATGCCGCAGTTCACCGAGGTCGCAACTTGTTCGTCATAAACGAGCCGCTTGTAAAACCGGGAATCCTTGCCCTCTGCCAGCACGTCGCTCACGAGGTCCAGATAATCGGTGTCGGCCTGGCCGTATTCCGGAACATTCCAGACGTTGAACACGCGCGCCACCGGCACGCGGTCTTGCGCCTGTTGGCGGTGTACGCCGGTCATTTTCGCCACCCAGGAATTCTGGTGCGCGATGGGAGGGCCGGCGGGAATATCCCCAAAATACTTTTGGACCTTTTCGCGCGCCGTTTTCACGTCGACGTCGCCCGCAATCACCAGCGTGGCATTCGAAGGCCCATAATAAGTCTTGAACCACTCCTGCACATCCGCGAGCGACGCGGCGTTCAAATCTTCCATGGAGCCGATGGTCGTCCATGAGTAGCCATGCCCGGCGGGATAGGTGTTTTCGGTGATCAGATACCGCGAGATGGAATAGGGCTGGTTATCGCCCTGGCGCTTTTCGTTTTGCACCACGCCGCGCTGCAGGTCGAGAGTCTCCTTGTTAATGGTGTTGTAAAAATGCCCCATGCGGTCGGATTCCAGGAAAAGCGCATAATCCAGGGCTGACGTGGGCACATCCTCGAAATAGTTCGTGCGATCGGAATTGGTGGTGCCGTTGAGGTCCGTCGCGCCCACGCGCTCCATGGCATCGATGTAGCGCCCCTTGAGGTTTTCGCTGCCGCCGAACATCAAGTGTTCGAACAGGTGTGCAAACCCGGTCTTCCCCGGCTTCTCGTTCTTGGAACCCACGTGATACCAGATGTTGAGAGCTACGATCGGCGCCTTATGATCTTCGTGAACAATCACCGTCAGCCCGTTGGGAAGCACAAATTTCTCATAGGCAATCTTGATGTCTTGCGCTGATGCCCCGAGCGCCATCATCGTCGACAGCCCCATGGCCGCGAGCAGAACAAAGGCCCGGACCACTCGATTAGTCTTCAAACGCATTGTTCCTCCGTATTTTCGATTCTCTCTAGTGTACAATTCTCACGGTCGTCTAGCCCGCCCGCGGGACGCAGGCGGGCCGCTCTTTTTGTTTGCGATATGGCGAGTCAAAAAGGCAAACGAAGAACCACCCCTTTATTACAAGACGCATGGCGCGCCCGGAAGTTTCAACAGGTGATCGTGCTTAGGCCCTGCAGCATCAATATACCGCGCGCTTCTGGATGGTATCCTTTGTTGCGAGCGAAAATCGAAGTTCGGGTGCAGTTCCGTCAAGGAGCTGGCCCGCCAGGTACTCGCCCACCGCTGGTCCATGCTTGAACCCATGCCCGGAGCCGCCACCCACAAACCATACATTTCCCATTTCTGGATGCCGGTCGATCAGAAAATCCCCATTCGAACTGTTTTCGTACTGGCACACGCGAGTTTCCACAATCGGCGCGTCCTGCAACGCAGGGAAGCGCCGTGCCACATACTTTCGAACAATCGCCATCATAGCGGTAGAAACAATTCTCGATTGTGTATCCGGATCCACTCGTTCCCCATGTTCGTCAATGGCAATCTTCAATCCCCGCTCCTCGATGTCCGGCATTCCATACATCAGGTCTTCCTGAAACAGCCACGTCGGAAGAGCCGGTGGCGCAAACTGCGTATTTCCCGGCGGGATGCCGAAGAAGAACACCTCCTGCCTTGAAGGAAAGATTCGCGCACCGAGAATCTCCGGGAATATTTTTCCAAGCCACGGTCCGCAAGCAAACACAAATTGGCTCGCGGCAATCTTCTCGCCATGACTTGTCGCCACTTCGTGCTCGCGGCCAGATCCCATTGGTCGGAGCACCTGTGCGCAGCGGTATTCAGCGCCCAGCCGTATCGTCTCTTCGACCACGGCAGCCACCGCGCGCCGCGCCATCAGCACGCCACTCTGCGGTTCAAAGATTCCACGACTAATGCCATCAAACCCGATTTGCGGATAGCGCTTCTCGAGCGCCGCGCGGTCCAGCTCTTCGAATACCACGCCGCATCGCTTCAGCGTCGCGCTCGTCTGCCGCAACCGCGTGTCCTCGTCACCGGCCATCCACAGCACTCCGGTTTCCAGAAAAAGCGGCTGTCGTCTGGCCTCAAAAAACTTCTTCCACTGCAGCAGTGAACGCTGCGACCACCGCGTGTACAGCTCATCCGTCCCATAACCCATTCGAATGATCCGCGTCTCACCCCCGGAACTGGACCGCGAATGCGCCGGACCGTAGGCCTCCATCAATGCCACGCGCTGCCCCCGTTTGGCGAGGTGCCACGCCGTCCACGCGCCGAAGACGCCCGCGCCAACCACCACGACATCGAATGTATTATGGCTGCTCACCGTTGCAGCATCGTATCGCAACCTGTACCCGGACGAAAAACTCTTCCGTCCGGCACGCGGTAGCGTTACCATTCTGCGTTTTGTGTTTTTATCTTCGGAGGTGTCTGTGAAATTGTCTCGCCAGCCTGCTTTTCATATTTTCTTGACTCTTATTTTGCTATTCGCGGCCCTCTCCGCAAGCGCGCAACAAATCGACCCCAAAACCTACGGCGGAATGAAATGGCGCCTCATCGGTCCATTTCGCGGTGGCCGGGCTCTTGCCGTAACGGGGGTGTCGAGCCAGCCGAACACGTACTATTTTGGGGCGGTGGCCGGCGGCGTTTGGAAAACCACGGATGGCGGCGTTTCCTGGGATCCTCTCTTCGACAAGCAGAGCACCTCCTCCATCGGCAGCGTCGCGGTTTCGGATTCCGATCCCAATGTAATTTATGTCGGTACGGGCGAAGCCTGCATACGTGGCAACATCTCCTTCGGTGATGGCGTCTATCGTTCGAACGATGGCGGCAAGACCTGGAACGACATTGGTTTGAAAGACACGCGCCACATCGGCAAGGTGATCGTCCATCCCACGAACCCCGATCTCGCTTTTGTCGCTGCTCTCGGCCACGCCTATGGCAAAAACAATGAGCGCGGCATCTTTCGCACGCGCGATGGCGGCAAGACCTGGGAGAAAGTTCTCTACTTCGACGACCGCACCGGCGGCATCGACATCGTATTCGATCCGCAGAATTCCCACGTGCTCTTCGCCGCGATGTGGGAAGGCTACCGCACGCCGTGGACGCTCAACAGCGGCGGCGACAAGGACGGGCTGTACCGTTCGAACGACGACGGCGCGACGTGGAAGCGCGTGGAGGGCAACGGCATGCCCGAAGGCCCGCTGGGAAAAATCGGCGTGGCAGTTTCCGGCGCGGATTCGAATGTCGTTTACGCGCTCATCGAGGCGAAGAAAGGCGGCCTCTACCGCAGCGACGATGGCGGCACCAACTGGACGCTAATCAACGACGATCACCGTTTCCGCCAGCGCGCCTGGTACTTCACCCACATTTGGGCCGACCCCAGGGATTCGAACAAGATCTACATCGCCAACACCGGTCTTTTCCGTTCGAACGACGGCGGCAAATCCTTCGAACGCCTGAATGCGCCCCACGGCGACCATCACGGTCTGTGGATCGATCCGCACAACCCCAATCGCCTTATCAACGCCAATGACGGCGGCGCCACGATTTCCATCGACGGCGGGAAGAATTGGTCCACGCAAAATAATCAACCGACGGCACAGTTCTACCATGTGACTGCCGACAACGATTTTCCGTACCGCGTGTACGGCACGCAGCAGGACAATTCTTCGGTGGGCATCGCGACCGCCAGCGACCGCGGCTACATCGACCGCGCCGACTGGGATGCCGTGGGCGGAGGCGAAAGCGGCTACGTCGCCGTTGACCCGCGCGATTCGCACATCGTTTACGCCGGCTCCTACTTCGGCTACATCACGCGACTCGATCGCCGCACCAATCAGGTGCAAAACATCCAGCAGTGGCCGCTCGATCCCGATGGCTACAACGCCGCGGTGCAGAAATACCGCTACACCTGGACGATGCCGATCGTATTTTCTCCGCACGATCCCAACGTTCTCTATCACTCTTCCCAGTTCCTCTTCCGTTCGAAAGATGGCGGCCATTCCTGGGAAACCATCAGCCCGGACCTCACGCGCAACGACAAATCGAAACAGCAGGACTCCGGCGGCCCTATCACCAAAGACCAGGCCAGCATCGAGTTCTACGACTTGATCTTCACGGTCGCGGAATCTCCGAAACAAAAGGGGCTGATTTGGGTGGGGACCGACGATGGCTTGATTCAACTTACGCGCGACGATGGAAAAAGCTGGACCAACGTCACACCGAAAGGATTTCCCGAATGGGCGATGATCAGCCTGATCGAGCCGTCGCCGTTCGAAGCAGGCACCGCCTACGCCGCCATTGACGCCCACAAGCTCGATAATTTCAAGCCTTACATTTTCAAGACAACGGACTTCGGCAAGACCTGGTTGCCCATCACCACCGGTCTGCCGGACGGCTCTTACGTCCACGCCGTTCGCGAGGACACCAAGCGCAAGGGATTGCTCTACGCTGGAACCGAAACGGGCGCGTGGGTTTCTTTTGATGACGGGGCGCACTGGCAAGCGCTGCAGCTTAACTTGCCAACGACTCCGGTACACGACCTCCTCATCCACGGTGACGACCTGGTCGTGGCCACGCATGGACGCGCTTTCTGGGTGCTGGATGACATCAGCCCGCTGCGCCAGGCGAACGCCTTGATCGCCGGCGAAGAGACGCACCTGTTCACGTCGCGGGCTGCCATTCGCACGCGCATGGGGCACGCCCGGCGGCGCCGCTACGCCATTGGAGAAAATCCTCCCGATGGCGCGGCGCTCTACTACTACTTGAAAGAGGAGCCCAAGGAGCACATCAAGCTGGAGTTGCTGGACTCTCAAGGAAAAATCATTCGCGCCTTCACCAGCGAAGAGAAGAAAAAAGAGGGAGGCTCCGACGAGTGGGAAAAAGATGAAGTCGAGGAGCACATCCCCGCGAAGGCTGGATTGAATCAATTTACTTGGGACTTGCGCTATGAACCTCCCAAGAAAATTCCGGCCGCGATTTATGACGAAGGCGAACCGAGCGGCCCGCTCGTTCTTCCGGGCAACTATCAGGTACGCTTGACCGTCGGAGCGAAGAATTTCAACGCTCCGCTCGCGGTGACCATGGATCCCCGCGTCAACACCTCCGCGGAGGACCTGCGCAAGCAGTTCGATCTGATGCTCCGAATGCGCGACCGCGTGGACGAAATGAACAAAGCGATTCTGGCCATCCGCGACCTCCGCGGCCAGTTGCAAGCGTTCGAAAAGCGTCTCGGTGCGAACGAGCCGTCGAAGCCGATTGTCGCCCCAGCCGCGGACCTCCGCAAGAAGATCAGCGCCATCGAGGAAGAACTCATCCAGGTGAATTCGAAAGCCAGCGAAGACGAATTGAATTACCCGACGAAACTGAACAGCAAACTCGGGTACCTGCAAAACGCGGTCGACAGCGCCGACGCGCAGCCCACCGAAGCGGAACTCGGTGTTTACGCCGAACTGGACCTGCAACTCGAATCGCAACTCGCGAAGTGGCGCGAGGTCCTTGCGAAAGACGTCCCGGCGCTCAACGACGCGATGCAGAAAAACAACGTGCCGCTGATCGCACCGTCGGCAGCCAAGGCAAACTAACTACGGCATGCTTTTCCGCATCTTGCCTGTAGTGGCGCAGCATGCTGCGCCACTACTCGGCACAATTTCAATTGCAGGCCATTTCCGAGCGATGCGAGGAATTTCTACTTTTGCATTCGAGGCGTTCTATTTATGGAACGCGGCTGCTATCGGTTTGGCCCAGTGCGAGAGGTGGTTGAGCGAGTTGGTGTGCGTGGGGTCGAGGTGCAGCGGCGTGATGGAGACGGCCCCGGAAAAAATCGCGGCGTAATCCGTGTCCGGCTCGACGTTCTTGTCGAGTTTTTGTTCGTATAGCCAGAAGTAGCTGCGGCCGTGCGGATCTTTTCCTTCCGTCAATTGGTTGCGCGTGATCTTTTGCGATTGCCGCGTGAATTTCACGGCGCCGTTCCACGGCTCCGGCACATTCACGTTGAGCAAGACTTGATCCGGCAATCCTTCTTTCAAAATCAATTCCGCGGCAGCCCGCGCCACCCGCGCTGAGTTTTCAAATTTCACTTTTTCTTTTTTGGAACACAGCGACATCGCCACCGACGGAATATGATGCAAAGCGCCTTCGCGCGCAGCTCCTACTGTTCCCGAGTAATAGACATTTTCTCCGAGATTCGCGCCGTGATTAATTCCGGAAATCACCATGTCCGGTTTTTCCGGCAAGAGTTTGTGCAGCGCCACGATCACGCAGTCCGCCGGCGTTCCGTCAATGGCCCACTCGCGCTCCGCGATTTTGTTGCAAACGATCGGCTGCCGCAACGTCAGCGATTGCGCCGCCCCGCTCTGTTCCCGGCTGGGCGCCACAATGCTAACCGTAGCAAATCCTTCCAGCGCCGCAGCCAGCACCCGCAGTCCCTCCGCCTGATATCCGTCGTCGTTTGTCAGAAGAATGTGCGGCATGAGCAAATATTTTGATGCTTTATTCTTTCAAGACGACCCGAGTAAGCAGTTTATCGCCTATGGCAGTGAGAGGCAGCGATTCGGTGTCGGGAGAAGAAATGGTCGGGACGACTGGATTTGAACCAGCGACCTCACGCACCCCAAGCGTGCGCGCTACCAGGCTGCGCTACGTCCCGACCGGTAAGCTGAC
>WNFJ01377728.1_pt2 | contig 11684 bp, 8 predicted proteins | sample 5400461 | NCBI WGS metagenome assembly WNFJ01 (sample SAMN13153349, study PRJNA577476) | soil metagenome | isolation source: 115 cm saprolite on Douglas fir-dominated hillslope | place: USA:California | collected 2013-09-17
CTCAGAGCCGAGAGTTTGGCGATAGAGGCGCTGATCGGCAAAGTTAGTGAAATAGATTGTGCCATCGCTAACCGTAAAAGCACCACCGCCATACTCGTGAACACGTGTGCGGGCATTAAGCGGAGGGGGAGTCATATCTGTAATAGAACCGTTGGCACTCCGACGCACAATCACATTGCGTCCACCTTCAGATGGGCGACCTTCGCTCCAGTAAATGTCGTCGCCATCCAGCACTACCGCACCGAGTCTGATGCCATCGGAAACAATTAAGTCAGTGGTAATGGGCGACTTCCAGGACCCATAGGGAGCTATCTGCTGATTACTCATACAATAGATATCCTTTCCCAGGTGATCAAAAAAACGGGCAGTTGTGTTTATGCACGCATATTTTCATGCGATGAGCTATTGGCCTGTTTGGTTGCGACTAGAAGGATGTGCAGAAGGGATATCGGCACTCGGGGATCATTATATCACTGTCAGCCACATAGAGTGTTCTGTTTGGCTTGAAAGTTGTGTTTAACGTTTGGTGTGAAATAGACCAGAGGGCTTCCAAAGCAGGAGCATTTTTGTCAAATCACGCTGATTTGCTTCGCTCCAACAGAGAGAATCTGCCTGGGAAGCCAAAGAGCATTTTTAATTCACACCAAACGTTTATAGTTGCTTCCACCCTCCATAGGCAATCTCTGGAGAAATTAAATTTCTTACCTCTTCTACGACTATCCCTGTTACCCATGGTATGAAAGTTGACTTGTACAGGTTGGGTCGTTGCCCATGATGATCAAAAAATCTTACCGACTGAAAAAATGCTCCGGTAGCATCTTGTACTTGTCCAGTCGCATTTCTCGTAGGCGGGTTTGCTCTCGTTGCTGTCAACAGAGGCATCAAATCTGCGAAGACGATTAGTTTCCCTTTTTCAGTAGCACTGTCGATATCGTGAGTTAATGCTTGGAGGCGACCCCCGACAGAAATGAGAAGGTCTAAATTATCTATGAAACAATTCGAATATGCAGCTTGACTCTCGCAGACAATGACAGCATCGTTGTCGTCTACGACATACATCATGAACCGAGGAAAAGAATGTCCAAGGTGAGAGATATCAAGAAAACGCGCTACATTTGTAATTGCTAAATCCACTCCCATGTTGGAGGCACCGTCTGGAATGGAAATTTTTATCCCTGGGTATTCCTCTTGAAGAGCATGAATTGAACGACCAAGTATATCCTCACAGGCACGTTCGTATGCATGTCTCTTGATTCCCCAGTTCTCTAAATTTTCAGAGGTGATTTTAGAGTACCCTGTCATCCCAATTCTAATTGCATGGGGATCATTCCAAGACAACAGTTGATTACGCGCTTCCTCTAGTTCACTCTGGAAAAAAATTTGCTTATTAACAAAGCGCTTAGCATAAATGCGCTCTGTCTCTTCAGCATTTGCATTTTCGCAATAAACCCCTGGTTGATCCAAGAGGTAGGGGTTTCCATATGCGCGTACTATGTGGGTACCATCTCCTAAACGCTCGATAGTTCCATTTCCATTTTTAAGATCACCTTGAATCATGAATCATGACTTACCCCTTTCACGTTCTGTTGTGAAAAGTTGTATCTACAGAAGCCCTTTCTGAGATCTCCTCGCCACGCACGACCGGGAGATCTCAGCTTAGATACGCCACAGCCTCAAGTTCATATGCTTGCTACAGAATTGTTTGGCAAAATCCCATATTTGCTTGAGCAGATGGATGAAGAGGGGGACAGCTATATAGGCAGCAACGAGAAGAGAGAACAGCCCGAAAATCGCTTGTCCCATATAAATCCAAAGATGGAAAACAAACGGTTGCCAGAGAGCACTATACTCCGGTGTGTACCAACAGAGCATCTGCATGGCAAAGTGATATTGTGAACAGGCTCTGGGAATTGTGACATACCGTTGAAAGACAGCTCCATCAACGCTGACCCAAGCTGAAAGACAAAATACTACCAAGGTCAACAGGTTCACACCAAGTGAAGCCTCTTTATAGCGCATGAGGCGCACCGCCAGAGCAAATGAAGCGGGAATACAGGCAAAGAGGAAGAAGCGTGGACCCCAAAAATATGTCCCACCATACCATGCCCACCAGTGAGAATAGACTAGGATCAATCCCACAACGAAACAGATCCACAGTGTGTAGACTTGGTAGAGATTGATCTTTTGATGCTGCGGCCACTTCGATAACGTTTTTCGAATAGGAAGCAGCAATCCCGGTATGTAAAAGAGGAGACCTTTGCCAAAAGAGAAAAGGATTGAGAGCAGACCAAAGAAGAAGGGATAACTAAAACCCGGCAGACCAGAAAAAGGTAGAATCGTCCTTACACCATGATCACCTATATATCCATTGTTAAAAATGCTGCCACGACGAAGCCAGTATTCCATCGGAATGCAGCCAGCTGCAAGAACGAACACCAGTACATACCGCAGGCGCTTGCTGTCAAACGCTCTTTTGAGCACCAGTAATCCAAGCCCAGCTAGCGTTGCTGGAGTATTGGCTACACCCAATGCAACCGCTAACCAGCCTCCAATCGAAGTAAAGCGCCTAAACGTTACAAAGACGCCGAAGCCAACACACAGAGCAGTGAAAACCTCTCCATAATAGAAAGTCAGATGTGCTGCAAACATAGAACCATAAATAAGTACTAAAAAGAATTTTCGTAATAGAGCGCGATCTACATGATTTCTGAGCAGAAAATAGCTAATGAGTAAGCAAAGAGAAAATAATATAAGATTATAGAGGTAAGTCCACTCCTGGGGATAGTGTAGTTTCTCGCCGATAAGCAAAAGGGGAGCAGAAAAGATAGGTCCAATTAAGGAATACCTCGATTTTGGCTGAAATAGACTGTGGGTCGAGAAAAGGTTTACGAGACTCTGGTAACGCGGCCAGCCATCAGCACCTGCTTGGCGAGGTAAGAGCAGGGCAATAAACATAAGGCCGATAATAATCAAACCAGTTTCAATAGCGGCTTGCAGCACAGTATAGAGTTCACCAGAGGAAGATTGCTCGCTCTCTTTTGATAAAGCCTCCTGATCAGTGAGGGAGACAGAGCTTGTATCACTATCTGTACATGGTGCATCCGTCAACTGATCCAACCCATCACCATGTATATGCGTTTTTGCCACTATGAAAACCTCTTATACACTATTTCCAGCATTCTTATCACTGGAATTTGCATTTTCTCTTGAGCCCAGTGTAGCAGAGGTTTGTAAGCTTTTGTAGGAGGAAGCAGGGACAAATTACCTAAGCAGGGTATTAGGCAAAGGCAAGAGGTACTGATCTAGACAAGGACAATGTGCAGAATGGACAGCAGAATGGATATCAGCACTTGGCAGTCATGATATCACTATCAGTTGTATGGTGCTAAGAGCTGATATGTGCATATATACATCATGTGTAGCACCACAACAATGCTATTGAAAAAGGCAAATTTGTCTGAGCATACACCCAGGAAAGTGCACAATCCTGTGTTACGCTCTTCTAGGCGAAAAGTCATAAAATCAGCTTATATTGACGAAAGAGAAACCAGATGATAGAATTAGAAAGTAATTTTTAGGAAGATAGCCTGTGTGCTACACTTACCGAGATCAAAAGAAAGGTAGAAACATCATGAGTACACAAATTGTTTGTACCCCTGGCGTGCTTGGAGGTAAGCCGCGTATTGATGGCACACGTATCAGCGTCGAATTCATTGTTGGACTGTTTTCGTTTGAATGGACAATAGAAGATATTCTGGAACAGTATCCAGATCTCACGCGAGAACAAATCTTTACGGCACTTACTTACGCCTACAACCAACTTCACGAAATGCATATTCAGACTTGGGCTACATCTTGAAATTTTGGATTGATGAAAATATAGCTTCTTACATTGTAAATAAGCTGAAACAATATGGCCATGAGATATACAAAGCAAAACGTGGTACCGATGATTTCTCTATCTTGCAGTATGCAATAGAAAATGTCCTCACAGTATTGACAAATCTGCAATTTGTCACCCTTGCAAAAATATCAAAATACGAGTACATTTATTGCACAACAAATTTCAAGTACGAGAGAAGCGAAAGGAAAGCACTATAAAACCGGAAGAAAACAGCCGATATTAGGGTAAGTGTGCAGAGGTCATGCTCAAATTCAGACCGGTAAATGTGTGATCAGTATGGAACTTATCTATGTTATACCTGCAGACGCAGCACAAGCCAGCTCCGATGGTAAGTTCTCGATACTAGGTGGAGGTATCGAGAACATTAATGCCACTGCATTTCCGGCAATCCAACCCGGACTCGCCTTGGTCGTGAGACTCCTCGTTCTTGCGTCGGAGGCTGAGCAAAATCATAAGTTCAGCGTCAATATCATTGGTCCTAAAGATTTTCAAATGGGACCCGGGGGCATTGCTGAATTTAAGCCCACTTCTTTACGTGGTGTGTCTGATCGCCCTCTTATAGTCAACTTGATTTTGAACATGCAATTTCTTGTGTTTCCTGAGCCAGGAACATATCATTTTCATCTCTATGTTAATGACCAGGAGGTAGGAGCATTTCCATTGGATGTTCAGAAGATTAATACTGGCGAGATTAGTAGTTCGTGAGTTCAGATCAGTAGAAGCCTGTGAGGTAATACGATGGTGGCCTTTGCATATTCTTATACAAGTGGCGCGTCAAATGCTCAAATTTCTGGTTCTGTAGTCGCGACTGCAAGGCCGGAAACGCGCGTAGTAACACCGAGACCAACTCTAACAAGTAGCACCTCGCTCGAGGGCTGGATACAGGAGGAGTTGGTTCGGCTTGATGATATCGCAAAACTCGGATCGGACTGGGATTCGTATGGTGCTGATCCTCCATCTCCTTTGGCTATTGATATGGCCTCCAAATTCCTTCGAATAGTCAATGAGAAATTGGGTAGGTTAGCTCTCGAGCAATCACGGCCGCAAATTGTAGCACCTCGTCCTGACGGTGGTATACAAATCGAGTGGGGTACACGACCAGTTAAAATTGCGATTCATACCGATCCTTCGGGTGGCTTGGGCTATCTTTATGTAGATCGACAAAAAGATATTCCTGAATATAAAGAAGTGGCAAGTGCTTCATGGGATGAGGTACTACAATTGATTGCTAAAGTAGTGTTTACTGTACCAAGATGAATAAAGAAGAAAATGATGTTGTTCAGATTAGCGATGATGATCTGCTCTATCGGCGTTTTCATTACACCTCTCTTCTGCGTGATGGGGGTATCGCTTCCATAGCGTACATGCGACCTAGGACAGTCATACCCGATCCTGAAATCTCTGTAAACCTAGCAAGGAAAACGACTCCAGAGGAGACATTAGCGGCTGCAGATCCACCTATATTCGGGCTAAGTGAACTCAGAGTAGGTGACGTCAGAAATTTGGGTTTTACGGTACGTTATGCTCCAAGTCGAGGAAATAAAGCACACTGTATTATTGAAGGTGCCAAAACCGAAACGGACTGTGAACGTCTAGCTGAGATAACCAAAGTGCGTATTTTGCCACCACGTAAATCAAACACATAACTTTTGCCGTGCTTTCAGGATTTATGTGACTCACAGCACCGGTCACTCGGCCAGTGCTTTCTCGTCTCCAGGTTGTTAGTGCTGCGCTGTAATTCAACGGAGGCAAAAAACAAGCCAGTGTCGAGAGGAATGACACTGGCCAACAAAGATAAAGAGGGATTAAACTGCTACGGCATCAAACTACTGCACTTCGACCATACCAGTGCCCAGAACGGACTCGAGCTTAGCACGCAGTTCAGAAGTATAATACATGGTATTATTACTAGGAGTCAACTTCACCTCCCATTCATCATTAAAGATCACAATCTCATAGTAATCGCGGCCTGGCCGTTCGGTGAGGTGACGATAGATTTCTTGCACTTTGAGCACATCATCGGAGACCGAGATTTCATCATCACCGCTACGCGCGAGCCTAAGCCAGACCTGATAGCGTTTGCGATTCATCTCCTCCTCCACTCTCTTGAGCCGTTCGATACTGTTACAGAGAATACCAAGCTCGTCACGGCGAAGCTGCAGCTCACCTTTTATAATCACCACTGTACCATCTTCCAAATCTTCTATGTATTCCTGGTATGTTCTAGGGAAGACGGTTACACCAATTGTACCAAACATATCCTCTAGCTGCAGCACACACATGGTATCGCCCTTCTTGGTCGTGATGCGACGTGCTTCCTTGATCATGCCACCAATAACAACTTTCTCTTTATCCATGTCCCCCAAAATCTGGGCCGTTGTATGGGTTGCCTTCTCTTTGAGTAGGTCGTTCAGATAGGCCAGAGGATGGTTGGTAATGTAGACACCGATGAGATCCCTTTCCCACTCTAGCAACTGCTGACGTCCAATCTCAACAACATTGTCGTTAAGCTTGAACTCTAAGACGTTGATGATTTCTTCGAGATCGTCGAAGAGGCTTTGCATGCCACGTGCTTTGGCATCGCGCTCATTTTTGCCAAACTGCATGGCACGCTCGACGGAAGCTAGCAACTGGTGACGTTTGTTGGGGCCAGCGAGCGAATCCATTGCACCCGCTTTGATCAGCGTCTCGATGACCCCCTTGCCTACGACTCTGGGATCAACGCGTGTACAAAAGTCTGCAAGCGACTTGAAAGGTCCATCCTCCTGGCGAGCACGTAAGATTTCGCCGATCGGGCCTTCACCAACTCCCTTAATGGCCAGAAGCCCGAAGCGTACTCCTCCACTCTCTACAGCAAAACCCTGGTCACTCTTATTTACATCGGGACCAAGCACCTCGACGTTTATACGCTTACACTCGGCAATCGCACTGGCAATCTTTTTGGCATCGGCGGCTTCGGCTGTCATCGTCGCTGCCATGAATTCAGCAGAGTAATTGGCCTTGAGATAGGCACAATAGAAGGCTACTACAGCGTAACTGGCAGCATGGGCTTTGTTAAAACCATAGCCCCCAAACGGCATGATCAAGGTAAAGAGCTGCTCAGCAATCTCCTGCTTGACGCCATTAGCAACACAGCCTTTGATAAAGTCGTCTTTATAGCTTTCCACCTCATCCATCAACTTCTTACTGAGAGCTTTACGGAACTTATTGACCTTACCCCAGGAGAAGCCAGCCAGATTTACCGCGATGAGTAGCACCTGGTCCTGATAGACGATCACACCATAGGACTCGGCGAGCCACTGTTCCAAGCGTGGGTCCAAGTAGGTGACTTTCTTTTTGCCATGCTTGGCGTCGATGAAATCAGGAATACTATCCATCGGGCCAGGACGATACAATGCCACCATGGCAGTCACATCCTCGACGCAGGTAGGCTTAAGCTGCTTGACATACTCACGCATCTTGGCACCTTCCAATTGAAAGATACCAGTGGTCTCCCCATCAGCCAGCAGGTCAAAAGCTTTTTGACGTTTCGTGTTCTGTGTATCATCTCCTGGTACAGAATCGAGCGGGACCTTCTCTAGCACAACATCTTCACCACGTGCGGCTTTAATGAATTTGATAGTATTATCCAGAATGGTCAGGTTGGAGAGACCTAGAAAGTCAAATTTGATCAGACCCAGTTCTTCGAGATGTGCCTGCTCATATTGTGTCACACGTCCCTTCTTAGGATCCTTGGGATCACGCAACTGCAATGGCACAAAGTTATCTAACCGTTCGTTGGCAATCAGCACACCAGCCGCATGAACGCCAGTTCCGCGCACAGCTCCTTCCAACGCTAGCGCCTGATCAATCAACTCGCGTGCCTGCGTGCTCTCTTTATACAAATCATTCAGCTCTCTCACACCATCCAGCGAATTTTGCAGCGTAACCTTCGGTCCAGAGGGAATGAGACGCGTGATGCGGTCACCGAGTTCCTGCAAGCCCATCACACGGGCCACATCCTTGACGGAGTTTTTGGCAGCCATCGTCATAAAAGTGGCCATTTGTGCTACACACTCGGGACCATACTTCTGCGAGACATAGTCGATGACTTCTTCACGGCGATCATCGGGGAAGTCCATATCAATATCAGGCATGTCCGCGCGTTCCGGGTTGAGGAAACGTTCAAAGAGCAACTGGTAGCGTATGGGATCGACATTAGTAATGCCCAGCACATAGGCTAGCACACTACCAGCTGCCGAACCTCTTGCAGAACAACGGATGCCGTGGACACGTGCGTAATTGACAAAATCCCACTCAATCAAGAAATAAGGGGCAAAACCCTTCTGGACAATGAGATCAAATTCATATTTGAGCTGGTTTTCGATCCGATCATTCATCTCGCCAAAGCGTTCTTTAACGCCCTGTTCACATAGATAGTAGAGATACTCGTCCTGCGTTCTGAACTCAGAAGGAATGGTATAATTGGGTAATTTGGCTGTATAGGCCAGCGGATCAATCGAACATTGCTCGGCGATACGGACGCTATTGAGCAATGCATCAGGCAATTCGGGGAAGAGATGCGTCATTTCTTGAGGGCTCTTCAAATAATAGTGCTGGCTATCGAAGCGCATTCTTTTGGGGGTATCAAGCTGTTTTCCTGTCTGTACACACAGAAGCACATCATGTGAGTGCGCATCCTCGGCTCTGATATAGTGCAGATCGTTGGTCGCTACCATGGGGATATGCAGATCTTTGTGCATCTGGTAGAGCATCGGATTCAGCTTGCCCTGCTCCGAAGGCCGACCGTCCTCCCAGGTACCATGGTGCTCTTGAATTTCGAGGTAGAAATTCTCCTCACCAAACACATCCTGGTACCAGCGCGAGGTCTTATAGGCCTCTTCTTGCTTTTCTGCCAGCAGCATCTTAGGGATTTCGGCAGAAAGGCAGCCAGAAGTCACAATTAGGCCTTCGGCATGCTTTTCCAGCACTCCCTTGTCAACACGAGGTCGCAGGTGGTAGCCCTCAGTATTAGCAATCGTCGTCAACTTGAGCAGATTGTGGTAGCCAACATTATTTTTCGCCAGGAGCAAGAGGTGATCATAGTCATCGCTGAAGCGCTTCGAGTGATCCTTCATATCCTTGGTCAAATATGCTTCAATGCCGATGATTGGGTTAATCCCTCCCGCTTTGCAGGCCTTGTAGAACTCGATCGCACCATACATCGCCCCGTGATCGGTAATGGCCAGATGCTTCATCCCCAGCTCTTTTGTCTGCTGCACCAGTTTTTTAATACGGCTAAAGCCATCCAGCAATGAATATTCAGTATGAACATGCAAGTGAGCAAAATCTGTCCCCATGAAATATTCTCCGTTTCTGCACCATTTAAAAATGATAGGGTAAATTGCATTGAAAATTGATGGTATGGATAGACACAAAAGGTTTGTGGTTCCCTCTACAGTATGGCTCGATTCTCATCAATTGGCAAGTGTTGATGCGAACATCTGTACGGATGTACCAGTCTATGACCAGCAGGCTGCGCTGGGAAAAAGGGAAGCATGTTGATGCGAACATCTGTACGGATGTACTAGTCTACAATCTTGTCTGCCAGTGATCTTCTGCTACAGTGTCGATGGTAGAAGCCATACCCGTTAGAAAGCAGATTGCTTCGCGAGAAAGTGGCATTATCAATGCAACACACTACTGGGAGACTATCTTGTTGCCGAGTTGTCTTATAAGTTGTCTATTAGTTGTCCTGGACAAAGACCTTTTCTCTAGGTTATTCTCAAGAGAGTGTGGTAGAAAGGCAATTTGATATGATTGGCTCTATAGAACAGTTGTCAAGCTCATTGGAGTCATGCATTACAAAAATATTTGAGAATCTAATTATTTCGACTCTGATGAGAGGTGAGGATGACTGGGAAAGGGAGTAAGGAAAGGAAGATGCAATGCCTATTACAGTTTTCCATGATACAACCGCACGAGGGAACGTAAAAGTTTTCCCCATGTCTTTGGCCCAGGAACGACTCTGGATACTTGACCAGTTAAAGCCCAATAGTGCTCTCAATACGCTTTCTACCACTGTTCATTTGAGGCAAGCATTGAACACGCAGACGCTTGCACAGAGCCTCAACGCGCTGATTCAGTGCCATGATGCCCTGCGCACCACCTTTCAAGTGATAGAGGGCCAGCCGCTGCAGGTGATCGCGCCCAGCCTGAGCATTCCGCTGCCCGTGATCGATCTGCGGGCTCTGTCCAAGGTGCTGCAGAAGGCCGAGGTGTTGCGCTTGGCAACAGAGGAGGCGCAGCAGCCCTTTGATCTTACTCAGGGACCACTTGTGCGGGCCAGCCTCCTGCAGCTAGGGGCCGAGGAGCACGTGCTGCTGCTGAGCGTCCACCACATCATCTGTGATAGATGGTCCATGGGAGTGTGCTTGCGTGAACTTACCAGCCTGTATGAGGCCTTCTTGAGCGGTCAGCTCTCGCCTTTGCCCAAGCCGCCTATGTCATACGCAGATTTTGCACTGGAGCAGCAAGCATGGCTGAAAGGAGATACAGCCACCCAGCAACTGAGCTACTGGAAGCAGCAGCTGGCTAGCAGCCCTACGGGCCTGGACTTGCCCAGCGACCGCCCACGTTTGCCAGTACCGACCTTGCGAGGCTCGATGTATAACCTGGCGCTGCCCAGGGAGCTGAGCGAGGCATTGAAGGGACTGAGCTGGCAGGAGGGAGTGAGTCTGGACATGATCCTGACGGCGGCCTTGCAGACCTTGCTGTACCGCTACAGCGGGCAGGAGGATCTGCTGATTGGGACCGTCACTGCGGGTCGCACACTAGTGGAGAGCGAGATGGGGATTGGCTTATTTGAGAATATGCTGGTGCTGCGTAACCATCTGTCGGGCAATCTGCCCTTTCGTGAGTTGCTGAGGCGGGTGCGCGAGGCAATCCTGCAGGCCCGGGCACGCCAGGAGCTGCCCTTCGAGTGCTTGGTCAAGGAGTTGCGTCCTACGCGTGCGTTGGGGCACAATCCGTTTTTTCAGGTGATGTTAACCCTAGCGCCGCCGATGGTCACTCTGCCGCCAGGGTGGGTGGTGACCCGGATGGAGTTCGGGGCAGAGACCTTCCGCTGCGACCTGAGCCTCAACATCGAGGAGCGGGCAGAAGGGCTGCTGACACACTTTGTATACAGCAGCGACCTGTTTGACGAGACGACGATAGTCCGGCTGGCAGGCCACTGGCAGACCTTGCTGGCTGGGATTGTGGCCAATCCCAACCAGCCATTGTTTACCCTGTCTCTCCTGACAGAGCAGGAGCGTCGGCAACTGCTGGTGGAGTGGAATGCTACCCAGACGGAGTATCCGCTGGAGCAGTGCCTACATCAACTCTTCGAGGCCCAGGTAGAGCGGACCCCTGAAGCGGTGGCAGCCGTCTTTGAGCAGGAGCAACTCACCTACCAGGAGCTCAACCAGCGTGCCAACCAACTAGCCCATCACCTGCTCACACTGAGCATTGGTCCTGATGTGCTGGTGGGTGTCTGCATGGAACGCTCACTGGACCTAGTGGTCGCTTTGCTCGGCATCCTTAAAGCAGGAGGAGCGTATGTGCCACTAGACCCTGACTATCCTCAAGAACGGCTCGCCTTCATGCTCGGGGATGCTCAGGCCCCTATCTTGCTTACTCACGCTTACCTGCAAGAGCACCTCCCGAAAGTACAAGCTCAGGTGATTTGTTTAGACACCGACTGGCCTCTCATCGCCCAAGCGAACAGGGCCAACCCTGCCAGTAGAGCACAACCTCACCA
>WNFJ01299984.1_pt1 | contig 11682 bp, 11 predicted proteins | sample 5400461 | NCBI WGS metagenome assembly WNFJ01 (sample SAMN13153349, study PRJNA577476) | soil metagenome | isolation source: 115 cm saprolite on Douglas fir-dominated hillslope | place: USA:California | collected 2013-09-17
CATCCTGACGCCGCCCGAGAACGCGGACGGAACCGCGGTGGAACGGCTAGCCGTCTTCTGGCGCGCGCTCGGCGCCAATGTCGAGGTGATGACCGCCGAGCATCACGACCTCGTGCTCGCGGTGACGAGCCACCTGCCGCATCTCATCGCCTACACGATCGTCGGCACCGCGGACGAATTCGCGCAGGTGACGCGCTCGGAAGTTCTGCAGTTCTCGGCCGGCGGCTTTCGCGACTTCACCCGCATCGCGGCCTCCGATCCGACCATGTGGCGCGACGTCTTTCTCGCCAATAAGGACGCGGTGCTGGAAATGCTCGGCCGCTTCAACGAGGATATCGCGGGGCTCACCCGTGCGATCCGACGCGGCGATGGTGAGTCCCTGTTCGAGCATTTCACCCGCACCCGCGCCATTCGCCAGGGCATCGTTGCGGTCGGCCAGGATTCGCCCGCGCCGGACTTCGGCCGCCCCCATCCCGGGCTGCCGCACGAGCCGCTGCCGCGGCCGTATGCGGTCGATGAGGAATGACGATCGGCGACGGACGGGAAATTCTGTTCCGGTGCCGCGCTGACCGTGCTGAAACCGTCTCAGAACAGCGGCGGCGCCGTCGCCGAAGCGCAGCGGCACCGTGACGGCCGGCTTGCCCTCGAGCGTGGTGCTCTGTCCGACGGCGCCGAGCCCTGCCACGATGCCGGGGCCCGCATTCTGGCGTGCGATATTGCCAAGGCCGGGCAGCATCCGATCGAGCGCGTCGATGGCGGAGCCGATGTCTCCCTGGGAGACCATGCGGTCGATGCCGAGCCCCTGCAGCACCTTGGCCAGCTCAACGATGGTCACTTGCAGCTGGCCGTTGAGGCCGCCGCGCGGCGTGAGGCTGAGCGAACCCTCGCCGACCGCGATGACGTCGCCCTGCCGCACGCGCGCCCTGCTGATGTCCAGGCTGCCCCCGCGCGCCTGCCATTGCTTGAACAGAACGGGCCATGGCTTGGGTGCGATATCGGCGACCCCGTGCAGCACGCCGGTGACGTCGGCATCGAGCGGTTCCGCCAGGATCGGATGGAGCGCCGGCGCGGAAGCGGCGATGAGCCGCAAGACGAGATCGATGGCGGGATTGTCGGCCGGGGCGCCCGCAACCCTGCGGCCGTGGAGCTCGGCGTGGTCGGCCTTGAATATATCGGGGGTGCCCCCGCCATCGGCGCGGGCGACGCGCGGGCCCTCGCATACGATCGAGACCCGCTCCGCACCCGCCAGCGACGCCCGTAGGCTGGCTTGGGCGAGCCGCCAATGGGCCAGAAAGCTTGCCGGCTTGCCGAGTTCGCCGAACGCAAGCGGCCCGGCAAATTCGCCGATCAGCAAGGCCGGCTCATAGACCTGCCAGGCAAAGAGAGCATCCGCAGCCTTGAGCGCAACCGGCGGCGCCATGTCGGAGAGCTCCGCGCTCGGATCGGAGCAGCGCACCTCGATGCGGAACGGAAAGCCCGCGATCGACTCCGCGCCGCAACCATAGACGCGGCCTGCCCTCGCCTCGCGCGCGCGCCAGTCGGCGATCGCATCCGGCGCCCGCGCCGCAATGCAGAACCATCCGCCCGTCCACAGCGCGGCGAGAAGAACCACCAGGAAAAACGGCAAGAAGATCGGCCAGCGGCGCCGACGCGAGGCACTCGCGGAGTAACGCATCAGCGACGCTCCTTGGAGCCCAGGTGATCTTCACAAGCGGTCGATTGCGGCGTTTCCAAGTCACCCGACTCGTGCTCTAACTCAAGTGTCTGCGCCGCTGCACTCGCCGCATCTGCTGGTTCAGGCGAGATGCGCGGGCGGCGGCCGGACTGGATTTCCTCGTTCCGCCATGGACCCCGACCTCGAACATGCCGCCGAAGACCTGTGGGTATTCGGCTATGGCTCGCTGATGTGGCGGCCCGGCTTCGATTTCCGCGAACGCATCGAAGCACGCCTGACGGGCGCCCACCGGGCGCTTTGCGTCTATTCATTCGTTCACCGCGGCACGCCCGAGCGACCCGGCCTGGTGCTCGGTCTCGACCGCGGCGGTGCCTGCCAGGGGATCGCCTTTCGGGTGGCATCCACCGACCGGGCCAAGACGATCGCCTATTTGCGGTCGCGCGAGCAGGCCACCGGCGTCTATCGCGAATGCATGCGTCGGGTCTCGCTCAGGGGCAAGCCTGCCCGCCAAGTCCCGGCGCTGTGCTACGTGGTCGACCGCAGCCATGTCCAATATGCCGGCCGCCTCCCGCTGGCGAAGCAACTGCACTACATCCGACAGGGCCATGGGCAATCGGGCCCCAACCGCGATTATGTGATCGCGACCGCCGCCGCCATGGAAGCGCTGGGGTTGCGTGAGACAGACCTGCATTTGCTGGCGCAACGACTCAAGGGACCGCACGAAGGCGGAGGGTGAGGAAAAGCCAGGCGCGGCGTCATCGGTCAGTGCGCGGTTGGCCAATGTCGGGTTGCCCGGTGTGCGGCTGGTCAATGACCGGCGGGCCGTCAGCTCAATCATCGCGCGGGTCGCGGTCGGTTGCGCCAAGTTGGCGCTCGCCCTCCTCGATCAGCCGTGCGGTGGCGGCTTCAACCACCTGCTGCAGGTGCTCGAAAAAGACCTGCCGGTCGAGCCCCGGCGGGATCGGATCGAGAAACTCGGCAACGATCGTGCCGGGGTAACGGCGGATCGAGCGACGCGGCCAGAACAGGCCGGAATTGAGCGCGATCGGCAGGCACGGAACCCCGCTCTCGGCGTACAGATGCACGACGCCGTATTTGTAGCTCGGCGCGGCGCCGGGAGGCCGGCGCGTGCCTTCCGGAAATATGACGATTTGGCGGTTGCGTGCGAGCTCGATCTGGGCGCGGGCACTGATGGCGGCGAGCGCCTGGGACCGCGCGCCGCGGTCGACCGGGATCATCCCGGCCTTCCACGCGTACCAGCCGAAGAACGGCATCCACATCAACTCGCGCTTGAGGATGAAGGCCGGGTCGGCAAATTGCGGCACCAGCGCAAACGTCTCCCACAGCGACTGGTGCTTGGAGGCGACCAGCAGCGGACCCGGCGGGATCCGCTCCAAGCCGCGCAATTCGAAGGTGACGCCGCAAATGGTCCGCAGCAGCCAATTGTTGCTGCGGGCCCAAAATCTCACGACCTCCAAGATGGCGCGGCGCGGCAGCACCAGGGTCGGCAGCGCCGCGCACATGAGCGCGAACATGTTCAGATAGAACAGCACGTTGAACAGGACGGAGCGGATGATCAAGAGCACGATGGGACCTAAATTGGTTAGGGCATCAGCCTCGATCCGATCCGGCGCCATGACCATCAATCAGAGGCTATGGGAGATTGGAATACGCTTTAGCCAATGCGGTTTTCGGATTTGCGGCGGGAGGACGGCGGTTGTGCGAGCACGGTTTGCGGTGCGGCTCCGGCCTGCGCTCGCGCAGTGGAGGCTGGATCGAACCGGATGCGCATGCGGGCGACCACGTATTTCAGATATTCGGAGAACATCAGCTTCATCGTCGTGCCGTGCGTCCACCAAGGTTCGGCATGCAGCTTGTCGGCGATCACCGGAAACGGGAGCAAGGCAACGTCCGGGAGCTGATGGGCGATCTCGGCAATGGCGCGCGGCATATGGTAGTTCGACGTGACGACGATCAGCGAGCGGAACCCGCGGCTCTCCGCCCAATGCTTGGTTTCGATGGCATTGCCAAGCGTGTTCAGCGAACGATCGAAATCGACGCAGCAGCTGACGATAGGTCCATATTCGGGATTGAGGCGCGAAATTTCGCCCGATGTGGTCGCCCGATTGGCGCCGCTGATCAACAGGCGTTTGCCGCGGCCGGCGGCGAGGAGCTCGATCGCGTCGGAGATGCGCGAGGCGCCGCCGGTGAGCACGACGATCCCGTCCGCATCGCGATGAAGCACGATCTCATCGGCGGGCAGGCTCGATAAGAACCAGCCGAACCCGGCTGCCAGCAGCAACGCCGCGATCGCGCAAGTCGCGACCACCGACCGCCCCATGCGCCGCAGCAGCCAGCCAACGGTGCGGCCGCGCCCGAACGGCTCCAGCCGATGAGCCCTGCTGCCGCCACCGGTCCTTGATTCGACCATCGGCATCGATCTTTCCACCCTCGGAAATCATAGCCTAAAATTCGGCGTCGTGGGGGCAATGTGAGCCGCTATTGAACCGTTTCAAGCGTGCGGTTGACCGTGTGGCGCGAGGTCGCCGCGGTCACCAGGGCGGTCAAGACGATCTGCGCGAGCACCGCCGCATAGCCGGCAAGCCCGATCGAAGAGGTGCCGAACAGGGCGGCCAGCTGAGCGCCCGCCGCGCTGCTCAGAAGCCAGCTGTTGGCGAAATCGACCAGGGCGAACAGCAGGAGGGCAAGCCCGCCCCCGATCGCGCCCCCCTTAAGGCCGAGCAGCAGAAAATGGCGTTGGAAATGTCCGGCGATGAAGCTGTTCTGGGCGCCGATGAAATGCAGCACTTCGATGACCTGCCGGTTGGTTGCCATCATGCCGCGGGTCGCAAATGTCACCGACAAGACCGTCGCGATCATCACCAATGCGAGCACGCCGGTGGCGCCCGCCACCAGCGTGCGGCTCATCAGGCGCATATGGTCGACAAATTCGCGATGGTCGTCGAGGCTCGCGGGCGGGACCTGTTCGGCCAGCGAACCGCGGAGGCTTTCCAGATCGGGCGGTCCGCCGGGAGCGATCGCGCCCGCGATGATGCGTGGGACCGGCAGCTCGTCGAGCGCCAATCCGCCCAACCACGGTTGCAGCAATTGCGTGGATTCCTGCTTGGAGTAGGGCCGAACGCCGGCAATGCCGCGAACCGCGCCGGCGATGGCGGCGGCCTTGGCGATATCGGCCTCGATGTCGCGGCCCGCTACGGGGCGAACCTGGATCGTGACCTCGCGCGCCAAGTCGGCCTGCCAATCGCCCGCCGCCGCCCGCAACAGCATCACGGCGCCGATCGTGATCGAGGCCAGAAAGGTCATGATGGCGATGACCGCGATCAGGGCGCGCCCGGCGATGGTCGCCTTCGGCACGATCGGCGCCTCGACGCGCGGCTGCGGCAATTCCGAGGCGATGGCCGCCTGCTCGCCCGGATCGGGCTCATTCGCCCCGACGCCGGTATCAGTCATAGACATGCAGCCGACCCTCGTGCAACACGAGCCGGCGGGCATCGTACTGATCCATCAACGCGATATCATGCGTGGCGAGCAGCACGGAAGTGCCCGATTTGTTGAGCTCGATGAATAGACGCAACAGGCGTTGCGCGTGATTTGGATCGACATTGCCGGTCGGCTCGTCGGCGAGCAGCAGCTGAGGCCGCGCGATCACGGCCCGCGCGATCGCCGCGCGCTGCTTCTCTCCGCCGGACAGAATCGCCGGCAATGCCCACATGCGATCGCCGAGACCCACCCAGTGCAGGAGCTCCACCACCTCCTCGCGAAAGCTCTCCTCGGAGCGCCCCATGACCCGGAACGGGAGCGCGACATTCTCGTAGGTGGTCATGTGGTCGAGCAGACGAAAATCCTGAAACACGATGCCGATTCGCCGCCGCAGCGTCGCCAGCGCATCCTTGCTCAGCGTCGCAATATCGTGCCCGAACAGCGTGATGAGACCGCGCGTCGGCCGCAGCGACAGGAACAGCATGCGCAGAAGCGACGTCTTGCCTGCGCCCGAGGGACCGGTCAGGAATTGGAACGAATGCGAATCGATCCGGAACGTCAGGTCGCGCAGGATCTCCGGTCCCAACCCGTAGCGTAAGCCGACGTTTTCGAATCGAACCACGTCATTCTCCGATGGCCGGTCCGCACGGCCGCAGCCAAGATTAAGCTCTCCGCCCTGATTCGCGTTTATACCAGCGGTCGCAATGCCTGACCCCTCACGTGCAGACCGACCGGCGGGTTTCGGTCTGGTTTTGCCCTTGTCTCTGCCTTGAGGCGAAGGCCGGCGTTGCGGCTTCCCGGTACAACAATACCGCCTGGGGACGGATTCGACCGGAACCGCAGGGGGCGGCGCGGCCAAGCCCGACATGGTTTCCGATCCATTAACGGATCGCCTGCTAGGCTGACCTCGCCACCGCCCGAGACCCGCGACGTGCTGGCGCGGCTCCTCAACCGTCGCGACCTTGGCATCGGCATTGCGTGAGGGTGAATTGGCGCGAATCCTGATTGTAGAAGATGAGGATGCGATCCGCGGCCTGGTCACGCGCGCCTTGTTGCAAGACGGCCACGACGTCATGACCGCGAACGACGGCGGCGAGGCGCTCGACGTCCTGGTCCGCGAACAGGGGGCCTTCGAGTTGCTGCTCACGGATATTCGCATGCCGGTGATGGACGGCATCGCATTGGCGCTGGCAACGGCGCGCGATCATCCCGACATCACCATTCTGCTGATGACCGGCTATGCCGACCAGCGCGAGCGCGCGTCAGGTCTCAACATGCTGATCCACGACGTGATCACCAAGCCGTTCACGCTCGCGACCATCCGGGCAGCCGTCAATGATGCGCTCGCCGTCGGCGGCCGTCGCGAACCAATCGGGATCAGTAGTCTTTGAGCAGCCGCTCGATATAGTCGAGCTCGAGCTGCGGGCGGGCGATTTCGCCGAAGCGCCGACGCAATTCCTCGAGAATGCGCCGCGCGCGCTGCACATCGATCTCGCCCGGAACCTTGACGGTCGAGTCGTCGCCGTAGTCGTGGCCCCGCAACGGCCGGCCGAGCGGATCGGTGTCCTGCTGCGCCCGCCCCTGCTGGCCAAAGCGGCCCGCGCGGCCGGGACCGCCGGGACGGCCGCCAGGACCCATGCCCTGCTGTTGCTGCATCGCCTGCGCCATGCTCTGGGCGCCACGGCGCATCGCATCGAGCGCGCGGCCCTGCGAATCGACGGCACCGTCGGCATTGCCCTGTCCGAGCTGGCCTTGCGCGTCTTCCATGGCTTCGCCGGCCTGACCAAGCTGGTCCGATTCCCCTTGTCCTTGGCCCGGCTGCTGACCCATGCCGCGCTTGCGCATCTCCTCCAGCAGCTTGTTGAGCTGATCGCGGAGCGCCTGCTGCTGCTTCTGCAAGTCTCCCATGCCGCGCTGGCCCTGCTGGCCCTGTTGGCCCTGCTGGCCGCGCTGGCCTTGCTGGTTCTGCTGGCCGCGCTGACCCTGTTGGCCCTGTTGACCACGCTGGCGGCGCTGGTCCTGCCCCTGCTCGAAGGTCTTGTCGCGCAATTGCTGCTGCTCGCGGATCATGTCGCCGAGCTCGTCGAGCGCCGACATCATGTCATCGTCGCCGTCATTCTGCATCTGCCCGGGCTGCGCCATTTGCAGATTGTCGAGCATCGCCTGCAAATCCTGCAGCAGTTGGCGCGCGGCATCGCGGGCGCCGGAGCGAGCCATCTGCTCGAGCCGGTCGATCATGCTCTGCAGGTCCTGCGGCCGTATCCTTTGCGCATTGGGATCGAGCGGGCGCGCAAGCTGCTGCGGATTCTGCCGCAACTGCTCCGCCAGGGCCTGCATGAACTTGTCGAGCGCCGCGCGCAATTCGTCGGTGAGGCGCTTGATCTCCTCATCGGTTGCGCCGCGCTCGAGCGCCTGGCGCAACGCATCCTCCGCGTTCCGCAGCGCCTGCTGTGCATCAGAGACATTGCCGTCCTCGATGTTGACCGCCATGTCCCATAGGCGCGTCACGACCTCGCGCAGCGAGTCATCGCTCTTGGCGTGGGCCAGTTGCCAAAAGATCGAGCGCAGGCCGAGATAGACGTTGGTCTCCATGTTGAAGCGTTCGGGCGCAAGCGTGAGCGCGTCGAGCGCGGTGAGCACACGGGCCTGGGCGTCGGCGTCGAGCGCGAGAACTCGCCGCTGCTCGATCAGCGCGCGCGCCATCGGCTTGGAGAATGGCCGTTCCGGCAAGCGCAGCTCGAACGGTTCGCTCTTGCCCTCGTTGCCGGCTTCGTCGCGGGCAACGAGTGTCATGAGCGTGGCGGCGCCGGCCAATGGGTGTTCGGTCAAATCCTTGGTGGTCTGGCCGACACCGTTGCGGGTACGCGCCTGCGGCAAGGCCAATGGGAACTCGGGCGCCTCGAACAGCGTGCGCGGAGACGATTGGCCGGCGGAGCCGGCCGCGTTCTTCAGCTTGAACGTGGCGCGGGCGTCGACGACCCCGTAGTCGTCCTCGACCTTGTAGGAGAGCTGCAAGCTGCCGCGCGCCTGCACTTCCGGGTCCTTGGTGAGCGCGATCGTCGGCGGCCGGTCTGGAATGGCGGTGAATTGCCACGTCACATCGTTGGCACCGACGCCACGAACGGTGGCGCTGCCCGCATCCTTGATGGTGAAGCGGCGCTCCTCGGTGCCTTTCGCTGCATTGCTTCGCACGGCGGATTTCGGATCAGCGGACTTTGGATCAGTGGACTTGGGATCGCCCGGCGCGGCGTCTTTCGGATCGACGAGGCCGCCGGTCACCACGACGTCGAGATGGACATCGCCGGTGGCGCGGATGACGAGCATGCTGCCGGCCGGCACCGACAAAGCCGGTGCCGAGGGGTTGGATACGGTCGGGGCCGGCTCGCCCGGCCGCAGGCCGGCCAGGATCACCGGGGGCTTGCCCGTATAGGTCGGCGGGTTCACCCAGGCATCGATGCGGAAATTCGCCGGCGCCATCACGCCCTGCCAATCGAAGGCAGCCGAGATGCGCCGCATGTGCTCGCCGCCCGCGGCCACAAAGGTCGCGATCACCAGCACCAGGACGAGGGCGCGCAGCGCGAAGGGATCGCGCCGGGCAAGGCGCGGCGTCGGCAGGCCGGCCTTGAGCTGCTTGGCTGCCCGCAAGGCGCGCTCGATATGGGCGCGCCAGAGCACGACCGAGGACGGGTCGGTGGTGCTGACCGCGATGTCGTCCGCAATGGTGGTGGCCGGCCGATGCGGCAGGCCGGATTTGCCGTCGAGTCGCCGCAACCCGTCCTCCCGGGTCGGGAGGCGCAGCCGAAGGAGCGGCAGGGTGGCGGCGGCGCCGAGCAGGAAGAACAGGCAGACCCCGATGGCGGGGCCGCTGGGCGGCAGCCACAGCCAGACGCCAAGCCACGACACCGCAAGGAAGAGGCCGACGGCGGTCGCCGGCGCTGCCAGGGCCGGCCACAAGCGCTCCCACAGTATCGCCGAGCGGGCACGATCGAGCGCACGGGAGAGGGCGGCATCACCGCTGCGTCCAACCGCGCTGCGTCCGTCCGCAACGGGTTTGTTCGACGTGGCGCTTTCCTGGGCACGGTCGTTCAAGCGCATCTCCCAAAACCAGAACCAAAACCAGAATCTGCCGAGTTTCGCATCCTAACACGCTACCAGAACCGAACCACCAGGCAAATCAAGGGCAACAAGATCAAAACGCCGGCATGGTGCAAACCGTTCACATCCATTGCCAGATATTCATGGCCAAGATTCATTGCCAGGGCGGCAGACGATCCAGCCTGATCAACTCCTCGGCCTCGAGCCGGGGCCGGACCAGCGCCCATTCTCCTTCCCGCACAAGCACTTCCGGCACCAATGGACGCGTATTATAGGTGCCGGCCTGAACCGCCCCATAGGCGCCGGCGGACATGATCGCCAGGAGGTCACCGGGCCGCGGTTCCGGCAGGTCCCGGTCGAGCGCCAAGAAATCGCCCGATTCGCAAACCGGACCCACCACGTCGGCGACGATCCGCCGCGCGAGCGAATCGGCCTCGCGCAGCGGGCGAATTTCATGATGGGCCTCGTACAATGTCGGGCGGATGAGATCATTCATGGCGGCATCAACGATTACGAAGCTCTTGGTCTCGCCGCGCTTGAGATAGAGAACGCGGGTGACCAGGATTCCCGCATTGCCGACGATCAGGCGGCCGGGCTCGAAGATCAGCGTGCAGCCGAGATCCCGCGTCGCGCGCTTCACCATGGCGGCATAGGCGTCCGGATCGGGCGGCGGCTCGTTGTCTTCGCGATAGCGAATGCCGAGCCCGCCGCCGAGATCGACATGGGAAATGGTGTGGCCATCGCCGCGCAGCGTGCGCACGAATTCGGAGAGCAGCGCGAACGCGTCGTCGAACGGCGCCAAATCCGTGATCTGGCTGCCGATATGCATGTCGACCCCGGTCGCTTGCAGGCCCGGCAGCTTGGCGGCGCGGGCGTAGACCTCGCGCGCACGACTGATCGGGATGCCGAACTTGTTCTCGGCCTTGCCGGTGGCGATCTTGACATGGGTCCGGGCATCGATGTCCGGGTTGACGCGCAGCGAGACATGCGCGGTGCGGCCCTTCTGCTGCGCGATCGAGGACAGCAATTCGAGCTCCGGCTCGGACTCCACGTTGACGCACAGGATGCCTTCGTCGACCGCCAGCGCGAGCTCGCGGGCGGTCTTGCCGATGCCCGAGAAGATGATCCTGTGCGGCGGGATGCCGGCCGCGCGGGCGCGCTTGAGCTCGCCCTCCGAGACGACGTCGGCACCGGCGCCGAGCCGCGCCAGCGTCTTGATGACGGCTTGATTCGAATTCGCCTTCATGGCGTAGCAGACGAGCGCGCTCACATCCGCGAAGGCGTTGGCGAACACCTGGTAATGGCGCTCGATGGTCGCGGTGGAATAGCAATAGAATGGGGTGCCGACGCTCCCCGCCAGATCGACGAGATTGACCGCCTCGGCGTGCAGGACGCCGGCCCGATAGGCAAAATGGTGCATGGCGACCGGCGGGCTCAGTCGATAAGCCAATCGAGTATGGTTTTCCGTTTTTGCGCGGGCGGCGCAACCGGCTTGCCGTCGGGCCCCAGCGTCGGCGCCGTGCCGGAGGGCCCGCTTTGCTGCAGATCACCGGCCGCCGCCATCGGCGGCGCATCGAGTCCGGACTTGCGGCCGCAACCCGCAAGCGCAAGGGCAGCAACGAGCGCGCCGAGCGTGGCAAATCTGGCAAGATCAAGTCCGGCAAAACTGGATCGAGGCGATTGGATCACCACAAGACCTCCTGATCGGTCGCAGCATAGCAGATCGGGCGACTTTCCGGAAACGCTCATCCACGTTCTTTGGCCAAGGCCTTGAGCCACCTGCTGGCTTCTCGGCGCACGTTCTTCGGCGCGGTACCACCGTAGCTGACGCGGCTCTTCACGGAATTGTCGACGGAAAGCACCGCAAAGACATCCTTGGTGATTCGCGGCTCGATCGCCCGCATCTTGTCGAGCGTGAGGTCGTGCAGCGGAATGCCGTCCGCGGCCGCCTTGGCCACGATCCGCCCGGTAATATGGTGCGCTTCGCGGAACGGCATGCGCAGCGCGCTGACCAGCCAGTCGGCCAAGTCCGTCGCCGTCGAATAGCCCTCGTCGGCGGCCTTGCGCATTCGCGCCGCATCCGGAAGCAGATCGCGCACCATGCCGGTCATGGCCGCGATCGACAGGCTCAATGCCGCGAGCGCATCCATCGCGCCTTCCTTGTCCTCCTGCATGTCCTTCTGGTAGGCGAGCGGCAATCCCTTCATCACCACCAGCAGCCCCAGCAGCGCCCCGATCACGCGGCCGGTCTTTGCCCGCACCAGCTCGGCGGCATCGGGATTGCGCTTCTGCGGCATGATCGACGATCCGGTCGTGAAGCGATCCGACAGCAGCACGAGCCCCGCCAACGGTGAAGTCCAGATCACGATCTCCTCGGCGAAACGCGACAGATGCACGGACGTGATGGCGGC
>WNFJ01236781.1_pt3 | contig 11678 bp, 9 predicted proteins | sample 5400461 | NCBI WGS metagenome assembly WNFJ01 (sample SAMN13153349, study PRJNA577476) | soil metagenome | isolation source: 115 cm saprolite on Douglas fir-dominated hillslope | place: USA:California | collected 2013-09-17
TATTTCGTGCAGTTGACCGGCACGCGAATCCCTGACACAGCGATCGCCGCCATCGCCCTCGCGCTCCTTACGATCATCAATTGCCTCGGCGTCCGCAGCGGCAGCAACACGCAGAGCGCGCTGATGCTCCTGAAACTCGCGGCCATCGCGACTCTGATCGTTGTGGGCTTCATGTACCGCGGAGCGCCATCGCCCGCGACGGCGTCATCGATTCACGACGATTTGCTGAGCTTCGCGGCCGCAATGACTCCCGTGATGTTCGCGTACGGCGGATGGCAGACGGCCAGCTTCATCTCCGGCGAGTTGAAACGCCCCGAGCGCGATCTGGCCATCGGCCTGCTCCTCGGCGTCGTCGGAGTGATCATCGCGTATGTGCTAGTTAACGTCGTCTGCATTCGCGTGCTCGGCCCGACCGGCCTCGCTGAGAGCGACGCGCCCGCATCCGCAATCATGCGCGCCGTTCTCGGCGAGCGCGGAGCGCGGACGATCGCCCTCGGCATCGCGATCTCGGCACTCGGCTTTCTCAGTCAGAGCATGTTGACTGCCCCCCGCGTTTACTACGCCATGGCCGCCGACGGAATCTTTTTTCGAACCGTCGCGCGCATCAACCCGAAGACGCAGGTGCCGGTCGTCGCGATCGCGCTACAGGGCATCGTGGCGATCATCATCACGCTGACGCGCAAATACGGCCAGATCCTCAACTATGTCGTGTCGGTCGATTTCATCTTTTTCGGCCTGACCGGCCTGGCGTTGTTCATCTTCCGACGCCGCCTCCCGCCCGCCCCCTTCCGCACGCCCGGCCACCCCGTGACGACGGCGATCTTCACGCTCGCGTGCTGGGCGGTGGTGATCGCGACGGTCGCGCAACATCCCACGGACAGCGTGATTGGCCTGGCGATTCTGGCCGCAGGACTGCCTGCCTATTTTTTTTGGAGAACTAAGAATGAAACTCAGGGGATGTAACGCCGCGTCGGGACACCCTCGGCCTTGTTGATGCTGAGCTCCGCCAGGATGCGCGTCAGGCGACGGCCTTCGTCATCGGTCGCCTCGTAGGTCTTGCACAACATGTCGATGTAATGCGGGCCGACTTCGGCGGACACTGTGAAGCCGGTCAGCGGCTGCTCGGGACGCGTCGTTGAGGTGATCTTCCAGTCGCCGTTGAGCAGCTCGCATCGCCGGTAGCGATTGGTCTTGCCTTCGATGTGCACATATGGTCCGACAGGCGGCATGCCTTCCCAGTTCGCGCGCTGCTCGTCGAGCGCCTTCATGACGAATGCCGCGACGAGCTCGCGCATGATCTTGTCGGAATCGCCGACGGATTCGACGATCCGAAGGCCGATGTCATACGTGCTGACCTGATCCTTCCCGGTGGCGAATGTCTGGAGGATGCATCGCGTCACGAGGCACTTCAGTTGAATCGTCTTGCCTTGCCAGTCGATGCGCAATTCGCTGGGCGCTCCGGGCGTCACTTTCGTGCTGCCGAGGAGTCGCACGCCGCCGATCGCGAGATCGAGGACGCGAACCGGCAGATCGGAAAGCCGGGCGGGAATCGGATGCTCGAAGTGAATGCGCTCGAACTGGCGCGGGACTTCGGTGAACTGCCGCCGGTTAACCACGAAAAAAGTATAACGGGCATCCCGCCGACCGCACCTACCGGAAGATAGAGGGCATTAAGGAGAGGCGGCAATAGGCGCGAGTTCGACAAGAACGTTCTTGGTGATGGCCGGAATCAACGTTTTGTCGTCGGCGGTACCGCGCGTAAGGATCACCAGGATCAATTTGCGGCCCGTTGGGAGCTCGAGGTACGCCGCATCGTGGCGCACTTCACTCGTCCAGCCGGCCTTCGACCAGAGTTTGGAGCCCGCCGGCAGCGCTTCCCCGATGAAGCTCGTGACCTGCCCCTCATCGGTTCGCGGCGCGTCGAGCGGGCGCGCGAGCAAGGCCATCATGGCGTCGCTCGCCTGCGGTGAGACCGCGCGCCGGCGTTCGATCCACAGAAGCAGCGACGCGAAAGCGTTCGCTGTCGCACGATTCCGATTCGGGCGCGCCGGCCCGCCCATCAACTGCACGTCGCGGCCGAACGGGCCGAAACTCCATGGCTTCGCCATCGCGCTGACGTCGTAACCCAGCGGATTGACGTAGCGATTCACGACGCCGCGACGCTCGATGAACTTGCGCAGCGCGCGACCCTCCAGCTCAGGGCCGCTGCACGTGTCGCTGATGGTGTCGAGCAGGAATCCGGTGGCGTCGTTGTCGGAGACGACGATCATCTCGTGCAGCGCGCGTGGGACGTCGGGATCATTTTCTTTGTGCTGATGAAAAACCTCGAGCATGTAGAAGAGTTTGATGACTGAGGCGGGATAGAACGGCGCGTCGCCGTGATAGTCGGCGCACGACATCACATCGGGCTTTGTCACATCGATGACGCTGAGCGCGAGGTTATCGGCAGTGAGTTTCGTGAACGTCTTGAGCGTGGCATCGGCGGCCTGCCGCAGCGCGGTGTCGAGCGACGGATCGACGGGCAGTTGCTGGAATTCGCGAAAGTTGCCGCGGGCGATTGCGGCAACGAGAAAAAGCGCCGTTACGAAAATGCGAATTCGCATCCGCGCATTGTAGCCTTCGGAGTGCGGCGGCTTGCCGCCGCCTTCGAAGTCAAATCAAAGAAGGCGGCGGCAAGCCGCCGCACTCCGAAGGCGATCACTTCCGCCAGGCGCGAATCCTCTCGGCCACCTTTTGCGGTGTGAATCCTAAGTGCTCGGCGATCTGCTCGTAGGGTGCGGAGGCGCCGAAGCGATCGATGCCGATGACGAGTGCATCGTGATTGACGTATTTGTACCAGCCACTGGAGCGGCCGGCTTCGATCGCGACGATGCGGCTGCGATCGCCGAGGACAGAGTTCTGATAGTCAACGTCTTGACGATCGAAGAGATCGAGCGACGGCGCGGAAACGACGCGCGCCTGCAGGCCCTGGCCGCGCAGCAGATCGGCGGTCTTGACGGCCAGCGGAACTTCGGAGCCGGTCGCAATGATCGTGATGTCACCGTCGCGATAGCGATCGAGCACGTACGCGCCGCGCCAGATCTCATGCGGATCGAAACCCTCGCCGCGCGGGATCAGATCGAGCTTCTGGCGCGTGAACACCAGAATATTCGGCCCCTTCGATTTTCCGACCGCCCACGCCCACGCCATCCCGGTCTCCGCGCCGTCCGCGGGACGGAAGACAGTCATGTTCGGAATGAGACGCAGCGAGAAGAGCTGCTCGACCGACTGATGCGTCGGGCCATCTTCGCCGAGAAAGACGGAATCGTGCGTGTAGACGAAGATCGATGGAATGTCCATCAATGCTGACAGGCGTATCGACGGGCGCATGTAGTCCGAGAAGATGAGGAACGTCGATCCGAACGCGCGCCACGAGCCGTAGAGTGTCAATCCGTTCACTTCCCCGCCCATCGAATGCTCGCGGACACCGAAATAAAGATTGCGGCCCTTGAAGACTTCGAGCGATGGCGGCTTATCCGGCTCTTCTTTCGAGCGCACGATGTTGCCGGCGTCCTTGATGTTCGTCTTCGTCGACGTCGACAGATCCGCTGCGCCGCCGACGAAGAACGGCGCGATCGACGCGAGCTTCTGGATCACCTGTCCCGAAAGATCGCGCGTCGCAGCCGGCTTGTCCGTTTTCCCCGCCTCGACCAGCTGCAGTTCGTATCCATCGGGCAGCGTGTGATTCCAGTAACGATCCCACTCTTCGGCGAGCTGCGGATTGCGCCCGCGCCACTCCGCCATTTCCTTCTCCCACTTCTTGTGCTCGCGCGCGAGCTTCTTCGTCTTGCGCTCGAACTCCGCGCGCACTGCGTCGGGGACGAGGAACGCCGGCTCCTGCGGCCAGCCGATGGCGGCCTTGGTGGCCTTCACTTCGTCTGCGCCTAACGGCTCGCCGTGCGCGCGCGATGTGCCGTGAAATTTCGGGCTTCCCCATCCGATGATCGTGCGCGCCATGATCAGCGACGGACGATCGGTGACCTTCTGCGCTTTCTTGAGCGCCTTGCGCACCGCGCTGCGATCGTGACCATCGATCGATTGCACGTGCCAGTGCATGGCTTCGAATCGTTTCTTGACGTCATCCGAAAACGAGAGCCGCGTCTCGCCGTCGAGCGAGATGTAGTTGTCGTCGTAGAGATAAATCAGATTGCCGAGTCCGAGATGTCCGGCGAGCGAGGCGGCTTCGGAGCTGATGCCTTCCATCAAATCGCCGTCGGAGCAAATGCAGTAGATCGTGCTGCTGACCGGCTTGAAGGAATCGTCGGTGTTGAAGCGGGCGGCCATCATCTTGGAGGCGATTCCCATCCCGACCGCATTCGCGAATCCCTGACCGAGCGGGCCGGTGGTGACTTCGATTCCCGAGGCGTGGCCGTATTCGGGATGGCCGGCGGTCTTCGAGCCCCACTGCCGGAACGACTTGAGCTGATCCATCGTCATGTCGGGATAGCCGGTGAGATGGAGCAGCGAATAGAGCAGCATCGATGCGTGGCCGGCCGAGAGAACGAAGCGGTCGCGATCGTGCCATTTCGGCGATTTCGGATCGTGTCGCAGAAAATCGGTCCACAGCACGAACGCCATATCGGCCATTCCCATCGGCGAACCGGGATGGCCTGACTTCGCCTTCTCGACGGCGTCGACCGAGAGAAAGCGGATCGTGTTGACGCACTGCTCTTCGAGTTTGTCCTTCTCGCCGATTTTCGGCTCGTTGCTTCCTTCGGCAGCCGCGATCGCGGTGCTGGCTTCCTGTGCTGCGCTGCTCATGAGGAACCTCCGTGCGGAGCGTGGATTATACTCGGCGCGTCCGGTGCAAAAACTGACATGAACAAACTCTTCCCACCGCATTCGGATCATCCTCTCTTCCGCTATTTCACGGACGAAGAGCGGCATAAGATCGAGAAGATCGGCGTCGTCAGGACGATCCGCGCCGACAACTATCTGATTCGCGCGAAGGAAACCGATTCGCGACTCTTCACCGTCGAGGAAGGACATCTCGACATCGTAGCCAAACGCGACGGGAAGGAAATCGTCGTCGCCACCGTCGGCCCCGGCGACGTCCTCGGCGAAGTCTCCTTCATCGACGACTCGCCGCGAACCGTTTCGGTGAAGGCCGGCGAAGAGAATGCCGTGGTGCGCGGATGGGAAAAGAGCGCGCTGTCCGAGGCGCTCGCGAAAGATCCGCAGCTACTGGCGAAGTTTTCGGTGGCGCTGTGCGAGCTGCTGGTCGAGAGGCTACGGGATACCGCTCGACGCGTGTAACGCCGGCGGCCTCGCCGGCTGTTCCGCCGCCGGCCCGGCGGCGACGTCTGAGCGCGTTCTTCTACCGCCGGCGGGCCGCCGGCGCTACGGTAACTCAGCGCGAAATCGATTCGCCGCTGCGCTGCGGGATGGCTGTACCTCCACCACTCGATAAACCGCGGCGGATTCGGATCGATCTTCGAATCCTCCGCGAATTTCACGAACGAACTGGCGGTGGCCTCGTTGAGATGCGTCAGATCGAGGCCGAATTTGTCCGCCTCATGCTCGATGTGACGCGAGAATCCCGAATCGACCGGCGACAGCGCGAACGTAATCACGGATGCGATCAGCAACAGCCACGGCATCGCCGCCGGATCGGCGCGGTCCGTGATGCCCCATCGCCCGAGTCCGCGCTCGTAAATGCGTTGCGCAATCAAGAATCCGAAAAACGAGACCACGATGCTGAACGCGATCCCCTTCCATAGATGATGCAGCACGTAGTGCCCCATCTCGTGGCCCATCGTCGCGAGGATCTCGTCGTGATCGAGTTTCGCCAGCAGCGTGTCGTACAGGACAATCCGCTTCGACGGGCCGAGTCCGGTCATGTAAGCGTTCATCGTCTTCGTCTGTTTCGACTTGTTGACCTGATAGACGCGACTGCCCTCGATTCCCGCGCGCGCAGCTTCACTCAGAAGGTCGCGGCGAAGAACAGGGTCCATGAGTGGTTCGAATTTGTTGAAGAGCGGATCGATGATCAGCGGCGTCATGATGACGCCGAGGATGATGAGAGGAATCGATCCGAGCCAGAGGACGATCCACCATCGGCGGAACAGATGGATCGCGACCAACGCCAGCGCCGCGATCGGCGCGCCGATGACGACATCGACGACGACGGCCTTCCCGAAGTCTGCCAGCCACGAGCCGAAGGTCTGATTCGTCAGATCGAACTGATGCGGCACGACGAAACCCTGATAGAAGCTCAGCGGCAGCTCCATCGCGATGATCACGAGCGTCAGCATCGCGAAATAGATCATCGCGATCAGAAACCCCTTCCGCGCGATGCGCGATGCGACATCACGCAATCGCAACGAGATTCCCGTCCGCATCAGGAGGTAGAGCACCGCAACGCCGTACACGAAATCGACGAAGTAGAGGACATCCAGGAGGCGGCTGTGGCGGATCATCTCCGGCGTGACGTGAACGACGAAATTCCGCATTGCGCGTTATCATCGCACGCTGTGCCAGGCATCCACATTCGCAGTGCGACTGAAGCGGATGTGCCACTGATCCTGCGGTTCATCCGCGATCTTGCGGTCTACGAGAAACTCGAACACAAAGTGATCGCGACGGAGGAGTCGGTGCGGCGGACGCTGTTCGGCAATCCGCGGTTCGCCGAGGTCGTTTTCGCCGAAGCAGACGGAAAGGAAGCCGGCTTCGCCCTCTTCTTCCACAACTACTCCACCTTCCTCGGCCAGCCCGGAATCTATCTCGAAGATCTTTTCGTGAAGCCCGAGGCCCGTGGCCGCGGGATCGGAAAAGCGCTGCTAGCGCACCTCGCGCGGCTCGCAAAAGAGCGCGGATGCGGTCGCCTCGAATGGGCTGTGCTCGACTGGAACACTCCCTCCATCAACTTCTACAAAAGCCTCGGCGCCGTGCCGCTCAGCGACTGGATCGTGTTTCGCCTCACCGGCGAAGCGCTGGAGAAACTTGCATGACTGATATCGACAAAACAAAAGTCGTCGGCCTGTTGAACAAGATCCTCGAAACGGAGTTGGCGGGAGTCGTCCGTTACACGCATTACTCGCTGATGATCTTCGGATACAACCGCATTCCGATCGTGACGTGGCTGCGCGAGCAGGCCACCGAATCGATGGGCCATGCCACGCAGGCCGGCGAAATCATCACCGCCCTCGGCGAGCATCCGTCGCTGTCGATCGGACCGCTGCTCGAGACGCACAAGCACGACGCCGGCGACATCCTCCGCGAGGCGCTCGATAACGAGCGCGCCGGATTGCAGTTGTACAAAGACCTTCTGGTGCAGGTTGAAGGAAAATCGATCTGGATCGAAGAGTACGCGCGGCAGATGATTCACGCCGAGGAGATGCATGCGGCCGAAGTGGACAAGATGTTGCGAAAGCCCGGGGAGGTGAAATCATTCCGCGGATAATCCTGCTGCTCCTCCTTGCCTCACCGATCTACGCGCAAACGACGGATGTCTTCACGTTCGCGCCGCGATTCGGCTCGCCGGCCGGCGGCGATGTCGTGGAGTTCACGACATCCATGCTCGACTGGCGATGCTGCGGGACGCCGCAGGTGCTCTTCGGCGGCGTTGCGTCTCCGCAGGTGACGGTGATCAGCGCGATGGTGATGCGAGCCGTCACGCCGCCGCACTCGGAAGGAGCGGTGGCCGTCGAGGTGCGGCTGGGCGCTCAGGCATACACGACCTTTTTCCAATTCGGTTACGCGCGACCGCGCGAAGAGTTGCTGATCCCGGTAGCGCTCGACGTTCGGGGCGCAAATGGATCGCGATGGATGACCGACGTCTGGGTTTTCAACGACAGCGACGAGACGGTCAATCTTTTTCCGGAGGTCTGCGGCTTTCTCGGCGCCGTTTCCATGCGGCAACAAGATGCTGGTCGCCGGCCATGGTGCGCTGCAACTGCCGATCGCCGCGCGGCGCAATCCCGACGATCCCGGCATGTATCTGTTTCCGCCAATCGACGTGGCGGGCCGGCTGCACTTTGGCGTTCGCGTTCACAACGCGGCGCAGCCGGGTGACATCGGCTTCGATGTCCCCGTTGCGCGCCGCACGGATTTTCGGAAGGGGCGGCTACAAATCGTCAACGTTCCGGTCAGCGATCGCTTTCGCAGCCTGCTGCGAATCTATGACGAGATGAATTCTCTGCATTCCCGCGTCACCGTACGCGCTTACGATATGACGACCGGCGGGTTTCTCGTGCAACGGGTGTTGGAGCAATTCCTCCCGACCGACGGACCGGCGCGCGCCACGCTTTTGCTCCACGATTTCCTTTCCGCGCCGGAGCTGCGCGGACGCGGCTCGGTGCGCGTCGAGATCGAGGAGGTCGATCCGAATGCGTCGTTGTGGGCGATGCTGACGTTGACGGACAACACCAACGATCGCGTGACGGTGCTAACCTCGCAATGATGCGCCGCGAAAGTGTCGAGACTGTCGATGAATACATCGCCGGCTTTCCCAAGCCTGTCCAGAAGATTCTCCGCACGATTCGGAAGACGATTCGCGCGGCAGCGCCAGACGCGGAAGAGTCAATCAGCTATCGCATTCCGACATACAAGCTCAATGGCCCTTTGATCTACTTCGCGGCGTTCAAAGCGCACATTGGTCTCTATCCGGTTACGGCATCCGTCAGGGAGAAGTTCAAGAAAGAGCTGTCGGGGTACGAAGGTGGAAAGGGGACGGTACGGTTCGCGCTAGATCAACCGATCCCTTAGACGCTGATCAGCAAAATCGTGAAGTTCAAACGCGCACAGGCGAAAGCGAAGAAAAAATAGCGCTACAAAGACGCGTTCAGGCGCGCAGCGCTTCCACGGGCTCGAGCCGCGATGCGGTGATGGACGGATAGAGTCCGGCGAGAAGGCCGATCGAGATCGCGAAGCCGCTGGCCACCGACAATCCGAACATCGACACCGGCAGGCCGGCCGGGAAGAATCCGGAGATCACTTTCACGAGCGCGATTCCGCCTGCGAGGCCGATCACGGCGCCGACGACCGAAAGCGTCACGGCCTCGATCAGGAATTGGCCGAAGATCTCGGCGTTAGTGGCGCCCATCGACTTGCGCAATCCGATTTCAAAGAGACGCTCGGAGACCGAGATCTTGAGCACCGAGAAAATGCCGACGCCGCCGATCAGCAGCGATACGCCGGCGATCGAAAAGAACACGATGCGCCAGTTGCGCAGGATGCTGAGGATGTTGCCGCGCTCCTTGAGGATCTCCTTACCGACGTTCTCGACATGGACGTCGTGAATTCCGCTGTGCGCTTGCGCGTACACGCGCGAGGCTTCGTCTTCGGCGTCCACGCTCTTCTCCGGTTCGACCGCCTTGGCGAGCATGTACGAGATCGCATTCGCGCGGCCGAACATGTCCTGATAGATCGAGAAGGGGACGTAGATGCCCTCGGTCTCCTTGCGCAGGTCGTTGTCGTTCACGAATTCCATGTTGAACTTGGTGCCGACGCCGACGACAGTCAGGCGTCTTCCGCCGAGGTTGATCTGCTCGCCGATCGCTTTTTCGCCGCCGAAGATCTGCTGCTTCAGCTTGAATCCGAGGACGCAGACGGGAGCGGAGCCGCGGTCATCGCGCTCGCTGATGAATCGGCCTTCGGTCGTCTTGCGGCCTTTGATCGCCGCAAACGACGGCGTGATGCCGTAGACGTTGATGCGGCGCGTGATCTTGCCGCCGCTGATCACGGCGCGCGTTTCACCAACCGGTCCGATCGAAGTCACGAGCTCGTTGTCTTCGAAATAGCGTTGATCTTCAACGCGCAACCCGCGCGAGAGATGCGCTTTGGCTGCCTCGACGCGATCGGTCGGCTGGCGCGCCTTGATGACGAGCACACCGTCGAGGCCGAGGTCCTCCATGCCCTGCCAGACGGCGTTTTCGACACCGTCCATGACCGACAACACGACGACCAGCGCCAGCGAGCCGAGGATGACGCCGATGAGCGTAAAGAAAGAGCGCAGCGGATGCGCTCTGACTTCTTCGAGACTGGTGCGGATCGATTCGCCGATGACCATTATTCAGTCCTCAACGCTTCGATGGGACTCAGCCGCGAAGCCCGGATCGCGGGATACATTCCGAAAATCAATCCCGTTCCGGCCGCGAAAATGAGCGCCTTCACGATGGTGTCGGGCGTGATCATCGCCGGATCGCGCGTGAGCGCGGCGATGCCGTCGGTAAACAGTTTCCCGACGAAGATTCCCAAGAATCCGCCGAGAACGGAGACGAGAATCGACTCCGACAGAAACTGACTGAAGATCTGGGCCGGCGAAGCCCCGACCGCCTTGCGCGTGCCGACTTCGCGCACGCGCTCGTTGAACGACGCCAGCTGAATGTTCATGACGACGATGCCGCCGACGATCAGCGAGATGATCCCGCAGATCATGAAGGTCATGTCGTACATCTGGTTGTTGGCTTCGTTGCGCTTGAGGTTCGCGACACGCGACATGACGTCGTAGTCTTTGGTCCCATGCGCGCGGTGCAGGACCTTGCGGATCTGATCGACGGCCTCTTCGTGGTTCTTCACGTCGATCATGCGCGCGTTCATGAAATTGACCTTGCCGGTTTCCAGCGACTGGCCCTTCCGCGTGAAGTACGTCGTGATCGGAATGTAGACCTGCCTGTTCATCCAGCGCAGCACGTTGCGTTTGTGATCGAAGCTGAAATACTTCTCCTGCATCACGCCCACGACCTGATATCCCGTGCCGTTGATCGTGACGGTTTTTCCGATCGGATTGTCGGTCGAGAAGAATTCCGCGGCGCGCTCGGCTCCGAACACCACGACCTTCGCGGCCGTCTGCACATCGCCATCCGTGATGAAGCGTCCCTGCGCCGCGTGCACGTCGTTCATCGGCGAGTACGCCGGGACGACGCCCATGATGTCGTGCGGCTTCTCGATCTCGCGATAGCGAATCGTCATCGTCTCCTGCGCGACCGGCGAGACGAGGTCGATCTCCTTCGCGTCGCGCTTGATGGCCTCGGCATCGCGGAAGGTCAGCCCTTTCGACGCCAGCGCTTTGGCATCCAACGTGACTTTTCCGGTCGGCTTGTCCCAGATCCAGATTTTCTGAATGCCGCCGCTGACGCGGTAGTACTCCATCGAGGCCGCTTTGCCGGCCACCGAGAGCGAGAACGTCGCGACGATCGATCCGGCACCGAGGATGATTCCCACGAGCTGCAGCATCGTGCGCCCGAAGTGATCCTTGACGAGCTCGCCGCTCACGATGCTGCCGTCAACGATCTTGATGCGACGGCCCGTGCGCGACGCGATCATTGGATCGTGCGTGACGAGGATGATGGTCTCCCGTCCTGCCAGCGCCTCGAAGATGTCGATGATCTCCGATCCCGTCTTCTGATCGAGGTTGCCGGTCGGCTCATCAGCGAGGACAAGCGACGGATTGTTGACGAGCGCGCGCGCAATCGCGACGCGCTGGCGCTGACCGCCGGAGAGCTCGTTAGGCCGGTGTTTGGAACGATTGCCGAGACCGACGCGCTCGAGAGCGGCCATGGCGCGCTCGCGCCGTTCGCCTCGCGAGAGACCGGCGTAAAGCAGCGGCAGCTCGACGTTTTTGAGCACCGTCGCACGCGGAAGGAGATTGAATGTCTGGAAAACGAATCCGATCTTCTGATTTCGAATGCGCGCGAGTT
>WNFJ01601426.1_pt1 | contig 11677 bp, 12 predicted proteins | sample 5400461 | NCBI WGS metagenome assembly WNFJ01 (sample SAMN13153349, study PRJNA577476) | soil metagenome | isolation source: 115 cm saprolite on Douglas fir-dominated hillslope | place: USA:California | collected 2013-09-17
TGCCGGACCGGCATCGCCCGCCTGCGCCTTCCGCGCGATGCGTGGCGCAGCTCCGCCGTTCAATTCCAGCTTTGGCCGCGCGGGAGCATTAGGCGAGGCGATCATCGCCAGTTCTCCCGGCTTCTGCTCGAAGACAGGGACGTCCGGCGGAGGCGCATCCGTCACTGTGACCACGCGGCGCTGCTTCGGATGCAGCTTTGCCAGCTCTTCCTTGCTGAGTTCCAAGTGTGGCCGCGCGGGCCCCGGCATGTCCTGGATCTGCACCATGTTTGGCAGGTTCGGAAGAATTTTCGGGGGCTCGGGCGCAGCCGCGGAATTGATCAGCGTCTGGCGCGGATGATTCGGATGCACCGGGTCGCTGAAAATGTGCTGGCGCGGATGGAAGGTATCTGCGCCTTCCGGGGGAAGCGCTTTCTTTGGCAAGTCGCTCGACTTAGGTTTAGGCGCGGGCTCCGGTTTCCGAGATTTCACCTCCAGCGAAGGCAGATCGTTGATCGGCCCCGACCAGGAAAGTTCCACGTTGGAGAGTTCCACGTTGTCGAAGGAGGTGTTGTGATGCGCTCTGGCCGGAAACTGCGGAAACGGCATCACGAAAAAGACGATGTGCCACAAAGCCGCGGCAACCACCGCGCGGCGCGGGAGTTTGCTCTCTATCCAGCAATACTTGAAAAATCCATCAATCGAGAATTTCTTGGGCACCGGCGATTTACGTAGGAGTACGCCCAGGCTGCTGCCGATCCCTTGATGAAAACTTCCCCAAGCGATATCCAGCTTTGGCGGACGGACCGCGGGTGCACGGACCGGGGCGCGCGCCACGGCGGTGGCCTGTCCTGAACTACCGAAGGAGCTAACGCGGTTCAAAGACATATCCCTTTGATTCAAGTGCCGGACGCGCTCGTTGCCTTCAACCGCGGCACGCCCTCAGAATATCCCTCAGGATACCTTAAGAAATACGGCACTCTGCTTGAGCGGGTTTACAGAGCAGAGTTGTTTTTGCCGGCAGCTGCGGCAGCGCAGCGGTAGAAACTCAAGGCCGCATCGCCCTGTTGGAGAACGCGGTAGCGCTGCAGCGCGCCCGCTTCCTCCGGCAAATCGAAGCTGCGGCGGTGCTCCGCGATCACCACGCCGCCGGGCGCGAGAAGATTCCCCGAACCCAAAGATTCTAGCACGCGAGCATAGTCATTGGCTGCCACATACGGCGGATCGAGGAAAATATAGTCATATTGGGAAGGATTTTGTTTTTTTCCGGAGACCAGCATTTCCAGCCCGCGAAGCGCATCCACGGCAAGCACCGTCACGCCATTTCGAATGCCGAGCGACTCGAGATTGCGCCGAATCAGCGCGGCGGCAGGCGCGTGATTCTCCATGAATACCACTTCGTTAGCGTCCCTGCTTAGCGCCTCAATGCCAATCGCACCGGTTCCCGCAAAAAGGTCGAGGAATCGCGAGCCAGCGACGCCCGGCCCCAGCACATTGAAGAGTGTTTCGCGCAAGCGATCGCTGGTGGGGCGAAGCGCTGGGCCCTTCAGGCTCTTCAGGATGCGGCTGCGATAGGTGCCCGCGATGACGCGCATGAGTGCAGTTATTGGTCGTCAGTTCTTAGTTCTTAGTCCAGTGTCACGAGGCGCTCACTGCGATCGGTTTGACGTCCCGCCCGGGCACCACATCTATCTGCAATGTTGGATCGGCGGCGGGCACGTAGGTCACGGGCAGCCCCAGCTCGCTTCGCACAAGATTGCAGCCCTGGGCGATCGCACTTGCCTTGTAAAAGGCGATCTCGCGCGTGCACCCCTGACGGCCAAAGCCACAGTCGCTCGACACGATCAGGCGCTCAGCTGGGATGTACTTCAGGGCCTTGCGGATCTCGGCGGCCACGTCTTCCGGCCGATCTGCCTGAAGCGTGCGATGGCTGACGGCGCCCAGACAGATCTTTTTCTTCAAATCATGCTTGAACGGTTCGAACAGTTCGAGATCCTTCTGGTTGCGATCCTTCATCTCGAGCGTCCACACATCGCCGCGGCAGCGCTCCAGATAGATCTCGATGGACTTGGCGTAGCTGGTGTCCTCCATCACTCGCTGCATGTTCGGGTTGCCCCAGCAGGTGTGAATCCACAGTTCGACGTCTTCAAGCCCCTGGACCTCGCGGTTGAACGCGTCGACCATGAACCTTACCTCTTCGTGGTCTTTGCCGTAGGTGTTCGCCATGAAGTGGAACGTCGGTTCCTCGATCTGCATGCACCGACAACCGGCATCGCGCAGCGCCAGCAGTTCCTTATTCATCGCCTCTGCCATATCCCAGATGACTTGGCGCTTGTCCTTGTACTTGGGCGTGTGGATATCCAGGAAGAGCGCCATCACCTGCGAGCCCGGCTTGCGAGTCTTTCCCTGTGACATGCGCCACAGCTTCGGATAGTCGAGTGCTCTGTGTTCGATCTTGTCGACGACGTGCGGCCATCGCCAGCCAGTGTAGATTTCGTTCAGCAGCGTGCCGGGCGGATAGTGGAGCCAAGGCGCGGTCGTCTGCTCCGGCTGCAGAAAGTCCCCTTCAAAGCCAGCCCAGCGTTGAAGTGGGTAGTGGTGCCACGCGCGGCCTGCCATGTCCTCATCGAGGTGAAAGTCGCCGTGCGTGAGGATGTCGAGCCCAGCGCGCTCCTGATCGCTAATCACCACCGCCAGTGCGTCTTGAAACTTCTCGCGAAAGCGGATATCGAGCATGCAGGTGTCGAGCGGGCGGCCCCACATGCTCACGTCGAACCAGCGTGGTCGTGGAAACGAGCCGGTGACAGTGCTGGGAAGAATTAGATTGGCAGTGGCGGTGAACATGGGTTCCTCCGAACGGCATTGTACATCCTCTGATGTTCGGTCGGGAGTCAACGCAGCGGCAGGCCGTCAACCCACGGTAGGCCTCTCTGGTAGCCCTGACTCTCGATTAACGCGGTGGTCTCAATGGATCGACGCAACACTCAGCTCGAGTCCAACTTGCAGTGATAACAAAAGCTAAAATCGCTCGCTAGGGTTAGATCAGCCGAAACACCACCCTGGCTAGATTTTGACCGAGTACAACCAAACAGATCGGCTCTCCCAGGAAAGCACTGTTGAATCAACGCGCTGGATGGTGTTGCATCGACCGGTTGAGCCGGCAGCATTTATCGGACAACTGGATTCCACCAATGCTTTGTTGGGGGAACTAGAACACATTATTAACAGACAAATGCTTTTTCAGAGCCCGGCGCGGCCAGGTGCCTCTTGTCGCTCGTTCGAACTCCTTATAGGATAACCCGCATGAAAAAAGTGAAATCTGGCAATCGAAGGTCTGCGGCCAAAAGCAGCGCCGCCCCGAAAAACTTCAAGGAATACCTTGCTCGTGCCCCGGAATCCGCTCGCAGCATGTTGAACAGGATGCGCGCGGCCATTCGGTCGGCTGTGCCGCCGGAGGCTACCGAGACCATCAGCTACGGAATTCCCGCGTTTAAGTCCAACAAAGTGCTAGTGTGGTTCGCCGCGTTTTCCAACCACTGCAGCTTGTTCCCTACTGCCTCCGTGATCGAGTCGTTCAAGAACGAACTTAAGGGCTTCTCCACATCCAAAGGGACCATCCACTTCCCCACGGACAAGCCACTGCCGACTGCACTCATTAAGAAACTCGTGAAGGCGCGGGTCGCTCAGAACAAAACCAAGAAACGCCGCTGACCCGGTTGCACTTAGAATCTGTTCTGGCCTTCCAAGACCGTTGCCGCCCCTCTCAACTTCTAATTAGAACTAAACGCCTGGTTAAACGCACGATCCGGACAGTCTGAAACTGTAGGTCATCCGGCCCGGGCTAGACGTTCTTGTCGCTCTGTGGAGGGGTTTGGCTTAGGGCTTCAAAGCTCTGGGCCAAAGACGGCAAGCCTTCGGGCCTTGGAGGCAGTTTGTGGTAAGCGAATGTCCCGCGAACGCCGTGCAGGAAGGCAAGAGCGACGAGCACGGGAATGAAGCCAATACTCGGGCCAACTTTAACCAAGACGTAAGCGCGTTCGGCTAAATACAACGCTAACCCTGAGATGGCGGCAAGGCGCGACTTTCTGTAAATTCCGAATGCGATTCCGGCAAAAACAACGGGGCTGACAAACGCCTCGGCTCCGGGGCCTTCCGTAGCAGGACGCAGGACCTCCACGGTTGCCAAAATCGCGGTGATCACAGCTAACGCTACGGCAACAAGGCACGCTTCGGTGATGGCAAACTGGGCGTTCTTACGGTCTGAAACCTTTGGCCAAAACCAGGCAGCTAGTAAGTTCATGACGATCCACGAGATCCTTAGCGTACCGCAGATGGTAACTCTTCTCGAACGTGGGCTCAACAACTGGAAGCCTTATGAGGTTGGCTGGTCCCTCGATTCCCTTTTTCCCTTTTCTCTGGCTGCGTTTCGGGGTATGAAGTGTGCAGAGCTTCTAAGAGGGCTATGCTCGACAGAGAAAGGGACAAAACAATTTAATGGAGCGTGACATTCACGACCTTCTTAATCTCTACAATCCGCACGATCGGCTGGACCACGCCTGGACGATCCCTTCGCCGTGGTACTTCGATCCGGGCATCCACGAACTGGAGCAGCAGAGTGTATTTGCCAAAACGTGGCAAGTGGCGGGACGCGCGGATCAAGTGCGGGAAAAGGGAGGTTTTTTCACGGCCAATCTCGCGGGCGAGCCGCTGGTCGTGGCGCGAGGCGACGATGGGCAACTGCGCGCCTTCTATAACGTGTGCCGGCATCATGCCGCGGCGGTCGTGACGGAGGCGCAGGGTTGTGCAAAACAATTTCGCTGCCCTTACCACGGCTGGACTTACGGAAACGATGGCGCCCTGAAAGGCATAGTGGAATTCGAGGGCGTGTGCAATTTCGATCGCGCGAAAAACGGGCTTGTCCCCGTCAAGGTGGACACCTGGGAGAAATTTGTTTTCGTCAACCTGGACGGCCGCGCGGCTCCGCTATTGGAATTTCTCGGGAAAGTTCCGGAGCTGGTCGCGCCGCTGCAGTTGCGGAAAAAATTGAAATACTTCGACCGCCGCGTCTACACGCTGCATTGCAACTGGAAAGTGTACGTGGACAATTATCTTGACGGCGGCTACCACGTTCCGCACGCGCATAAAGGGTTGAGCAGCGTCATCGAATACACGAAATACACGATTGAGAATTTCGAGCGCGCGTGTTTGCAATCCAGCCCGCTCTCCTCGGACTCCAAGTCGGAGTCAGGCGTCGCCGCCACGCGGCAGGGCCGCGCATTCTATCTATGGATTTATCCCAACTTTATGATCAACGCGTACGAGGGCGTGATGGATACCAATCTCGTCCTTCCCCTTGGCGTGGACAAGTGCGCCGTCGTTTTCGATTACTACTTTGCGGACATCCGCAAGAAGGCTTCGAAGAAAAACCAAGCGAGCATGAAGGTCAGCGAGAAAGTGCAGCAAGAAGACGAAGCCATCTGCGACGCCGTGCAGCGCGGGCTGGCTTCCCGCGCGTACGTGGCGGGCCGCCTCTCCGTGCGTCGCGAAACCGGCGAGCATCTTTTCCATCGCCTGCTCCACGCCGACTTGACCAGCACACTGAATCGCCCCGCCGCAGCCGATTAGCCAAGGCGCGAAATTCTTGGTAAGATTGTCTTACCATGACAACAAGAATCTCCACAAAAGGCCAGGTGGTGCTGCCACAGGCGATTCGGAGAAAGATGAACCTGCGCGCGGGTGACCACTTGGAGGCGCGAATCGAAGGCGCGCGCATCGTGCTTATTCCAAAAAAGAAACGGTCACGCAAGGGGCGGATCATCAAGGATCCCGTGACGGGACTTCCTGTTTTGACGGCCGGTCCGGGCGCTCCAAAACTAACGAGTAAACAAGTGGCGGAGATTCTTGCCGAATTCCCATGAAATACCTATTGGATGTGAATGTGCTGGTCGCTCTGTGCCTGGACGATCACGAGTTTCACAAACGGGTCTCGGCATGGGTGAACGGCTTCGCACCGGCTGGGCATTCCGAGCTCATGACGTGCGCCATAACTGAACTTGGTTTTCTCCGCATCCTCGCGCAAGCGCCGTCGTACAGTTTTACAATCGAGCAAGGAAAGCAACTTCTGACGCAACTGAAGTCCAACAGCAAGATCCGTTTCAGCTTTCTAGCTGATGACGCCGAGATCGAGCAGCTTCCTTTGTGGGTAAAAGGGCCAAAACAAATCACGGATGGCCACTTGCTCGAGCTTGCGAAAGGACACGAAGCCATGTTGGCGACTCTTGATGAACGTATTCACGGTGCATCTGTCATTCCCAGTAAGCGCTGAGTACTTCGGCCGACAGTTTCGATGGCAGCGTCAAATTGACGCTCTGTAATGTGTCTTCTATACTTAGTGTTCGCCACAGAGGATGAATTCGCGCCTCATTGACCTCGCGGGCATTGTCCCTTGAAACGAATCTGAGGAAGGAAAAGAGGTAAGCTGCATGGCTGAAGCAACCTGCCGCCGCGAACTGGAATTGGAAATCCCCGCGGAAGAAGTAACGAAAAAGATTGAAAGCGTGGCGAAAGAATTTGCGCGGCTCGCGAACGTGCCGGGATTCCGGCGCGGCAAGGCCCCGGTCTCGCTGATTCGACGCAAATTCGCGGAGGACATCAAGGGAGAAGTGCTGCAATCGCTGGTTCCAGAACGGGTGGAAAAAGCCGTCGCGGAGCAGAAGCTAACGCCAGTCTCGCAGCCGCAAGTGGATAAGCTGGATTTCAACGAGGGCCAGCCGCTGAAATTCCGCGCGGTCTTCGAAGTGCTCCCCGAATTCGAACTGGGCGATTACAAGAACCTGGCCTTCGAAATGCCCTCGATGGAGATTACCGAAGAGGACGTGACAAAGACGCTGGAAGAAATGCGCGAGCGCGCGGCGGCGTTTGCGCCGGTCGAGGGCCGCGCGATTCAGGATGGCGATTTCGCGCAGGTGAAACTTCTGGGCACGCCTGAAGGCGGCGGCGATCCGCTGCAGGCCGACAGCGTGCTGTGCCACATTGGCGCCGAAGAAACGATGGAGCCCTTCAACACCAACCTGAAGGGCGCGAACATCGGCGATCACAAGAATTTTGACGTGGATTATCCCGCCGACTACCCCGATCCCAAGCTGGCCGGCAAAGAATATCACTACGCCGTCGAAGTGCTGGGCATCAAGACGAAAAAACTGGCGGAGCTGAATGACGATTTCGCGAAGGACATCAGCGATGCGGCGACGCTGGAAGAGCTCAAGAAAAAAGTCAGCGAAGGGCTGGAGCATCAGCGGGACCACAAGCACAAGGAATTGCTGCGCGAAAAGGTCCTGGCGGAAATCGTGAAGTTGCATGACTTCCCAGTACCGGAATCGCTCGTCGAGCATCAAATGGATGTTCGGTTGGAACGCGTGGTGCGTTCCTTGGCCGCGCAGGGTGTTGATCCGCGCGCGGTAAACGTGGACTGGGTAGCTCTGCGAAAGCGGCAGGAAGAGCGCGCCAAAGATGATGTGAAGGCGGAACTCATCGTCGACCGCATCGCCACAGCAGAAAGCATCGACGTGAGTGACGAAGAGGTCGCGCACGAGCTGGAACACATGGCCAGTCATAGTAACGAATCGGCGGAAGCAATTCGCGCTCGTTTGACAAAGCAAGGCACGCTCGATAGGATTAAGGCCAAGCTGCGCAGCGACAAAACACTCGATTGGCTCGCGCAGAATGCCAAGATCAAGACCGTCGCGGCAGCGAATGCAGCGACGGATGCAAAGTGAAACACTCCGGTCAAATACCAATAGCGTTTACCCAAATGAAAAACTCCGGCGAACCAGACTATCGCGGCACAACGCTCGTACCCATGGTGGTCGAACAGACCAGCCGCGGCGAACGCGCCTACGACATTTATTCCCGGCTCCTGAAGGAGCACATCATTTTCATTGGGACGCCGATTGACGATCACGTGGCCAACCTGGCGACAGCGCAGATGCTCTTCCTGCAAGCAGAAGACCCGGAGAAGGATATTCAACTGTATATCAACTCTCCGGGCGGCTCGATCACCGCGGGATTCGCCATTTACGACACCATGCAATTTGTGAAGCCGGACGTGGTTACGACATGCGTCGGACAGGCTGCCTCCATCGCGGCTGTGTTGCTGGCCGGGGGCTCTCCTAAAAAACGATTTGCGCTGCCCAATGCGCGCATCCTGATTCACCAGCCCTGGATGTCCGGGCTGGGCGGGCAGGCTACGGACATCGATCTGCACGCGAAAGAGATTTTACGCATGCGCACGACCATCAATACGCTGCTGGCCAAGCATAGCGGCCAGCCCGTGGAGCGCATTGAAAAAGACGTCGAGCGCGACTACATCATGAATCCCGAGCAAGCCAAGGAATACGGGATGATCGACGAGATTATTTTCAAGCATCGCTAGAATTCGCGCTGCGAAGTTGGTTAATTCCTTGAAGTATTCGCGGCACGGGTTCAAAGTAGTCAGCAGCCTGCGACTTTCTCTTTTGCTCCGGGGAAGAATCGGCCTAGAATAGTGGCTAGAGACTCCGTGGAAGCTCAGCGGGGACGAGGCCTTCATACCAGTGAAGAAATTTAATCCAGACGAGCCTTTGCGCTGCTCCTTTTGCCACAAGACACAGGAGCAGGTGGAAAAGCTGATCAGTTCGCCTTCGGACTATCCCCGCGCGTACATCTGCAATGAATGCGTGGGCGTTTGCCAGACGATTCTGGAGGATGAGAAGCGCGAACAGGCGTCGTCGCCGTCGAAGCGGCTTCCCCGCCCCCCGGAGATCAAGCAATTCCTGGACGGCTACGTGATCGGGCAGGACCGCACGAAGAAGAAATTGGCTGTGGCCGTCTATAACCACTACAAACGGATTTTCCTGAATAAGCAGCCGGGCGACATCGAGCTGAGCAAGTCGAATATTTTGCTGATCGGGCCGACCGGCACGGGCAAGACTTTGCTGGCGCAAACGCTCTCGCGCATGCTGGACGTGCCTTTCGCGATTGTGGATGCCACCACGCTCACCGAAGCGGGCTACGTCGGCGAGGACGTCGAGAACATTATCCTGAAGCTGCTGCAGGCGGCGGACGGCGACGTGCAAAAGGCGCAGCAAGGCATCATTTATATCGATGAGATCGACAAGATTGCTAAGAAGGATGAGAACCCTTCGATCACTCGGGATGTCTCCGGAGAAGGCGTGCAGCAGGCCCTGCTGAAAATTCTCGAAGGCACAGTGGCCAATGTGCCTCCGCAGGGCGGGCGCAAGCATCCGCACCAGGAATTCACGCCGGTGGATACGACGAACATTCTGTTTATTTGCGGCGGCGCTTTCGTGGGCCTGGAAAAGATCATTGAAAAACGCGCCGGCCGCCGCTCGCTGGGATTCCACACGGACGCGGCACCGACAACGCCGCAGCGCCGCAACACGGAATTGCTGGAGCAAGTGCAGCCGGGCGATTTGATCCGCTATGGATTGATCCCAGAATTCGTGGGCCGCCTGCCCGTTGCCGGCGTGATGAACGATCTCGACAAAGGCGCGCTGATGAAGATTCTCACGGAGCCGAAGAACGCGCTGCTGAAGCAGTACCAGCGGCTGTTCGAATTCGAAAACGTGCGGCTGCGCTTCACCGACGAGGCGCTCGATACCGTGGCGGAGTTGGCACTTCAGCGCAAAGTCGGTGCGCGCGGCTTGCGTATGATCCTCGAAGACCTCATGCTGGAACTGATGTATCACCTGCCCATGCAGCGGAAAGTGCGCGACTTCGTGGTTACGGCGGACATGGTCCGCACGCGCGAAATCAATTGGAGCTTGCTCGAGAAGGCCGGATAGAGGCGCTCGGGCTGCGAACTTGATATGCGGCCGTGCCGGGCCGCGCTAGCAGAACCCAGGGGACCGAATGTTCACTCGCGAAAAACAAGAAATGAAGCGCGTGCCCATGATGCCGGTGCGGGACATGGTGATCTTCCCGCAGCAGATGACGCCGTTCATCGTCGGGCGCGAAGCGAGCGTGCGCGCGCTCGAAGAAGCGCTGGCGGGCGACAAGAAGATCTTTCTTTCCACGCAGCACGACGCTTCTGTGGATGACCCCAAGCCCGAAGAGATTTACGCTGTCGGGACGCTTGCCAACATTGTGCAGAGCGTCAAGCTTCCCGATGGGAACATCAAAGTTCTCGTCGAAGGCGTGGAACGCGCGCGGGCGCTCTCGATTGCTACGGAAGAAGGATTCTTCCGCGCTACGGTTCGATTGCTGGGCGCGCGCGTGGAAGATTCGCCGCAGGTGAAGCAGATCGTAGAAAAAGTGACCGGACTTTACGAGCAATTCATCAAACTCTCGCAAAGCCTCAATTACGACACGATGATCGCGGCCGCGCGTGTGGATGATCCGGCGCGCCTCTCGGACACGATTGCCGCCAACTTGCAGCTCCCCGTGGACGAAAAGCAGGATTTGCTCGAGACGGTTGATCCGCTGGAGCGGCTGAACCGCATCGCGGACATCCTGGAAATCGAACTCGAGAAGCTCAACGTCGACCGCAACATCAATACGCGCGTAAAGCGCCAGATGGAGCGCGCGCAAAAAGAGTATTACCTGAACGAAAAGCTCAAGGCCATCCAGAAAGAATTGGGGCGCGGCGAGAAGAACGAAATTGACGAGCTGAAAAAGAAGATCGATACCGCGGGGATGTCCAAGGAAGTGCATGAGAAGGCCATACAGGAGCTGAAGAGGCTGGAACTCATGCCGCCGATGTCCGCGGAGTCTACGGTCAGTCGCAACTATCTGGACTGGCTGCTGGCGGTACCCTGGAAAAAGAAATCAAAGGAAATCCGCGACATCAAAGCCGCGGAAAAAATCCTGAATGAAGAGCACTACGGGCTCGAAAAGGTCAAGGAACGCATTTTGGAATTCCTGGCCGTCCGCCAACTAGTGAAGAATCCGAAGGGCTCGATTCTCTGCTTCGTGGGGCCTCCGGGCGTGGGCAAGACTTCGCTGGCCATGTCCATCGGCCACGCTACCGGCAGGAAGTTCGTGCGCGTATCGCTCGGTGGAGTGCGCGATGAAGCCGAAATCCGCGGCCATCGCCGCACTTATATTGGCGCGCTGCCCGGGCAGATCATCCAGATGATGAAGAAAGCCGGCACCGTGAACCCGATTTTCGTGCTGGATGAAGTCGACAAAATGTCGACCGACTTTCGCGGCGATCCATCGGCGGCGCTGATGGAAGTGCTCGATCCGGAGTTGAACCACTCCTTTACGGACCATTATCTGGATGTGGAGTACGATCTTTCGAAGGTAATGTTCGTGTGCACCGCCAACGTTTTGCACACGGTTCCCCAGCCGCTGCAAGACCGCATGGAAATCCTGCGCCTTCCGGGCTACACGGAACAGGAGAAGCTGGAAATCGCGAAGCGCTTCCTGGTGAAGCGCGCGCGCGAAGCCACGGGATTGAACGAGCAGAATCTGAATTTCACCGACGAGGGCCTGCTGCACATCATCCGGCATTACACACACGAAGCCGGCGTGCGCAGCCTGGAGCGCGAGATTCAAAACATCGCGCGAAAAATGGCACGGAAAGTAGTGACCGATAGCTCCACGGCGGGCGTGGAGATCAATCCCGCCAACGTCAACGATTTCCTCGGCGTGCTGAAGTATCGCGAATACTGGCTCGAAAAGCACAATGAGATCGGCT
>WNFJ01056893.1_pt2 | contig 11676 bp, 13 predicted proteins | sample 5400461 | NCBI WGS metagenome assembly WNFJ01 (sample SAMN13153349, study PRJNA577476) | soil metagenome | isolation source: 115 cm saprolite on Douglas fir-dominated hillslope | place: USA:California | collected 2013-09-17
TTACTCCATGAGTCAGCCAAAGCAGCTCCTGTGACTCGGGGTCGTATCGAAAGCTGCCTGCCGAGACCATGATTACGGGCTGCCGGCCAAAGTGCTGGCGCGGAACGTAGACCTCTGTCGGCGCGTCAATGGCTGGATCAGTCTCAATCACTAGCCTGAACTCCGAAATCTGTTCGTTGAACACCATGCTTACCGGCAGCCCCGCGGCTAGCCGAACGTAGGGCCGGCAAAACGCTCCGATTGCCCGCCCGCCAGAATCAACTTCATTTCCAGGCCTCACATCGTCAGCGCTCCAGATCGAGAGATCCTCGAAGTTCCACCCATCGCCGTCAATGTGCCGGTTAGTGGCACTGTAGTTCCATTGCGTGGAGTTCAGCAGGGTCGAGTCCAGAGCGGTGTAGTTGGCCGCCAGGGCCGCCTCCTGGACAGAGTAGTCGCCATTCGTGAACGCGACCTTTCCATTGATATCGAAAGGCACGCCGAATTCACCAATGAGGAGCGGAGCGCCCGCCATGTGCGATTGACTCCAACTCTTGAGATCACCCAGTTCCCGAGCAAACTGGGCGGCAATGGCGGTGGAGCCGGCAAGGCTGGCGCTGGATTGAAACGTCGAGTAGAGAGCGTGGGTAGGTCATACCAGTGACTGGCGTCGCACAAATTCAGCCACGACTCAATGGCGGCAGTCTCCATGTGGTGGGGACGAGCCTCTAAGAAGAGGATGCAATCCGGGTCATGACTCTTGAGCTCGCTATGGAGGCGGCGGAAGAAGGGGGCCATGAAATCCGACCACAGCTCTACCGGTCGGTCATCGAAGCGAGCGAAGTAGTCGCCATCAACTAGCGCCGGCCGACCGCGTCGGTCGAGGTCCCAAACGCCCGCGCGGCGCCAAGGGCAGCCTCGACTCCAGATGGAGATTCGATTCTTGTTTAGCTGACGCCCATCGCTTCCAACAACCGGGACACCGTCTGCCGCGGCCAAGTACTCAAGGGCCGACCAAGGTCGAAGGCCTGCGCCATCCCCGACGAAATGCGTTACTGGAACGGCAAGGTCGTTACTCCGACCTATATAACCGCCGCTCGGCTCGTTCAAGCTGTCGTACCCAAGAACGCAGTCGACATCCCGCAAACGCTCTGCCACGGTCGCCAGCATCGCCGCGAATCGACTCTGGAGTTCGCTTTGGACTCCCTTTATCTCCGGGCAGAAGGCATCTCCCGCCCAAAAAAGGGTCCACATCGTTGCAACCGGGACGGTCTCGTAGTTGTGAAACCAATCGAAGCTGTTCAGTTGAACAGCACCGGCGGGGCTGAATTTCGTCGGTACCAGCCCCGCCAACTCGAACGTCCAGAGTGGAGCGCCGTCGCCACCAGTGAAGCGGCTCCAAACGTCCTGATGGGGATCGATGAAGACCAGGAGCGAGTGTCTCCCTGCCTTGATGACAAGGCCTCGTAAGAATTCGAGATAGTCCTCGTCGTAGACACCTGGACCCTCATGCTCAACTGCCTCCCAAGTGATGACAAGGCGTATGACGTTAAAGCCCCAATGGCTAATGCGAGCGAGATGCTCATCGGCTTCGGATAGCGGAAAGGGTCTACCAACGAAAGTGATTGACTGCCCATCGGCAGCGCATGCACGCGGATTGCCGCTTCTTATGCCGGTTGGCAGCTTCGAATCTCCGCCTAGGTTGACGCCTCGCAACAGCACGTGTCGTCCGGCGCCATCGACGAACCAACCATCGCGGATTGCGATGCCATGAGCTCCAACGGGTTTCGCGTCAGCTGACAAGGGATGCGATCGGGTGGTTGGAGAGCTTCTCCGCAGCTGATGGGGTCGCAGCTGCCGCCGAGTCGACGATCACGCGCTCTACTGCGAGGGCCGCAGCCCCCATCAAAGCTGCGTGCTCTCCAAGCTCGGCGAAGTCGATGGCGATTTGGTGGCCGCTGCCCGGCAATCCGTCTTCCATCAGCGAGCGCCGCATGGCAGCAATAAGACGCGGACCAAACACCGCCATGCCCCCGCCGACGAGTATCTGATCGGGACTGATCAGGTTGCTCGCTCCCGCGAGCACTTGCCCGATTTGAAGTCCTGCCTCTGAAATCACTTCGATGGCGATCTCGTCGCCATCCTTTGCCGCGGCTGCAATGTCGGCGAGAGTCAGATGTCGCTCCTTGTCTGTCGCCCGCCGGAGCGGTCCGCTGGTCCCGCGCGAGCGCGTCCGGGCTCGAGCAATGACCGCCGGCGCCGAAGCAACTGCCTGCAGGCATCCGACCTTGCCGCACGGACATTGGCGTGTGGCGCCTGGCACTCGTACGTGTCCGATCTCGCCTGCGAGGCCCGTGCTGCCTCGATAGAGCTGGCGTTCTATAACAAGACCAGCGCCGATGCCGATATCCAGATGCACATAAATGAAGTTCCGACTCTCACGAGCTCCGCCCCGAAACATTTCACCGAGCGCGCAGAGGTTGGCGTCGTTGTCAACGACTGCTGGGACGCCCCAGAGCTCATGAGCCAACGAGCCGATGTGATAGCCATGCCATAGAGGTAGACCTGATGGCATTACGGGGCTACCGAGCTCCGAGTGAACCACGCCGGCCATCGCAATCCCGATTCCTGAGATCGTCGGTTCCTTGAGCCCGACTCGGCGAATGAGCGCTGCTGCCGCCGACTTTAGCCGCTCAAAAACCACCTCCGGTCCCTGCCGTCGAAGATCGACTTCTAAGGAAGTGGTTGCTGCGATCGTCATGTTGGCCGCAACGATCGCGATGTCGGCTCGGTCGGCGGAGAGGTTGAATGCGAGCACATGAGCTGCGTCAGGAGCAATGACGATCGGGCGTGCGCGCCTCCCGGCTGAAGACGCGGCTCGAGTGGTCTCGAGAATCCAACCACTTGAGATCAAACCCTCGCTTGCTCGAAATGCGGTCGCCGATCCGAAGCCGAGCGCCTTGGCGATCTTGGTACGCGTGCCAGAGCCGGCTCTGTGCAGGGAGAGGAGGATGGCGACCTCGGTCGGGTTGAGTCGACGTTCGGCGCTCATCAACTCAATCTGGCGCCGTGACCTGGATTTCATTCAGGCGAACGAAGATTGCCCCGGCGCTGCGCAGATTGTCGATGATTGTCGGCAGGGCCGCCAGCGTCGCGGCAGGCCAGGTATGCAGTACCACGACCGCGCCATCGCCATGCTCAATTACGCCACGAGCCACCCATTGGGCGACTGTGTGGCCGTTCTGTCCAGGCTGCCAATCACCCACCACCACGTGGCCATCGATGACAGTCGGCACGTCGAACTCGAAATCGCGGTAGCCGAGTGAGCCAATGGCACGAAGCACGCGGGGATCTAACGCTCCGGCGCCGAACGGGCAGCGGAACCATGGCCGGGCGTCGACGCCTGTCGTTTGCATGATCGCCTCGTGAGCGGCGTGGATGTCCTCGAGAAGCCCTTCATCCGAAAGCAAGGGAAGGCGAGCATGGTAGAAGGAGTGATTACCGACCAAGTGTCCAGTCGCGGCAATTCGGTGCGCCAATTTTGGATATGCCTGCACCCATCTTCCCTGCATGAAAAAGGTGGCGTTGACAGAGTGCTCGGCCAAGCATTCAAGGATGCCGTCCTGTACTCCTGGCGGGCAATCGCTGCGATCCGGGTGCTCGGCGTCGAAAGTCAACGCGACCCTCATCACCGAAACGCCCCAGCGGTAAGGCTTTTGACGAACTGCCTATTCAAAACGATGAACATCAGCACCAAAGGGAGAGCGGTTATCGAGAGACCTGCGAAGACCAGGTCCCATTGCGTCGCGTGCTCGCCAAAGAAGGTTGTTACACCAAGTGGAAGCGTCCGCAATTCAGGGGTTCGAATGAAGACCAGCGGGAAGAAGTAGTCGTTCCAGACTGCCACCGTCGAATAGATACCTACGACCGCCAAACCAGGAGTTGCCAGCGGCAGAATGACGCGCCGGTAGATCGTGAAATCACTCGCGCCGTCGATGCTGGCAGCCTCGTCCAGCTCCCTGGGTATCGATTTCACGAAGCTCGTGAGCACGAAAATGGCAAAGGGGAGGCCAGAAGCCACATAGACGATGACCAGGCCTTGGAGGGTGTCAAGTAATTCAAGGTCCCGGAACATCACGAACAACGGCACTATCGCGAGACGAATCGGAAGCATCAGGCCAAGCAGGAAGAACACATGCAACGCATTTCGGCCAGGAAGCTCCGAGCGTCCAAGCACGTAGGCTGCCATCGAACCAAATAGGAGGATCAGAGCAACTGAGGCAACGGTCACGATCAGGCTATTGACGAAATAGGTGCCGAAGTTGGCCTGCTGCCAAGCCCGTACGTAGTTGTCGAACCGCAGATGTGCAGGAAATGAATTTGGTTGGGAAAAGATCTCGTACTGGGTTTTCAGGGAGTCACCGACCATGAGCAGAAGGGGATAGACGACGACGGCCGCGAATGCGAGCAGCGGGACATAAGCTGCAATTGAGGCTGGTGACGGCACGATCCAGCGGCCGACGGTTTCAGTAGCCAACGTCAAACCTGGCTCTCAGCCGCACGATAGCCAAAGAGCTGGGCACCACAAACAGCAACATGAGCACGGCGATGGCGGCCCCCAAACCAAAGGAAGCTCCTGCTCCGAAGTTGCCACCAAACGTGGTCCTGTAAAAGAAGGTCGCAAGCACATCGGTGGAGTAGAACGGTCCGGCGCTGGGTCCGGTGACAAGGTAGACGAATTCGAAGTAGCTGAACGAGAAGATGATCCCAAGTCCGACCAACGTCACAGTGGTGGTTCTGAGAAGTGGAAGCACGATTTTGGCTATCAAGCGAAATGCGCCGGCGCCGTCGATCCGCGCTTGCTCGACGATCTCTCTCGGTATTGCGTTCAGTGCCGCCAGATAGATCACCGCGTTGAAGCCCAGCACCTGCCAGTTCCCGAGCAGGATTACGGCGGGTAGGGCCCAATGTGGATCTCCGAGCCAGGGCCTCGCCAAGGCACCTAACCCGACTCCGCGAAGCGCCATGTTGATCGCCCCAGACTCGGGGTGAAGGATAAGGACACCCAGGGTTGCGACAACAGCTGGCGCGACCGCCCACGGAATGAGGTAGAGGCCCCGCAGAGCGGCGGCAATGCGGCGATTGCGAAACCACAGGAGTAGCGCCACGCCCAGTGCCGGGATCTGGAGAGTTGTGACACCAAAAAAGAAGACGAAAAGGTTGTGCGACAAGGCTGGCCAGAATCGGTCGGCCCAGACTGGAACGGTCAGGATTTTCTCGTAGTTAGCAAGCCCGACGAAATGTTGCATTGGTCCAAGGCCGTTCCAGTCGTAAAGGCTGATCACGAACGATTGCAGCACTGGATAAACGACAAAGCCGGTGTACAGCGCAAAGGCGGGGGCAAGCATCCACGCGCTTCTGAAGCGGCGCAAGCGGTCGAGCGCGGGCGTACGTTCAGCCGCTTGCGTGATCAAGTGGGTCGCTGTGGCGCGACTCGACATTCGGCGTTAGGAGAATTTGAACCAGCTGGCCAGCCCCTGTTGGATTTGTGCGGCAGCTTGTTTGGGAGTCAACTGCCCAGTGATAACGCCTTGTGCCGCTGGCGGCAACAGGGTGTTGATACCTGGATTGCCGGAGTCAAGCGCAGAGAACTGCCACCAGGTCTTGGGCGTCGTGTTCTTCGACAGCGCCTCGGTGCGTGCGAGGAACTTGTCGGACACGCTCGGGTTGGTGTTGGGCGCCATTGGCGTGATGATCGACTGCTGGTCGGTGATCAACTGGCCAAAGCCTGCAGTGGCCGCGTACTGAACGAGCTCAAGTGCCGCCGGCTGATTCTTCGCCTTCGCATTTATGGCCCAGCCCCCGCCATAAAAGTAGGCTGCTTTACGCGCCGTCCCTGATTGATCAGGAGGCGAAAGGAACTGGTGGAGGTCGATATTAGGGTTGGCTTTCTTGAGGTCGCCCGGAACCCACGTCCCAAGCATCATTCCGGCGGCTTTGCCGTTGGCAACCGCGGCCATCATGTCGTCGTAACTGGACGCCTGGTAGCCGGGTTGTGCGAGGGCCGTTAGATCCTTGAGTTTCTGCAGCACGCCGACAAACGGATCGTCCGTGAATTTCGCCTTGCCGGCGAGCAGGTCGCTGACGTAAGAGTCCGGGAGGTCGGTTGCGGCGATACCCGCCACATTAAAGCCCAAGGTCCAAGAATCCTTCCCAGCCAGGAAGATGAAGGGTAGACCCTTGCCTTTGATCTCACGACCGAGCGCCATGAAATCCGCCCATGTCGAAGGGCCGTCCGCACTGGTGATCTCAGGCACTGCTGACTTATTGAGTAGGAACGCGGTTACATCGATGTCGCTCGGAACGGCGTACACCTTGCCGTTCAGGCTGGTGGAGTCCAGCGCGGACTGCGGAAAGTTTTTCTTCAAGTCGGGCACAGAGCCAGTGAGGTCGAGGAGCTGTCCGGCGTCCGCATACGGTTTGTAGTAGCCCACGCCTGTGCGGCCGTGGAAGAAGTCGGGGCCTTCATTGGCCTGCATGGCCGTCAGCAGTTTGGCGTCGTATTCCGTCGCCGGGCTCACCGTGGGCTGAAGGGTCACACCGGAGAACTTTTGCGTCACCGACTTGAATAGGTCGACGTCGGGCTGACGCCACGTCCAAAACGCCGCCGATCCGCTCGGCGTTGCGGTCGGACTGGAGGTCCCACATGCTTCGGCGATAGCTCCGAGAACGCCGGCGCCGCCGACAACGAGCGTCGATTTCGCCAGGGCAGAAAGGAATCTACGTCGGCTCCACATCATCTCTGTGAAGAAATCAGCTTCGGTGAACCTCATAGGGCCTCCTCTCCGTCGAGACTCATTCTTCTCGTGACGAGAAGAATTTATTTGCGACGTGAGAGTAATTGCCTCAAGCTGTCTTGTCAATGTCCGCTTCGATGCCGTCTAGGGACGTCATAAGGCTGGGGCCCGAGGGCGGCGTCCGGATCGGTGGTGAGTATCACGGACTGGTCCTGGATGGGGTAACGCAGCCCGGTCTTTGCCTTCTCAACCTCGAGCACTACACGGCTGCCGGGGTGGCGGGGAGGTTCGTACCGCGGATCGTGCCTGAGGGCGCTGAGCTTAGCTTTGAGCCGACGGCGGATTGGGCCGTACGCTCAACGATCGTCTACCGGCGGCATAGCGAATGCGCCTACGAGGCCACCTTCACATTCATGTTCGAGCGCCGGTATGAAGCTTTCGAAGCCTTCATCGCCTCCTATTTCCCCGTGTCCACACCGCCGCCATGGCTGCTCTGTAAAGGCGGCTGGCGGCGACCACAACCCAAGCCCATGGAGCAACTTTTCGTCGCGCGCGATGAGCAGGCGGCCAATCGCGTCGGCGATGGGCGGTGGGCGATGCTTCCAGCTGCGGGCTACGGGTATCGTGTCGCCAAAGACAGGTACGCCAAGGCTTTGATGTTGACCCACCCAGCCGGGGATGATCGCGTCGTTATGCAGTTTCTCAAGCCAGGCGACTGCTCGCAACTCTCGCCCAACATTTTCGCCCCTGCTCACGACCTATCGATAGTCGGCCGGAACGTGAGTGCCGGCGAAACAGTTCAAGTTCCCGTCCGCCTGGTCTGTAGACCCTCACTCAGCCGAGCCGACGCAGTCGAAATGCATGATTCGTTCGCGACGGGTGTCTATGCCTAGCCTCAACGCCATCGATGAGCTCATTGCCTCTACGCGGTGGTTGGACACGCACGAGCATCTACTAGAAGAAGCCACTCGACTAAGGCCTCCCTCGCCGGAGCAGCAATACCACCCTTGTGACGACTGGAGCTATCTGTTCATCCATTACGCGGCAGACGACCTAGCATCGTCCGGCTTAACCACGCCGGAGCGAAACCGCCTGTTCAGTACTGCGCTGTCGCCGGTGGAAAAATGGGCTGTTTTCGAACCCTACTGGCGCCGAACACGCAACACCGGGTATATGCGTGCGGTTGCCGAGAGCGTGCGCCGGCTGTTCGGACTGGAGCTTTCGGCCGCCACCGTCGATGCGATCTCAGAGGCGATGCAGGAGCTGAAACGGCCAGGTTTTTACCGCACAGTCCTGACTGACGCGGCCGGCGTCGAGTCTTGCCAGGTTAACTCGCTTGAGTCCACCTTTTGCGTTACCGAATACCCTGACCTGCTTCCGCAGGATCTGAACATTGGGCTCCTGTGTTTGCCTGAACGAGAAAAACTCGATGAGTGGCAGACAGTGTCAGGCATCTCCGTTCAGCGGGTAGAGGACATGCTCGGAGTCATTGACTCCTATTTCAGCCAGTTTGCCAAAGATGCGGTTGCTGTCAAGCTGCCCTGGGCTTACCAGAGAAGCCTCGCAGTCGGCAAACCGGACCTTGCAGCAGCCAGGCAGGCTTGGGAGCTCTGGATCGCAGGCTCTGAGCTAAATGAGCGGGAAATCGCTCCTCTTCAAGACTTCCTATTCCGTCATGCCCTTCGTCTGGCCGCCGACGCGGGGTTGCCAGTCAAGATCCACACCGGCTATTTCGTTGGAAACGATCGGATGCCACTTGGTCGGGTTCGTGACAACCTCAGTGACTTGGTTCCGTTGATCGTTGAGCATCCCGAGCTGGATTTCGTGCTTATGCACATGGCGTATCCGTATCAGCACGAAATGATCGCCGTCGCTAAACATTTTCGAAACGCATACGCGGATCTTTGCTGGGCATGGATCATCGATCCAGTGAGCACGAAAGAGTTCGTCCGTCGCTTCCTGGCCACTGCACCTGCCTCAAAGCTGCTGTGCTTCGGGGGAGATTACATGGTGGTCGAGAATGTGGTCGGCCATGCAGCCCTCGCGCGGGAGGGACTAGCTGGGGCACTCAAAGTGGCAATTGCAGATGGCACGCTAACGCTCCAACAGGCCGCCGAATTGGTACCCGAACTCATGCATGGGAACGCCCGTCGGGTGTTTCGCACAGCCCCGGGACCGCAGCAGGCGTGAATGGTTCCGTACAGCAACGCCGGCGATAAACGATGGCAAATGGCGATACTCAGCGGCACTCGGCGAATACAGACCGCCTTTTCTGAACGGGCTTCAGCGATCTGTTAACCGCAAGGTTCAGGGTTCGAATCCCTGGTCCGGAGCCAAATCTGAACTCGATTCCGCGCCAATCCGACAGCCCACTGGGCCGCATGACAGCAACCTGACAGCAATTGACAGCAACGGGTCATAAGCGCGGTCGGCGAACAGACCTGCCTGGCACTTTTAGCGTCGCGGGGCAGGGACACCGAGAGAACCCCGCCGGGCCCGCGACCGAACCCGCCGGTTAACACCAGCCATGAGGCTGCCAACTATCCGCTCGTTAGAAGCTGCCGCTCTGAGCCGGCCGCGGACGTAATCCCAATCCATGGTTACGTAGTTGGTAAGCGCGATCTCCAATGCAGCGTCGAAACTGACGTCTTCGTTCGGCCACGTCACCGTGGCTTGACGGACTCTATCGAGGTACAAGTCCTCACAACTGATCATTTGGATCGAAACGCCGGCGACGTTGACAACGACGGTCCTTTCGATGTCGTCACCCGACCCCGGAAACTCCACCGCTACAGGCAGATCGTCGCGTGTCCAATGCCGGCCGGTCTTGCGCAGCCCCACAGATTCGAGAGCTATGAGATCGCTCGGCGAGGGGAGAGGGCAGAGGTCTAGGTCGGTCGGATGGTACTCGCCTCCTGCCCAATATTCTTCGGCGGTTCCGCCAACTACGATCGGCTCCTTGGTCAACAGTTTGGTCATCGCAGCTGCCAACAGGAGTCGCTGGCGCAGCCGCGACTTCGCCTTTCGGATTTGAAGTAGAAGGATTCCAGCTCGCGCCCGGTCGCGCTTAGCGTCTTTGGCCACGACGCCGTTTCAAGCGCTCAAAGTGCTCGCGGGTCAGGCCGGCCTGCTCTAGCAACTCCGCCTCAACAGGGGCCGGGTTCCTATCCCATGGATTGAAACGGCCTCGGCCCAGCACAGATCGCACTAGCGCTCGCCTGGCTGTCGCGGGTTGCATTCCTGGCTGAGCCTGACCAAGCTTGAGTGAAATCGGTGCTCCGGTCGCGCGAGCCCAACGGTCAATGAATCCGAGCGTGGGCATGCGGTAACCCGCCTCCGCGCGGGCGATTACTGGTTGGGTCGTTCCCATTGCTTGGGCAAGCTCTGCCTGAGTCTTGCCGGAACGACGCCTAGCCTTAGCCAACATGAGCCCAATCTCGGATTTTGTCACCGAGCAAGTATACCCAACTGGCAATATTCGAGATAGAGAGCCATGTCGCGGAACCGAGATTCTGGACGATCATCACCGTAAAGGCGAAGGTGGCTGTGACGAAGGCGACAAGCGCAAGGCGGCTGCCGAAGAGATCGAGCCGTTGGAACCAGTGAGGCGACAAACACGGTGTTCCAGCAGGAGACCAGTGATCACGCCGTAGTACATGCCCAGAGGAGCTCGAGGCCGATGAGCCGCTCGGCGCTTCGCTCGGTTGGGCTCATTTCCCGTTCCTAGCTCCGGGCGGCTTGTGGACGAGCCCACCCGTGGTCGCCCACTTCCACGAGGGCACCTCGTACGCGGCAGCAGATTTCCACCGCAAATGGTTCACGCATCACTGGCCCATTAACAAGGCCGACAGCTGGCTCTACCACGAGGACGCGTGGCAGTCGACGATCATCAACTATCCGGACGACACCATCCTCTACCGATTCGACGACTTACCTCGGCTCGCTCGAAACGCAAAAACGTACGGAATCAACGTCATCCAGATCGACGGCTGGGATGTCGGCGGGATCGATCGTGGCTTCCCCATTTACCAACCAGATCCGCGGCTTGGCACACGCGACGACTTCGTGCAGGCAGTGGAGGCATGCCAGCAAGAAGGCGTCCGTTTCCTGCTATTCGCAAACGTGCAGTCCGTGAATACCGAGACAGACATCTTCCGACAAGAGCTTTACAAGGATGTTGTTCGCGACGCCTACGACAACATCGCTTCGATGGTCGGCTGGGGCTACCACACCTGTTTGGGATACCTCGGCCCAGCTGCCCCTAGCCCGACCACCACGGGCAAAATCGAGCGCTTCCACCGCAGCCTCCGCATCGAGTTCAACACCAGGCAGGTGTTCCGCAACCTGAAGACCGCCCAGGAGGCGCTCGATGAGTGGGTGACCTACTACAACACGCAGCGGCCGCACCAATCCCTGGCCGACTTCACCCCAGAGAGTCGATTTCGGTCCGAGGTCGGCCGCGAGCAGCGCCAGCTTCACCGCCCGGAACGCAACGGCGAGCAATGGGTCTCGCGTAGGGTCGCTCGCAACGGCATCGTCTGCGTCGACTCGCAGCATGTCAGCGTGGGCAAGAACTACAGCTTCAGTTCTGGGTTGGCAATGACCTCCTGAAGACGGTTGCCCGGACCAGCCGAGGGGAGATCCGCAAGAAGCATGCCGAAGGCACAATGTCGAGGCGATGAATTCAGTGGGAGTGACGCAGACCTACCGAAGTAGATTGGTTACACAGCAACCGAAGGACGACACCGGAGCCAAATCTGAATTCGATTTGCCCGACCGCGAGGATAGGTGGCCGGTGGTAGATAGCAACCGGATAGCAACCGGCGCCAGGGGGTCCAGTGGCTCAAGTCGCAGAAGGTTCAATCAGCGCGGGTTTGTCTCGCGTCGTCGGGCGCGTACG
>WNFJ01114493.1_pt1 | contig 11676 bp, 9 predicted proteins | sample 5400461 | NCBI WGS metagenome assembly WNFJ01 (sample SAMN13153349, study PRJNA577476) | soil metagenome | isolation source: 115 cm saprolite on Douglas fir-dominated hillslope | place: USA:California | collected 2013-09-17
GCGGGCAGGATGTAGATGCCCACGGTTGTGCTCGCGCCGACTCGCAGGTTGCCGCGCCTGATGCCGCGCAGCTCTTCGAGCGCCAGCGCCGCCTCGTCGAGAACGTCGAGCGTGCGCCGCGCATAGCCATACAGGGTCGACCCGGCTTCGGTGAGCTGGACGCGCTTGCCGAGGCGATCCAAAAGCGGCAGCCCGAGCGCCTCTTCGAGCTCCTTGACCTGGTAAGAAACCGATGGCTGGCTCAGCCGCATCTGCTGCGCGGCGAGGCTGAAACTGCCGAGGTCGGCCACCGCTTTGAACGTGCGCAATTGACGCAGCGTCATCGCGCGGTCGAGGTCGAGCGGAGGGCCGTACTCAGGCACGGCGCCTACGATATGCGGTATGGCCGCCCCCAAACCAAAGAGCCTTTCGCCAGTGCGACGAACGACGCCGGCGGTCGAAGGCGTCGCCGCTCCGGAGCGCGCGCCGGCCTCGATTTCCGAGCAAAAGATCAACCAGTACCGCAAGCGCAGGTACCAGGCCCTGCATGCGGAGAACGAGGCTGCGAACAAGCGCCGGGCGAAGGGGCTTTCCACCGCACGCGAGCGCGTCGAGATGCTCCTCGATGAAGGCTCGTTCGTAGAGCTCGACGTTTTCGCCACGCACCGGGCCCACGGGTTTGGGATGGAGGAACGCAAGATCGCCGGCGATGGCGTGGTCGCCGGATTCGGCGAGGTGGATCGGCGCCCAGTCGGGGTCTACGCGTATGACGCAACCGTGTTCGGCGGCTCGCTCGGCGAGGTCACGGCCGAGAAGATCGTCAAGGTTCAAGAGCTCGCGCTCCGCAACCGCGTGCCGATCATCGGCATCAACGATTCGGGCGGCGCTCGCATTCAGGAAGGCGTCGTCGCGTTGGCGGGATACGCCGACATCTTCTACCGCAACGTGCGCTCGTCGGGCGTGATCCCGCAGCTCAGCGTCATCGCCGGACCTTGCACCGGCGGCGCGGTTTACTCGCCCGCCATCACCGATTTCATCTTCATCGTGGCCGGCCAGGGCTACATGTTCATCACCGGTCCCGAGGTCATCCGCGTCGTCACGGGGGAGCACGTCAACTTCGAAGAGCTCGGTGGTGGCGACGTGCATAACGTCACCTCCGGCGTCGCGCACTTCCTGCCCAAGACCGAGGAGGCATGCGCGGCTGGCGTGCGCCGGTTGCTGTCGTACCTCCCGTCCAGCAATGGCGAGCGCCCGCCCTTCCTGCCGACGGCAGACGACCCCGAGCGCGCCGATCGCGAGCTCCAGACGATCGTCCCCGAGGCGCCCAACAAGCCTTACGACATGCGCGAGCTCGTCGGCCGCGTGCTCGACGACCGCGAGTTCTTCGAGGTGCAGCCGTTCTTCGCGCCCAACATCATCGTCGGCTTCGGACGCCTTGGCGGGCACGTGGTCGGCATCGTCGGCAACCAGCCGAAGGTCCTGGCAGGCGCCATCGACATCAACGCCTCGGTCAAGGCGGCGAGGTTCATCCGCTTCTGCGACGCCTTCGGCATCGCCATCGTGTCCTTCGTCGACGTGCCCGGCTACCTGCCCGGCCGCGACCAGGAGCACGGCGGCATCATCCGCCACGGCGCCAAGCTGCTGTACGCCTACGCGGAGGCGACCGTTCCCAAGCTCGCGGTGATCACGCGTAAGGACTACGGAGGCGCGTACACGGTCATGTCGCCGAAACAGATGGGCGCAGACCTGAATCTCGCCTGGCCGACGGCGGAGATCGCCGTCATGGGCCCGGAGGCTGCGGTGAACATCATCTACAGGCGCGACCTGGCGGCGGCTCCCGACCCGGACGCGCGGCGCAAGGAGCTCGTGGCGGAGTACACCGCCCGCTTCGCGAACCCGTACGTGGCCGCCGAGCGGGGCTACATCGACGACGTGATCGAGCCCAGCGAGACGCGGCGCGAGCTGATCCGGGGCCTCGGGATCAGCCTCCGCAAAACCGTCGAGCGCCCTCCAAGAAAACACGGAAACATCCCCCTGTAGGAGCCGCCATCCCCTTCACATTGTGGAGAGAAGGGCGCAATTCACCTCCCCACCGTGGGGGGAGCTGAAACGGAGATCAGGACGTTGGTTTCGGCGGGACCGTTGACGAGATGGACGAGTGGCGAAGCCGGTCCGACTTGCGGCAGAAATCGTCGACTGTGGCGATGAACTCGGCGTGCGACCAGGTCAGGGGCGACACGGAAAGCGGCGCGCCGGTGTTCGGGTCGAGCTGCTCGGAAAGCAACCCACCGGGGATCTGGTGCGCCACCACCCAGTTGATGATGTCGCGTGCGGGCTTCAGGTCGTGCGTGGTCTTGGCGATGGCGATGTGCCATTGCGCCATCCAGAGGGTGCAGATGAACCACGGATTGCCTGGCACCTTGCGCGTGTCTGGCTCGACCTTGAAGTAATAGTCGTCCTTATAGCGCCCGATGCCGCCCGCGGCGGCGTTGTTGGTGAGCTGGTCGCGGATGGCGGCCATCGTTTCGGCGATCCGCGCCTCGTCGGGCGCGTACATGCCGAATCTCCATAAGCCGCAGATCGCGCTGTCGATGACCATGTCGACGGTCATCGTGCCGTCCTCCTCGACGGCTATGCGCCGTGCGAACCGCCCCAGCTCAGGCGAGTAGAGGTGAGTGTCGGCCGCCTCTTTCAGCCGCTCGGCGGCGTCACGATACCGAGTTTCGGACGGGGCGTCGCCGAAGAGCTCCGCAAAGCTTCGGGCAGCCTCCAGGCCGGCCCACACGGAGCCGACGGTGAACGCGTGCACGCCCCAGCGCTCCTCCCAAAGGTCCCATGAAGGCTGGATCAGGCCGTTGCGCTGATCCGTGTACGACACCATCCAGTCTGCGGCCGGAAGGACGAGCGACGAATACAGGCCGACCACGAAGTCGAGGTTTCGATGAATCTTGTAGTGCTGCCACAAAGCCCAGAGCACGAGGCCCGTCTCGTCCTCCTGGATCGGCAGGGTTCGCGCGCCGCGAGCATCGACCCACGGCAGCCAGGAGCTGCCCGGGTTGCCATAAGGCGTGTACTTGTGCAGGAAGAAGCCCTCCTCCACGAGCGACTCTTGGCAGAACGTGAAGAACTGCCTCGTGATGTCCTCGTGGCCGCAGCGATCGAGCGCGTTGGCGACCAGCGCACCATCACGAGGCCAGGCGTACGCATACGTGTCCCGCGCGAACTTCGTGATGTCGAAGTCGGTCGCAGCGATGATGGCGCCATGGTTGTCGGCGTGCGTTCGCGCGGTGAGGATGCTTCGCCGGTAGAGGTGCGTGACGTCCGAGCCGAGCTCCTCGTCGATATGGCGATGATCTTTCTCGGACCACACCTGCCAGTAGGTGCGGGTGCGCCCGAGATAGACCTGCGGCCCGCGGCCGATGATCAGGTCCTGCCCGTAGGTCGAGACCTCGCTGAGACGTGCGCCCATGCACAGCCAGTGCGTCAGCGAGCGCGGCTCGCCGGGCGCGCCAGGCCCGAAGTCAAACCCGACGGTGCAGTCCACCGAGCCCTGCTCGATCGGATTGCGGCCGAGCACCCCGTCCTCGGCGTCGACCCATGTCCCGGCGAGCCCGTTTCCTTTCTTGCCATTGGCCCAGGTGTCGATCCCGAACTCGGGGCCCGAATCGCCTCCGACGAGAAAGTAGCGGTTGCCCTTGTACGCGAGCACGCCGCGGTGGCGTGGATCGAACGCGACCGTGTTGCCGATGTCCGAGCCCTCGATATACCAGTCGTAGTGAAAGAAGACGCGCCCAATTTTGAAACCCGACGGGCTCGTCACCTGGACGCCGCGGATGAACCAGTTGCGCGCAAGGTCCACGTAGTCGGAGAAATTGACGGTGATACCCAACGCCGCGTGCTTGAGCGTGACGTCGGTGACCAGCGAATCCTTGACATAACCCAGCTTGCGTTCCCACGCCGGGTCGTCGAGCCAGGCGAACTTGCCGTCGATGAAGAACCCGGTCTTGCAGAGGTTGCCCATCGTCTGATTGGCGTCACCGACGCGGGGGAAATAGATGTCGCGAATCGAATACGTGGCGTCGAAGCCGATGCACACGTTTCCGTTCCCGATGACGAGGCTTCTAGGCACGCTTTGGAATCCTAGTGGCGGGCCCCCGAAAACGCGCTTAACAAGCAGGGTTTTCGCAACGGGCGCGTGCACGTAATATCCCCTCGAGAACCTCGTTTCAGCGCCATTGAACAGTCCCGCAAGCGCGTTTCCCCTACCGATTCGCATCGTCGCCACCCGCCGGCGCCGCCGCACCGTCGCTGCCAGGCTGCGAGCGGGCGTGCTCGAGCTGCTCGTGCCGGACTGGATGTCGCAGTCAGAACGCGAGAGGTGGGCGCAGGTCATGAGCAGCCGGTTGCAGCGACGCGCGGAGCGGTCGCGGCCAACCGACGAGAGGCTGGCCGGCCGCGCGATGGCGCTCAACGAGAGGCACTTCGGCGGGCGGTTGCGCTGGACCTCGATCGGGTTTGCCGAAATGTCGCATCTCTGGGGCAGCTGCACATTCACCACTGGAGCCATCCGCATTGCCACGCGAGCGACCACCCTTCCGGACTGGGTGCTCGACTACCTGCTCGTGCACGAGATGGCGCACCTGGAGCACAGCGACCATGGCCCGGCGTTTCGCGAGCTCGAGAGCCGCTACCCCCTCAGCGAGCGCGCACGCGGCTACCTGATGGCCCTCGACCACCAGGCGACAAGGGCTACGGCCTGAGAACGATCTTTATCGCTTCGCGCGCGTCGAAGATCCGATAAGCCTCTTCGGCCTCATCCAGGGGCATGCGGTGACTGATGATCGATTCGGGCTTCAGCTTTCCCGCTTCGATCAGGTCGAGAAGCGGACGCATGTAGGCCTGCACATTGCACCAGCCTGAGCGAAAGGTGAGCGCCCGCTGCCAGACATCAAGGTAAGGAAAGTCGCCGACCGTGTGGTTGGGTATGCCGACCTGCGAAACGGTTCCCCCGCCACGCACACATTGCAGCGCCGTCTCGGCGGCCGCCATCACACCGACGGCGTCAATGCTTCGGTCGACGCCGTACTCGCCCGTCGCGTGCTTGATCGCCTCCACCGGGTGCGTCTCACTCGCATTGATCGGGATGGCGCCCAAACCCTCGGCGAACTCGAGCCGGCTGTCCACCATGTCGACCACGAACACCCGGGCCGGGCCGAACAGCTGCGCGCTCATGATCGACATCAATCCGACCGGACCGGCGCCGATCACGGCCACGGTGTCGCCTGGCTTGATCTCGGCACGTTCCGCGGCGAAGAACCCGGTGGCCAGAATGTCGCCGACGAAAATTGCCTGCTCGTCGTCGAGACCGGTCGGGATCGGTTCCATCGTGGTGTCGGCCAGCGGTACGACCACGAACTCCGCCTGGCCGCCGCCCAGGGCTCCAAAGTACTGGCCGTAACCAAATGCACCGCGCTCGACGCACTGGTTGAACCAACCTCGCCGGCAGTAGTAGCAATGCCCACATGCGGTGAAGAACGAGGACACGACCCGATCGCCAGGCTTGAACCGACGCACCTCAGCACCGGCTTCCTCGACGACGCCCACGAACTCATGTCCCATCGACCAACCCTCGCAACCCGGGACGCGGCCCTCGTAGATGTGCAGGTCGGAGCCGCATACCGCGCCGAGCGTCACCTTCACGATGGCGTCCGTGGGCTTGCGAATCGTGGGCTTGGGCACATCGCTGACCTTGACCTCGCGCTCGGCTTGGTACACCGCAGCCTTCATGTCCGGGATTCTAAGCCGCCCCTAAGCTGTGAACGTGCGCCTCAAGAATGCTGTGGTCGCGATCACAGGGGCGTCCAGCGGCATCGGCGAGGCGACCGCGGTCGAATTTGCGCGCAAGGGATCCCGGCTGGCTCTCGGCGCGCGGCGGCTCGACCGCCTGAACACGGTCGCCCAGAAATGTCGGGACAAGGGCTCACCCGACGTCAGCACGAGGCGGCTCGACGCGAAAGCCTTCGTGGCGGCGGCTCTGCGCGACCATGAGCGCATCGACGTCCTGGTCAACAACGCCGGCCTGGGCTGGATGGGGCGGCTGTATGAAATGCCCGAGGCGAAGGTGGAAGAGTTGATCGCCACCAACCTCGCGGGCCTCATCGCCACCATCCAGGCCGCGCTGCCCTCGATGCTGGAGCGCCGGCGCGGGGTGATCATCAACGTCTCCTCAGTGGTCGGTTTCCGGGCCGCGCCCTACTCCGCGGTCTATTCCGCCACCAAGCATGCGGTCGTCGGCCTTTCACACGCCCTTCGCGGCGAGCTTTCTGGCACGGGCGTGAAGGTTTGCGTGGTTTATCCGAGCGCGACCCGGACCGAATTCTTCGCCACGACCGAGGCGCCCATCGGACCCGTGTACCCGGCGTCGTGGGTGGCCAGGCTCATCGTGCGCACGGCACGCTTCCCCCGCCGCGACGCGATCGTGCTTCCATACCGCCTCGTGCACCTGGTCGAGCCGATCTTCGGCGGGCTGATGGACCACACCATCGGCGAGGCGAGGCGGCTGAGGTCGCGCGCGCTCAGCGGTGGGGGCCTTCCCCCTGCCGACGTCTGAACCTCACTTCTGCCACGCCTCCAGAAGCTTCTCGAGCAGCCTGGCGTTCTTGACCGAGTAGTTCGAGTAGTTGTTGTTCATGAGCGCATGCACGTCCTTGGCCGACTTCTCCATCTCCTTGATCCGAGGCACCCATTCCGAAAGCTCCTTGTCGGTGTAGTCGTAGCGGAAGCGGAGGTTCGGAGGCGCCCCCTTCAAGTCCCAGGTTTCGTTGTTGCGCCCGTGAAACCGCACCACGGCAAGCTTCGAAGAGGTCACGTCAAACACAGGCGGCATGCTGGTCTTGTGCCCTGCCGGTACGTCGACCGCGACGTAAGGAATGTCGCGAGTGCGCAGGAAGGCGAGCGTTCCGTCCCGATGCCGGGCGTCCATCCACTCGGGCTTGCGGACCTCGACCGCGATCTGGAACCCGAACATGCGCTCCTGGCACTGCTCGACGTAGGCGAGAGAGCGCGACGAGGGCAGGAACCAGGGCGGGAACTGGAAGAACACGGCGCCGAGCTTGCCGGCCGCCCGCAGCGGCTCGAGTGCTTCGCGGAAGCGCTCCCAGTATTCATCGACGAGCTCCGCTGGCATGTGCTCGACGTAGATGTTCTTTTCGCGCAGCTTCTCGGGCAGCTGATCGCGGATGTCCTTGGGCAGCGCCATGGGCTTGGTCGGATGGTTGGTGAACAGCGAGAACGACTTGACGTCGAACACGAAGCCCGGCGGCGTGCGGGCCACCCATAAGTCCGAGTTCTCCTTTTTGGGCATGCCGTAATAGGTCGAGTCGACCTCGACCAGCGGGAACTGGCCCGCGTAGAACTGGAGCCGCTCCTCCGACGACCTGGCGTTCATCGGATAGAACAGGCCCGAGTCGATCAGCGATTTGTCGATCCAACCGGCGATGCCGATCTCGACGGTCACGTTCGGATCGTGTCACAAGTCCGGAAGACGGGCGCTATGATCCGACCGCCCGTGGGCCGCTATATCCGCTACTGGTACACCTACCGCAATGTCGTCGCGGTCCTGATCGCGCTGGTTTTGAGCGGCTCGATGTTCTGGCTGTACACGCAGCAGGTCGCGTGCGACGCTCACGCCGCCGGCTGCCTGGTCAACATCTCGGTCCACCCCGAGGACCGCTTCTACGGCTACGGGAAACCTGACAAGCAGGTGGTGATCGTCGGCATCGACAACCAGAGCGTCAGAGCCTTGGGCCAGTACCCGCTCTCGCGCAAGGATTACGCCGATGCGTTGAAAAATCTTGAGAAAGACGGGGCGGCGGTGGTCGCGTTCGACGTCAGCTTCCCCGATCCGCGGGACGGGTTTGGCCAGCCCTACACCGGTGATTCCCAGTTCGCGGCGGCGCTGAGCGACAGCACGATCCCCGTGATCCTCTCCTACCCGGCAAGCGGTCTCGACCCGGTCGCCGGCAAGGTGATCCAGCAATCGGGCCAGGGAATCGACGAGATCCCGTTGAAAGCCTTCCGCTGTATGGACGAATTCAAGAGCCCGGACTTGCCGTGCCAGCGACCGGACAAGAACGTCGTCCTGGCCTCGCCCGACCTGCAGCTCGACGCCGATGGCGTGGTGAGGAGGGTGCCGCTGTTCGTGCAGCCCGCTTGCTTCGCCGACGGCGGATGCAGCACTCCGGCGATCAACAACTTCGCGTTTGCCGCGTACCGCGCTCTCAACCAGGGCGCTGATCAGGCAAGCGGTACCGGGCTCACCGAGTCCAGCGATCGGGCCGATTACGGATCCACCTGGTCGGCGCAGGTCGATGGCACCGGGTCGGCTCTGATCAACTTCTCCGGGCCGCCCGGCAGCTACGAAAGGAACGGCCAGTACGCACACTTCAGCGATGTCGTGTACGGAACTGTCTCACCCGATCTCGTCAAGGGGAAGATCGTTCTGATCGGGGCCTACAACCTGTCGGGCGTGCACGACGAGCAGCTGGTCACGACGAGCGCAGGCAGCAACGGCACGCTGCCCATGGCTGGAGTGGAGCTGCACGCCAATGTCATCCAGATGTTCGGCGTGTCGGTCGCTGCGTCACTGCTCACGCGTGAGCCGCCTGTGGTCGTCCTCCTCTCCATCCTGGCCCTCGCGGTGCTGCTGGCGGTGCTGGTGGCCCGGCTTTCCGTGATTCGAGGCCTGCTCGCCACGTTCGTAGCGCTGGTGGTGTTTACGGTCGCGATGGCGTTTCTCGCCGGCAACTACGGGTTCGTGCCCGACCTGTTCCATCCGATGCTGGCCATGGCGCTCACGTACACGGGCGTCACAGCCTACCGCGTCCTGTATGAGGACCGCGAGCGGCGCAAGGTGACGTCGCTCTTCGGCCAGTACCTGAAGCCCGAGATCGTCACCCAGCTGGCGAAGACCCGGGGCGGGGTCGCCGACATCATGCGTGGTGGCGAACGCCGCGACATCACGCTGCTGTTCGTCGACATTCGCGGCTTCACCTCGATGTCGGAATCGATGAACGCGCACGACGTGGCCGCGGTGATCCAGATTTACCTCGACCACCTCAGCGGGATCATCTTCACCTGGGACGGAACCATCGACAAGTACGTCGGTGACGAGATCGTCGCCTTCTGGGGCGCGCCCCGCACCCAGGAGAACCACGCTCTGCTGGCGGTTCGCTGCGCGTACGACCTCATCAACCGCGCGCCTGAGCTGCAGGAGCGGCTCCTCGCCGAAGGCCTGCCACCGGTGCGATGGGGCATCGGGGTCAACACGGGGCCTGCCGTGGTCGGCAACCTCGGCTCGCGCAGCCGCATCCAGTACACCGCGCTGGGCGACACCGTGAACACGGCCGCCCGCTTCTGTGCCAATGCGCCGGCATTCCACCTGCTCATCGGCGAGCCCACCTACGAGGCGTGCAAGGACTACATCGCCGTCGACCTCGTGCCGGGAGTGCAGCTCAAGGGCAAATCCGCGCAGACATTCAGGATCTATCAGGTGGTCGCGATTCGAGAGACGCCAACCTCCCCATGGGTGCAGTTCCCCACCGACATGGCGAGCGAAGCTCACCAGGGATTCGCGCAGCAGTACACGCAGAAGTCGATCCTGGCTGCGGCCAACGCCGAGTCGAAGGACATCCTGGTGGGCGCCGAGGCCGAGGAAGCGCTCGCGGGCGGGGCGGGGGCGATTCAGGGCCCGCCGGCACAGGGCCAGTAAGTCCTAGCGGACGATCGCCGCCATTAGAAACCAGGCCACCGGCATCAACCCGATCGCTGCCCCGATGATCCCCACGCAGCCCGCGGCCTTCTTGGCCGTCGGGCGCACCGGAGGCGTGGGGTTGTACACGGATTGGGCGGGCTGGGCCGGCATCGGCGAGACGGCGGGCATAACGGGCATGCCGGCCATGGCCGGGATCGCGCCGGGGTATGGGGTGGCGCTCGGGACCATCTTGGAGAGGTCGGCGCCGGGCTGAAGGCTCCGCTGCCAGCCGGGGGTCAGCCTTTCCGCGATACGCACCATGGCGTCGTCAAAGTCCTGGCCGGTCTGGTAGCGGTCCTCAGGTCGCTTCGAGAGTGACTTCAGGATCACCTCTTCGAGGGGCATGTCCAGTCCTGGCCTTTGCACGGAGGGCGGTTTGGGCGGCGCTTGCACGTGCTTTGCCATCAGCGTGAAGGGGCCGTCGGCCTCCGAGGCGGTGAACGGCGGCTGTCCGACCACGAGCTCGTAGAACATGATCCCCGCCGAGTAGAGGTCGCTGCGTCCGTCGACTTTGCTGGACGCCACCTGCTCCGGAGACATGTACTGCGGGGTTCCGACCGTCGTCCCCGTCTTGGTGGCGGTCGAACCGGCCCCGGAGTCGTCCATGAGACGGGCGATGCCGAAGTCGGCGACCTTGACGTCGCCCTCGTCGGACAGCAACACGTTCTCAGGTTTCATGTCGCGATGGACGATGGCGTGCTTGTGCGCGTAGTCGAGCGCCTGCAGGACACCGTGCATCACGGCGAATGTGCGTGGCAGCGGCAGCGTCCCCTGGTTGATCAGGTCTCTCAGGGACTTGCCTCGCACGAACTCGAGGACGATGTAGTTGGCGTCCCCGATCTGCTCCATGTCGTGGACCTGGACCAGGTTGGGATGGCTCGTGCGCGCCATGACCTGCGCTTCCTGCATGAATCGCTTCAGAGCCACCGGGTCCGCGACCGCCGACAAGAGCAGCTCCTTGATGGCTACCTCTCGGCCGAGACCGGGCTGCTCGGCAAGGTAGACGGCGCCCATCCCGCCGCGGCCCAGCTCGCCCTTGACGATGTACTTGCCGATGAGGCGCTGGGTGGGGCGCGTGGGCGCCTGAGGAGGCGGGGAGGCCGGGGTTTCGGGGGCGGCGGGAACCATGCGCGGTATCCGGATGAGCCGCATGGTCGCGTCGACCGCGTACGGATCGGGCGGGGGAACGGGTGGTGGCACCCCTGGCGGCGGGGTGCGAGGGGCCGCCGGCTCCGGCGACGCGGCCCTGTGCACCGGGGCCCAATCTGGGACCACCGGTTGCATGGGCTCGGGCGTCGGGTCGGGTGGCTGACCGGAGTCGGTCATCTCGCCCGCGAGCCTAGCAGAGTAGGTTCGCCACGAGCCCCGCTTCGGCCGATCGTTTGAAACTATGGCGTTTTAGGGGCCGCCGACACATAATCTGCGCGCACCGATCAGCTTTTGCAGGAGGGTTTCCATGTCGCAGATCCCGCCGCCGCCTCCAGGACAGCCGGCCCCAGCGGGTGGGACAGGCGCCGTGGGGAGCAACAAGAAGACTTACACGGTTTTGGCCTACATCTTGGGTTGGATTGGCGGCCTCATATTCCTCTTTGTCGGCAAGGACGACCCCGACGTCAAGTGGAACGCGGCGCAATCGTTGATCATCTTCGGCGGCCTGTCGGTGATCATCGCCATCCTCGACGCGATCCACCTCTGGCCGGTAGCAGGTCTCGTTTGGGTTGTCGGCTTCGTCTTCTGGGTGATTTTCCTGATCCAATCCCTACAGGGAAACGGCTCCAGGATCCCGGCCCCGCTCATCGGCCCGACGATCGAGCGTTACGTCGACCAGCTGGCCAACTCAGTCAAGTAAGCCGCCGCTTTCAACTAGAGGCCCTGCAGCGGCGGGG
>WNFJ01214394.1_pt1 | contig 11676 bp, 12 predicted proteins | sample 5400461 | NCBI WGS metagenome assembly WNFJ01 (sample SAMN13153349, study PRJNA577476) | soil metagenome | isolation source: 115 cm saprolite on Douglas fir-dominated hillslope | place: USA:California | collected 2013-09-17
CCCCCGCCAAGACGCTCCGGTAGGAGGGACGCCCCATGCTCGTGCCACGCCGGGGAGTGTGGCATCCGCTGGTCATCGGCACGCTCGCCGCGGCGTCTGCGTGGTGGGCGCCCAGCGCCCGCGCGCAGACACCGAGCCCTAAGCCGCTGCCCTGTCCGCGGCGCTGGATCTACCAGCCCCCACCGACGACCGCGTACCTGCGTCCGCTCTACGTGAGCGACTCGGCCGGTGACCTGTTCTGGTGGGAATACAACACCGCTGCTGAGCTCGTCGCGGTGCCGGACGGGGAGACGCGATGGCCCAGGCGGCTCAGCTCGCTCGGGCGGGGGGCCTTCCTGCCGATTGCGCTGCTGGTGCGGGACGAGCTGGAAGCGGCTGTGGACGCGCCGCCTCCCCGGCGTGGCGCTGCAGCTCGTCGCGGACGGAGATCGTCTCTACACGCTGTCCGCCGCGCCAAATAGCGGCGACCTCCAGATCATCGCGGTCGATCGCCACGGCACGGCCAGCGCTCCGCGACCCAACATCCGACCGGCCTCGGGAGTCCGGCTCGCCCGCCCGCGGCGGCGTGGGGAGTTGGTGACGTCACGCAAGATCCAACGGATGAGACACCCGCATTCCGGGAGGGGACACCAATGGCCGTTCGTAAGGTCGCCGTGGAGCGCTTCAGCCTAACGGCGACCGCGCCTTTCGAGACGGTGGTGGCGAGAATCGATGCGGCCGTGGGCCACCCCGACCTGCGGGCCTTTCTCGCCGCCCTCGGCGCGGCGCCCAACTTCGCGGCCCTCGAGGCGATCGTCGCCCAGGCGGTCGCCCCGTCCGGCATGATGGAATTCGCGCGCTTCGACTCCGGGGCGGTCCTCGGCAAGGATCGTCGCGGCGCCGCGCCCAAGCTGCTGCGGATGCTGATCGGCAACCCCGTCATCATGAAGCAGATGGCGCAGCACGTTCCCGACGCCGCTTCCTACGCCCCCGTCACGATCCTGATCGACGAGCGGCCGGACGGCGTCCACCTCTCCTACGACCGCATGGCCAGTCTGCTGGCGGGCTACGGAAGCGCCGAGGCCCTCACGGTCGCCCGCGATCTGGACCAGAAGCTCGAGCGTCTGCTGACGGCAGCCGCCGCCTGATCGCAGCGGCTCTATCGGCCCCCCAATGCCGGGGACCGCTCACTTCACCACGAGCGGCGTGCCGGTTTCCAAAGAGAGCCGTGATCGTTCCTCTCAGGCTGCCTGGGAGATAGACGCACGCTGCGCCAGTCCCTGACCGAAGGAAAAGTTCTCGCCAGGCGCCTCTGACAGCGCGATGAACAGGTCATCGGGCGAGATGCCGGCCCGCGCCACGATCCGCGCGTTCAGCTCCTTGAGCAACGCCAGGCGGGTCTCTGTCGGCCGTCCGGCGATGAAGGCCACCTCGAGCAGGATGAAGTCGTCGGAGTAGCGCATCCCGAGAAACGCCGGCGTGTGCCGGAACTGCTGGCGCGGCAGCACATGGATGATCTGGAAAAAGTCATCAGGGGGAATCTTCAGGACATTGATCAGCGCCTCCTGGACCGCTTGGGACACGTTGCCTAGGCGCGGCTCGTCGTACCGCCCTTCGAGGACATGGATTGTGGCGAGTGGCATGTGCGATTCTCCTGTGGTGGACGTTCCCCCAGGCCGGCCGCCGCGTTACGCTGCGGTGTCACTGTTCGTGCGGAAATCGCTGCCGACGACGGCGCGCAACAGGCGACGCAATCGCGCCGCCCGCCCGCCTCCCAGCGCCGCTTCGAACTGCGCTTGCGCCCTGGCCCATCCCTTGGAGGCGGCCTCGAGCCGCGCCGCTCCGGCTTTCGTCAGCTGCAACTCCTTGCTGCGGCCGTCGTCGCGCCCCCGCCGCACGACGATGAGACCGCGGCGCGCGAGCGGCACGATATTCCGCCCCAGCGTGGTGCGGTCCACCACCATGTCTTGCGCCAGCGCGTTGATGGTGGTCGGTCCCCGGCGCTGGAGCCTCGCGAGGATCGTGTATTGCGTATTGCGGAGGCCCGCGGCCGCCAGGTGCTCGTCGTACAACTGGGTGACGTGGCGGGCCGCCTCGCGCAGCGCGGCGCAATTGCAGCGCGTCGCCTGCAGTTCGGTGGCAATACTCATCGGTCCCTGGCCCGCTCGTGATATACGCGCATATACGCGTAATATGCGCGCACGTACGCCTATGTCAACGGGGGGGACGGCCCTCGTCCTTACCGGGCGTGGGGCGGCGCGGCGACTGTGGGGAGCCGCTGATCCCGTCCTGTCCTCCGAGGCGCGAGCCGCTCGGGACAGGCGCCGGAGCGCGGCGTCAGGTCGCGCGGGGCGTTGGGGGGGGGCGGTTAATGAGCAGCCAGTAGAGACCGAGCTGTTTCGCCGCCTCGGTGAATTGCACGAAGTCCACCGGTTTGCGCACGTAGCTGTTGGCGCCGAGCCGGTAGCCGTCGATGACGTCGCGCTCCTCGTCGGAGGACGTGAGGATCACGACCGGCAGCATGTGGGTGCGCTCGTCGGCCCGGATGCGCTCGAGCACCTGCAGCCCGTTGATCTTGGGGAGCTTCAAGTCGAGCAGGACGACCGCCGGCAGCTCGTCGGGCGCCCCCTGCCCCGCGGTCCCGAACAGGTAGTCGAGCGCCTGCACGCCGTCCTGCGCCACGACCACATCGTTCGAGATGTTGTGTGTCTTGAGCGCACGTAGCGTCAACGCGACGTCATCGGCGTTGTCCTCCACGAGCAGGATCTTCATGATCGCACCGCCTCCCGGCCCCGCCGCCCCAGCCGTCATAGGGTGAAGTAGAACGTCGCGCCGCGATCGACGGCCCCCTCGGCCCAGATCCGGCCGCCGTGTCGGGTGATGATGCGCCGTACCGTGGCCAGGCCCACGCCGGTGCCTTCGAATTCCTCGGCGGAATGCAGCCGCTGGAACACGCCGAACAACTTGTCCATGTACTTCATGTCGAAGCCGGCCCCGTTGTCCCGGACCAAGAAGGTGCGCCCGCCGTCCCCGTCAAGGGACGCGAACTCGATCCGCGGCTGCGGCTGTTTCGCGGTGTACTTCCAGCTGTTGCGCAGCAGATTGTCGAGCACCACCCGGAGCAGGCGCGCGTCTCCTTGCACCGTGAGCCCCGGGGCAATGGCGCAGTCTACTTGCCGCTCGGGAGCCGCGCGTTGCAGCTCGCTCACGATGTCGCGCGCCATGCTGCTCAAGTCCACCAGCTCGCTGCGGACCTCCGCCCGGGTCACCCGGGCCAGTTTCAAGAGGTCGTCGATCAGGGTCCCCATCCGCTGGCTCGCGGCACGGACGCGTTGCAGGGAGTCCCGTCCCGCCGCGTCCAGCTGCGCCGCATAGTCTTCCAGCAGCACCTGGCTGAAGCCGTCGATGCTGCGCAGCGGGGCGCGCAGGTCGTGCGACACCGAGTAGGAGAAGGCGTCCAGCTCGCTGTTGGCGGCCTGGAGCTCGGCCGCATTGCGCCGCAGCGCCTCATTGCGGTGCTCGAGCTCGTGGGTGCGCTCGGCCACCCGCTGCTCGAGCTCCGTGGCGTAGCCTTTGACCGCCCGCGCCTGCTCCTCGATGCGGGCGAGCATCTGGTTGAAGGCGTCGGTCAGCGTGCCCAGCTCGTCCCTCCCGAACTTGGGCGCTCGCACCGAGTAATCCTGGCGCGTCGAGATCGCCGTGGCGGTCTCGGCCAGGCTCAAGATCGGCTCGGAGACCCAGCCCTGCAGCACCCCGGCGAAGAGGTAGGCCGCGAGCAGGGCGATCCCCAGCACCACGGCGCCGATCGCCGCCGACAGCCACAACGCCCGCGACACGGCTTTCATGTCGGACTGCAGGTACAAGGTGCCCAGCCGGGCTTTCCGCACCTCCGCGACCGGCTCGACGCCGATCACGTAGCTGCGCTCGAAGCGATAGCCGTCGCGCGCCGGGGCGGCGGGCAGGGCGGCCTCGGGCAGATCGGCCGGATAGCGCGAGAACAATCGGCCGTCCTTGTCGTACAGGCCCGCCGCCACGACATGCGGGTCGGCTCGCAGCGCGGAGAGGATTTCTCTCGCGTCGGCTTGGTTGGCGAAGGCCAACGAGGCGGTGCTGTTGGCGGCGATGATGCGCCCCAGCGTGGACAGATCCTTCAACGTCGTTTGCCGGTACGCGATGACCTGGTAAGTCACAAACGCGCCGACCGTGAGCAGCAGCACCAAGGCGCTGATGAGCAGCAACATCGCGGTCAGCTTCTGCTTGATCGGCCAATCGCGCAGGGCCCGCATCTCACCGCCCCGTCGGCGTGACGATCTCGGCCACCCGCAAGAGCTTGGAGCTGAGCGTCAGGTGGGCCGCTTCCACCGCCGCGAGGTTGACCTGGAGCCGGATGCGGTTCTGTTCGGTCACGAAGCGAATCATGCCGCCGCGTTCCGCGAATCCGGCGGCGTCGCTCACCGTCAGGATCGGCCGGTTCTTCAAGGCCGCGAGCATGGCCTCGGGCCGATCCGCGGCGGGCCGACTGATGAACAGGCTGGTAGCGCCGGACCTGGAAGGGCCGCCCCCCGAGGCGCTCATCGGCCACGGTCTGGTCCAAGAATCCCTCGAACGGATCCTCCCCCAGCACGCCGATCACGAGCGGCGTCTGGGGGGCGGAGAAGGCGTTCGCCGGCCAGTCGACGAATTGCGCGAAGTTGAAGAGGAAGACCGCCTTGATGTGGTACTCCGCCGCCCGCGCGCCTTGCGCGCTGAGCCCGACCGTCGCTCCGAGCAGCGCGGCCGCCGCGACGAGCCATGCCCGGGGCCCCGCCCGCGGGCCGCGGTTGCACGCTGTCCCGGCGCAGGCCCGTCTCAGAAGCGCCATTCGATCGTGCCATAGACGCCGCGCTCGATTTGTCGCAGCGTCGTGGGAGTGCCGAATTCGGCATGATGGTCGTGCAGCAGATTCTGGCCGGCCACGGATACGTCGAGCTCGCGAGCCGCATGCCAGGCAAGACGCACGTCGAGCTCTCCGTAGGCCGGGAGCCGCTGGTTCGTGATCTCGCCGACGTAGCGGTACTCGCCGGCGAGGCTCCAGCGCGCGCCCAGGTCCGCCGACGAGCGCACCGAGAATTGCCGATCGGGGGTGTGGTTTTCCGCGCTGCCTCGGGACGTGTCGGTGCTACCGGGCAGGGCCCAGATGTGGATGCGCAAGTCCGTGTAGCCGGCGTGCACGCGCCAGCGCTCGCTGACGCGATAATCGGCAGCGAGCTCGCCGCCGTAGGATTCCCCCTCCTGCTTGTTGGCGAGCATCTGGGGAAACGCCGCCGGCGGGTTGGCCTTCTCGATGCTCCGCAGGCTGTGGTAGCGGTTGTAGAAGGTGGCGAGCGAGAGCGTAAACGGCCCGCGCTGCAAGCGATGTCCCAGCTCGTAGGCGAGCTCCTCTTCGGAGTGAAAATTTGGGCCGCCGGCGAGCACATAGGGCGGCTGGCCGGGCGCAAACAGCTCGCGGTCGATGCGCGACGGCGTCCGCAGCGCTCGCGACACAGCGGCCCACACCGTACTCGACTGGCTCACCGTCCAGTTGACTCGGCCGCTCGGTTGCACTTCCACGCCGGTGTAGTCGTTATGCTCGAGCTTCGTGCCCAGGGCCACGTGCAAGCGGGCCGGGACGAGGGCGATTTCGTCCTGCAGGAATCCGCTGAACCACTGGCGGCGTACGTGGGCCGGCAGGAAGGCGATGGCGGCGCTGTTCGCGACGCGGTCGTTAATGAGCCGGTAGGCGAGCCCCCACACCAGGTCGTTCCGCTCGCCCAGCCGCGTACGGTGCTGCAGGTCGACGTTGTAGGTGTCCAAGTCCTCGCCGAACGTGCCCGGGATGTTCCGATGCGTGTGGTCGTAATACACTTGCGCCTGGACGTCGGAATTCGCGGAAATCGTGTGCGACCAGGTCCCGGCCAGGTTGCCGCCGCTCACCACGACGTCGCTGGCGCCGGGCTGGCTGATGCGGCCGTCGTAGACGTCCCCGTGAAAACCGACGCGGGTCGCCCGGGAGGCGTCCCCGTCCACCCGAAAGCCGCCCTGCTCGAAGTGCCAGTCGTCCATCGCATCGAGGCCATTGGGTAACACCGTCGACTGCCGGCCAAACCCCTTGCCGTAGACGCGGTAGCGCCACCGGGGACCGAGCACGCCGCCGTAGCGCGCGGTCCCGAACCCGCGCAGCTCGTTGCCGCCACCGCCCGACACGAGGAGGCCCTGGGTCTCCTTGCTACTCCTGGTGATGACGTTGATGACGCCATTCACCGCGTTCGCGCCCCACAACGTCGCGCCGGGCCCGCTGATGACTTCAATGCGGTCGATATCCGGCAGGGGCACATCCTGGACGTCCCAGAAGACGCCCGAGTAGAGCGGGGTGTACACCGTGCGCCCGTCGATGAGCACGAGCAGCTTGTTCGCGGTCGTGCCGTTGAACCCGCGCGCGCTGATGGCCCACTGGCGCGAATCGAGCTGCGCTACCTGCAAATTGGTGGCCAGGCGCAGCGCCTCGGGGAGGCTCGAGGCGCCGGAGCGGCGAATGTCGTCGTGCGTGATCACCTGGATGGCGGCGGCTGCCTGGGCCAATCGCTCGGGACGCTTCGAGACCGAGGTGACCTCGACGTTCATCAGTTGTTCGATGCTCAGCTGCTTGAGGGCCGCAGCCGACAGACTGGAATCGCGCCGCTGCGCCGTCGTATCCGGTTGCTGGGCCACCCCGGGCTCAAAACACAGGGCGAGACCCAATGCCAGGAACAGCGGTGTCGCGGCCGCGGCGGCCCCTGTTTCAGCCATCAGTCGGTACCCCCTGGTAGTGGCCAGGCTACGCTGGCCGCCACGCGTCGCGCTCCGAGGCGCGGCCGCGAGACCCCCATCCGCAACACATTGGCGCTCCGACGCTCGGCCGTGGTGACCTACGTCACCTGCCCCGGCGGCCGCCCACTGGCCGTGGGAAAACAGCCCTGCGCGAGCCGACACCAGCCACCGAGCGAGACGGCCAACGGCTGCCCCCGACCGCCACCCCCGGGGCTACGATACTTGACAGGGTCATTCCATAACAGGGTGTTTTTGCGGCACCGGCAGGCCGTTTCGCGGCACGCTCGGGGCTTCCGTGGAGTGAGCCCCGCCTTTCGGCCCAATGGAAAGGTGACATATGCTACAGGGTGCCCGAGAGGGGGCAGTCCGATGCGGGTCAGCCGGTTTCACGAGGAGCAGATCGTCCGCCTGCTGCGCGAGCAGGAGCTGAGCGGTCAACCGGTCGCCAGCTTCGTGCGGCGTCACGGGATCTCCCGCCACACGTACTATCGGTGGCGCAAGAAGTACGGCGGCCTCACGGAGACCGAGGCCATCCGGCTCAGGCGCCTGGAGCGCGAGAATGCCCGCTTGAAGGGACTGCTCGCCGATCGGGAGCTCGAGCTCGAGGTGCTGAAGGAGATCAACGCAAAAAAATGGAGCGCGTAGCGATCCGCCGCGCCCAGGTCCGCTACGCGATCACCCGCCGGCTCTCGGGTCGGCGGGCCTGTACGCTGCTGCGCGTGGCGCGCTCGGCCCTGGGCTATGCGCCCCAGCGGCCGGGGCGCGATGCCGCCCTCGTCGCCGAGCTCGAGCGCCTGGCCGCGGCCCATCCTCGCTACGGCTACCGGCGCATCTGGGCGCTGCTGCGCCGGCAGGGGCGCCCCGTCAATGTGAAGCGGGTGCACCGGCTCTGGCGGGGGGCTGGCCTCGCGCTGCCACGGCGGCGGCCCCGGCGCAAGCTGCGCACGGGGGCGCGCGTGCGTCCGCGGGCGGATCGGCCCAACGCGGTGTGGACCTACGATCTGATCCACGATGCGTGCGCCGACGGGACCCGCTTCAAGTGCCTCACCGTGGTCGACGAGTTCACCAAGGAGTGCTTGGCCATCACCGTGGCGCGCGCGCTGCCCGCCGATCGCGTGTTGCTGGGGCTGCGGCAGCTGGTGGCCCGCCGCGGCGCGCCGCAATATCTCCGCAGCGACAACGGGCCGGAATTCATCGCCCACCGGATCCGGCGCTGGCTCGGGGGCGCGGGCATCACCACCGCCTACATTGACCCTGGTAAGCCGTGGCAGAATGGCGTGGGCGAGAGCTTTCACAGCCGCCTCCGGGACGAATGCCTAAACCAGGAGACCTTCTTCACGGTGCGTGAAGCCGCGGTCCTCATCGAGCAATTCCGGCGCACCTACAACGAGGCCCGGCCCCACTCGAGCCTCCGCTATCACACGCCCCTCGAGGTCGCTCAACGCCGTGCTCGACCTCCCCGGGAGCCGTCCTCACAGCACGGCCGACAAGCACCCGTGGCTGTCACCTAAGGCTGGTCCGAAGAACGGGGGCACCCCATCCGTGGTCTGCCCCCCGCCTTTCGGACCAGCGGAGGAACAGGGCACCGCCCCGCCGGTTCCAGGGCTCCCATGCGTGAGCGCACCCGGCGTGATCGCGGTGGCGCTCAGGCATCGGACATTGGTGCGGGCTCGGCTGGCGGCGCCTGGCTTCATCACGGTTGCGCTTCCAACAATTCGCGAATCGTGGCGAGCGGCTCCGCCCGGACGAACGGCTTCCGCAGCGTCCGCTTCGCGCCCAACCCCGCCGCGACGCGCAGCATCTCGACGTTGCGATGATGACCACCCGCGGACATCGCGACAATCCACGTATCCGGAGCCCCCTGCCGCAGCGCTCGGATGACCTCTACCCCGTCGCGCTCGGGCATGAAGAGATCTACGAGCACGATCGGCGCCGCGCTCGCGGCATAGCCGGAGCCCCGCCTCCCCATGGGCCGCTTCCAGCACCTCGTAGCCCGCCGATCCGAAGGTGTCGCGGATCGCGGCGCGAATCACGCTGTCATCTTCCATGAGGAGGAGTGTTGCCACGCGGCCGCTAGGCGCTCGGCACCGAGTCCAGCACGTCGCGCACCCGGCGGGCCAGGATCTCCGGCGTGAACGGCTTCTGGAGGTAGGCGATCCCGGGCTCGAGGACGCCGTGATGGATGATGGCATTGTTCGCATAGCCCGACGCATACAGCACTTTCATCTCGGGTCGGAGCGGCGCCAACTGCTCGGCCAGGTGCCGCCCGCTGATGCCAGGCATCACGACATCCGTCAGCAGCAGGTGGATCGGACCGTGATGCTTGGTCGCGAGCCGCAGCGCGGTGTCACCGTCCGGCGCCTCGAGGACCGCGTAGCCGTAGCGCTCGAGTACCTGGCGGGTCACCATGCGGACCGACGCGGCATCCTCGACGAGCAGGACCGTCTCCGTGCCGCGGCCGGGTGCTCGACTCGTGGCACGACCCGTCTCGGGCGCCGCCGGCTCATCGACCCGTGGCAGGTACACCTTGAAGCTCGTCCCGTGGCCGGGCTCGGAGTACACCCAGATGAATCCGCCCGCCTGCTTCACGATGCCGTACACCGTGGCGAGGCCCAACCCCGTGCCTTTGCCGATCTCCTTGGTGGTGAAGAACGGCTCGAAGATGCGCGCCTTGGTTTGCTCGTCCATGCCGATGCCCGTGTCGGACAGCGCCAACATCACGTAGCGGCCGGGGCGGGCCGGCGCGTGCTCCCCGACGTACGCGTCGTCCATGTCGACGTTGGCGGCCTCGATCGTCATCCGGCCCCCGGTCGGCATCGCATCGCGGGCGTTGACCGCCAAGTTCATGATGATCTGCTCGAGCTGGCCGGGGTCGGCTCGCACTGCTCCCAGATCGGGGGCCAGCGAGGTGGTCAGCTGAATGTCCTCGCCGATCAGCCGTTTGAGCAACTTTTCGGTGCCGGCAATGCTCGCCTTCACGTCCAGCACCTTGGGTTCGAGCACCTGTTGGCGGCTGAACGCCAGCAGCTGGCGCGTCAGGGCGGCGGCGCCCTGGGCCGCCTTGCGAATCTGGTCGACATCGTCGCGCTTGGGGTCGCCCGCGCCGAGATCTTCGAGCAAGAGATCGCTGTAGCTCGTGATGACGGTCAGCAGGTTGTTGAAATCGTGGGCCACCCCACCGGCCAGGCGCCCCACCGCCTCCATCTTCTGCGCCTGCCGCAGCTGTCCCTCGAGGCGCCGCGACTCGGTGACGTCGTTCACGAGCGAGAGCACGCACGTCTTGCCGGCCAAGCTGAACCGCTCGAACGACACGAGGATGTCGCGGGCGCCCCCGTCCTTCGTCCGGATCGAGGCGCTGAGATTCTGCGCCGCCCCCTCGGTGAGTGGACCGATCACGCGCGCGCGATCCGTCGGATCGGGCCAGAAGCCGAACTCGAGCGCGCTCTTCCCCACCAGCTCCTCGCGGCTATAGCCCGTCATCCGGAGAAAGGCCGCGTTCGCGTCCAGGAACCGCGCGTCGTCGAGCGTCGTGATCGTAATGCCGACGGGGCTGGCCTCGAACACCCTGGCGAACCGCGCCTCGGACTGCCGCAGCGCCTCCTCCTGACGCTTGCGCTCGATGCCGACCGCCACGGCGCTCGCGATCGACGCCAGCGCCTTGGGCACGAACTCGGAGAGCGCGTGGCGCGCGAACATCGCCATGACGCCCACTACCCGCTCGTGCACCACCAAGGGGTATCCCGCGAACGCCACCATCCCCTCGCGGCGCGCCCACTCTTGATCGTGGACTTGTGGATCGCCCAGCACCTGGTTGGTGAGCTGGGGGCGGCGCTGCTCGGCGATCGCGCCGATCTTGTCCTGGCCCAGCGGCACGCGGCTGTGCGAGCCGTCGATGTGGGTATACATCCCGGCGCTCGCCTGGAGCTCCAGGGTGCTCGTCGCGTCGTCGAGGGTCCAGATCCGGGCGAAGGCCACGTCGAGGTGGCGCACCAGCGCCTCGACGCAGAGCTGCAGCATCTCGCGCAGGGCCCCGCCCCGCGTCAAGGCGGTCCCGACCTCCGAGCTCAGCTCCGCCAGGCGCGCCCGTTCGAGCAGGTCCGTCTGCGCCCGGCGGCGCTCGCGCCGCACGGCTGCGTCGCGCAGCTCCCGGGCGATGGCAGGGGTCAGGCGCCGCAGGTTCCCCTTGGTCAGGAAATCCTGCGCGCCCGCCTTCATCGCCTCGACCGCGACGTCTTCGCCGATCGTCCCCGAAACGAAGATGAACGGCGTGTCGGGATCGCGCGCTCGCAAGAGCGCCAGCGCCGCGGGCCCGCTGAACCCCGGCATGCTGTAATCGCCGATCACCAGGTCCCAGGGATGACGATCGAGCGCCGCCTGCATCCCGGACGGCGTGTCGATCCGCTCGGAGGTCAGCTGGTAGCCCGCGCGCTCGAGCTCGCGCAGCAGCAGCTGGGCGTCGTCCTCGGAGTCTTCCGCGATGAGCACCCGCAGCGGGACCATCACCGCCTACCCGGCGGTGGGGGGACGCGGGACTCGCGCCCCAACCGGGGGCGATCCTGGGAGCGCGCGCGGTGCCGATCTCGGGCGTGGCGGGCCGCCCGATCCGGGTGTCGACCAGTGGATTCGTGGAGTGGCGGTTGGGGACGATCGTCGGCGAGTGCTGGCGGATCGTCGTGCGGCAGACCTGGTTCCCGGGGGTGGAGCACCTGGAGCGAACGCTGCAGCGCTACCTCCCGTTCTCGAACGAGGAGCGCACGCCTGCGGCTATCGGCTCAGGGCCGCACGCCCCGCTGTGTGTGTTCCGGGGGGGTCGCCCGACCTGCCCCGAGAAGAGGCGCCAGTGTCAACAGCCAGTGGAATTCGGACAGGCTA
>WNFJ01161594.1_pt1 | contig 11669 bp, 16 predicted proteins | sample 5400461 | NCBI WGS metagenome assembly WNFJ01 (sample SAMN13153349, study PRJNA577476) | soil metagenome | isolation source: 115 cm saprolite on Douglas fir-dominated hillslope | place: USA:California | collected 2013-09-17
ATGAGGGCGCGCTTCGCGACTCGATGGAGTACGGTATGCGCTCGTGTCGTGCGCGGCGCGGTCGGTTCCGGAGTCTCCCCTCGCAGGGGCCGAGGCGGCTCGACTAGCGTATCCATGAGGTATGCTGAGAGCCGCTGAACCTCAACGGCGGTCTCTGATTTCAGCTCGGCGTATCTCGGTTCGGTAAACTCAAAGCCATGCCCAACTTCACGCCCGAGGAGCGAGAGAAGCCTCGGGTCACTCGGCTTTAGATGCACCGGCTGATGTTGCTCCGGGTCGACGACACGGAACTCATCGTGTGAGAGCGAGGTCTTCAGAGCCTTGAGGTTCCGTCCAAACACCTCGAGGTCCAGAAACGGGTAGGAGCGCCCCAGCTTCGTGACGCTCTCGATCTCGCGGACCTGCAGGCCCTCCGGCGTCTGCACGACGATCCCAACGTTGATCCCTTCATTGCGGATCGGGTCGTGGTGGTAACGCACCACAACGTAGGGAAGCCGCTGTCCGCTCATGGCGCACCTCCGGCGAGGTTCGGGAACCGGCCTAGATTCGCGGCGATGATCTCCTGCATCCGGCGCCGCCGCTCCAGGAGGAAGCCCTTCAACTGCGGAATGATCACCGCTTCAGGAACCCACTCCTCAGGGGTTGTATCGATCCACCCCATGATGTCCCCCTCCGGCACAGCCTGCAACCGCGCGACGGCGGCGCCTAGTTCGTTCACGTTTCGGATCGCCTGAGCCAGCGTTGGGCACCCCAGGAGGATCTGGGCATCGATCCCGCCGTCACCGGCCCCCATGCCGGCCTGGTTGATCGAGGTCAAGAGGGTGTGTCCGTGATCAATGATGTACAGACGCTCCTGCTGCCCAGCCAGCTCCTCGACGTAGAGATTCACGGGGCTTCGGTCGTTGTTGCAGAGCCAGAAGTCTAGCACCGCGATGCCCCCAAGAGCATCTGCGTTGACCAGCCGTCCGAAGCTCGCGGCGTCCGGGTTGCGGCCGGGCTGCACCCGCCTTGAGCAAAACCAGAGCGCGGGCTGCGCTAGGGCCCCCTGGAACTGGATGACGGCGAACGCCGGGACTGGGAGCTCCAGTGTGGCCGCGGCCCGAGCAGCAAAGTACTCGTTGAAGCAGACCCACGGGCCGTTGCTGTGCTGCCGGCACTTCGCGACATGCTCGACACCGCGGATGGAGAGGAACCGAGCCCCGGACCCGCCCTGCGGGACCGGTCCCATGTCGATAACGCCCTCAGGAGCGAAAACGAGAGAGCCCTGGGCGTTGGCCATCGCTCGCGTGGCCCCACGCTAGCATGGGGCGCCGAGGGCGCTGTTAGGAAAGATGTGCCTACTGCGTGCCCGAGCGGCCTAGGCGAGCGGCAACTCAGGCTGTAGCCGCGTTCCGATCCGCTCGGTTCCCGCCTAGTGTGGTGCCCAGTTTTCGAAGAGCACGCACGCGTCAATGCCCAAGGTCCGAAGCCGTTGGCGGAATGGCTCCGCGTGATTCGCACCGCACACAAACAGGAGGGGCCAGGTGTCGAGCTCCATCACGCAGTCGAACCACCGGCCCTCTCGACGCGCGAACGATGCCCTGACATCGTTCTCGATCTCCTGCGGATCGCGCTCGGAAAAGAACCCACTCATCCGAATATCGACTTCCTCAACGATCCCGAGAGTCCTGCGCTCTTCGCTCGACGGGTCACAGTAGCGATGGGAAATGCCGAGGGTGCAAGCAACCTGTCTGGACACCGAGTCGGCGGCTCCATGGAGGCCCTCGAGGCTCATCTCCTCAGCGATGGCGCGCACCCATTCTCCGGATCCCAATCCATCGCCGTCAGACCGTTGGTGGTCATGGCTGGTACCGATGATCCATGCGGTTCTCACGCCACCCGCCGTCACGTAGCCGCCTTCGGCTCCCACCCGCGCTCGCACTCGCGGTAGTGGGGCTGCTTCACCTTGAGCCAGGCCAACATACGGCCTGGCACGTAGCGCGACTCGGGATTCTTCGCGACGATACCCTCGAAGCCGCGGGCCACCGCCTCCTCCCACGCCTTGAGGCCGTTCCTCGAGAGGCGCCGTGCGGCGAAGATCATGCCGTGGCTCCGCACCAAGCGCTCTAGCAGCCGGCGCCGCACCTTCAGCGGCTCCCCGCGGAGATCCCGCCCGTCGAGCTCCAGCAGGTCGAAGGCCATGTAGACCGGGAGGGTCGCCGGCTCATCCGTGGGCCGCCGGCGCAGCCACTCAAATCGCGAGATGAACGCGCGATCGTACACGGCCACTTCCCCATCGACGATGAACGCTCTGGGCCTGAGCCCGCCGAGCGCTTTGACCAGCTCGGGGAATCGCTCGGTGAGGTCGTGGCCCTTCCGGCTCATCAGGCGCACCCCGTGCTTGCCTTTGATCGCCACCATCCGCCAGCCGTCCACCTTCTCCTCGTAGACCCATCCGGTGCGGTGGAAGGGGCGCGCGACGAGGGTTGGGTGCATGAGGGGGAAGGGAGACGGGGCCACCACGTCCAGTGTAGCTGGCCGATGCCCGGCCGACCGGACAGTCTATCGATCGGGGCCCGCGGGCGGGACCCGGTGCACGATGGCCGCGCCGCAGTCGCAGGCCATCCAGACGCGGCCATCCTCCACGCCACCCTCGAGATCGTCACAGCAGCGGTGCTCCTGCAGGAAGGCGTCGAGGGCGGCGAGGACGTCACGCATAGGGCAAGAGCGTAGCAGACACCAAACGGTGAGAACAGCCGCGAACGAACGCGGACTTCGGTAGATGTCCGGCGCGGCCGAGGTCATCGGTGGCGCTGACATACTCACGTGCCGTATTGCTAATGACTTATTAGTGCCTCATGAGGAACATACACGAGCTAATTGTCTTGACAACAATGTGCCAGTGACCGATGATGCAGAGCCATGAAGCCTAGCGCCGCTTTCGGCCGCCGCGTGCGACGCGTTCGTGAGGACCGGACCTTGACCCAGCTGGAGCTCGCCACCAGGGCGCGCATGCAACGGAGCGACGTGACGAAGATCGAGTTGGGGCTCCGCGAACCGACCGTAAGCACGATCGTCAAGCTGGCGCGGGCGCTGCGCGTCAAGCCGGGGCGGCTCTTCGAGGACGAGCCCGGCGGAGGAAGGAGGCACCCGAAGAGACGACGAAAGCCGTAGCGGCAAGGAACCCGGCGCGGTGCGGTGTTACGAGCACCAAGCACCGCCCGGGTAGTGGCCCACCGCCCCCAACCCTGTGAAGGAGAGACGCGATGAACACGCTCAGGATAGTGCATCCCCCCCACCCTGCCAAGCCCATCCACCCGCAGCTCGCCCAGCAGGCGGACGATCTCCACGAACTTCGCGACCTGATCCGCAAGAGCCAGGAGGCGGAGCGGATCCTGACGCAGCAGGTCCTCGGCACGCTGACTGCCGCCGAGCTCGATACCTTCGCGGGCAGCCAGGCCGTCGCGATCGTGGGTCAGCGGGTCACGCTCGCCCCTGATCCGCAGCTCTTCCTCGAGGCCCTCGGGCCGCGCGCCTGGGAAGCCCTCACGGTCAGCGTCACGGCGGCCCGCCGGCTCCTGGGCGCTGACGACCTCGCCGCGATCTCCGAGGCCACCACGACCCCCGTCCTGCGGCTGGAGGCCCGGGAGGCACGCTCGTGAGCTCGTCGCCCGCCGCCATCGGCTACATCAGGCGCAGCAAGGAGTCTGAGGCCCGCACGGTCAGCCTTGAGGATCAGCGGGCCCGCATCGAGAGCTATGCCGCGGATCGCGGGTGGCCGCTCGCCGAGGTCCTGGCCGACGACGGGGTGTCGGGCGGCCGGCGCGAACGCCTGGAGCGCCTCGACGCGAGGGTCCGGGCCACCGGGGCGCGCGTCGTGATCGTCTACCACCTCGATCGCTTCGCCCGCGACCCGGCCGCCCTGCTCGACTGGTTGGAGCGGGCGGCCCGCCGGGGGATCGAGCTGCACGTGGTGGGGCGGGGACGCATCGAGGCCCAGAGCGCCTCGGGCTACCTCATGGCGGGCATTGAGGGTGTCGTCGCGGCCCACTACCGCAAGGTCATCAGCGAGAAGACCCGGGACGCCCTGGCGCGGCTCCGAACGACCGGCCGCCGGGTGTCGAGATTCCCCGCCTACGGCTACCGGCTGGCCGCTGGGGGCCGGATCCTGCCCGAGCCCAGGGAGCAGGCCGTCCTGGGCGAGATCGTGGCCCTCCGGGGCGCCGGCCTGAGCCTGCGGGGGATTTCCCGGGCGCTGGCCCACCGCGGGGTCCTGGCCCGCAACGGGCGCCCGTTCACGGCCGAAGTGGTGCGCACGGTTGTCAGGATCCGCTCGGTTACTGACAGCCAGGTCGCTGGTTGACCCCTCAACCTCTAACCCGAACCGAAGGAGGAGACGATGCCTAGGTCATCACGATCCGGCGCCTCTGCGAGGCAGCGCTGAACCGGCACGTCCACCCGCACATGCTCCGCCACAGCTTCGCCTCGCGCCTGCGCGAGAACGGGGCCGACCTGCAGGACATTCAGGAAGCGCTCGGGCACGCGGTCATCACGACGACGACGATGTACGCGCACCTCACCACGCGCCGGCAGCGGGAGAAGCTGGCGGAGTACCTCAAGTAACCTTCCTGATGGGCCACGGGCGTCGAGAGTCCCTCGGCGCTCGTGGTGTCTTCGGGGGCCGGCGGTCCGGCCAGCGGTGGACGCGGGCCGGCCTCGGGGCTGACCCTGTACGTCAGTTCGCCATCGGCGAGGCCCCGCAAGTCGTGAATTCCACGCGCGGCCTCACCCTGGCGCGCCTTTCGCAGTGGGAGGTCGGGTTCAGAATCTGAAGGAGGAGGGTGCGCGTTCCCATGTGGCTGCTCTTTCATTCGTATCCCGTGATTCTCCTCGCGTCGGTGCTGCTGCTCCTGACCGCCAGGAACCGGCAGGACTAGGGCGGTCCCTCGAGTGGTCATCCGCCCCCCCCCGGGGGGCAGGTCCGCTCAGGTCGAAGGCTTGGAGGGACCCACCTGATGAGACGACACGTCCCGGCGTGGCCCGTGGTCCTGGTGGCGCGTGGGATCCTCGCCCTGGCCCTGTTGCTGGCCTTCGGCTGTAGCTCGGCGCGCGGGCCTGTGTCGGTGCAGATCCAACAGCTCAAGAGCGTCGACATGGGGCTCGAGCGGCGGCGGTAACCGGCGCGCGCTGCCGTTCAGCGCCCCGCTCCTGTCCTCCCGCTCGGGTCCTCCAGGCCGAGATCGTCCAGGTGGAGCGATCCCCGCGAGGCGCCCCCCATGTGGTTGAAAAAATCGGCCGCTCAGAAACGGGGTCACGACACTGACACTCCGCAAGCGGGTTACTGTGCGAGTCGGAATCGCGAGGGGCCGACGGCGTCCGATCGGGTAGGATCTCGAGCAGACAGGAGGGATCCATGGCCCCCCGCGATTCGCTCGCCCCCTCGCTCCGCTGGCGCCGCTCGCCGACCGGCCGGGCCGGCCTGCGTCGCATTCGCCGGGCGGGCCCGCGATCGCCGCCTACCTCGGACAGACCCCCGCCATCGTCCAGGCCTGGCACGCGCAGCGCGCGTTGCCCCTCATGTGGACCGCGGAGGGGCCTGCGACCACGGGGCGCGCGCTCGACGCGTACTTCTTCGAGGCCTTCTCGGATCCTGCTCACGCCCCACGTCCTTGACAGGATCACCGGCGGCGCTCCACTCTGCTCCTGTCCCTCCAGGCGGCGGACGAGTGGTGGCGCCCAGCTATGACGGGCCCCAAGGTGTCGTGGACGGTGACCAGACGGGGGGTCGAGGAATGCGACAGAGAAAACTGGGGCGCGTGTCGTCGGGCGTGTTGGACGGCTGGGCCCAGATCGCGAGCTACTTGAATCTGTCCGAGCGGACCGCGCAACGCTGGCAGGCGCGGTACCCGATGCCGGTGGTGCGATGGGGCTACTACCTGAAGGTTTCGCGGACGGCACTCGACCAGTGGCTCACCGCCCTGCCCATGGTCGGGGGCACGCGCTTCACGGTCCCGCAACCTCCGTGTCCGCACTGCGGGCTCAGGCCGTCGGACCCGGCTCGGCCGATGGACACCAGCTCCTAGCTGCAGTCGTCACGCCGGTGCCGGATCTCGCCCGGATCCTTCCCCGAACCGCCCGATCCTACGAATCGCCGGACGCCCCAATGGAAACGCAGCCCATTCGCATGGCGCGGCCAGGAAATCTAGGAGGGGAAATTTGGGAGGGAAATTTGGAAGGGGAAATCAGGGAGTGACTTGTTATACAGCCCGGGGGGATGATGGGCGACGAGGAAACGGTGGAGAAATTGGTGGGGGCCACAGCATCGGCTGAGCCGGGCACGACGTGCTCGAAGTGCCACGCGGCGCCGCGCCTCCCGGGCCAGAGATGGTGCCGTTGCTGCCTGACTGGGGCGCAACGCGCCCGACGCGCGGCCGCACGCGCGGCGCGCGCACCCCGGTTCCCGGGCGTTACACCGACGCCGCGGATCGTCGTTGCTCCCGCCCCCAGTCTGCCGGCCGTTACCCGAGGGATTCCGGCGCCGACGCAGGGGGCGGGAAGCCTGGCCGTCACCCCGGTGTGCGATGACCGCTCGGCCTCAAGCTCAGGAGCACCCACAGCGAGCACGCGGCTTTTCGCGCCGTCGCCCGTGTCACCGCGTTACACCGCGACTCCCAGGACGGCTCGCGAGGCCGTCCCGCCGCCGCTTCCACTCTGCGAATTCTGCAGGCGACCATTCCGTCCCCATCCCGATCGGCGCGGCCAACGGTTTGGCTGCAACTGCTGTGGCTCCGCGAAGCCCCACATCGCGACGTGCGGCGGCCATGATCCCGGGCCCCTGGGAGCGGGAACCTGATGCGCGTGCCCACCGCGCGCACCGGGAAGTTCTGGACGGTCGACGAGGCCGCCGACCTTGTCCGGCTTTCGCGCCACACGATTCGCCGGGCCCTGCGGAACGGCGAGCTCCAGGGTGGAAAGCAAACCTGGTTTTGCTTCGTCCCGAACGGGCCGCGCTTCCGGCGACAACGGTGGATGATCGCCGACGCCAGCCTGGCCACGTGGATCGAGCAGCGGGGCCTCGCCGAAGTGACCGGGGCGAACCTCTCGGCCGCCATCCGGCACGGGCTCGATCTGGACCAGGTGGCGGCCGTTGAGCGCGAGATGAAGCTCAGCCCGTTGATGGGGAGAATGCTCAGGGCGTTCCACCAGCTCAAACCATCCAATCCCCGCAAGGAGTTGGGCCGACCGCGTGCTCGCTGGGAGGCAGCGGCCAGGAAGGAAACCTGACCTTCCGGCTTCCGCACGCCCCTACTGTCGATGTCTCAGGTGCCTGATGGACGCCATGGCACCGAAGACGGACCAGGCGCTCCAGACGACCACCGCAAAGAGCGCCCCGAACAGGCCGGCTCCAGCGAAATCTCCGCGCGTGGGACGTGGAATGATTTCGCCGCCTGGGTCACCAAGCAGGGATCTTCCTAATACCCTCAAATGGTAGAGCAGTGAGGCCTTAGGAACGCCAAGCAGAATCCGCTCTCGAACCGTGACGTCTTCAAGCTTCTTCTCTCGCCGGACGATCGCAAGCACTAGACGCCCCCTATCGTTCAGCTTGTCAGCGCTGAGGGACCCCTGCTTGGACATTCGGTCGAGTTGGATTCCGTCTCGGAGTACCTGCCCCCAGCTCGCATCTTCCTGCAGCGCGTCGTTACGTTGCTGACCGGCACTCCACACCAGGAAGAGAAAGAGGATCAGTCCGCAAAGAGCGGCAGCCACCTCGCGTCGTTTCATCGCCCTGCCTTCCTAATGTCGATCAGAAGCGTGGCCAACTGGACTCGCGTTCGCAGAGCCTCCTCTAGCACGCGCGCCGCCTGCTAGGATAGGGCAACAGCCCCGGCCTAGGGTCGCTCCCGAAAAGCCGTTCCCGACGGCCTGGCCGGGTTTCCCGTCGGGTGCTCCTACGGGAGGGGCACGCGTGTCGTATCAGGACGATCAGGAAGTGTCGCGCCTGTTCTTTCTCCGCCGCCCGCCTGACCCCGGGGGCGCTAAAAGTGAGTGGAGGATTGATCCGGTCAACATTCAAGAGATCATCCGTCGCCTGGACGCATTCCTTGCCGCTCTCCCCGGTCCCCAAGCGGATCCCGAGGTTTTGTGGAGCGATTCCTTCCCGCGGATCCTCGAGCAATGGCTTGACGTGCCCTGGGTCTGCATTCGAGCGTTTCACGCCTGCTCGCTGACGATCAGAGACAAAGTACTCGAGCAGGTCCCCGAGCCGGAGCGCAAGAACTACCGGGATGATCTCCCGGCGTTGGTTGTCCACTGGATCCGCACCGATGCCGGGCGCGCGTGGAGGGATCGGAAAGTTCGGAAACTCCTCACGACAGCAGCAAAGAGCAACAAGGGTCAGGGAATGTCGATCCGGCTCACGCTCCTCCTGAGCTTCGTGCCGGACTTGGTCTTCACGGCCCAGCGTGTGCGCAAAGGCCTCGAGGACACGCGCCCACGTCTGGCCAATGTCAGGCGGCGCTACGCGAATCCTCACACGCGTGTCGGTCCTGATGATCAGTGGGCCCGGGATCTCCGTCGGTGGGTGCCGAACGCCTCCGAGGAAGAGCTTAAGCGGTTGGCCTCGGGGGCGCACGTCGGCCTCTCGCGCGAGGGCGAACGCGACATCTTCAAAGAGCTCGGACTGGACAAAGGCCTTGGCATCGCCGACACCAAACAAGGAAGATTCTGGAATGCTATCGCGCTGCCGTTGATCGACTACTTGCAGCCTCACGTGCTGGCGCGCAACACCACTGCCGGCAAAAAGCCTGTCACTCCAGACGCCGTCTTCCGCCTTACCAGCCAGCTCCTCGCACTGCGATCCAACGGCCGGTGGGAGGACAAACCCGGCCGCCTCAAGAGCAGGCACTACCGGATCGCGCTCTAAATCCCCGCTTCCTGCCTGGGTCTTTCGATTTCGTACTGATCCAGTCCGGCCGTCGACATTGTGGTCTCCTTTGATGTGACCGTGATGAAGAACGCTCACGCGGTCAGAGGAGGCGCCGATGCTCCGCATGAAAGTTCTAAGACTCACCGCCGGTCGATCGGCTTTCGCGATTGCCATCGCGGCGAGGATCTCGACCGGCCGATACTCCTACCTCGAGCGGGGTTTGCTGCGTCCCACCCCTGAGGAGCGAGAGAGGCTAGCCGAGATCTTCGGAGTGCCGGGAACCTCACTGTTCAAGCCCGTCGTGTTGCGCCCGCGCCAGAAGGAAAGAGAGCCCGTGCCAGCGTAGTCGAACAACGAGCCCGCCTCCGACCGGACATGCTTCGCCCCCGTCAAGGGCGAAGCGGAAGGAGGCGGCCGGCGCATCTGCTGTCGGGGCGAGCGCAAACCAAGGAAGGAACTAGCCGTGAGTCTAGCACAGCGCACACAACGCCGTACTCGCGGCGCGTCACGCGCGCCGCAACGTCGCCCGCCTCCGCCGCGTCATGGCAAGATTCTGCCACTCTGGAAGCGAAACGAGAGCCGTCGCAAGCGAGCCTGGCGTGAGCGCGTCTCGGCAGAGGTCGCCTCCCGGGGCACGGGCTCGTCATTCCGACCAGGCCAGCCAGGCTCGCTCCGCAAGCATTCGGCCGCTGGAAGGGCCGAGATTGCCTCGGCGGTTTCGGCCTATCGGGCATGGTGCTCTGGGCAGGGCATCCCGTGGAACTGCGAGAACGGCTCGCGGGGGTGGTCACAGAGATGAGCTGCCTCGACCGTGACCTCGGGCTCGACTTGGCGGACCTCACGTCCTGATGTCGCGTTCTCGCCCACGGTCGACGCAGGGCGATGGGCCGGTGCTCTCCGACCCGATCCCACCGCATGACTTGGCCCTTGAGCGCGCCGTGCTTGGTGCCGCCGTACTCACGCCGACAGTGCTCGGGATCCTGAGCGAGCGGCTCACGGCTGAGAGCTTCTACAAGGATCATCACCGGGCCCTCTTCACGCGACTGCTGGCCCTGCACACGGAAGGACGCGGCATCGATTTGGCCCTGGTCACGACGGCGCTCCGCGAGGCCGGGGAGCTTGACGCGATCGGCGGGATGGCCGCGCTTGCGGGGCTCTTCGAGGAAGCGGCCAGCACGGCCCTGGTGCCCGACTATATCGAGCAGATCGCGGAGGCGGCGCGGAAGCGCGAACTCCTGGCGCTGGCCAAGGACGTGCAGACCGCGGCGACCAATGCGACGGGCAGCGCCGAGATCATGGCGCGGGTGATGGCCCGCGTGGCCCGCGCGGAACGACTCGGGCAGCCGGTCGCCCCGGTTGCGGTGAGTGGCGATCTCGAGGCGCTCGTCTTCACGTGGCGCGCGCTCGGCGTGGAGATCCACGTCACGAACCTGCGCGATCACAGTGAGGGACCGACGGCCGAAGTGGACGTGCGGTACCGAGGGGAGACGCTCCACCTCGCCAAGCTCGCCCTCTTGTCCACGAGCACTCGGGCGACGCTCGCGAAGGCGGTCGCGGGCCAGGTCGCCGGCCTCGACTGGCGCGCCATGCTCGAAACCGTCTGCCGGCGATCGGTGGCGCAGTTGCGCGAGGGCGCCCCGACTGTGCGTTTGACCGGCACGCCGCTCACGGGGCCGCGGTACCTCGTCGAGCCCTTCGTGTGGCACGCGGATCTCTCGGTCGTCTTCGCCGATGGCGGCTCACTGAAAGGCTTCGTCGGCCTCGTGGTCGCCCTCGTGGCCATGACCGGCCGTGCCATCGCGGGCCTGCACTCACGAGCCGGCGTCGACGATCGCTTGGGCCGCCTGGGGCGCGGACTCGGCCTCGATGTCAGTGACCTGCCCCTCTTCTATCGTCCCATGACGCGCCCGCTCGTGCAGGACCTCGCGGCCGTGCGCGAGCAGATCCGCGCGCAACAGATCGGCCTCCTCCTACTGGATTCCTGGCAACCCGCCTGCGGCACGAGCCGCGACGGCCTCGACACGGCGCTGGCGACGATCGCGGCCGTCCGCAGTCTCGGACCGCCGGTGCTCGCCGAGGCGCACATGTCGAAGGCCGACGCCGGCCTGCCCGGGGCCGCCAGGGTCTACGGGTCGATCTTCTCCAGCAACCTCGCCCGGTGTGTGTGGGAGATCAAGCGCGACACGCCAGAGGCCCTCCCCGGCGGGCCCGAGGGTGGCCTCGTCGAGGTCCTGGTCGGGGCCATGCATCGCAAGCTCAACGGCGGACGCCTCCGCCCGCCCTTCGCGCTGGAATTCGTCTTCGACGGTGACACCGGGCCGGTCAGCGTGAGCCGGGGCGACCTCAGGGCGGGCGGGCCGGCCGTGTTGGCGAAGCTCAGCGTCCCCCAGCAGATCCTTCACGTCGTGCAGGGCGGCGCGAAGACCACGGCCGAGATCGCCGAGGGCGTCGGCAAGCCGGCCGACAAGATCCGACCTCGGTGTAACGAGCTGGCCGCGAAAGGTCGCCTCGTGCGGATCGGGGATGCGGCCCGTGGGGGCAAGGGCGATGAAACCCTCTGGGGCCTGCCTTCTCGAGAGGAGGCTCACGCGTGATCGCGTACTGGGCGTACGCGTACTGGCGTACGGCGCTGGTACGCGGACGGTCTAGGAGAGTTCTCGGGCTCTCCCAGACCGCGTACCGTACTGGTTCTTCTCTAGGGACCCGTCAGTACGTACGCGATCCCCAGCCCCCCCATTCCCACCTCAGCGGCTCTTATGGCGGG
>WNFJ01210071.1_pt1 | contig 11669 bp, 7 predicted proteins | sample 5400461 | NCBI WGS metagenome assembly WNFJ01 (sample SAMN13153349, study PRJNA577476) | soil metagenome | isolation source: 115 cm saprolite on Douglas fir-dominated hillslope | place: USA:California | collected 2013-09-17
CCCCTGGCACGGCTGGAAGCCAATCTGATGATGCAGCGGCTCATCGCATGTATAGAGCAGATCCATCTGGTACCCGGGGTGTCTCTGAAACCTCGTCCTTCGGGTTTTGGCATGGTACCAGCAAATAGCGGAGTGCTATCCCTACCGGTCACATTCAAGCGGCGTCAAACCGCGTGATCGGCGTCAGAAACGACGTGCGTCGTTTCTAAATAGCTGTGAGCAAAAGTCATCCTAATTGCTGGTAAAGGAGTCAGCCAGCAGCAGGATGACTTCTGTCATCTCTATACGGCCACGTACTACGTGACTACTGCTTTCTAAAACATAAAAGCAGCATTGAGGTCGCGATCAATCCGAGTGGTGAAATAAGACCGACCTTCCTCATGTTTTGCCAAGATGGTCGCTTCTCTACAGCAGGTATCTGTTCTTAAACGTTTGGTGTGAATTAGGTCATTGAGCTTGCCAAGCGGTGTGATTTCGCCAAATTTTGATTGTTGCTCAGGCCTATGAGGGCGCGAAGCTGCTTTTAAGGCGGAATGGCCATTTCTAATTCACACCAAACGTTTAACTTCTGGCAATTCGCCAACAATTCTTAGTGCGGCTCTACCTAACCATATTCCTTCAGCAGCTAATGCACACACTACCGCTGAACCATAGACACCAGCCTGTAATGCCAAAAGAGTACCAACAAGGGGGCTCATAGCAGAATGAACTGTTGCAAACATGGCTATAGTCAGGAAGCCAAGTGAAAGTACAATCTCCTGGCTTGTTATTTGCAATGCCTGTTGCCATTTTTGCTGACTGCGTACTTTGGGCGTTCGTAAAAACACGCCTTTTCTATGTACAATGGCAGCTAGACATGCAATGCAGGTGGTCCAGGAAAGGGCGAGGGAAAAGATAAATGCTCTAATCGCCTGCGTATATGTACAACCTGTCGCTTCTTTTGATGCCCATATCGTCTTAGTATAGGCTGTGCCAGCGAGCAAAAGTGAACCGATCAGGGCAACATTCAAAAGTGAGAAATCTATCTGCCAACCAAGAAAGGCCGCGAACACCGTGACCATCAGAAGCAGGGCTGAGATAAAGGCAGGTACTTCGGCAAAATATAGCGAGCCGATGCCGCAAAAGCACAACCGTTGCTTGAAATTTAATTGATATCCCTTCTTCGCATCTCGTCCAAAAAGCATCAAACGCCAGTGCTTCTTGAGCAGGTGAATGTTGCCGAATGCCCAACGGAAACGCTGTTTTTTCAGAGAACCAAAATTGAATGGCATGAGTCCCGCACCATAACACCGATGATCATAGAGGCCACGCCCACCACGTCCCAGCAGTCGGACAGATAACTCTGCATCTTCGGTGATACTCTCTTCATCCCACCCACCGACTTCCTCCAACGCCCTACGTCGAAGAAGGCACATTGTCCCACTACACACCACCCCATTCATTTCCTGCCGACCAATGAGATAGGTTGCAAAGAAATACTCATACATGTAATTGAGACCCTCAAAGTAAGGAATTCCTTGCCACTCACGGTAGTGCTGCGGAGATTGGACAAATGTGATCTGCGGATCGGCAAAATGACGAGCGGTAGCCCGCAGGAAATCCGGTTCCACCAGATAATCGGCATCCACCACAGCCACCACTTCTACCCAGGAGGGAAGACGGCGTGTTCCCTCATTCAGTGCTCCCGATTTATATCCAGGCCAGTTTTCTAAATGTATGAACTGTACTTGATCCCCAAGTTCTTGACAAAGCTGTTGAATAGGTAACCAGGTGTGGGGATCAGGTGTATTATTGTCGATCACCTGAACCATCCAGCGGCCTGGGTAGTCTTGTTGCATCAGTTGTTTGATCGTCTTCGCCAGCATCTCGGTCGGTTCGTTGTATGCTGCAACCTGAATGCAGACCGAAGGCCAACTTACAGGATCTGGCACCACGAGCAGGCGATCCCTCTCGATAAATCGTCGCCGACCAAGCACATTCCAAAGGTCAAAGGTCACAGCCAGACTGACCAGTGCAAACAACATCTGGGTAACCCATATACCCACTCCTATACACCATCCGAGGAGACCTGGGGAATGGAATGTCACACAGGCAGAGTAAAGAAGTAACGCGAGCACGTTCTGGGCAACACATACATCATTGATACGAGCCCACGGCGCCCAGGAATATCCCTCGATCAACGCCACAATGAGAGGAAACAAAATAACGGGGGGAATAAGCCAGAGGTTATGACATATCCAGGCAGCAATTCCCCCCACTGAAAGAACGATGAGCAGGAGAAAGATACTTTGGCAACGCGAATTACGCACATATCGAGGGATTATGCTAAAAGTCGTTAGCACTGTTACTACAGTTGTAGTAACCAGCAACTGGCTGAGGAACGTAAGAGAGAAAGACACTGCTATACTATCTCCTTTCGGATCGGTATGACTCATAACTAAAATACTTGCGAACTGCCTCCTCTCGCCTATGCTGACCGCAGGTGGCCGGCTCCTTTCAGCTCTGCTGACCGTAGGTGGCCGCGACAGCGGCGTTGCATGAGCGGATTCCAAGTCCCGGCAGGCAGCGAGTGAGTGGATGGGGAGCATTTATCCCTTCCACATATATCGCAAGTATAGGGTTGCTGAAATCATTGGACCAGCAGGAAATAGGGACAATCTGATTTTCTCGCGATATTTCTCAATTAAACTGGCTGTGTTGTAAAAACAACAGTAGTCGGGGTATGAGCACGGCAGGAACCATAGAATTTGGAACTCGATAGAACTCGTCAGCAGACATTTGGAGATAATGCCTGTCATCCTTCGCTTCGCTCAGGATGACAGGCAGGACCTCTCTCAAGTCCGCTCACGGGAAGTCTTCTCTCCAAATGTCTGTCTCGTCAGCTTTTCTATTGACACATTCACTATATGTTTCTATAATATACCTTGATTGTGTGTTTCTAATGGTGGGGAAAGGGCTGACTTAGATGATCCATGACCTCAACGATAAATTCACTACATGGCAACTTGCCCTCGTCCCTCTCGTCCCTCTCCTCATCATGGCCATCCTTGCGCTCCTCATTATCATTGTTGTACTTGTGCTACAACTACAACGGCTGCGATCGTCACAACGGTCGCTACCGGTCGTCTATCCGAATCCCGTGTACTGGCCACCTGAAGTCGAGCACAAGGAAGAGGCGCTTAAACGCCAATCTCAGCCAGATATCGCTAAACCTTCACCCCCTCCTCAGCCAATTCACACCGAACCGGTTGGCCGATCGAACGACGAGCATTGGCTCAAGCTAGTAGAAGAGTGTGTTCTTCTATATAATGACCTGGATCAGCGCCTTGCCAGTTTTGATCCTAAGCGTAAAGAGCAAGCGGAGTATATTTTACTTCAGCTTCAGGAAATCCTAGAGCGCTCCGGTGTTGAACTTATTACTGACGACACGACCTTTGAGCGACGTCGCCATCAACCAGTGCAGCCAGCTAGCGGGGCAGTCCCTGGTACACCTATCATTGAGACGTTGAGCCCGGGGTTTGCAGTAGGGCGTCAGGTATTACGGCGTGCCCGCGTTCGTCTAGCGCAAGGTTCATTGAAAGAAGCAAGCAATGGGTAATTATATCTTGCGCCAGCGAGCAGCGCTACTACAGTAAATGATTTCTCAAGTTTGAGATGTAGGGATAGACACGATTTGGGTGAACGATTGGCATGTTGGGACAGAACAAGGGGTGTTGCGAACATGCCAATCATTCAGGAACTTGATTTCAGAAATCCGCACCCTAAAAGGTCTTCTTCTCATCGTTTTCATAGTGATTAATTGGGTACAGGCTTCCTCGATGCCAAATGAGTCTAAACGTCAATAACATAGTCATATGGCTCAATACTTTCGCACAACGCTGGTAGGAGAGGTACTGAGAGGAAAGGATATTCTCCGGATTCATGAGTGATACGAACTCACTAACTGATCAGATTAAAAATGTCCGAAGACAGACGCTGTCTGTTCTTGATGATTTAGCGAAAAAGGGGAAGGCATACGAGCTTTCCGCCCCCCCCGCCGCGTTAGAAGCATATCTCCTCAAACTGCTAGATAACACCTACAATGTGCTTGTAGTTGGCGAAATGAAACGTGGTAAGAGCAGTTTTGTCAATGCCTTGATTGGGCGTGACATTCTGCCAACAAATGTGGATATTGCTACCTGCGAGGTTTTTCGCGTTAGCCGTGCTGATCAAGAAGGCTACCACCTTCGTTTTGAAGATGGATCAGCGCGAGAGATAGCGGCCAGCGATCTAAAGAAGTATGGTGAGCAAGGGATGAGAGATGTTGGGGAAGCGCCGAGCCTTGACCAGATTATTCGTTGGATTGAGGTAGATCTCCCTGCTGCCGAGTTTCTGCCCAGGGGAGTGAACCTCATGGATACGCCAGGCCTGGGGTCGCTCTATGCTGCGCATGGTCAGATTACGCAGCGCTTTGTGCCGCAGGCCGACGCAGTGATCTTCATCCTGGACTCTGAAAAGCCGATTGTCCAGTCGGAGCTCGAGTTCGTTGGAAAGATCCTAGACGTTACCCATACTATCTTCTTTGTCCTGACCAAGATCGATCTTTACGACGATGAGCATTTGCAAGTAATACAACAACGCGATGAGTTTCTCCTGAGGGAGAAGTTCAAAGACCGCCTGGCCGAGATGAAGATCTGGCCCTTCTCCAGCGCTGTTCTGAGACATGCTGCTAAGGCAGGTGATGCCTTTGATATAGAAGCAAGTTGCTATTATCAACTGGCGTCTGCGCTACAGGCATTTTTATTCAGAGCGTCAGGTTTGGCTCGATGTACCGATGCTCTGCTGATTGCCGATCACTATCAGACTATTTCAAGAAATATACTAGCTAGCCGCCTGGCCGCACTCGAAGCGAAGACAACACAGCAACTTGTCGAATTGCGGCAATCGGCAGTAAGACGTGAAGAAGACTTCGATGCTGAGTGGGGTATAAAAGGTAGGCAAAGGGCAAAGTTGCTCTCCAGGGTTCAAGAAATTGCCAACATATACAGACGAAGTTTTATAGAACTTCTAGAGTCGAGTAACTCATTTGAAAAGGCACAGAGACATAAGATTGATGAATTGAAGTCAATTGAAGAGGCGAGGAAACTTGACGAAACTATATCCGAGGATGTGGTAACGGAGATCATGAATAAGTGGCGCTCTGTACGTGAAGAATCTCGCATGCAATGTGCATCGTTACTTGCCCCCCTCATCGAGGCTGCTAATACGCTCATGCTTCCAAATGATGAACCTTACCTGACTATGCATATCGAAACCATCAAAGACTTGAGTGGCGATGTATGGGATAAGTTTGGAAAGGCGCAGTTGGACTTTCTTAAGGCGAGTAGCGTATCCGCTAATGCAGTATTGATAGCTTTGCGTCTCTACCCTGCGACAGTATTACCTCTGTTGCCTATTGCTATACCTGCTGTCATAGCGGCAGGAATCTGGGCGGCAATACGCGGGTGGAAGACCAAAGAACAGACGCAACTCAAGGAAGCTCAGCGGGAATTGAATGAGCACTTAACTTCTGTATTCACCGAAGTCCGAGAACGCTTTTTGCTTCAATACCAGTATAATGGCCAGAACCTGGTTGACAACTATTTCAACACCCTTATAAACGCATTTTCTGATCAAATTCAAGAGATTGCTGAAGTGAAGCTAGAGGAAGCTCGGACGATAAACAACCGCCTCGATGAACAGGCCTCTCTGGGTGAGCAGGAGCGCAAGACTAGAGCCGAGCAAGCTCAGCAGCAGTTGACCGAATGGGAGGATACCGGCAAAGCAATCGAAGGTATTGTTACTGAACTCAAGGAATTGGAGCGGTTGATATAGGGATAGGTACATAGGGAATCCTTAACTTCATGGCAATGAGCGACCATTATATTCACTCGAAAAGAGGAAAACCTCATGAATTCGGTAACGCCTGTTATGGGCATCGATTTCGGCACATCGAATAGTAAGATGGCCTGGTACAATCCCTTAACTGAACAAGCAGTACCGCTCAAGAACGAAGAGGGGGAGGATGTAACGCCCTCGGCCGTCTATTTCGGTGAGAACGAGACTCTCGTAGGTAAACCTGCCATAGATATGTTGGAAGATGAACAGGCGTGGGATCGAGTCATTCTCAGCGTCAAGCGATCGATGGTCGAAGCTCCGGTATACAACTTGCCCGATAATAGAGTGGTCAGTCCATTGGAGGTGGCAGCTGAGATTTTGCGCAAGCTCAGGCGCGATGCTCAGGAATTCCACTTTCAAGAGGAGGTGAAGCACGCGGTCGTCACGTGCCCGGCGAGTTTTGATGGGTTGGAGCGAGACGAGATTCAAAAGGCGGCGCAAATGGCCGGGTACAGCGAAGTCGAGTTGCTACCTGAGCCTGTAGCAGCAGCCCTGGCCTATACGCGGGCAAGAGAGCAGGAGGGGTTTCAGGTAGGCAATTATGTGCTGATCTACGACCTTGGCGGGGGAACCTTCGACCTGGCGATGCTGGTACGTGAGGGGAGTGTGCAATTTCGCCTGGGGGTGGAACCGGATGGGATCAAGCGATGCGGTGGAGATGACTTCGATGAGGCGCTCTACAATTACTGCGATAAGCTCGCGCAAGAGAAGCTGGGTCGGCCTATCAGCCTGACGGGTATGAGAGATTTGCATTTCCTCTATGAATGTCGCAAACGTAAGGAAATTCTGACCAGCCATAAGCGTCGCACCTTCAGTTCGTACCTAGCACCAGAATCGAGACAGTTCAAATACGAGCTAGACCAGACGACATTTGAGGACTTGATTCGTAGCCAAGTCAAGAAGACAGTAGAGAAGACGAAAGCAGTGCTGGAGCAAGCTCATGCCATGAGTTATAAGGTAGACACCTTTGTCTTAGTGGGAGGTTCGGCGCAGGTGCCACTGGTGAAACGCTTGCTGGATGAGGATCTACCGTTAAAAGCAACGACGTGGGCGTACCGGGAAGTAGCGGTAGCACTTGGCGCTGCCTATCATGCATACAACAAATGGAACGGTGGTCCATCAGGGAAACTTCAGAGCCTTCAATATAGTCAATATCATAATATGGCGAAAACCGTTTGGGGAGACTCAGAGGCAGCGATGAAGAGCGAACGAGCCGAGATCATAGCAGACCGTCAAAAGGAAGAGATCCCTGCTCAAAGTAAGCCTGGAGATTTTACTTTAGTGAATACCCTCAATGGGCATGCAAACACCGTCTGGTGTGTTACCGTCAATCCCGATGGACAGACTCTTGCCAGTGGTAGTGAGGATGGGGCTATCGGAGTATGGAATCTTCACACAGGGCAGATGCTTCGCAGGCTTGACGGCCATGCGGGAGGTGTTTATGCTGTGGCGATCTGCCCCGATAGGCAGACCCTCTTGAATGGCAGCGCCGATGGGACCATCAGGATGTGGAACCTGTACAGCGGCGCTCAGCTCCATATTTTCACAGGACAATCAGGGTGGCCAGCAAATGTTACCTCTCTTGCCATCAGTCCAGATGGTCGACTTCTTGCCAGTGGCAGCCGAGATAAAACCATCAAGTTTTGGAATCTGAATACAGGAGTGCCGCTTCGCCCTCTCGTAGGACATACAGATATCGTCTGGTCAGTCGCCTTTAGCCCCGATGGGCAGCTTCTTGCCAGTGGGAGCGCTGATCATACTGTGAGATTGTGGAACTTACGTACAGGAATGCTCATCCGTAGTTTCAGCAGTCGAATGGCCAGTGCTCAATCCATTGCCTTCAGTCCAAATGGGCAACTCCTTGTATATAGCGATGGGGACCAGCCCATCCAATTCTGGAGCCTGCGCACCGGGGCGCAACTGCGTCCTATCACCGGGCTTACCAGCACGATTTATTCCGTCGCCTTTAGCCCAGATGGACAATTTCTTGCCAGCGGTAGTTCTGATCGGTCTATACGTTTGTGGGACCTGCGTAACGGAGCGCAGATCGGCACTTTTAGCGGGCATACAGGTGGTGTTCAAAAGGTTGCCTTCAGCCCGGATGGACAGACCCTCGTCAGTGGGAGCGCTGATGCGACTATCAAGGTTTGGAGAGAACTTAATAAGATGTAGAGGTGTATATGGACTTTATGGATAAGGTCGAACAAGATCTTAAGAAGGCGTTGAATGAGGCAGCAGTGCAATTGCATGAGGCAAGACCCAACCTGCTGCCAGGCGATCCTGCAGTTCAGCTTAAGAAAATAGCTGCCCAGGTTTCGCAGCCCTGTATCGTGGCAGTGGTAGGACAGGTGAAAATGGGAAAGAGTTCGTTCATTAATGCGCTGCTTCGCGATGACCTGGCCAAGGTTGGAACAACTGAGACGACTGCAACCATCAACTATTTTCGCTACAGTGAAGGCGACCTTGCCCCTGATCGAACCGTTTGCTGCTTTTTTCGCGACGGCCAAAGCTCCTATGTGGATCGTGCTTTTCTGGATAGTCTACAGGGGAATGATATCGAGACTCTGCGCCGGGCTCAGGAGATTGATCACCTGGACTATTACTTGCGTAATCACGACCTGGAGCGAATCACGCTGGTGGATACCCCTGGCACAAACGCAGCTGTTGATGAGCACCAGAATGCCGTAGCCGAGTTTATGCGTCTGAATAAGCAATTACGGGATCGCCACGATAAGGAAACACAAGAACTCGCAGATACAGCGGATGCAGTGATCTATTTGATTGGAGCAGTAGCGGGTTCCACTGATCAAAAGTTTTTAGAGGAATTTCATGAACTAACGAAAGGTCGGTCGGAGGCTTTCAATGCTGTTGGTGTGATGTCCAAGATCGACCTGCATTCTGAGACCATAGAGCGTCGAGCTGACCTATCTGCAAAGATTGCCAATCAGCTCAAAGAGAATCTGAATACCGTTGTGCCAGTCTCGGCTGGAATCTGCCGGGCGCTCGATGGCCTGCTAGCTAACAACCGGGCAAGGCTGAAGCAAATTGTCGAGGCATTGCAGGGTATTGCTCCTGGTAAATTCGACAAGTTCTTTTTCAGCCATAATCACTATCTCAGAACAGACCCCGATTGGCCGGTCCCAGTTGAGATGCGCAAGGAATTGCGAGGCCATTTAGAATGGTGTGTGTTTGCAACCATCGCTCGCGTGGCAGTGGAACGAGGCTTTGACCTGGAGGCAATTGAGAAGCAGTTAAAAGCAATTGCTGGCTTTGACCAGCTCAGAGATGTTCTGGAACGGCACATTTTCCAGCGCAGCCGCCTCCTGCGCTATTATAGCAAAGTCAACCAGGCTCGCCAGATATTGAGCAAACTGCGCTACCTGCCGCCTTCTGATAAACATGACAGTGAAGGTAGGGAAAAGCTTGAGCGGTACCTCAAATTTATTCAGCAGGCGCGTGAGGCAGGTTGCAATGCAACTACTGCCCAGGAACTAGCAGCGCTGGTCAAGAAGAGCCTGGCTCTACAAGTAGAAGCACTTGATGTAATCGTAGAAAGGCTGGGCCGAGAGCTTGATGTTATCTTTCACAAGCTTGAGCAATACAATGAAGACTTTGGAACGCTCCAAATGGTGATCAAACATGACGGCCTGTTCCCTTCCGCTGAAGCAGACGAACTGAAGGTAATTCTGGGATGGTACGGACTGGAAATTGAAAATCGGCTATCGCTTGACTATGTGAAGGGGCGACAGCGCGAGTGGCGGCGGATCAGCTTATACGATACTGATCCTATTCGGAGGGATGTAGCTAATCAGGCAGTAGAGCGTTATGGTCGTATTCAGAAAAAGCTCAGCGGAAATTAACTGTTCAAATGCAGTGATGCAGTGGAAATAAATTGACTAAAGCTGTGACGTTGTGTTACGCTAGCAAATCTTTTGTGCAGACAAGGACATCAAAGGAGGAAATGAGACCATGAGCAGCCAACAACCATATGATTATTACAACCAGGAACCATCACCCCAGCAACCTAACCCACCTCAGCAGCCTTATCCACCTCAGCAGCCTTATCCACCTCAACAACCTTATCCACCTCAGCAATTTTACCAACCTATGGCTCCAACACCGACAGAGTCGGGCAGAGGTCTGGCAGTTGCAGGACTCGTCTTGGGTATTATCAGCGTTATCGTCTGGTTCTCGCCCTACATAGGATTCCCTGTTGCGATTGTAGGGATCTTCCTGGCAGCCTTTGGCCGTCGTTCTATTTCCCGCAGGACTATGGCTACCGTGGGGCTTGTGCTCTCGATCATCGGATTGGTGCTGACAATCATCTTCACTGGTGCTGTCATTGCTTCATCCCAATAACCAAAGTTTAGAGTAGCAATTCACTGTGCCCGTGTTGCGTGGAAAGTTCAAAGGCCAGAGCAGTGCGACCACAAGGGACAATACATTTCAAATAAGGAGAAATGAGCGTAGGGGCGCAATTCATGGCGCCCACCTGGGAAGTCGATGCATGCCACAGGGCGCAATTCATGGCGCCCCTACGCCTCTCTCGCCTCTTTTCCCGTCTTCCCTTTCTTTGAAATGTATTGACCACAAGGGATCTTCCCTACTCTACCACGGGTCAGTCCGCCATGCCTGTGGAGAGTTCGGGGGCGGTGCAGGCAACCCCACGCTCAACTCTTAAGTGCGCACCACAAGGGTCCCCACCCCACTCAACTCCACCCCCGCCCCTACGGATACTGTATGGATTACTCACATCGTCAGGCGGTGTGAGTAATCCATACAGATACCGCGACCAATTGGTCTCTCTCTCCACCAATTTTTCTGTTTCCACCTCCTCAGGTTGATGCATATTGGGCTCCATGAAATGGTTTCCAATACTCCTAAAAAATAAGGATACCTATAGCATTGCTTTTGCTCAGGGTGTATAATACTGCTACTTAAAAGCGAGTTTTCTGATTTAATATGCAACTTATTGACATTTGCATCTTGTGCAATTATTGCTTGTCTCTTGCTAATGGGTCGCGGTAGTAAGAAAGTTGCATGTGCGGGTGCTACTTCGCTACTTCGTCTCTTTACTGCTAGCGAGGAGATACCTATTTGTGAGCCGTGTTCTACAGGTGCCAGTGCCGGAGCCGGGACAGCTGGTGGACGTCCGGCGGCGGCGCTACGTGGTCGTTGATATCGCGCAAAGTCCACTCCCACTCGATATTCTTACTCCAAGCAGTTGGCAGGGACAGCACCTGGTGACGCTCTCCTCTGTTGAGGACGATGCTATGGGCGAGGAGCTGCAGGTCATCTGGGAGATCGAGCCGGGGGCGACGGCGATCGATAAGGCACCTCTGCCGCGACCGGTTGGCTTCGATACGCCGCAGCGCCTGGATACTTTTCTCAATGCCGTGAAGTGGGGGGCCGCTTCCAGCGCCGATGTCAAGGCGATCCAGGCTCCTTTCCGCAGCGGTATCGACCTGGAAGACTACCAGCTTGATCCCGTGGCGCGCGCCATTCGTATGCCGCGAGCCAACCTGCTGATCGCCGATGACGTCGGACTGGGCAAGACCATCGAGGCCGGGCTGGTGGCGCAAGAACTGATTATTCGCCACCGGGCGCGACGTATCCTGGTGATCTGTCCTGCCGCGCTGCAGGTGCAGTGGCACGACCAGATGCGCGATAAATTTGGCCTGGAATTTCGCATCGTGGACAGCGAACTGATGAGGATGCTGCGGCGCGAACGGGGCCTGCATGTCAATCCCTGG
>WNFJ01558525.1_pt2 | contig 11669 bp, 10 predicted proteins | sample 5400461 | NCBI WGS metagenome assembly WNFJ01 (sample SAMN13153349, study PRJNA577476) | soil metagenome | isolation source: 115 cm saprolite on Douglas fir-dominated hillslope | place: USA:California | collected 2013-09-17
GCCGGGCCATGACTTCACAGGCTGCGGAAAGACCCTCAGCGGCTAAAGCCGCATTTGATTTTGCTGAACTCACGGCGCGGCTTGAAGCCGCGCCCTTTCAAAACAAAATCAAGAGCCGTCTCCGCAGCGAAAACAAAGGGCGGCCGCTGGGCCGCCCTCATCATTCTTACGACCCTAATCCTCAGAGCATCTTCACGCTTTCCACGTGGACCGAATCGCCGCTCACGTGCCCAGTTACGGCCACGTGGTGTCCTTCATGCCCCTTCAGCGTATCGGGGTTCTCCACCGCCAACACCTTCTGATCGGTGTCGGTGACCACCACCACCTTCGAGCCCGCGGCCAGGCACTTCTTGGTACACGCTTCGGCTTTGGCGTTTGCGCCCTTGGCGCCGCACTTGTCATCGCTCACCCATCCATTGACGGTTGTGCTCTTTCCCATGTCATCGAACGCCATCGCCGCCAAGGCGAACACGAAACAAAACGCGAGACAGACTACCAGCACTTTTCTCATGGCCGATTTTTCTCCTTTTTGAATATTCACGCCGCGACTGGTTGCCGCGGGCTAGGTACCTCTCGCTCTTCTACGACCATGCCGTAGACAGAGCATCGACGAACAGAGGATTCCGCAGGAATCTGGAATCCCCGCACCCTGAGTGAAGTAGAACAACGGCGACTATACCACAGGAAAATGCAGAGGTTGTCAGAACGACTGGCAAAATCTGCGTGCGGAAGTTGCGCTACGGAGAACGAACGCCGGTCTATCTTTTCGCGGAGTGATTCGCGGGTTGCGTCGGCTTCGTGGACGCCGGCGGAACGTACACATACTCGCCGGGCTTAGCGTAACCGAGTTGCTCTCGCGCCTCTTTCTCGATCGCCTGCCGGTCACTCTTCAGCGCCTGGATTTGCTGCGTGTAGCGGTCATTTTCTCGTTGCACATCCATGACTTTATTGCGCAGCGATTCGTACTCCGCTCGCTTCTGCTTATAGACAACCATCCCATTCGCGCCGAACATAACATGCCCAAACAGCAAACACACCAGCACCGCGACCGCAAGGGTCGCAATGCGCCGCCGCAAAGCGTAGGCCCGTGTCCCGAGCGGACGAACGCGCTCAATCCAGGAGGCCGCCAGCGCCTCCGCCTGGGGCGCTCTCTCGACCATGGCGCGCAGGCCGTCCTCGGCCCGGGGGAATTTCGCCAGTTTTGAAAATTGTCTCATTCGAAAATCCATTGCTTGGCGGCCGCGCTCAGTTTCTCCAAGCCAGATTCGTCGCGCGCCTCGGAGTAAACCCTCACCACCGGCTCCGTTCCAGACAATCGATAGCACACCCAGGAACCGTCGTCGAACACCAACTTCAGCCCATCGGTGCGCACCACTTCACTGACGTTGCGCCCGGAGAATTCCCGCGGATCCGATCGCAACTTCTCAGTGAACTTCTGTTTCACCTCCGCCGTCAAGCGGAAGTTCTCTCGCCTCGGATAATAGGAACCAACTTGGTTACATAGAGCCTTCAATTGCTCGCCCAGGGACTTCCCTCTTCGTGCCACCATCTCGCAGCACAACAGTCCCGCCAGCAGGCCGTCCTTTTCCGGCACGTGATGCCGTATCGACAACCCCGCGCTCTCTTCCCCGCCGATCGCAATCTTGTCCTGCATAATCAATTCGCCAATGTACTTGAAGCCCACCGGAGTTTCGTGCAATTCCACGCCATGCGCCTTAGCCAGAGCGTTGATCAGATTCGTAGTCGCCACCGACTTAGCTACACCGTTCTTCCAGCCCCGGCTCTCCACCAGGTAGTCGAACAAGAGAGCAATCACATAGTTCGGCTGAAGAAACGTTCCGTCAGCATCAACAATACCGAATCGGTCGGCGTCGCCGTCGGTTGCAATGCCGATTTGCGCCCCGGTCTCCCTCATCTTTTTTCGCAAATCTTCCAGCAAATGATCGTCCGGCTCCGGCGCATGCCCTCCGAACAGCACGTCACGACAGTCGTGGACGGTGGCCACTTGCACACCTGCATTCCGCAAAAGCTCATCGGAATATCCACGGGCCGCTCCCCACATGGGATCGAACGCGACTCTCAATCCCGCTTTGCGAATCACTTCCAGATCGATGATCTCTCCCAGCCGCTTCAGATACATGGGCTTCGGATCGAGACTCTCGCTCTTCATGCTGCTCTGACCATTCGTGCGCGACTCTGCAGAGTCGACTGCCTTGATCTCTGCTTCGATTTTCCTGGTAACTTCCGGCAGAGCGGGGCAACCGTCCGGAGTCGAGAACTTGATACCGTTGTATTCTGGCGGATTATGCGATGCCGTGAAATTGATGACCCCGTCCGCCTTGGTCTGAATCACCTCGTAGGAGAACGCCGGTGTCGGTGCGGGTTCAGCCACCATCAGTGGCGTGATCCCCTGAGCAGCCAGGATCTCCGCCGCCATGAAGCAAAACGTCTCGCCAAGAAACCGCGGATCGCGGCCCACAATCACCCGTGCTCCTCGCGCCTTCTGCGAAGCGACATACCGCGCAATTCCGCTCACTGCCAACCGCACGTTGGCGAAGGTAAATTCCTCCGCCATGACGGCCCGCCAACCTGATGTGCCAAACTTGATTTGCGTCGGCATGTTCTAACTCGAAACTCGCACGAAATGCTACTCTCTTCTTCAAACACCTGAAGCTGACCGCTGAGAGCTTGACGGCTGATTTTATATGACTGACAAACGAATCGTCCTCACCACTGCCGGCTCGGAAGAAGAAGCCCGCAAGATCGCACGTCACCTGGTGGAGAATCGGCTCGCCGCCTGCGTGAACATCGTTCCTCAGGTCGAGTCGATCTATCGCTGGGAGGGTAAGGTGGACTCTTCACGGGAATGGTTGCTACTAGTTAAGACAAGCCAGGAAAGATTTCCAGCGGTGCGTGAAGCGATCCGCGAGCTCCATTCCTATGAGCTCCCCGAATGCGTTGTGATCAGCATAGAGGACGGGAGTTCTGACTATCTGGACTGGTTGGCCGACTCGGTGCAAGAGGTGAAGAAATAGCACGGCTCTACCCTACCCCCTGCCCTCTGTGCCCTCTGTGGTTAAGTTTTTCTCTGGAGACGTTGGCAACAGAGCGTTCTTAGATCGCCGCCAGCGCCCCATCCAGATCCTCGAGAATGTCTGCCACATCTTCGATTCCCACCGAGATTCGCACCATCCCGTCGGTGATGCCGATGGCCTTGCGTCCCTTCTCACCGAGCGCCGCGTGAGTCATCGTCGCCGGATGCGAAATCAATGTCTCTACTCCGCCCAAGGATTCGCCCAGCGAGCATATACGCACTTTCTTCAGCATCTTGTTCGCGTTCTTCAGCGAGCCGGTTTCAAATGTGATCATTGAGCCGAAGCCGCTCATCTGCCGCTTCGCCAGGTCGTGCCGCGGATGATCACTCAACCCCGGATAGAAGACTTGCTTCACCTTCTCGTGGGACGCCAGAAAGTTCGCCACAATTCGCCCGCTCCGGTCATGTATCTCCATGCGCGCTGCCAGCGTCTTCACTCCGCGCAGCACCAGCCAGCATTCAAAAGGAGACAGAATCGCCCCCGCTGCCTTCTGCAGAAAGGCCAGCTTTTCGGCCTGCTCCGGCCGAGTGCAGACGACAACGCCGCCCAACCCGTCGCTGTGGCCGTTCAGGAATTTCGTGGTCGAGTGCACCACCATGTCGGCGCCCAGGGCAATTGGCTGCTGGAAATACGGCGACATGAAGGTGTTATCTACCACGAGCTCGACTTTCTTGCGGCGGCAAATCTGGCTGATCGCGGCAATGTCACTCAGGCGCATCAGTGGATTCGTCGGCGTCTCCACGTAAACCATCCGCGTATTCTTGCGGATCGCGCGGCCAACGTTCTCCGCATCCGAAGTGTCTACGTAGGAAAATTCAAGCCCAAAGCCCGCGAGCACTTGATTGAATAGCCGCGGCACGCCTCCATAAAGATCGTTGCCGCACACTACGTGGTCCCCGGACTTCAACATGCTCGCAATGGCATTGATCGCCGCCATGCCGCTGGCGAAAACGGGCGCTGCCAGCCCACGTTCGAGCGAGGCAAGATTTTGTTCCAGCCGCGTCCTCGTCGGATTTGAGACCCGCGAGTACTCGTATCCTTTGTGCTCTCCGATCCCCTGCTGCACATAGGTCGAAGTTGGATAGATCGGCACCGTCACCGCGCCAGTCAAGGGATCCGGCTCCTGACCAGTATGGATGGCGCGTGTGGCGAAGCCGGGTTCTTTCGTGGTCTTCATCGTGTCCAATTTTGGGAATCCGGGGTTGGAAGGTACCCCTCCCCCCTCCCCCTCCAATCTTAAGAATCAGCAACTTAGCGCCAAAATCGGAAATAAACTATGTGGCTCAATGGTTTACGGGTAAAATCTTGAGCCTCAAGTGGTTACGCGATTTTAGGAACGCTAAGTGTTTTAGAATCAGCAGCTCACTTTAGGTTTTTGCATTCAAATTATTGATTCATAGCGGTTTAGCTTGTCATTTCGGATTGATTCTGGCCTTTCTAGTTCCGTAAGAGCATTCTTTCGCCGCGCTGGGGCTTACCGCGTTCCGGTATTTCCCCATGGCTTACGCCATGGGCTGCATTCTTACTCCGCTTCGCGGCCAAAACCTTAACGGCAGCGGCGGTTTCTGCTCGTAGGAAAGAATCGTTCAGCGGCGAGGTTAGGGTCAAGGACAATTGACCGAGATTCTGCTTTTATTCTGTTCAAGTCCCGCCCTCAAAAATTCCCTTCGATAAATAGCGTTCCGCCGAGTCCGGAATTACCGTCACCAGCCGCTTCCCCGGCCCCAGCCGTCTCGCCACTTCCAGCGACGCAAACACAGCCGCTCCGCCGCTCGAACCTGCCAGCACTCCTTCTCGCGCGGCCAGTTCCTTCACCATTTCGAACGCGTCCTTATCCGTCACCATGATCACTTCGTCGCACACCGAGCGGTCAAACGTCTTCGGGATAAAGCTCGCTCCGATTCCTTCCACCTTATGCGGCCCCGGCGGACCGCCTCCCAGCACCGAGCCCTGGGTCTCCACCGCGAACGCCAGCACGCCCCGCGAATTATCTTTCAGAAAGCGAGCCACTCCGGTAAACGTCCCCGACGTGCCGCAGCCGAGGACCACGGCATCAATCTTCCCTTCCATTTGCTCGAAGATTTCGCGGGCGGTAGTTTCGTAGTGGTAATCAGGATTGGCAGGGTTTTCAAACTGCCCGGCCATAAACGCAGTCGGATCGGTGGCAACAAGGTCCTTTGCCTGGCGGATGGCGCCCAGCATGCCCTCGGCGTCCGGTGTGCGGAACACCTCGGCGCCAAGGGCCCGCATGATCTTGACCTTCTCCTCAGAAAACCGCTCCGGCACAAACAACTTCACCTTGTACCCGCGGTTCACTCCGATGAGGGCAAGCCCGATTCCCGTGTTCCCGGCCGTGGCCTCAACGATTGTTCCACCACCGGCGAGCTTTCCCTCCTGCTCGGCTCGCCGGATAATTCCAATCGCCGCACGGTCTTTGACGCTGCCGCCCGGATTCAGATACTCCAGCTTGGCAAACACATCTGCCGAACCTGCCGGAACCAGGCGTTTCAACTGCAACATCGGAGTTTCACCGACCAGTTGAGTAATGTCGTCGGCGACGCGCAGACGGGACACCTCAGAACTTTTTATGCGCACGTTACAGGGTAAGGGGAGTGGGTGGAATCGTCAATCGCACCGCGCATTGGCGGGGTAATGGCCAAAAAGACTTAAAAGTTGCTCGCAAGCAATTTGAGCGTATCGCGAAGGACCTGCTTCAGTCCAAACCCGTGAAGCGGGGGAACGTCAAGGTGAGCAAGAGGAAGCCTGAGAAGTTAATCCCGCCCCAGAAATAGACATCAGCATCAGTTTCGGAAGTTTGCTTTCCTCGCGATCTTCGACCTTGAAAACTGCTTGCAAGATGCAGGCATTGTACGTGAGCAGGCTGATCTCGACCGAAGCAATATTGCTGGGAATTCCCTCATGGCGAATACGGAATGATGGTCTCCCATCATTCATCCAGCTTTCTGAATGGTAATAGCTTTCATTCCATACTTTTTTAAGGGTGTCTTGGCTGCTAAGTAGGAAAACAACGACTGAGCGCTTTTTTCCAGTCTCGAATTCGACAGACTCTCCGTACTGGTCGAGTCACACACCGCGCGGCGAATCCGTGATCTCGTTGCCGCTTACACCTTTATAAACAATATGGCACCTGAGATCGGGCTGCTCGACAGTGGGGCCAACTATCGCGTCGTTTCGGAATCTCACGACGCACACTTTAAAATCACCTAGTCCCTGGGGTGACTCATAGATTGTGTTGCCGTGTTGGGTGTCATTGTGGGCAGTAGTTGTAACCGCTTCGACGAAGGAAATGTTCGGCTTTGGTTTCGGCGGAGGCGACTCATCCCTCTGTGGTGCTGGGGCGGCCTGGAGCAGATCGCGACCAATATTTACGATTTGCTGGGGACTTGCTTCAACCCGCTGTTCATAGTGCTGCGATTGCGGCGGAGGTGGCGATTCTTGTTCTTTCTTCTTTTGGCGAGAATGATGGACCAGTGCCAATATCAGCCAAATCAGCCAAAGGGCGAGGGAGATAATGAAAAGCGGAACCATCGCCCATTCGAATGATTTGAAGTGGCCTGTCGCTAGCCCGATCTGAAATGCAACGCTGGCCAATGACATTGCGATTGCGGAGATCAGGAAAAGCAGAATCTGCATGCGTGTTGCCATTGGGCACACTCCTGCCTTAGACTCTGCTCTGGAGCTGCCCAAAGCCTCCAAGTTTCCGAACTACAGAAAAGGCCCGTTGACGCGGGCCTTTTCTATTTCTGCTACGGTCTCACAAACGGCGTGAACGCATTCTCCTCCACAAATTTGCCGTAAGTCATATTCCCCGCTGCCGTCCTTACTAGTGATGGTGCAGGTTGCCCCTCGAATGCGGCGGCGATGCAAGCGAGATCCTTCGCTCCGCCTGAAAAACGGCTACGCTCAGGATGACTCCCGCGTCGAGAGCGTCAGAGGACCCTTTACAGAAACTCCTTGCGAGGCCGTTGGTGGTGCTGGCAGGCAAGGGATCCTACGACTGCGCCGAAACATTCGCTTCGCGAATGTCTCGGCTTCGCTCAGGATGACAAGGTGACAACTGCGATGTCTTTCCGGCGGCATTGCCGAGCCTACTTGCTTCCCGACGCCGCGGTCTGTCCGCCCGCGTAGTACCCGCTCTTGGTTCGCACTACAAGCTTGTTGTGTCCCTTGGCTCTGGCGTCAACACGAATCTGCCGGAAGCCGCCGCTCGTTCTGGGGTTGGTCGGCTTATATCCGATCATGTACTGGTTGCGGATGTCATGGGCAATGGCCCGGCTGATCGCGTCGACCTCATCCAAAGTCTTGGGGAAAAACGCCGATCCGCCGGTCCTTTGCGTAATGATTTCTAACGCACGTTTCGCCCGCTTGGGATGTTCTTCATCGCCCAGGATTCCGATGGCGTACACCGCCGGCCCATTCTCCTGCTGCAACTGCTTGACAGCCTGCTCCAAAGTTTCGCGGCTGGCGTTGTCTTCCCCGTCGGTGACGACCAGGATAACTTTCTTTTCCAGTTTCGCGTTCCTCTTCAAATGATCGCCCGAGGCTACGACAGCCTCGTACAGGGCAGTGCCTCCCTTGGCGTCAATTTTTTCCAGCGCCTCTTTCAACTTCAGCAGATCGTTGGTGAAATCCTGGTCCAGGTAGTATTCGTCGTTGAAATTCACCACGAACACTTCATCCTGCGGATTGCTCGCCCTCACCAGATTCAGTGCAGCCTGGTTTACCTTGGCGCGCTTCTCTCGCATCGACCCGGAATTGTCGATCACGATTCCGATTGAAACCGGAATGTCTTCATGCCGGAAGGAAACGATATTCTGCGGTTTCCCGTCCTCGAACACCGTGAACGCTGTCTTGTCTAGGTTGGTGACGATGTGTTGCTTGTCGTCTACCACCGTGGCGTGCAGCAAAACCTCGTCGACATCCTTGCGAAAGACGAAGACCCCGTTATCGCCAGAAGGTTTCTGCTGATTTTCCTGCGCGGGCGGAGCCGTTGCGGGAGCTTGAGCGGGCGTTTCTGAGGGTTTGGAATCGCTTGCAGGCGGCGCAGGTTGGGTCTGGGCGAGAATCTCCGCTTGCGCTCCAGCCCAGAGGAGAAACGTTAGAAGAAGTAGAAAAGCTTTCGCGCCCGACTTACTCCGCAGGCGCGTAATATCCCATCCGTGCATACACGCGTAGAGGCGGCAATCCTTTCGGTGGCATCAGCTTCACTTTTATCTTACGCCATTTGCCGTCCCGCACGACTTTGCTCGGACGGTATCCCAGCACGTATTGATTGCGCAGTTCAATTCCAATCTTGGTCGCCACGTCCGCCAGATCGTTTGGATTGTCGATGGTAAATGCGCGGCCACCCGTCAACTCTGCAATATCGCTCAACAGCGCCGGGCCCAGCCGCTCCTCGGCGGTTGGAAAGTAGCGGTCATAAATGCCGATGGCATAGACCATCACGTCCGCTTCCTTCACCAAAGCCTTTATCTCACCTTCGGTGTAGCGGCTGTGGTTGTCGCCGCCGTCAGAAATGATCAGCAGCGCCTTCTTCGCGTACTTAGCCTGGCGCATCTTAGTGACGCCCATGTAAATGGCGTCCAGCAGCGCCGTTCTCTTCCTCGGTACCGCGTAGATCAACCGGTTCTGCAGATCGTCCACCGAACTGGTGAAGTCGCTTACTTCCTCAGGTTCATCGTTGAAGGTGATCAAGAAGAATTCATCTTGCGGGTTGGCAGTCTTAAAAAATTCCACCACCGCCTCTTTCGCCCGCTCCATCTTGCTGCTCATGCTGCCACTCGAATCGAAGATCACGCCCAGCGAAACCGGGGCATCCTCGCTCGAAAACGTCCGGATGTCCTGCGCCGAATTTCCTTCGAAGAGCTGGAAATTCTCTTTCTCTAGTCCGGTCACGAGCCGGTTCATTGGATCGGTGATGGTCACCGGCACCAGCACCAGATCCACATCCACTTTCATGGGACGCACGTGCGTGGTCAGCCCGGAGGTCGTCAACTGCTGTTTGGGGACATCTTTCGTTTTCTCTATCTCGCGCGGCACCACGTGCACGTCGTTGACATCGGTTTGTCCAAACGCCGGGGAAGTCGTGGCACACAATAGGAGCGCGAAGAGCGGCCAACGTGCAAACGCCGTTAGCAAGGAAGTGAATGAGCGCAGCCGGATCGAACTCGAATCCCAGGACAGGGTCGACGGGGGGTTTCGAAAGTCGCTTCGAACCAGGGCCCTTGCGCGAGATGACCGGCGCCGAGCTTTCAGGCGGGCCATAAATACCTCAATGCCGCTGAGAGTATCACAGCTTTCCGGGCGCGAAACAAAGTTTTTGTAAAAAATCAGAGACATTCCCAAATCGCCGATGCCGCGGCCAGCCCGCCCGGACGCCCGATTCGGCGGCCTGTTCCCGGCGAATGCCGCTAATCTTGTTACAATCATAGACTTCCAATGGCTGACATACTTCCTTTTCGCGCCCTGCGCTATCACCCTCAACATGTCTCGCAGGCTGTCACCCAGCCCTACGACAAGATTTCCCCTGCGATGCAAGATCGTTACTACGCTGCCAGCCCGTACAACCTGGTAAGGATCATCCTCGGCCGCCGCGACCCCGGCGACAATACAGAGCACAATGTATACACGCGCGCGGCGTCGTACTTCCGCGACTGGCGTCGACAGGAGGTTCTCGGGCAGGATTCCGCGCCCTCCATCTACGCCTATTCGCAACGCTTCGCCGCCCCCGGCACAAACGCCGAATCGGAGCGCCTCGGCTTTATCGCAGTAGGCCGTCTCGAGGACTATTCGGCCCAGGTCGTGTACCGCCACGAGCAAACTCTGGCCAAGCCCAAGGCCGATCGTCTGGACCTGCTTCGCGCTACCCGCGCCCACTTCGGCCAACTCTTCATGCTTTATGAAGACTCCGGTGAAATCGATTCCCTGGTCAGCGGCGGAGCCCGTTCCACTCCCACGATTGAAGTTACCGACGAATACGGCGTCGTGCACCGCGTTTGGCAGATCGCCGGCGCTGGCCTGATCGATTCGGTGCGGACTAAGATGCGCTACAAAAAACTGATTATCGCCGACGGTCACCACCGCTACGAGACCGCACTCAACTACCGCAACGAATGCCGTACCGCCGGATCCGCCAATAGTAGTAAGGATGCCCCCCATGAATTCGTCATGATGACCTTCGTCAACATGAACAGTCCAGGCTTGCTGGTCCTGCCCACGCATCGTGTGGTTCGCGGCCTGGCATCGTTCTCCGCTGATGATTTCGAAACCTCCAGCCGCAATTTTTTTCAGGTCGAGGAAATTGACTCTGCACTTGATGCTGCCCGCGCGGCCGCAATACTTCGCGAGAAAGCCTCAGGCGGACCCGCGCTCCTCGCCGTCACCGCCAACCGTGCGTTCCTTCTGCACCAACCCAAAGCTGATGGAGAACATCTGGCCGGCCTCTCCGAGCGGCAACAGACTCTCGACGTGGTTCAACTGCACAAACGTTTGTTAGAAGGAGTGCTGAAGCTCTCCGAGGAATCGATCCGCAACCAGCAGAATATTTACTACGTGCGCGATGCCGCGGACGCGCTGGCTCAAGTTCGCAACGGCAGCGCCAACGTTGCTTTCCTGATGAATCCCTGCCGAGTCCAGCAGGTACGCGACATAGCCTTCGCGGGTGAAGTCATGCCCCAAAAATCAACCGACTTCTACCCTAAGCTCCTGAGCGGGCTGACCATCTATGCCCTCGACTAGGCGGACCCTTCGTGCCGGCGGCCCACCGGCTCTCCGGAGGGCGTCGCATGCTCCGGGCCGCAGCCTTCCGCCTGTCGCTGTCTTCGTTCTGGTCACGCTCTGCGCCATCCTGCTCTCTGGCGCCGCTCCCGAAAAACATCTCTCTGTCTATTCCACCGCCGCAAACTACTCGTTGCCAGTGGTGCAACGCGACGGCCACGACTATGTCGGCCTCCTCGAGCTACTTGAGCCGCTCGGTACAGTCAACGCCAAAGCCGACGGCCCACGCTGGCGCTTGCGCTACAACAGAGTGGAAGGAGACTTCCAGACCGGCAAAAATCGCGCCCGCATACAGGGACGCGACGCCGATCTTCCCGCCGCCTTCCTTGTGGAAAATGGCCGTGGCCTCATCCCCGTCGCCGCGCTCGGCGTCTTGTTGCCGCGCTTTTTAGGTGGGCCAGTGAGTCTTCACGAAGATTCGGAACGGCTCTTCATCGGCAGCGTCGCTACTCACTTCACCGCTTCGCTCGCCGCGGACAATCCTGCACGCCTGGTCTTCCATTTCACTTCGCCTGTCAATCCTTTCGTCTCCACCGAACCCGGTGCCTTGCGCTTGACCTTTGGCCGCGAGCCTGTGGTTGCGCCAGCGTCGCCCACGCTGACGTTCGGCAGCAAGACGATTCCCTCGGCAACTTACAGCGAGAGTAATGGGACCGCAATCATCACGGTGAACTCCACCGCGCCGGTCATGGCCAGCTTTTCCAGCGACGGTCGCACGGTAACCATTTCTCCGACCTCCGCAGCCGCAGCAGCCGCGCAAAACGCGCCGACCTCTGC
>WNFJ01362218.1_pt1 | contig 11667 bp, 10 predicted proteins | sample 5400461 | NCBI WGS metagenome assembly WNFJ01 (sample SAMN13153349, study PRJNA577476) | soil metagenome | isolation source: 115 cm saprolite on Douglas fir-dominated hillslope | place: USA:California | collected 2013-09-17
GACATCGGCCGCGTCTGGGATATCATCGAAAAGGTCGGCGTCTGCATGCTGACGACGCAATTCGCCGGTGGACTGCGCGCGCGGCCGCTCGAAGCAAGGCCCGACCGCGAGGCCGGCCTGATTTTTTTCGTGACCGATATTCACAGCGCCAAGGAGCATGAGATCGAGGCCACGCCCGATGTCGGCCTTGTCTTTATCGATTCGGACGACAACGCCTACCTGTCGGTCACCGGCCGCGCCTGCGTCACGCGCGATGCCGACAAGACAAAGGCGGCCTGGCGAAAAACCGATGAGGTGTGGTGGCCGGGCGGCCCGAACGATCCCGACGTATGCTTGTTGCGGATCGAGCCCTTCACGGCGGAATTGTGGGATGGACCGGCGAGCGCTGCCGTTACTGCCTTCGAGTTCGCCAAGGCCAGGTTGACCGGCGAAGAGCCGAATCTCGGCGAGAACCGCAAGGTGACGGTCAAGATGTGAGCGTGCGACCCCGCATGTCGCCGATCTGACGACTGTCCGCTTTGCGCCAGAAGCAGTCATTCCGCAACTGATAAGCTTTTCGGTATTTGTTAGTCAGTTCGAGACAGGATCGGTCAATTGCTCTCGTCATAGAGCAGACGAACACAGCCCCCGTCCTTGTCCGCCCGGCACTGATGGTGCACACCCGCAACGACTGACACTTAAGCGAGGCCAAATATCAATGGGTGTCGAATATCCCCTGATACGCCGCGACAGCCGCCCTCGTAGCGGCAAGCTCGTCTGACGTCGGATCATTGGGATTCTTTGCCGGTGGCAGGCTGCCGAACTTCAACAGGCACGCCATCAGCAGTATGCGCGCCTTTGTCGCCGTCAGATTCGACCCCGCAACGAAATACTCGTGTGGGTCGGCAAACCCTTCCGGATTACCACGTCCAACGCGTACGACGGGCAAGCCGCAATTGATAGCCTTGCGCAACACCGCTTCGCGGACCGACGACGTCATTTTTCCATAAGGTGTCGTGCCTTCGAGGACGAAGCCGGCGAGACGGTTATTCTCCAGCTTTCGCGCCAGCAACGCGATCAGGTCAGCCGTGACGGCGGGGTCGTCGAGATATTCTTCGGCGTAAAAGCCGCCATCCTTGACAATGGCTACGGAGGGAATGCCGCCTTCGAGGAGATCCCCATTGTCTTGCCGGATTCTCGTTTCGCTCAGCTTGATGGCGCCATCCGAACTGGAAACGACCGGCACGAACAACGGAATTTTGGAGAGGTTGACCTCCGACAGATACGTATGTTTGAGCGCCGGAACGTAGTGCAGCACCGCCGCGCCGTGGTAGCCCATGCCCCCCAAAATTCCGCCATGTCCGCCCGTCGCGACATATCCGCCTGGTCGCGCATCCACCTTCATCACTTCGCGCGCGGAGAAGAAGCGCTGCTCCTGCAGCACGATGACGCCGGCACGGTTGCGGCCCTGCTCGTCTGCCCAAACCCGCGACGCAATATATTCAACGGAATCGGTGATGTTCTTGGGACCGTCATGGCTAATCTCACCCTGCGGCCGCTGCGCCGCGTTGCCGCAGATCGGTATTGTCGTGTCGATCAGGAGATTGAACCAGTAGGCAACTTCTTCGATCTGTGGACTGCCCTGGGTGTAGATGCCTCCATCATATTTCTTGCTGTCGAATACCCGCCGCGCAGCATTGGTAAGGCGCGCCAGAGCCGGTCGTGGTGGAGACTCGCCGAGGTGATAGGGCCGGTAGGCGAAGAAATCCTTGCTCCGGATTTCCGGCGGAATATCTCCCTCACCAATGTCCGTACGGCGGGATGCCGGCAATCCTTTGATATAGCCCGCAGGCGGGAGAACGCGGTAGAAATCCACATCCGCGAAGGACGAAATCAGATTTCCAACCCCTTCAGACCCGATGCTTAGCCGATCGATCTCTTCGAAGCTGCGTGATCCGTCAGGATAGAACGATTGTCGCGCCTGAGAGGCTGGCGCGCCCGGTTCGGTGCATTCGCCGTCCCATGCCTCGCCATCGGCCTTTCGCGCCATGTAAGGCAAGGGATAGAGGCCATCCTCCGGAAGGATCTTGATTTCAAAGACAGCCTTATCCTGCGGATTTGTGGGTTCCTTGTGGAACGTCCCCTCTGCATCCAGATAGCCGTCGGGCGGTCCATAGAGCTCGGCGGCATCCGCTTCCAACGGATGCGCTGAAAAGCATTCCACATAAACGGTCGCCGGTGCCGCCAACCGCTGGGCACGCAGTGCATCGAAACGCGGATCGCTGCCATCGCGATTCCTGCGCACCGGCAGACCATACTTCTGGCGCGCCTTGTTCGATGTGACGAGCGGCGGAGAATTCTGAACGGTAGCCGTCGGCCCCGCCAAATGGGCGATCCTGAGTCTGTCTGCCATGGTGGAGTTTCCTGCTGCCTGATAATCGCGGCCGAACCACCCATAGGGCGAGGCGGGTGGTTCAGCAGCGATGATGGACTACGCGGCCGCCTGCTTCGATGTTGCGGAACCAAGGAATCCGACTACTTCCTTGGTGGTCATGACATCGGCAAACAGGGTCACCATGTTGTTCAGTGTCGCGTTATGCTCGGCGTCGGTCAAAGCCGCGTTACCGTCAGCAACGAAGATGACCTTGTAGTTCATCTGCATGGCATCGCGCGCGGTCGATTCACAACACACATTGGTCGCAGTTCCGGTGATGATGAGCGTGTCGATCCCGCGCGCCTGCAAGATCTCGTGCAGATTGGAAGAGCCGGGAACGAAAGCACCGAAGCGGGTCTTGTCCACGATCATATCTGTCGGCTGCACGTCAAGTCCGGGCCACAGCGCAAAGCCGTGGGCATCCTTGCTAAAGGTCTCGATCATGGCCTTCCGGCGTTGCGGCGATGCAAAATCATTGAACCAGCTCGACCACGTTACCTGGGTCTCCTCGTCAACCAGATATCGGATGAACACGTTGATGGCGCCTGCGGACCGCACCGCCGAGCAGATGGCATTGACGTTCGGGACGATATCGCGCGCAACCGGCAGCTCGACTGTGGCGCCCGGCTCCATAAAGCCGTTCTGCAGGTCGACGATAATATGGGCGGTCCGCGCCGGATCGATGTTGCCGAACATGTGAAATCCGTCACGAAAACCTTTTACGCGGTCCAGTATATCGGGGGACATCTCGATCTTGTGCATGACGACCTCTCCTTGTTGTGCGCCAAAGGCGCGGTGATTATTGCGCCAGCAAGGCTGGCAGTGCGGACTTCGGAACGGGCCTTTTCGCCTGTCCGGAAGTTACTTCAGGCGGCGACATAGCCGCCAAACTCCCGGGTCTCTCCAAGCGCGTCGGGCGCCACCTCCCCTGTGATGGTGCCTTTTTCGATCAGCAGAACGCGGTTGGAAAGCCGTCGGATAAAGTCAAGGTTCTGTTCGACGACGATGATGGCCAGCCCCTGATGGCGGTGCAGACCGATCAGGATCTCCAGGATTTCTTCGACGATGGAAGGCTGGATTCCCTCGGTCGGTTCATCGAGCAACAGCAATTTGGGGCGGCCGCACAGGCACCGCGCAAGCGCTAATATCTGCTGTTCACCGCCCGACAACGCGCCGCCTAGGCGATCGATGATCGGATCGAGCCGCGGAAACCTCGCGAGCACGTCCTTCACGGCGTTATCTTCGGAATGGTTGCCGTCCTCGATGAAACCCATTCGCAGATTCTCGCGTACCGTCAGGTTCGGAAAAATGGCGCGCCCCTGCGGAACATAGCCGATGCCGGCACGAGCGCGACGAAACGACGACATCTTGCTGATGTCGGTATCCCCGAGTCGAATCGTGCCCCGCGTGAGCGGAACCTGCCCGATCAACGTCTTGAGAAGCGTTGTCTTGCCCATGCCGTTATGCCCGAGCACCCCCACGACCTCATGCTCAGCCACCGTGAAAGCGATTCCCGACAGCACGGGAATGCGTCCATACCCTGCGTGTATGTTATCTACGTGAAGCATCAGGCCGCCGCCTTGCCGAGATAGACGTCGCGCACTGCTCGACTGCTGAACACTTCATCGACATCCCCTTCCATCAGGACAGCTCCCTGGTTGAACACCGTGATGCGGCGCGCAATGCTGCGAATGAACGACATGTCGTGTTCGACGACGATCAGCGGATGGTCCCGATTGATCTCAAGAATTAGCTCTGCGGTTCGGGCCCGCTCCTCTTCGGTCATCCCAGCCGCAGGTTCGTCCAATAGAATGAGGTTCGGCTCGCCGCAGAGCACGAGACCCAACTCGACGCGTTGGCGCTGGCCATGGGCAAGCTGCCCGGTGAGGCTGTCTGCAAACTGGCCGAGCATAAGGCGCTCAATCTGGGCTTCCACCGCTTGCGCGATGGCTTTTCCCTTCTTGTGACGCGCCGCGGCGATCCAGAGATTGTCGCGCACCGAGAGTCCGTTGAAGACGCTTGGCACCTGTGTCTTGACGCCGATACCCAACCGCGCGATTTCATGCGCTTGTAAGGCGGTGATGTCATTTCCACGAAACAGTACCGATCCGCTGGTCGGCTTAATCTGACCGGTCAGCAGCTTGAAGAACGTGCTTTTGCCCGCCCCGTTGGGACCGATCAGGCAGCGAAGCTCGCCCTCCGCAAGGGCGAAATCGACACCTCGGATTGCCTGCACGCCGCCAAAGTGCTTGACCAGTCCGCTTGTCTCGATCAGGGGTCGGGTCATGCCTTTCCTTCCCGCGCGACACGTCGCGGCGACGCTTCCGGCCGCCGCAAGGACACAAGCCAGGGCACCAAGCGCTCGGTGACCATTGGCGCGATACCCTTGGGCACCAGCAACACGAACAGCAGCAGAATGCCACCGAGCACGACGTTAGCGTTGACGGTCTGCTGGGTCCCAATCTCGACGGTGAGCCAGGAGAGCGCCATGGCCCCGATAATTGGGCCGAGCAGCGTGCCGGCGCCGCCAACCATCAGCCAGATGATGATCTGGGCCGATTGCACCACGCTGAATGCGGTCGGACTGACGAAATTTCCCCAAGCGGTGAACAGACAACCGGCAAGACCGGCGAGACCGCCGCCGACCGAAAACGCAACTAGTTTGTGCAAGCGCGCGTCATAGCCCTGGAATTCGACGCGCTGCTCATTCTCGCGTACCGCAACCAGTACGCGTCCGAAGCGCGTTCTGAGTAGCGCGTGCAGTCCGAAATAGACGATCAGCAAAAGCGCCCCACAGAGCGTGAACATGCCCACCGGCTCAAGCGTGTCGTCCGGCAGAAACGGAATGTTGAGCGATGGCACGTTCGGCATGCCGTTGAAGCCGCCGAGCAAGGCCTCACCGATGTGATATTGCGGACCAGCGGTGGAATTGACCACGTTGTAGAAGATCAGCGTGACAGTCAGCGTAATGACGCCGACATAGACGTCGCTGATGCGTCCATAGAACATGAAATATCCGAGCCCGGCCGCAAACGCTGCCGGCAGCGCCAGTCCAATGAGGAATGGTAACGTGCTCTCCCCGATGTTGATGACGCTCACAGCATAGGCGTAGGCGCCTAATCCGAAAAAGGCGGACTGGCCGAAACAAAGAATGCCTCCATAACCCCAGATGAAAGCAAGACTGAGCGCCAGAATAGCGAAAATCACATACAGCGTGACCTGCAAAAGCGTGTACAGGTCGAGCACGAAGGGTAGTCCAATCAACAACACTATTCCGACGGCTCCGACGGCCACGAGAGCGACATTTACGCGAAGAAGATTCGTCATAGATTGCCCCGGAAAAAGCGACCGGTTATGCCTTGCGGCAGCAGGCGGATCAGGATGATCGCCGCCCCGAGAAGTGCCACTTCGCCATAGACCGGATTGCTCGCAAACGCTGCAAACTGGTTGATAACACCAAACAATGATGACGCTGAGATCGTGCCGACAAGCGCCGACGGGCCTCCGCCAATGACCGTGATGAAGGCGCGACCGATGTAGGAGCCGCCGATACTAGGGAAGACTCCCGAGACTGGCGCAAGTATGCCGCCGGCCAATCCCGCCAGTGCGGCGCCGAAGGCAAAGGTCACGGCGTAGATTCGCGAGGTATCAACCCCGAGCGCTGCGGCCATTTCTGCATCCTGCATCGTTCCCCTCGCCAGCAACCCGAGGCGGCTGGTCCGCAATACGAGATACACCAGGGCGATTGTCACAATGGACATCGCAATCACGAATAGGCTGTAGCCACTCGCCTGGTAGGAGCCGATGGTGATTCCCGGCAGCGGGGTCGGAACGCCTTCGGTGATATCACCGAAAATCATCGTAAGAATGCCGACGACGAACAGGCTCAAGCCCCAACTCGCCAGCATGGTTTCGACCATGCGGCCATAGAGACGGCGTATGATCAGATACTCAATGGCAGCGCCGATGGCGGCGACTGCGATTGGAGGGATGATTAGAATTGCAATCCAAATGTTGACATGGTGGTGCACGGCTACGGCAGCACTATAGCTGCCCATCACCATGAATTCCCCGTGGGCAAGATTAATGATCCGCATCATGCCGAAGACGATAGCCAAGCCGACGCTGATCAGCGCCAGCGTCGCAACGGCATAGATGAAATCGATCCCGACAACGACTGCAAGATCCAACGTAACTCTCCGGCATGGGTGCCAGCGCATCGTGCCATCGGCAGATCGCGACCGATTCTCTTTGTCCCGGGGGCCGCCGGACCGGCGGGCGCCCGGAATGCCTTGGCCCCCTAGTTCACTTTGATAATGTACTGCTTCGCTTCACGGGGATTTTTCTTCAGATCGCACACCGCGGCAGTGTCGGCCGGCTTGCGCTGCGGAAAGGTTTCGATCAGAACAGGCTGCTTGTCCTTCATCTTGGCAAGATGAACATCGAAGATGCTATGATGGGTCTGCGGATCGAGCGTCACGCTTCCGCTCGGCGCGTCGATGCTGATTCCGCTCTCCAGCGCCTCGATCACCTTCTCCCGATCAAGCGTGCCTGCCTTTTTCACTCCGGCGGCCCATAGCAGCATGCCCTGATAGCTCGACATCGTCAGGTCGGAGATTGGCACATAGTCCGCGCCGAGTTTTGCACGAAAGCGCTTGAGAAAGCCTTTGTTGGCTGGAGTGTCGAGCGTTTCCAGATAATTGTAAGCCACCACGATGCCGTTGCTCTCTTCGGGCGTGAGCACGAGTTGCTCGTTGGCGCCCGCGAAAGTCGTCGATGCGATCGGAATCTTCCCTGACAGACCAGCGGCATTGAATTGCCGATAGAACGAAATCGGTCCGCCCCCAACCAGAATAGTCATGATCCAATCAGGCTTGGCGGCCTGAATCTTGGAGATCGTGCTGCCAAAGTTCGTGGCGTCGAGCGGGAAAAACTCGGTGCCAAGCACCTCGCCGCCGCCATCCTTGACGTATTTCTTCACCCAATCCGAGGTGATCTGACCATAGTTATAATCCGCAGCAAGCGTGTAGACCTTTTTGCCCCACGTTTTCATGCCGTGTTCGACGAGGATCTGGGTATTATGCGCGGGCGTCACGCCATCAATGAAGATGTTGCGGTCGCAGACCCCGCCTTCATATGGCATATCGTAAAAATACAGCGTCTTGTACTTGTCGAGTACTGGCCTGATCACTTCGCGCGACGCCGAAGTGATGCCGCCATGGACCACCGCGACTTTGTGCTTTAGCGCAGCCTCCTGCGCGTATTGGGCGTAGAGCTGCATATTGGTTTGCGTATCATAGCTGACGACCTTGATCTCGCGGCCAAGTAGGCCGCCAGCCTCGTTCATTTCGCCGACGGCGAAATTGAGGATGTCATACATCGGCTTGCCGGCGCCTTCGAGCCCGCCGGAGAGATCGTACATGCTGGCGATGACGATCGGATCGCCGGCTGCCGCCGCATGACGTACCAGCGCGGGTGCGGAAACGGCCGCGGCTGCTCCGCTCTTCAGCAACGTTCTGCGGCTTATCCCCATAACCAAACCTCTCCTCTTTGTCGTGATCTTCCGATCATCTGCCGCAGCGCCTTGTCAGGACGGTTCGTCCCGCTACCGCGCCGACACATGCATGATCCAGTTCACTGTGGTCGATGTTAGCGTGGCCGTTGGCTTCACGCTTGTCTCGAACTGCCAAAGTATCGGTTCTGATTGCCAATCGAACTTTCTTTACTGCTCTGCTGTCACGCCGACGGTGAGGTATCAACGCGCAACAGAGTTACCGCCCGAGCGTCATCCGCAAGGCCGAGATAAGTGTTTAATCGCCCGATCGCCACCAAGCTGGCCGGCGATCGAAAAACCGGCTCAGCGGCGCACCAGTGTATGCGGAGCGTGGCCAAACGTCTTCTTGAACGCGCGGCTGAAATGAGAGAGATCCGTGAAGCCGAAACTCAACGCAGCATCGGTGACGTGCCTGGTGTGTCCTTCAGCGAGAGCCTTGTAGCTCGCAGAAAGACGTTGCTGCCAGAGCCAGCGAATGGGTGTGGTGCCTTCAGCGGAAAACAGCCGGTGCAACGTTCGTGGCGCCAGGTTCTGTGCCGCCGCAATGCTCTCGATCGTCAGTTCGGGGTCATGCAGGTTGGCTACCACATAGCGCTTCACGCGCGTCAGTCGCGCGTGATGCCGACCGTCCCCTTCCGCATCTCCTGAAAGCTCAGTCTCAAGGGCCGCCGCAAGAATGTCGAGCGCGGAGCCGCCAACGCGATTGGCGATATCTTCATCGAGCGACGTTTCGAATTCAACGAGCTGACGAACCACCGTCGCTGTCATCGCACCAAGCTTCGAGGCGGATGCAATTGGCCGGGCGGTAAAGCGCTCCACGTCGTGCAGCCGCGACGCCATGAGCGGTCGGGGGATCGACACGATGATCTGGCGCGTATCACCACCAAATTCCAGCGTAAAAGGCCGCGCTTGGTCGTAAATGACCATGTCGCCACTCTTAAGGCGCGCCGTCCGTCCATTTTGGGCGAACCCCACGTCGCCGCAGTAGACGAGAAACAGCATGAATTGGTCGCGCTGGTCTCCGCGAAGTTCTGCAGAGCCACGAACCACCTCAATTCGGCTTTCAGAAGCGAACGATACGAGTTTGCTGAGGGTGAGCGTGCCAAAAGACCGTGCCGAAATATGGCCGGTGAAAGGCCCCTGCTTCGCCCGCCGATAGTCCGTGACCGAATAGTTATGGCAAGTCGCGTAGTGCCATTGCTCAAAGCACTGGCTGGCCCCGACGATATTCTGGGCACTCAACATCGAAACTCTCCGATCGGGATCATCGGTTTCGGATATGCAGTATCCAAGCAAGAGGCATGCCATCTCGCGCCGACAAGACGAATATGGGCCGTTGGAGACGTGACGAAAATTGGCGCACAGAGGCAAGCATCAGGCACGGTCAGCCAAGCGGCATGAACGGTCCGTGTGTTATTTGGCAACCAGAGCACGACCTGGTTCGAAGGCAACCGATCCGAACGCGGAGCGCTTGGGAAAGGTTCTGCGCTGATACGGGGTTGCTTAGCAACCAACTCATGGCTCCGTGCTTCCACCTCTGAATGAGAAACCCTGATGTCTTTCAAGATGCCATCGACTGAGCAATTACGTGAGCTAGGCGACAGCTTGGGTATCGGGGTCAGCGACAGTTACGCAAAATCCTTCACAGACTTCATCAAGCCGTTTGCCGAGGGCTATCGACTGATCGCGTCCCTGCCGGACGATGTCCCAGAGATCAAATATCCGCGTGGAGGGTACTATCGGCCGGTAGGTGAAGAAAACAAACATGGCTCGTGGATTGCGAAGGCGCATATCAAGGGCGCAAGCAGTGGCAAACTTGCCGGCAAGAAGAAAGTTGCGGTGAAAGACACCTACGCGCTCGCAGGCGTTCCGCTGACGAACGGAGCGTCGGTGCTGGAAGGTTATGTGCCGGAATTCGACGCGCCCGTCGTCACGCGGCTTCTCGACGCCGGTGCCGAGATCGTCGGCAAATCGGTCTGTGAATATTTTTCGTTTTCTGGCGGCGCAGCCACCAGCATATCGGGTCCGGTGCACAACCCTCGCGCCTGGGGCCACACGCCAGGCGGATCCTCAACGGGCTCTGGTGCATTGGTCGCCCTTGGCGAAGTCGACATGGCGACCGGCGGCGACCAGGCCGGCTCCATCCGTATTCCGGCATCGCTATCGGGCGTCGTGGGCATCAAACCGACATGGGGTCTGGTTCCCTATACCGGCATTATGGGGATGGATCCCACGATCGATCATGCCGGACCGCTCACGGCGACCGTGGCCGACAACGCGCTGTTTCTTGAAGTGATGGCTGGTGAAGATGGCTACGACTCGGCTGAGCGGCAAACGCTGACATCGTTGCCCCGTCGAACGCGGTTGTGCGGCGGCGGTTTGGATTGAACAGGGAGAGATGAAATGGCGGATACAGCAATTACGGTCGCGGCGACGCCGCAGAGCGTCAAGTGGGGATTTTTCGACGCCGCGACACCGGCGATAACCAGCGTCCCTTCCGGTACCGAAGTTATCATTGAAACCGTTTCAGGCGAACCAAACTGCGTGCCGACTGACGGGGCCTTCGAAATTCTGCCCGAGCACCTGCCGATCCTGAAGGAAGCCGAACACGGCCCGGGACCTCATTTGCTGACCGGGCCGATACATGTCGAAGGCGCGAAACCCGGCGATGTGCTTGCGGTCGACATTCTCGACGTGACCTTGCGGCAGAACTGGGGGTTCAACCTTATCATTCCACTGCTTGGCACAATCCCTGAGGATTTTCAGGACTTCACCCTGAAAATCCTGCCGATCGACAAAGAGGCCAAGACGGTCACGTTGCCATGGGGTGGGAAGCTCGCTCTCCACCCGTTCTTTGGCGTGATGGGCGTCGCGCCGCCATCCAACTGGGGACGCATCACCTCGATCATTCCACGCGCGATGGGCGGCAATTTGGACAACAAGGATCTCGTCGCGGGAACAAAGGTCTATTTTCCGATTTTCAACGAGGGCGCGCTGTTCACGGTCGGCGACGGACACGCGGCGCAAGGGCACGGCGAAGTCTGTATCACAGGCGCTGACCGGCCGCTTCAAACTCACCGTGCTCAAGGATATGGAGCTTACGGCACCCCGCGCGGAAACACCGACGCACTACATGACCATGGGGTTCGACGAAGATCTCGACGATGCCGTCAGGCAGGCGCTCCGCGACATGATCCGCTGGATCGGCGAACTGCGCGGATTGTCGAAAGAGGACGCTTACACGCTCTGCAGCCTGGCGGCTGATTTCCACGTCACTCAGATGGTCAACGTGGCAAAGGGAGCACATTGCATGCTTCCGAAGTCCATCTTTAGCTGATGGGTAGCGCAGCTGTTAGCAGCAATATCGCGTTCACCGAGGCACGTGTCCTGACCAACGCAGGAGTCGCCTTATGGCAGCTTCTTGAACTAGCGGGTCGCGCGAAGTCCCACAGCCGGCATTCTTCTGCGGTTGCGCGAACGACAACGCTAGTGAAAGGTAGTTCGCTGTCTAACGTCTGTGCTAACGCCGACTTTTTTCGTGAGTCCGCTTTGCGCCACGAGCGGACGTCCGCGGTTGTGCCAAAAAACATGCCTGAGAGCTTCACGTTGAGAATGCTCTATCCGGCATTTTCACACGAACGGCAGGAAGATATCGGGCCGTTTGGGTAGAAGCCGCCGAAAATAGCGCCGTCCTTCATCC
>WNFJ01338843.1_pt1 | contig 11666 bp, 9 predicted proteins | sample 5400461 | NCBI WGS metagenome assembly WNFJ01 (sample SAMN13153349, study PRJNA577476) | soil metagenome | isolation source: 115 cm saprolite on Douglas fir-dominated hillslope | place: USA:California | collected 2013-09-17
AGCGGCCGGTGAGAAGGCAATGCCGCAGTGGGAGGCAAATGCAGAACTTGGGCCGACCACTCCTGTGCAGAACGCATCGCCGTGCTGTTAAAAAGAACACTGACGTGCGATGCACCGGGAATCTCCAGATACTTGGAGGTCGCATCATGTCGCGAAACCACCAAGTCGGCGGCATTGCCGCGCATCGACTCTAGTTCGAGCGATCCAACCATCACCAGCGAATTTGGCGGCAATTCCGGCGGATCCCTGAAAAGCAGCTTCTCTGCTGTGACTCCGTGCGCAAACCGCATCGGCGCCGGCGAGACGGCGATCAAGCCCGCAACCGGAACGCGCGCAGCGATGCGTTCCGCGATCGCGGCGCCCATCGAATGTCCCGCAAGAATCGTGTGATTGGCGTCGATCAACCCGCGCGAAAGCAGTTCGCGGAGAAGCGCTTCTCCGCACTGTTCCGCCCGCGCGGGTGAAAACGGCCCCGGCGTCCGCCCATGCCCTGGCAAATCCGGAACATAGACGCGCAGGCCCTGCTCGGCGAAGCCCCGCGCCACATAGGCCATGATCTTCTTGTTAGCCGAAATTCCGTGAAACAGCACGACGGAGCCCTGTGACGCTCCACCTGGTTTCTCTACGATCGTGGTTTCCAATCGGCACCCGTTCGCGTTAATGATGTAGGTCCGTTCCCGGTACGGCGCGGGGACGGCGAGCCAAAACCCTGCGCTGCAAAGTAGAACTCCCGCAATCGCCCGGATGGCTTGTCGTGATTTCATCGTCCGCCGCTGGTAGTCGGTCAGTTTCCGATTATCCCACTTACCAGGCAAGTGGAATTACTTCCGAGTTGCCCCTCATCCGAATAGAATCCGGCCCAGACCTCGTTGCCTCACCCAGCGTGCTATCATTCCTGGCAAATTCATCCCTACGGCAGCGCATCACCACCGCACCGGAGGGTCGCTGAACCCATGGATTTCTACGCTTTAAACAACCAGATCGACAGAATCCTGCGAAGCCAGACCTTCGCACGCAAGGGCCAGTTCCGGAAGCTGCTGGAAGTTCTGTTTAAGAACATGGATTCGCAGGCCATGCTGAAGCCGGACCTGGTCATCCGGGAACTGTGGCCAGAGGAGACCCGTACCAAGCGGTCCGCAGATGTAGCCGCCGAGATGAATCGGCTGCGGCATGCGCTCGAGGCCTATTACAACGGGGAAGGCAAGGCGGACCCCATCACGATTAGCCTACCCAATCGCTCGGTAACCGCAGCAGTAGATGGCGCGCAGGAGAAGTATTGGATCGTGGCGAAGCCTCGCGGAGGGGAAACAGTCGAATTGCGGCCTGCAGGTGAGGATCAGCGGTCCACTCGGGGAGTGAGCGCCCGCAGGAACCTAAAGCTTATAGCCGCGATAGCTGGCATTGGCATTGTGGCTTACGTCTCCATCCGAATGCTGACAACACATGATCAGCCTCGGTCCGGTCGGGTGGACGGTTCAACACTTCTGATTTTTAATGCGGAAGGAAGGGAGCTTTGGAGAAAGGTCTTTCCCGAAGGACTGAGGATGATCTTTCCTGAAGGACTATCGGGAAACTGGTATTATGGGCAGGGCCTAACCACGCGCATCTGGTTCGCGGATCTGGAGGGTAAGGGCCACGTAGATGTTCTTTTTCTTTATCTTCCCGCCGATAGCACACAGTCACGTTCGTCCACGCTGATCTGCTACTCCGATCGCGGCAAAGAGAAATGGCGTTGGACTCCCGGGAGAGAGTTGCCGGAGATGGCGGGTAGGGGTGCTGAAGGCAACAGAAAAGAAACCTCCCCGGATCGTCGTTTCAAGTCTGCATATCCCATGGTGGCCCAATCAGATCGCGGTCCTTGATTCCAACGGCAAAACAATTTCTGAGTACTGGCATTCAGGGGGCTTGATTGACATGGTGTTGGCTGACCTGGATGGCGATGGCAGAGAGGAGATCATCGCCACAGGAATCGCCAATGGGTATGATCATCAAGCGACATTGGTGGTGCTTGACCCTGACCGGGTGTTTGGCGCATCAACCGAGGTGCGGCCTGAGTTTCAAATCCACGGCATGGGGGTTGCCCAGGAGAGGTTGCGCCTGCTGTTTCCGCGGAGCGATTTGAATCGAGCGTTGTTCCAGTACAATCAAGCGATTGAACCCACGGTCGAGCATGGCAGTCTTCGGCTTACGGTGATGGAATGCATCACGCCGCCGGGTTGCCGCATTTATTACGAATTCGACAAGAACTTTCATTTGATTGCGGCTTATGCCGGGAGTGACGAGTTTCGCAGCGCCCATGCGCGGTTCTATGGAAACGGCAAGGATGCGCATCCCGTTAGTGCGGAGGAACAGGCGGCGTTCCAAAAAGTCCGATGCCTGGTGGGATGCAAATCGGAGTTCGTCCCCGTTGGCAACCTGGTCCCCTAAATCCGCTAAATCCGCGCACAACTGACTATGGCCTCGGGGACACGACGAAATTGGCCCGATTTCATACCAAATTCATATCATCTCTAACCCGAACCCATTGACTGGAGCACGATCTATTGCAAGCATCGGCCAGCGCACTTTTGCAATGGGGGAGGCAGCGAATGAAATTCTTTGGATTTCGACTCTCAGTGTGCTGGCTTGTTCTCGTAGTGTCGTTAGGACTGGTAGCCTGCGGGGGCTATGGCGGCGGCAGCTACTCGTCGATAAACGGTTACATGACCGGACCGTGGGATTTCACCGTGACTAACGCGAAAGGCAGCGTCCCGTTCGTTATCGAAGCCAACTTGACTCAAGACCACCACGGAAATATTTCAGCCAAGGGCTCAGTGACGGCCAATGGACCGGCAGGGGATGTGTCTGACGTGTTCATTTTCGGTTCCTCTCTTTCCACCGTCAATGGCATTGCGGTGGACTATCTTGGCTTTACCTGCAACGGGACCGATAGCGGAGACCGCAGCATTACCGGAGGCGTCAATTCCTCGAACCAAGTGACGCTCAACGAGAATGTGGGAGGCACCGCCGTCGCGACGATCACCGGAACCCTGGACAACTTTGCCCCGTTTCCCACGCCGGCTTTTACGGGAACGCTTACTAGCTCAGGTATCTGCGGAGGCGGGACCGCGACCGTGACCGGCCAGTATCTCACCAGTATCCCGCTTACGGGCCACTACGCTGGAACAAGTGCTGCCGATAACACCGAGAACATTGTCATGGCCATAACCAACACGAACGGCTCTCTGACCGGTGACGGCAGCGACAGCAAACTTGGCAACTTCACTCTGACGGGCAATGAGGTGGGCAACGCTTTTTCAGCAACACTCACCTATTCCAGCAGCCCCGGCAACAATGGTCCGGTCTTTGGCTACTTCGATATGAAATTGAGGAGTTCGATTCTGTTGGTGAGCCCTCTAGGCGCGAATGCTACCTCCTGTCCCAACGGCGAGCCGCGTTACAACACTTCATGCCTGATAGCGATCCTGGCCGGGCAGTGATGTAGGTTCGCCAGACGTTGGTTCAACAACTCCGAAGCTGACCAACGAAAACCGCATGCTCGTGGTTCCCCAGAACTCCCGCAAAGCGTGCCTAAACGTTGATCCCAATCGTGGCCAAAGGTTGATCAACTACGAGATGTGCGGTCGGCTCGTCGATCCTGGTTGGTCGGCTATACGCAAGCAATGCCTAGACCCAAATGCCTTGGAAGAAGTTGCCAACTCTTGATAATCATGTGATCGAAGACTGATCCACTACCCAGCTGCTGGCCCTCGCGCGCCTATCCTCCCGCGCGTGATAAACTAGCTTTTTAACGGTCATCGCTTTGGTCTTTTCTGGCCCGCATGGAGCCCCTTTGACTTCAGCAGTCCTGACACTTGAGAAAGCGATTTTGCGGTTTGGCCGCGATAAACGTAACGGCCGCCGCATCGTCTTCACGAACGGTTGCTTCGACTTGCTGCATCCCGGCCATATTCGCAGCCTGGAACTGGCGCGCGAACTTGGGGATGCGCTAGTCGTCGGCCTAAACAGCGACGGCAGTGTGCGCCAATTGAAAGGTGAGGGCCGCCCGGTTATCCCCGAGCGCGAGCGCGCCGAAATTCTCGCTGCGCTGGAATCCGTGGACGCCGTGGTGATCTTCGATGATCTGACGCCGCGCGAAGTGATCGCGCGCCTGCTCCCCGACGTTCTCGTGAAAGGGGGCGATTGGCCCGGCGACCAGATCGTTGGCCGCGAAGAAGTGGAAGCGGCAGGAGGCCGCGTCGTCTCTATTCCCGTTGTCCCCGGCTATTCGACATCCGCGATTCTGCGCAAAATTCGCGAAGGCTCCGGCGAGAAGCCTCAGCCTAAAGGGGCGCGCGCCTCTCGCGCGGAATCCTGATCAACCACGCATGATACTTCCAGCCGTCCGCGAAAGATTGGAGGCCTTGCTTCGCCATGCGGCGATGGAGGGTGCGCTGGCCGCTTTGCGCTCCGGCGCGAGCCACATTTCCATCACCGGCTTGCACGACGTTGCGAAGGCCCTCGTCGCGGCCCATTTGACGCATGAGTTGCGTCGTCCCGCATTTTTTGTCACCGCTTCCAATCGCCGCGCCGAATCTCTCGCGGAAACGCTGCGCTTCTTCAGCGGCATTTTTCCGGGAGCAACCGGTGGCGTTGCCACACTCCCCGCCTTTGATCGGCTTCCCTGGGAATCGCAGAGTCCTCACGCGGACATTCTCGAACGCCGCGCTGCCACACTCTTCCGGATGGCCGATGGGCAGATTTCCTTGGTGATCGCACCTGTCGCCGCCGCTCTTTGGCGCTATCAGGATCCCGCAGCCTATCTCTATCTCACGCGCACGCTCGCAAAAGATACTGAGATCCCCCACGATGAATTGATTACCCATCTCGGTTCCGTAGGCTATACGCGAACCGAAATGGTGGAGCTCCCCGGCCAATTCGCCGTGCGCGGCGGCATCATTGATGTCTTCTCTCCCGAAGCTGCTCGTCCCGTTCGGATCGAACTGCTCGGTGACTCTGTCGAATCCGTCCGTGAGTTTGACGCCCGCACGCAGCGTTCGATCGCTCCCGTCCAGCGCACCACGCTGCTCCCTCTGACGGAATGGTCCGTGCCGTCGCCGGAAAAAGCGGATCTGAACGACGCAGCTTGGGAAACAGCATCGTACTTTGACCCCTCTGGCGAACCGGGTCCCAGCACGCTCTTTGAACTAGCAGAAAGCTCGCTGCGGCCGATCGTTTTCCTCGATGAACCGCAAACCTTGCGCGAAGCTGCGGAAAAGCATCTCGCCGTTGCCACGGAAAACTACGAGCGACACGGGCATGCCAACTCGCCCGCCGCTTCCCACTATTTCTGGTCCGAAGCGGAATTCGCTGCCGCGCTCGAAAAAGCTTCGCAGATTCATGTCGAGCAGCTTGCCCTTGGCATCGGTTCCACACCGCAGTTTGAGCTCTCCTCGCGTCCCAGCGCGCGCTTTCACGGCGACGTTGTCGCCTGCATGTCGAACGTGAAGTCCCAGCTCGAATCCGGCGGCAAGGTTTTCCTGACGGCCGCCAGCACTGGCGAAATCGAACGCTTCGCCGACATCTGCCGCGAATACGAAGTTCCCTACGTCCTTGGCGAATCCGAGGACGCCGCTGCCGGCTTTACCGCCGAAGGCGCGCAAGAATCCGCCGCCATGCTGCTGATTCGCGCGCCTTTCGCCGAAGGCGTCACGTTTCTCGATGCCCGGCTTACGCTTTTCGGCCACGCCGATCTCTTCGACGTCACCCCCACCGTCGAGCGCCCCAGCCGCAAGATTCGTACTTCCGGCTTCTTCGGCGATTTTGCCGAGCTGAAGCCCGGCGACTACGTCGTCCATGTGGATCACGGCATCGGCCAGTTCGAGGGACTTCGCCAAATCGAATCGGGCGGCCACAACGGGGAATTCATGCTGCTGAAATACGCCGACGATGCGCGCCTCTATGTTCCCCTCGAACGTATGGACCTGGTTCAAAGTTACCGCGTCCTCGAAGGCACGCATCCGCCACTCGACAAGCTGGGCGGCACCGTTTGGAACGCTCGCAAGACGCGCGTCCGCAAATCCGTCGAAGATATGGCCGACCAACTTCTTGCGCTTTACGCCCAGCGCAAAACCACTGAGGGTTTTGCCTTTTCTCCCGACGGCAATTTCCAGCGCGAATTCGAGGATGCCTTTGAATTCGAGGAGACCACGGACCAGATCACCGCCATCACCGACATCAAACGCGACATGGAGCGCGCCGAGCCCATGGACCGCCTCCTTTGCGGCGACGTCGGTTACGGCAAGACGGAAGTCGCCATGCGCGCGGCCTTCAAAACCGTCGTGGACAACAAGCAAGTCGCCATTCTTGCGCCCACCACGGTCCTGACTTTCCAGCATTTTGAAACCTTCAAGAAACGCTTTGCCGCTTTCCCCGCGCGCATCGAAATGCTCAGCCGCTTTCGCAGTTCCGCGGAGCAGAAAACAATTCTCGCTGATCTGGAAGCCGGCAAGGTTGACGTGGTCATCGGCACGCATCGCCTGCTTTCGAAAGACGTGAAATTCGCCGATCTCGGCCTTCTCATCGTCGACGAAGAGCAACGCTTCGGCGTCGCGCACAAAGAACGCCTTAAGGAAATGCGTAAGAACGTGGATGCGCTCGCTCTCTCCGCAACTCCCATTCCGCGCACCCTGCACATGTCGCTTGTCGGTTTGCGTGACATGTCCGTCATCGAAACGCCTCCGCGCGACCGCTTGGCCATTCAAACTGTCGTCGCTCCTTTTCAGGAAGAGCTGGTGCAAACCGCCATCGAAACCGAACTCGCCCGCGACGGCCAGGTTTTCTTCATTCACAATCGCGTCGAATCCATCTATTCGCTCGGAGCCATGGTGCAGAAGCTAGTGCCAAAAGCGCGAGTCGTTGTAGCCCACGGCCAAATGGCGGAAAAAGAACTCGAAAGCGTCATGCTGAAATTCATTCACGACGAAGCTGACGTGTTGGTCGCGACCACCATCGTCGAAAACGGCCTCGACATTCCACGCGCCAACACCATTTTGATCAACCGCGCCGACCGCCTCGGGCTTGCCGAACTCTACCAGCTGCGTGGCCGCGTCGGTCGTTCCGCCCAGCGCGCCTACGCCTACCTCCTCGTTCCGCCGGACACTTCGCTCTCCGAAATCGCCCGCAAGCGTCTTGCCGCTATGAAAGAATTCAGCGAACTGGGGGCCGGCTTTCGAATCGCTGCTCTCGACCTCGAACTCCGCGGCGCCGGCAACATGCTTGGCCGCCAGCAGCATGGCCATATCGAAGCCATCGGCTTCGACATGTATTGTCAAATGTTGGAGCGGGCAGTTTCGAAGCTAAAGGGCGAAGAAGTCGCTCCAGACCTTCGCACCACTCTGAATCTTGGCTTTGACGTTCGAATCCCGCAGGATTACATCCCCAGCGAAAATCTCCGGCTGCGCACCTACAAACGCGTTTCCTCGATTGCCTCTGAAGCGGACAAGCAGGACGTTCGAAAGGAACTCGAAGACCGCTTCGGCACGCCGCCGTCCTCCGTGGAAAACCTTTTGGAGTACGCCGCCCTCAAATCCATGTGTGAGCGCCTTCGAATCTCCACCGTCGAGCGCCAGGGAACTCGCATCGCCGTTCGCTTCCATCCCGAAACGACCTTGGATCCGGCCAGGCTCGTCTCCGTGGTACGCTCTCGTACAGGCATCAAACTCGATCCCAGCGGCGTGCTCTGGATGGAAGTCAAACGGGGAGAATCGATTCCCGCTGCTTTGAGAAACGTATTGCTCGGCCTTCAGGGGCAGGGCTAAACTTTAAAGGTGAGGAAATTGATGCGAAATCCAGTTCGAATCGGCGCGCTGTACGCGGCTTTGCTCCTGGCGGGAATTCCGCTTGCGGCGCAGGATCAGAAGCAAAGCGCTCCGCCGAAACCGGCGCCCGCGCCCACTCTCGAGAAGCCGGGGATGGCCGCGCCGCAGCCGGACGCAAGACCCGAAAAGCCTGCCAAGCCTGTCGTTTCGAAACCGGTCAATCCAGATACCGGCAAAACGGTTGAGGAAATCATCGCGCGCGTTAACAATGAAATCATCACCCGCTCCGAGTACGAAAAGGCGCGGCTCAGCGCCCAGGAAGATGCGAGGTCCGAGTGTCAGAACCGTTGCACGCCGGAACAGTTGCAGACCGACATCGAGGAACGCCAAAAACACACGTTGCGCGATCTCGTCGATCAATCTTTGCTCGTTCAGCGTGCCAAGGACATGGGAGTCAGCGTAGAGCCGGAACTCATTAAAAGGCTCGACGCCATCCGCACCGAGAACAAGCTGGGCAGCATGGAGGATCTGGAAAAGGCCGTCTCCGGGCAAGGAATGAACTGGGAGGATTTCAAGAACAACATTCGCAACACCCTGCTAACCCAGCGCGTCATCAGCAGCGAGGTCGGTTCGCATATCGCCGTAAGCGACGACGAAGTTTCGAAGTATTACGAAGCGCACAAAGCCGAATTCGTGCGTCCGGAGCAGGTGGCGCTTCGCGAGATCGTGGTAAGCACGGAAGGGAAGAAGCCGGAAGAACTTCCCGACCTGAAGAAAAAGGCCGAGACGGCCCTCAAGCGCGTCCAGGACGGCGAAGATTTCGGCGAAATCGCCAAGCGGCTTTCCGATGGCAGCACCAAGAGCCAGGGCGGCTTCCTCGGCATTTACAAGCGCGGAGAGCTTTCCAAGGAACTCGAGGACAAAGTCTTCCAGATGAAACGCAATCAACTAACTGAAGTCATGGAGACCAAGCAGGGCTACCTGGTTCTGCAGGTCCTCGAACACTACGACGAAGGCGAACAATCGCTTCCAAAGGTCAAGAATGAAATCACGGACAAGCTCTACAGCGTGCGCATGGAGCCGGCAATGCGCGAGTATCTCAAGACCCTGCGCGAGCAGAGCTACGTGGTGATCAAGCCCGGCTATCAGGACGTCGCCGGCGGCGGAGGCTCCGAGATTCAGGAAGTGAGCGCTACGCCGGAAGTCACCAAGCAGAAGAAGGCCCATAAGAAATTCCTTTTGTTCGGAAAGAAGCCGGCATCGGGCACATGAAGACGCCCCTCGTCTCCGATCTCAACTCGGAACAATCCATCACTACGTTTTTCCTCGTTCACGAAAAAGAGATTCGCAACACTCGCGAGGGCAAACAGTATTTGCGCCTGGAGCTCGGCGACCGCAGCGGCACCATCGAAGCGCGCATGTGGGATCAATTCGAAGCCGCGGCCAAAGGCATCGCCCGCGACGACTTCGTCAAGGTCAACGCTCGCGTCGAAATCTACCGCAACCGGCCGCAACTTGCGCTCCTGCAGCTTCGCCTTGCGAAACCCGAAGAGATTGACCTTGCCGACTTTCTTCCTCACACCAAGGAGAATGTCGAAAAGCTTTTCGCGCAGCTCCAGGAATTCGCCGCCTCCATCGCCAATCCGTGGTTGAACAAACTCGTTACCGGGATTATCTCGAATCCCACGATCGCCGCGAAGTACAAGCGTGCCCCTGCCGCCAAAGTCATGCACCACGCTTATCTCGGCGGGCTCATTGAACACGTCCTCAGTTTGTGTGGCCTCGCGAAGCAGGCTGCCGCGCATTATCCCGAGCTGGACGTCGATCTCCTACTCACCGCCGCGATTCTCCACGACGTCGGCAAACTCGACGAACTCTGCTACGAACGCGCCATCGGCTACACCGTCGAAGGCCAGCTCCTCGGCCACATCATGATGGAATTCGAAACCGTCTCGAAAGCCATGGACGCTATCGAAGGTTTTCCCGCCAACTTGAAGACCGTTGTCCAGCACATGCTCATCAGCCACCACGGCCAGTACGAATTCGGCTCACCCAAGCTCCCCATGATCCGCGAAGCCCTCGTTTTCCACTACCTCGACGACCTCGATTCGAAACTTGCCGCCGCTCGCGCCGCCCTAGCCGTCGAGTCCGGCGAACCCGAATGGTCCGCTTATTCCGGCGCCCTCGGCCGGAAATTCCTCCGCCTCGACCAATTCCTGAAGTCCACTGGCGCAAAAGCGGAAGAAAACGTGCCCAACCCCAAGCTGTTTCCGTAATGATGAAATCCGGGAAAAACCCGCACCTCCGCAAAATTATTCGGAGTGCAAAAAAACGCGCCTGAAAATCGCAGGGATGCCGCAACCGACAAAGTGGTGCTACGCCGGCTCTATGACGTGCAGCCCCCTAATTTGAGCAAAATGCCGTTTATTAAACGTGGCTACGTCGCTTCCACGCTCCAGAGCCGTTGCGGCAACGATTAGGTCGTAGAAGCCGATCATTTTGCCGGAAACCTCCAAGTCTGACCAAACTCGTGCGTGCTCATAAGCCGTTTGCTCTGTATACGGGATGATCGGCAGGGGCTCCAAAACAGCTCTCAAGTAGCGCTCGCGCGTGGTCCTGTGCTTTCTGGTTGCGCGCTCTACTCCATGCCACAGCTCGGCAACGGTGATCGCGGCAACCTCAAATCGTTCGGTGGGACGAGAAGCCACCCATTTCCTGAGGTCGAAGGCGCCCCTCTCGCCTCGAATGATGACGTCAGCGTCGAGAATTATCGCCATCGGTTGCGCGGAGCCTTGAGCCTTCCGCGGGCGGTTTGCAAGTCACGGCGCCACGCCCTTGCTTCGTTCTCGGGCAAGCCGGTTTTGGACAGCGCCTCCGCCAAATCGCGCCCAGCGCACACTTTCTCGTTGTCCGGGACAAGGCGAGCGAACGGTTCACCGTTCTTCACAAGCACAAACGTCACGTTTTGATAGTGCACTCGGTTCACGCAATCGGCGAAATTGCGCGCGGCCTCGGTTACGGTTATGCTCATTTTCTTCATGATCTGATTATCAGATTATATGATTGTTTAGGGATGTCAAGAAGATCTTGGCCGTCTTCGGGGTAATCTGAGCGTCGGGCTTGGCGCGCACCAAAACCGCAGCCCTCCTACGGCGGGCAAGCTTGAAAAGCAGGGGGATGCGGCACCCAATGTCGTTTCGGAATTAAGACGCAGCCACCGGCCCGTGTCAAGGATGCGCCACCCTCGTTGACGGAGTGTCTCTCTCACGACATCTGATAGTAGTATAGAGAAGTCACGAATTAGTTGTAGCCAAAAGACACTCTTTTGCGTGACGCATCTCGCAATGCGATCCAGTACAAAGATGGATGTCGATGCAATTCGCTTCTTAAACACCCGTGAAGCTCAGGCCGCGCGCCGTTGCTTCTCTCATTGAGCAAGCAGCGAATGGTTCCGTCCCAACGGAGAAGTAGAATCGCATCTCCTCGCGATGAAGCTCGCTGCATCAAACGTCGTGTTTATTGATCGCAGCGAGTAAGACTGGGCGCCCAAAAAAATCTAGCTTGTCAAAACGATGATCTAGATTTGGCCGGGCGCCTGATCCGTTTGCGAATCCCGGTGCTCTTCACTAAGACCTGTTGAGCTCGTGGGTTAGCCGCGAAGGAAGGTTGGGGGCTCTTAGCTATTTATTTAACAAGGTCGGACCGTCATCATCGATGTCCGGCAGCGTTTATCAAGCGGCAAAGTAGATTCAGCTCCACCGCAACGTGGTGATCGAGTCCGCGGTCAACGCTACTTTGGCACTCTGGCCGCCGCACGCCACCGTCACCTCCCTGGCGTCACCCGGATTCGTCAGCACCAGCACCAGC
>WNFJ01273687.1_pt1 | contig 11664 bp, 12 predicted proteins | sample 5400461 | NCBI WGS metagenome assembly WNFJ01 (sample SAMN13153349, study PRJNA577476) | soil metagenome | isolation source: 115 cm saprolite on Douglas fir-dominated hillslope | place: USA:California | collected 2013-09-17
GATCGTATTTCCGGTGGCCGCACTCGTCGCGGTGGTCATTTTGAACCGGAACCTCTTTGTGTTCCTGCGGAAGCAGCGCGGCTTTGGTTTCGCCATCGTCTGTGTCCAATTGCATCTGCTCTACTTTCTCTACAGCGGCCTGAGTTATCTCTTCGTGTGGGTGGACGTGCAGCGTGAAGGCACCTTGGCGCGCCGGAGGGGCGTGCCTCGTGGTGCCAAATGACGAAAGAGAACGCGGCCGAGAGGCAGGTGGTCGTGATTGGCGGCGGCCCTGCCGGCCTCACGGCCGGGTACGAGCTGACTAAGTTCGGTCAGCGCCCGGTTGTATTAGAAAAGGGACACGTCGTCGGCGGGCTCGCTCGCACCGAGAGCTACAAGGGCTTTCGCTTCGATCTGGGCGGCCACCGTTTCTTCACTAAGGTGGACGAAGTTAAGAAGATGTGGCTGGACGTGCTCGGCGGCGAATTCCTCCGACGCCCACGTCTATCTCGGATCTACTACAACGGTCGGTTCTTCTTCTATCCGCTGAAACCTCTCAACGCACTGCTGGGCCTGGGCTTCTGGCAGAGCGTTCTTATCGTGCTCAGTTACATCCGGTGGCAGCTCTTCCCGTACCGCCGGGAAGACACGTTCGAACAGTGGGTGACGAATCGCTTCGGCCGACGTCTGTTCCTCACCTTCTTCAAGACCTACACCGAGAAAGTCTGGGGTATCTCATGCTCGGAGCTCAAGGCCGAATGGGCCGCCCAACGGATTAAGGATCTATCGTTAAAGACGGCGTTGCTCAGCATGTTCGTCAAGCCGAAGACGACTATCAAGACGCTTATCGAGGAGTTCGACTACCCACGCCTCGGACCGGGGATGATGTGGAATGCGGTCAAGGACGAGATCGAGCGGCGCCAGGGCGCGGTCCGCTTGGACAGCGACGTGGTCCGGATCAAGCGGACCGGTAATCGCATCGATGGCGTGGTCGTCCGACGCGATGGCTCCGAGGAGCTGCTCCGCGGCACGGACTTCATCTCGAGCATGCCAGTCACCGAGTTCATCAAGGCGCTCGACCCGCCGGCGCCCCCGGAAGTGCTGCGTGCAGCGAGCCGGTTGACCTATCGCGACTTCCTCACCGTGGTGCTAGTCGTCGACGTGCCACATATCTTCGACGATAACTGGATCTATATCCACGACCCCGGGGTCCGGGTCGGGCGAATCCAGAACTTCAAGAACTGGAGTCCGGATATGGTCCCCGATTCCACCAAGACCAGCCTTGGTCTCGAGTACTTCTGTACGGAGGGTGACGCGGTGTGGACGATGACCGATGCCGATCTCGTCGAGATGGGTCGCCGCGAGATCGAACAGATCGGCCTGGCCCGCTCCGCGGACGTAGGGGATGGATGCGTTGTGCGGGTGGAGAAGGCCTATCCAGTCTACGACTCGGACTACCGCGAGTACCTGAGCGTGGTGCGAGAGTTCATTGACGGGCTCGAGAACTGCCAGTCTGTCGGCCGCAATGGTCTGCATCGGTACAATAATCAGGATCACGCAATGATGACCGGAATGCTGGCCGTCCGGAACATGGTGCTCGGCCAGCAGAATGATCTCTGGCGCGTCAATACCGACCAAGAGTATCACGAGGAGATTCGTGAGCAGGTGACCGAGCACGACCTCGAAGAGGTACTCGAGGGCGCGCTGGCGCAGGCCTTCCGGAAGCTCGACCGCGTGGCGTTGGGACTGTCCCTCGGCGTGACCGCCGGCGGACTCCTGTTTCTAGCCACCCTGGCCCTCGTTCTGAAGGGGGGCGCTGTGGTCGGACCAAACCTGGGACTGCTCGCACAGTACTTTCCTGGCTATCGCGTCTCCGCGATCGGCAGCGCTGTTGGCCTTGTGTACGGCTTCCTGAGCGGCTTCGTCGTCGGTTGGACCGTCGCGTTCCTGAGAAACGCGATCGTATTCCTGTACATGGCGGTCGTGCACCGGCGCGCTGAGCTGCAGGCGTTGCGCCGTCTGCTCGAGTACTTCTAGGAGTCAGGCGCATGCCGGGTGATGAGCGGCCGCTGGAGCAGATGGTCCTTGCCCGGGCGCTCCATCTGAATGCAACCATCCAAGGCATCGTGATCGGATTGATTTCGGGTTTAGGGATCTTCATCGCTACGAACTGGCTCATCCTCAAGGGCGGGGGCGCGGTAGGTCCCCACCTCGCGCTGTTGGGGCAGTTCTTCCCAGGCTATCAAGTCAGCTTCGGGGGCAGCCTCATCGGGTTCGCCTACGGGCTCGTCGCCGGACACCTCATAGGATACGTCATGGCTCGGATCTACAACTGGGCGGCGCAGCGTCGGGAACGCAGACGGCTGGGCCACTCGTGACGAGACGCCGATGAATCCGAGAAATCCAGAATTGAGCCACGGAAACGGTGCGCCCACTGACATTCCGGCGCTCGCCGTTGTGATCGCTTCGGTCAATGGATACGAGTACATCGCTCAGTGTCTTCGGTCACTGGCGAGGCAGCGGGATCGTGGGCGTGCCGAGGTCATCGTCGTGGAGGGCTCCGGTGATGACACCGCGATGCGCGTGGCGTCGGAGTTCCCCTGGGTCCGGCTCATTCCCTGTTCGACACCCAAACCCATTCCCGAGCTGCGGAGCATCGGAATTCGAGAGGCAAAGGCCCCAATCGTCGCAACTACCGAAGACCATTGCGTGTTCGACGAAGACTGGTATGGCCAGATGCTCCGGGTCCACGGTGCGTATCCGGAGCCCGCCATCGGCGGGGCGGTTGAGAACGGCAGCCGTGACCGCCTTGTGGACTGGGCTGCGTACATTTGCGAGTACGGCAAGTTCATGCTCCCGTTCGCGAGCGAGACTGTTACCGAGTTGCCGGGCCCCAACGTCTCGTACAAGCGCGACGTGCTCGAGAAAGTTTGCGGCGACCTCCTCGACGAGCGGCGTGCCTGGGAAAACGTCCTTCACGGGCGACTCCTTTCCCGCGGGTTGCAGCTTCGCATCGAGCCTGGCGTCGTTGTGTATCACGCCAAGGTATTCGGCTTCTGGGATTTCCTCACCCAGCGCTACTATTTTGGACGGTCCTTCGCGGCGACCCGGGTGGCAACCGCCTCGCTCGAAACCCGAGCGTTCTGGGTGGCGGTTTCTCTGCTCCTGCCGCCTCTGTTCCTCTGGCGGTACGCCCGATATTTCTTCGGGAAGCGGCGGTTCGTCCGGGAAGTCATCAAGACCTTTCCCCTGCTCGCGCTCTTTGCCGTCGCTTGGTCCGTTGGTGAATTCTTCGGTTATGGATTCGGTGACGGCGGTGCGTCGTTGCGTGTCAAGTAGGCGCGACCCATGCGGCTCGGGCTCATCGGATGCGGCATCATCGGGGCTCTGCGGGCGGAGGCCATCGCCCGGCTCGAAGGATTTCGGCTCACCGCGGTGTGTGACGTCGCCAGCGGCCGGGCTCAAGCGGTGGGGGGCCGCTTCGGGGCTCTTGTGGATGCCGACTGGAGGCGCTTAGTCCGTCGGCCCGACATCGACGCCGTTATCGTGTCCACGCCCCCTCCGCTCCACGCCGTGATGTGCATCGAGGCACTCGCGGCGGGCAAGCACGTGCTCTGTGAGAAGCCGCTTGCCCGATCGCCGGAGGAGGGGTGGCCTATTGTGAAAGCAGCTGAAGCGTCCGGCCGACTCCTAGCGATCGGATTCAACTATCGCTTTTATCCGGCCATCGTCAAAGCACGGGCAATCCTTGATTCAGGCCTCATCGGCGAGCTGGACCACATCCGGAGTTACACCGGGCACCCCGGCGGAGCAGAATTCAGCCATTCGTGGGTCCACGAGGTGGATGTGATGGGAGGTGGCGCTCTCGTCGACAACGGCATCCACACGATCGACTTGACCCGCTACTTCCTGGGCGAAGTGAGCGAGGTCAAGGGTTTCGTCACAAGCAATGTCTGGGGGTTCGCGGGCTGCGAGGACAATGCGTTCGCCCTGCTACGAAGCCCGGTGGGAAAGGTTGCATCGGTCCAGGCGAGCTGGAGTGAGTGGCGTGGCTACCGGTGGGCGATCGAAATCTACGGAACGCGCGGCTGCGTCCGTGCTTCCTATCCGCCCATGCTGACACAGGTGGTCTGGGTCGACCGGCCTGGCGGTCGGCGCCGCCGCCGGATGCACGTCTTCCCGGTGTTCCAGGTGATCGAGCGGGTCCGGTCGCCCCAGTGGACGGTTCGCCAGAGCTTCATGGCGGAGCTACCGGCTTTTGCTCGCGCCATCGCCGGCGAGAAGACCGAGATCGCGCTCGGGCGCGACGGGCTCTGCGCCGTAGAGATCGCCCATGCCGCGTACCGCGGGTCACGCGACGGGGCCACCGTCACGCTTAACTACTAGGTAGGGGGCGCCCATGACCATCGATCGCACACCATCCGGTTCGTCGAGGCGGCCGCAGATCGGCGTCGGCGGGTTCCGGATCAGCGCGCGAGCCAAGGAACTCGTGATGGAGGTCCTCGACAGTAATCGGCTGACCGCGGGGCCGATGATGGCTCGCTTCGAGCAGGAGCTGGCACGCCTGCACGGATGCACATACGGCTTGATGAGTAACAGCGGGACGAGCGCGCTGCAGATCGCGGTGGCGGTGCTGAAGGAAACGTACGGATGGGAGGATGGGGACGAGATCGTGGTCCCGGCTCTCACCTTCGTAGCGACCTCCAACGTGGTCCTCCTCAACGGGATGCGTCCGGTGTTCGTAGACGTGGATCCCCAGTACTACACGATTGATTCTCGGAAGATCGAGGCGAGCATCACGCCGCGGACCCGGGCGATCATGCCGGTCCACATCGCAGGTCTACCCTGCGACATGGATCCCCTCCTCGAGATCGCTCGTGCTCACGGCCTCCGAATCGTCGAGGATTCCTGCGAAACCATGTTCTCTCGGTACAAGGGACGTCCGGTCGGGTCCTTCGGTGACATCGCGTGCTTCTCGACGTACGCCGCCCACCTGATCACCACCGGGGTCGGTGGGGTCTCCACCACCAACGATCCCGAGCTCCTCGTGCTTATGAAGAGCGTGATGAACCACGGCCGGGACTCGATCTACATTCGAATGGACGACGACCGGGGCGCCCAAGGCGAGCAGCTATTTCGTATCGCCAACAGCCGGTTCTCGTTCATCCGGCTGGGGCACAGTTTCCGGTGCACCGAGATGGAAGCCGCACTTGGACTGGCCCAGCTCGAGGAGCGCGATGCCCTTTTGGCCCGCCGCCAGCAGATCGCAGGCCGGCTGAGCGAGGGATTGGCCGATCTCGAGGAGCACCTGCAGCTGCCTCGACCCCGTCCGGATTCGGACCACGCCTACATGATGTACCCCCTAAGGATCATGAATCGCCGGCTCCGCCGGGCCGAGCTGATCCAGTACCTCGAGGAGAATCGGATCGAGACCCGGTATCTCCTGCCTCTCATCAATCAGCCGATCTACACGAAACTCTTCGGGAATCTCGACCTGAAGTACCCCGTGGCGGCGGCCCTCAACGACACCGCGTTCTATATCGGCAGCCATCCAGACATGAACAACACCGACGTCGAATATGTTATCGATCACTTCCATAAGTATTTCAGGGAGCATCTATGAGACAGGAGAGCCAAGGATTGCCCGCAGCCAGCCGGGGCCTGTCCGCCCGCAGCAGGCGGGGGGATCGGACTCCCCCGGTCAGGTGTCAGATTTGTGGATCGCCGACACAACCGGGTCTAGACCTGGGCCATCAGCCTGTGAGTGACCTCATCCTTTCCCGCAGCCAGCTAAATCAGCCCGAGACGTTCTATCCAATGCAGCTCCACCACTGCCCGACCTGCGGACTCACCCAGCTCGGCTACACCGTGAATCCCAAGATCGTGTACAAGAACTTCCCCTTCGTGAGCGGGACCACCCAAACGGCTACTCGCCACCTGCAAAGCCTTCCGCGGCAGCTCGTGGAGATGGCCCGGCTTGACAGCCGATCCTTCGCCGTGGACATCGGTTCCAATGACGGGACGCTCCTGAAGGGCTACGTGCCCTTTGGGGTGCCGTTCCTGGGTGTGGATCCGGCCTCTGACCCGGTGCGGATCGCGAACGAACAGGGAATCGAGACCCTCCACGCGTTCTTCAACGAGGAGACCACCGAGTACATCCTGCAAAAGCACGGCCAGGCGGATGCGGTCAGCGCCGCAGGTGTCTTTGGTCACATCGCTGACCTGACGGGGGTGATGCGTGGTGTCAGGGCGCTCCTGACCCCGAAGGGGATCTTCGCCACAGATTCGCAATACTGGTTGGATATGGTCTTGCGGATGCACTACGACAATATGTTTCACCAACATCTCCGCTACTACTCGATGAAGCCATTGATCCATCTCTTCCGGCAGTACGACATGGATGTCTTCGACGTCGAGCGTTCGGAGGTCTACGGCGGCTCAATCCGCGTATTCAGCTGTCACGCTGGGGCATACCCCATATCTCATCGGGTGGCCGATCTCCTCGCTCTCGAGGAGCAGGAAGGTCTTTACGCCGAGGCGACCTGGAAGATGTTCGAGCGAAAGGCTCAGGAGCGCCGGCGGGCCCTGTTCGATCGGGTCTACGAATTCGCGTCCCCCGGAAAGAGAGTGATCGGCCTCGGGGCCCCCGCCAAGGCCGCGACAGTCTGCAACTACTGCCGACTCGGCCCTGACGTTGTCGAATACATCACCGAGGTCAATCCCCTTCGCATCGGGAAGTATCTGCCGGGCGTCCATATTCCCATCCTCGCAGAGGAGTGCATGTTCGACGATCCTCGACCGGCCGACGCAGGCATCCTCTTCGCCTGGAACTACTACGACGAGATTGTTCCCAAGCTCCGCCAGCGCGGGTTCACCGGCGAGGTTCTGTTGCCGTGAGTGGTCGCGAAGGGAGCCGCGGTGCACCGGAACATGCGGGCGAGCGCACGATTCTCTTTGGCGGGAGCGGTTTCCTCGGGCCCTACATTCTCGGCCGCTGCCCGGCCATGGTCTCAGTCGGGCGCACCCGCCCCACAACTCACAATCGCCATATCCAGCTGGACACCCTGGCGAACCTGGACGCGCTGCGTGACGTGCCGTTCGACAAGGTCATCTACATCATCGGCAACACGGATCACCACAATCTCGAAAAAGAGCACATTCCACATGGCGAGCCCACCGCATTCGACTACCACGTGGTTCCTCTCCTTCAGACGCTGGAGCAGCTCAAGGGCTATCCGATCAGGAAGTTCATCAACTTCTCGACGATTCTGATCTACGACGAGAAGCGGATCACCTTGCCCGTGTCCGAAGACGCCCCTATCGACCCGTACCGGAACCGCTACGTGCTGAGCAAGTATCTCGCCGAGGAGGCGTGTAAGTTCTATGCGCAGTGGATGCCCATCATCAACGTGCGGCTGTCGAACATCTACGGCCCGACCCCGCTGAAGCGCTTCGATCTAATCCACGTCCTGATCCACCAGCTTCTGTCAGAGGGAAAAGGGCAGGTATGGAGCACGGAGCCGGAGCGCGATTTCATTTACGTCGAGGATGTCGCGGCCGCGCTGGTGCAGCTTGTGGAGAGCAACTACACCGGGACGCTGAACCTCGGGACCGGGACGATGACGCAGGTCCGACGGGTAGTCGACATTCTATCGGCGATCAGCGGCTGCCCGATCATCGACCTCCAGAAACCAGTATCCGGGCCGATGCAGTTCCGCTGCGACCCGAGCACCATCGAGCGGTTGATCGAGTGGCGCCCGCGCTACTCGATCGAGGACGGTGTCCGGCGCACGTATACGCTCATGAAGACCTGGAGGGAGTCGGGACACTCTCTGGCAATTGGTGCCGACTGCATTGCTTAACACCGGGCCTGTGGCGAACAAGGATCGGAACGCGAGCGCTGTCCGCGTCGAAGTGTTCGGGCTGCCGCACACGTCGCTGGGTTCTGCTGAAACCGTGGCCGTCCTCGAGGGGGTCCCGAGAACGTCGGAGCCTGGGTCCAAACCCCGCGCGCGGGCCTGCGCGACGCGATGACCGACTATCGGAACCGCGCGGTTTTGGTGACCGGCGGTGCCGGCTTCATCGGCTCGCATCTGGTCGAGGAGCTCGTGCGCTCAGACGCGCGGGTTACCATCGTGGACAATTGGGCGACCGGGCAGCGAGAGCATCTGGCCGGCGTCATCGATCGCGTAGACTTGCGCACCCTGGACCTCAGCCGGGACGATCTTCGGCCGCTTCTGGTGGAGCGGAGCATGGATGTGATATTCCACTTGGCTGGCAACGCGTCCGTACCGGCGTCGGTGGAAGACCCCCGGGCCGACTTTGAAGCGAACGCGGTGAGTACGTTCAACTTGCTCGAGGCCGTTCGGGAGGTGGCGCCCCGAGCGCGGCTGATCTATACCTCGACGGCAGCGGTCTACGGCGAGGGGGTGCGAATGCCGATCAAAGAAGGCGACCTGACGGTACCGATCGCGCCGTACGGGATCAGCAAGCTGGCGGGTGAGCGCTACACGGCGGCCTACGCGAAGCTATACGGTCTCCGCACGGCTGGGGTGCGGCTCTTCTCGGTTTACGGGCCGCGACAGCGGAAGCAGGTGGTCTACGATCTGATCCGCAAGGTGCACGAAAACCCGCGCGAGATGTTCATCCACGGGGACGGCAGCCAAGTCCGTGACTTTAACCACGTATCGAATGTGGTGGCGGCGATGCTACTCGTATCAGAGCGTGCCCGCTTCGAGGGCGAGATGTACAACGTCGCTGGCGAGGAAGCAGTATCCATCGCCGACCTGGCCGGGATGATTTGCGAGAGGATGGGCGCCGCTCCGCGCTTCGTGTACAGCGGTGGCGTCAGGCCTGGCGACGCACAGCGCTGGATCGCGGACATCGGTCGCCTGAAGGCGCTCGACTATCGACCTCGCCTGGGTTTGGCGGACGGGGTCTCCGACACCGTTTTCTGGTTCCGACGCGAGCTCGAGCAGTCCGCTGGGAGGGATACTGCCGCGGCGGCCGGCGCGGATGCGGCGGCCAGGGCCCTGCCCTAGGGGGCAACCGATGGACCGGCAGATGATCGAGCGCCGTCCCGGACCGACCTGGAGCCCGCTGGATGCGGCTTCTGGTCGAACGCAGATCGGCCCAAGACGGCGAGCGCTGCGCGTTCTCGCTGAGCAGGGAAGGGTACTCATCGAGGAGTTCACGCAATCGTGGAGGGCCCGGTGAAACTGGCTGTCAACGGATGGCGGATCCATGGCAAGCTGACCGGGGTCGGTCGATACCTGTTCAATGTGGTTCGGCACTGGACCGCCGAGGCCGTCGACGGACGTTTCGACGAGGTCAACTTCTATACGCCCAAGCCCATCAACCGGTGGGAGACGCCTCTGCCTTCGAATATTCAAGAGCGGGTTATCGGGCCGGACTGGCGCATGCTGGCCTGGGAGAACCTCCGGCTGGGCCCTGCCGCCGCCGCCGACGTCCTCTTCTGCCCTTCGTACTCGATCCCGTTGCGCCGGCGTGGGCGGACCGTGGTGACCACCCACGAGGCCACCCTCGCGCTGTATCCGGAGATGTATCCGCGCGTCGCTCGGATGTTCAACGCGCGGCTGTACGGCTGGAGCGCACGCCACGCAACCCGCGTGATTACTCACACCGAAGCTGCCCGTCAGGATATCGCCCGCGCGTACCGGGTTCCCTTGGCGAAAATCCGGGTCGTTCCGATGGCTCCGGCAGACATCTTCCGACCCCTCCTAGGCGACCCGCGGGTCGCGGAGGCCCGCCACCGATATCTGGCGTCGTCCGCTCCGTTTTTCCTGTTCGTCGGTAAATTGACGGCGCGCCGAAACGTGCCCAAGCTCATGGAAGCATTCGCCCACCTCAAGAGAACAACCGCACTGCCGCACAAACTGGTCGTCATAGGCCTGAACACAACCAATCTGGATCTCGCCGCTCTTGCCGGTACGCTCGGCATCGCGACGCACTTCAGCTACGTTCCCTACGTCTCTGACGACGACCTGAGCTTGCTGTACAACGCGGCTGAGGCGTTCATCATGCCCTACACGTATGAGAGTGTCTCGTTAACGGCTCTGGAAGCGCAGGCGTGCGGTACGGCGGTGATCATCGGCGACACGCCCGGCCTGCGGGAGACAACCGGGGGAGCGGCGGCTCTCCTTCCAAAGGCGGAGGTCGAGGAAATTGCCGAGGGGATGGCCCGAGTCGCGAGCGACCCGACCCTGCGTCGTGAGTTGGCCGACAAGGGACTCAAACACGCACGACAGTTCTCGTGGCAACGCTCCGCTGCCGAGACCCTGTCCGTGCTACACGAGGTGGCACAACTCCCAAGGCCGGTCCGCGTGTCCGGGCTCACCGAGAGGGGCCACCTTGGACGCTGATCGCGCCAAGCGCTCGGATCTGCCATGGAGGGGCGTCGGCTCATCGGTTCGGGCCCACGTTCCACGTTCGTTCTGGTGATGCTCACTGATCGGGTCCAGGTGTATCCTGAGCGCTGGCACCACGCTTTTCGATCGCCGAGCGTCTGGGACCTCCAGCGGCCGCACAAGAGCCTCACCTCCTACGAAGCGACCCATTGCCTGCCTTGCGCTAATGTGCGGCAGAGAGTGACCGTATCGGGACGAGCGCTACCCTTCCGGGAGCAGCGATACTCCCGGCTCGGCCTCACCGTCGCCGAAACAATCCTCGACTACCTCGAGAGACATGAGCTGTTCTCAGGCCCGGCCCCTGCTCCTACGCCCAGCGTCGGGAGGGAGCCGTGACCAATCCGGGCCGGTCGGAGAACGTCCTCGCGCATCGGGAAGCGAAGAGTAGAGCCGGGGAGCCACCCAAGATCTACTCGGACCAGTACTATGAGCGGATCCGCGCGCTCGAGGATCGCCACTGGTGGTACGTGGGCATGCGGGAGATTTCAGCAGCGCTGCTGGGATCGGAGCCCACGATGGACATGCGCCCGCGGGTGCTGGATGCCGGCTGCGGGACTGGGGCGGCCATGACCTGGGCTCGGGCCGCCGCTGCTGCCGGAAGCGTGACGGGCATCGATGTCTCGGCCTACGCCCTTGCCTTCTGCCGGGGTAGGGGTGAGCGCGCACTTTGCCAGTCATCGGTGATCGAACTCCCGTTCCGCGATGCCGCGTTCGACCTAGTCCTTTGCAATGACGTGCTCCAACACCTCCCGATCGACGGGGGCGACGTTGCGGCTCTCAAGGAGATGCACCGAGTGCTGCGGCCGGGCGGGCTCCTGCTCATCCGGACGAACTCCCGCCTCGGAGTGCTTAGCGGTGTGGCGGAGGCCGATTCGGACTTCCAACGGTATCGACTCGACGCCGTCGTCCAGCGAATGCAGTCGGCAGGGTTCGTGGTCAGCCGGGCGAGCTATGTCAATGCTCTACCGTCTCTCTACGCCTCGTTGAAGGCGCGGCTCTATCGTCCGCGGGCGCCTGCCCACGCTCATCACCACACCGCGGCGTATCAGGGTCTGGGGATTCGAGAGGGAGCGATGAACCGACGGTGGCTGAATCGCTTGTTAACGTGGGTCCTGGGCCTGGAAGCGCGCTACCTGTCGCGGGGGAATCGTCGGTTGGGATTCGGTCACACCATCGTGAGCCTCGGCCTGAAGCCGCGGTGACGCGTAATCTCAGGGCTGCCGACCGACATGAGCTACTGGCGCTCTTGGAATGCCCG
>WNFJ01259455.1_pt1 | contig 11663 bp, 11 predicted proteins | sample 5400461 | NCBI WGS metagenome assembly WNFJ01 (sample SAMN13153349, study PRJNA577476) | soil metagenome | isolation source: 115 cm saprolite on Douglas fir-dominated hillslope | place: USA:California | collected 2013-09-17
CCTGGGAGCGGGCGGGTGGCGGGGGTTCTACTTTGATCTGGCCCCGCTGCGGGCGGGTGCCGGGGGTCCGGTGCTGCCGTTGCCGTTGCTGGTGATGTGGCTGGTGAGCTGGCGGCGGTCGGCGCGCTCGGTTTCGAGCTGGGCCTCGGCGCGTTCGGCGCGGGCGCGCTCGGCGTCGGTGAGGGCGCGCTGGGCTTCGAGCTGGGCGTTGTGGCTGTCGCGGAGGGCTTCGCGTTCGCGGGCGGCGTCGTCGCGGGCGCGGAGGGTCTCGTCGCGGGCGTCGGCCTCGGCCTGGCGGGCGCGGGCGGTTTCCGTTTCGGCGGCGGTGCGGGCGTCGCGGGCGGCGGCGAGCGCGTCGTCGCGCTCGCGCTGGAAGCGCGCCGTGTCGTCGCGGGCGGCGGTGACCTGCTCGCCTGCTGCTTTCGCGGCTGCCGTGACCTGCTCGGCGGTGTCGCGGCGGAGCTGGTCCAGCTCGGCGGTGAGCTGGCTGGCGGTTTCCCGGGCGCGGCGGGCGTCGTCGCGGGCGGCGTCCTGGTCGTCGCGGGCGGCCTGGAGGGCTTCGGCGAGTGCCTGGGTTTCTGCTTCGGCTTCGGCCTGGCGTGCGGCGGCGGTGACGGCGGCGGCCTCGGCGCGGCGGCGGGCGGCGTCGGCGTCGGCGATGTCGGCGCGGACGCGGGCGGGGTCGAGGGCGGCGGCCTGGTCGCGGGCGGCCCTGGCGAGGACGGCGGCCTGGCGGAGTGCCTGCTCGAGGGCGGCGAGCGGGTCGCCGTCCCCGCCGCCGGCGGGGGCGGGGGCGGGGAGGCGGGCGTCGTTGTGGGTCGGGGTCGGACCGGGGCGCCCTGCCGGGATTGCTCCTGGTGGGTTTCCCCGGCCCGCCCGCCGAACCCGGCGTGCGGCTCTCACCGCACCGGGCTCTCCACGTGCCTTGCCCGCTGGGCTAGCTGGGTGCTGGGACCGGCTGGGGTGTCCACGGGGCCGGGATGTTGCTGCCGCGGTAGCGGTAGCGGGTGACCGGCACGGCTGACGCGCCGGTGAACCTGACTCCGTTGTATGCGAACCTCCAGGTGCCGGCGACGCAAAAGCGCCGCCGGAGTTCCGGCATCCCGATGCGGGAGCGTCCTTTCTTGTACTTGCGCCGGAGCCAGCGCATGATCCGGTCCCATGCGTGGGAGTCGATCGCGCTGAAGACGGCCTTGGACACTCCGTGGCGGAAATAGTTCGCCCACCCGGCCAGGGTCCGGTTGATGCTCTGGATGAGCACGTCCGGGCTCATGTTCCGGGTTGACCTGTACGTCTTAGCGGATACCTTGTCCTTGACGGCCTGGATGGCCTTCCGGGACGGGACCGTGTAGACGTAGCGCTTCGTGGTTCCCCGTTTCCGCATCCGGCGGATGGTGAAGCTGAGGAAGTCGAAGCCCTCGTCGATGTGGACCACGCGGGTTTTCTCCCCGGCCAGCCGCAGCCCCAGCGGGGCAAGCACGGCGGCCGTTTCCTCGCGCAGTGCCTCGGCGTGGCGTCGTGTCCCGTTGACCATGACGACGAAGTCGTCGGCATAACGGATCAGCCGCCAGGTGCCCAGGCCGTTTCTCCTGCGCTTGGCCCGCTGCCAGTTCGTTCCCATCTGCTCCTGCCATTGCCGGGTGAAATGGTCATCCAGCGCGGACAGGGCGATGTTAGCCAGCAGCGGGGAGAGGATCCCGCCTTGCGGGGTGCCGGTGTAGGCCTCTTCCCGACTGCCGTCGGCCGTCATGACCCCGGCTTTGAGGAACGCCTTGACCAGCGCGCACATCCGCTTGTCCTTGATCCGCTTCCGCAGCCGGTCCATGAGGGGGACATGCCCGATTTCGTCGAAACACGCCCTGATGTCGGCCTCCAGCGCCCACTCATACCCGTGGGTCGCGTAGTGGTGGATCTCGGCAATCGCGTCGTGCGGCCGCCGGTTCGGGCGGAACCCGTATGAGCACGGCTGGAAGTCCGCCTCAAAGATGGGTTCGAGCACCAGCTTGAGGGCAGCCTGGACTACCCGGTCGGCCACGGTAGGTATCCCGAGCTTGCGGAGCTTGCCGCTTTTCTTCGGGATCATCACCTGCCGTACCGGCACCGGCCGGAACTCCCCTGATTTCAGCGAGTCCCGGATCTGTTCCAGGAACACCCCCGCCCCGATCCGGGTCTCGATGTCAGCCACCGTGGCCTTGTCGATCCCCGGCGTCCGCGACCCGGCATTGCCCTTGACCCGAAGCCACGCCTCGGCCAGGACCTCCAGATCACACGCGAGGTTGAACAGGTCACCAAACCGGCGGGAGGAATCTTCTCCCGCCCAGCGGTGCAGCTTGGCCTGCATCTCCCGTACCTTGCGGTACTGCGCTACCTGCCGGGCAGGCGGCGCAGCGAGCCGCTCGGCGCCGGGATTCCCCGGCGCATCTTCGGGCATTACAGCTCCTTTCCTTTCCTGTCTGGCACGCTGCCGCCCTTCCCCATGTGACCGGCTCTCCCGGCCCCGGAGTACTACGGCGGCTCCGCCCCGCCCGCGCCTTCGGCTGGCATCGCGCCTATCCGCCCCTGCCTCTCCGGATGAGAGACGGGACGGAACGGACACGGGCGGTTCCCGCGTTCACTGCTGTCCGGTCAGCGGGTTAGGCACCCGGCTCTGCCCCTGCGGCATCGCCATGGCTACGCCGTAGACCTTCACCATGGCCTCCCATCCCAGGCCGCTAAGACCCGGACAGGAGTTCCCCGCCCCGTCATGAAGGGGCGGGTACGCACCGCGAACCAGCCCGTATCCGCCGGATTTGAGCTGGCGCGCCCTCAAGAGGCGTAACGACACCGGTTTCTCTCGTATACCTTCCCGCCTTGCTCACCGCGCCCGGCCCATCCGGCAGTACCAGGCCGACGCGACTTTGTCGAGGCTGCTCCTGCCCTCCCCGGCGATCCCCGGATTAGGCTGCAACTCCAGCTTCACCCCGCTGCTACGACAGCAAGGCGATGGCGGTCTTTCACCTCCATTCGGACAGACAGCGCCTCGCGGCGCACTAGCGGCGGGCGCAGTCGTCGCTGCAGAACACGCGGTGCCTGCCCCTGCCGCCGTCAGGCGGGAGCGGGTTCCCGCATCCTGGCCTCTTGCATTCCGGCGTGCCGGGGCCGGCGTCCTGGGTCGTGGTCATGCCGCTGGTTCCCTTTCTGTTCCTTTTCTGATCAGAGGCGAAATGAAAAGGAATCCCGGGCGCGGAGCGCCCGGGATTCCTCAGAGTCCGGGGATGCGGTCCGGGACGCCGGCGAGGGCGTCGCCGATGGCCCGGTGGAGCATGCTCGCGGTCTCGCCGACGGCGTCCGCGAGGCCCTGACGGTCGTAGGGGCTGCTGGCGTCATCGAGGACCGCGGCGGCCTGCCGTGCCGCTTCGGGCGCGTCGCCGGAGGCCAGCCAGTCCAGGACGGCGCGGGCGTCGGCGAGCATGAGCGCGATGTCGCGGGCGATGCCGGCATCGACGGAGGCGAGGGCCATCTGCTGGAAGCTGCCGGGACGGTTGATCAGGGTCATGCCTGGGTGCCTTTCTCCTTGCCGTCCCGGCCGGCCTTCGCGGCTGCGGCCTGGCGGCGGGCGGTGGCGCGGAGCCGGTAGGAGCCGGTCCCGGTGGTGATGATGTGGGCGTCGTAGGTGAGCCGGTCGACGATCGCGGCGCAGAGCCGGGGGTCGGTGAACGCCTGGGCCCACTCGCTGAACGCGGCGTTCGACGCGATCGCGACGGAGGACTTCTCCTCTCTTTCGGTGAAGACCTGGAAGAGCAGCTCGGCGCCGCGCCGGTCCAGCTCGATGTAGCCGAGCTCGTCCAGGCAGAGCAGGTCGATCCGCCCGTAGCGGGCGATCACCCTGGTGAGCAGCCGGTCGTCGGCGGCCTCGGCGAGCTCGTTGACCAGGGCGGCGGCGGTGACGTAGCGGACCCGGTAGCCCTGCTCGGCCGCCGCGGTGCCCAGCCCGATCAGCAGGTGCGATTTCCCCGTGCCGGAGTCCCCGATCAGGCACAGCGGCTGCCCGGCGGCGACCCACTGGCAGCGGGCCAGCGTCGCGACCAGCGCGGCCGGGACGTCCGGGTTCGCGGCGAAGTCGAAGTCCTCCAGCCGCTTGGGCCGCGGGAAGGCGGCCTCGCGGACCAGGCGGGCCCGGCGGCGGGCCTCCCGGTCATCGCACTCCAGCGACAGCAGCTCGGTCAGGAACCCCTTGTAGCTGGCCTGCTGGCGCAGCGCGATCCCGGCGACCTCGCCGTAGCGGTCCCGGACCGTCGGCAGCCGCAGGATCGTGCAGGCCCGCTCGATCGCCGCGTCCATCGCCGGCTCGGTCAGCTCGTCCCTGCGCGCGCTCACGACGCGCCTCCCTTCCCCGCGCGCGGCGGGAACGCCAGCAGCTGGTCGTAGGCGGAGGTGTCCGGGGCCGGCCGGGAGTCGGCCGGCAGCGGCTCCGCCCGGCGCGGCAGCGTGATGACCGCCGCCCGCGACCGGCGCGGGGCCGGCCCGGCCGGCTCCGCCGGGCCGGGCAGGCCGGCCGCGGCGGCGTGCCTGCGGGCCTCGACCGCGACCACGTCCGGGGAGCAGGTCCCGGCCTTCAGCGCGGCCTCGATCCCGGCGGTCACCGACGCGGCCGGCAGCCGCCGGTGCAGCAGCAGCACCTCGATCAGCGCCCGCGTCCCCGCCCCGTCGCCCAGCTTCCGGCGCGCCTGCGCCCACAGGGCCTCGTGGGCCGCCGTGAACGACCCGCCGGCCCGCGCCTGCGCGAGCGGCACCGACCCGGGCAGCGCGCCCGGCTTGCGGGCCAGGATCTCCAGGTAGTGGTCCAGCACCAGGTGCTCGTCCCCGGACGCCACCAGCCGCGGGTGCACCGCCACGGTCGCCGGGCCCTCGAAGACGTGCAGCTCGTTCGCGGTCAGCCGGACCCGCACCGCCTTCCCGATCAGCCGGGCCGGCACCGAGTACCGGCACTTGCCGACGCTGATCCTGGCGAACCTGCCGGCCTTCGGCCACAGCGCCGTCCCGGTGTCGAACCCGTCGGCGGGCAGCGGCCGCAGCAGCGGCGCCTCGGCCGCGAAGTCGGCAGCCACGGTGTTCCGCCGGAACTCGATGTGCCGCAGGCCGTCGGCCAGGTCGTCCTCGGCCAGCCGGGCGTTCAGGTCCGCGAGCGACTTCACCCGCGGGACGGGGACCAGGAAGTTCCGCCGGAACCGGCCGATCTCGCCCTCCACCCCGCCCTTCTCGTGAGCCCCGCCGATGCCCGGCTCGCAGTAGAACGCCTCGAACCCGTATTCTCTGAACTAGAGATTCGTCCCTAATTGTCCGTTTGTGGCGTTGTTGCTTCAGGCGGGCTGGAGGGCGGGGAGACCGAGGCTGACGGGACCGTTGCGGGAGCGGCGGTCGATCTGGGCGAGCTTGTCCTCGGCGCCGGCGAGGCTGATCTTGAGGCCTTCGACTTCGCCGAGCCAGCCTTCGCGCTCGGCTTCGCCGATCCGGGCGATGAGGTTGCCGCGGATCTCGGCGAGCCGAGCGCGCTGGGCGGGGTCGGGCCAGAGCATCGGGCAGCGGATGCAGGCGTGCTCGTGGATGCACGGGGTGCCGAAGGCGCGGCCGCAAGTTCCGGTGGAGACCTTGCGGCGTTCGAAGTGGCCGAGGAACTCGGTCCATTCCTCGTCGGTGGGTGCGCGGTATTCCTCGCTGGGCCGCAGGGCGCGGCGGCGGGCCAGGAACGCCAGATGAGCCTGGATCGCTTCCTCGGGATAGACGGCCTTGTAGCCCATGGTGACGTTGATGTCGCGGTGCCCGGCGATGACCTGGGCGATGTGCGGCGGCAGGCCGCTGAGGATCGCGTCGGTGATGAACAGCCTGCGGAAATCGTGAGGCGTGAACCTTAGCGGCCCGCCGCTGGCGGGGTCGGTCAGCCCGGTGTGGTCGAGCGCGGCGGTGAGCATGTCTCGTATCGCCGAGGCGCCGATGGCCCTGTTCTCGAACCCGACGCGGCGCTGGAACAGCAGCGGCGCAGGTCCGGACCAGGTGCGCTCATTGTGGTCGTAGGCGGGGGTGAGGGGGATCGCGCCGCTGGGCCCGCGGAGTCGGCAGATGATCGCGCTGATCACCTCAGCCAGCTCGGGGCTGATGACGAGGAGCCGTTCGGTGTCGGTCTTGGACGGGGCGATCTGCAGCAGCGGCACGACTTCCCCGGTGCCGGGGAGGCGGTACTGGACCAGGCTGTGGTGGGACAGCTCGGTGAGCTCCTCGATCCGGATGCCGGTGGCGCGCAGGATCTCCACGGCCGCGAAGGCCCAGAACGCGTACTCTTCCTCTTTGCCCAGATCCCGGCGCTTGCCGGAGGCGTCTTCGGCCCAGGTCTTGGCAGCTGCCGACCGCCTGGGGATCACGCGGATCAGGGTCTGCCCGGCCGCGGTGAACTGCTGGCCGTGCTGTGCCCGGCGGGCCGCCTCCAGTAGCGCGGCGGCTTCCTTGCGCCGCCGGTCCACGGTGGCGGCCAGGACCGGCAGCACGGGCAGCCGCTCGCGGGTGCGGGCGTCCATCCGGGCTTTGCGGCGCCGCTTGTCCTTGCGCCGGTCGATCTCCTCGCTGCCGACCGGGCAAGGCACCACCCACGGTCCCCAGCGGGCTGGATCCTCCACCGCCCAGTACGCCAGGTCGAGGTAGAACGCGCGAATCGGCGTGAGGCACTCGCGGTAATTGACCCGCGGCACCGTCGTCTCGGTGACGGTCCCGTCGGCGGCCGGGGTTTTCCTGGTCACCGTGCGCAGCCGCCGCTTCCATGCGTCAGCGACCTCGGGCGCCAGGTGCAGGCTGGCGATGCCGGGGTTGTGGCGTTCCAGGTCGGCCCAGAACAGGCCGCCGAGGTATCCGGCCAGCGATTCCAGGCTGGCGTAATCGAGGACGGGCTGCCGCTCGCGCAGGTAGTCGACGAGCAGGTCGCGGATGGGGCGGCAGGTGATGCCGAACCGGTCGATCATCTCAGCCGGGGTGCGCTGCCCAGCCGTGCGCAGCTCCCGCAGCGACGCGGGGGCCTGGCTGCCGAACACGCCCATCGTGTGCAGCACCCGGTAGAACAGGTGGGTCGCGCCGGCCGACGTGCCGTGCTCGGCTGCCTCTAGCTCCAGCAACTCCAGGACGTCCCCGGTGGTGATGTCCGCCAGCGTGCCGCCCTTGGCCGCCAGGATCAGCGCGCAGCGGTGTGCGGTCCTGGTCGCCGCCGCCGGGCTGATGCCCGGGTCCGCCGAGCACAGCGCCGTCAGCCGGGCGAACCCCTCGGGGTCACGGTGCCGTGCCATGACGGCTGCCAGGCTGCTGCGCGTGAACGTCGCGGTGATCAGCCCGGCCAGCGAGGGCCGGATCAGGTCGGCGCTGACGACGACCCGCAGCGCCCGGAAGAACGCGTCGTGCCGCCACGCGGCGCGATGCCGGTGTCCGCGCAGCCAGGCCAGCGGCACCTGCCGCCACGCGCCGTTCCCGGCGTCCGCGCCGCTGGCCAGCCACCGCTCCTGCCAGCTGTCGCCCGGCTGATCTTCCAGCCAGTCCAGCAGCAGCGCCAGCCCGGCCGGATGGCTGGTGCGGTGATGGCTGCCAGGCCTGTCGGTGTCGAACGGGGCGACGCTCAGCCGCGCCCAGACCGACGGCCGGTCCCGCATGGTCGCCGGCCAGTTTGCTTCCGCGGACCGGGCAAGCGGGCGCGGCACCGCCTTGCCCGCAGCAGCCGACGCTGCCGCTGGCCGCTCAGCGGTGACGGTCACGGCCGGCTCCCGAACAGCACCGCGAGCGTCTCCGGCCGGTAACCGGGCGCAGGAGGCGGCGCCGCCCGCGCCGCTGCCTGGCGGGTCTGCTCGGCGTGATGGGCCAGCAGCCGCCGGATCACGTCCTCCTGGCGCGGGCTCGTATAGATCTGCGTCGTGCTCAGCTGGGCGTGGCCGAGGACGTACTGGACATCGGTTATCGGCAGATCCGGGTCCTCGGCCATCCGGTAAGCCGCGGTGTGCCGCAGCGCGTGCAACGTCGCGGCGCTGCCCGCCACTACGGCTGCCCGCTCGAACATGCGGTGCACCGCGTGGTAGGTCAGCGGCCGGGCCGGGCGGCGGGAGGTCCGCCACAGCGGCTGACGGCGTCCCCTGAGGATGAGCTCATCCAACTCCAGCTGGTAAAGCCGCAGCCACACGAACGCGTCCGTCGAGGCGGGCAGCTCCTGGGCGGCCCGGGTGCCCTTGCGGATCACCGTGATGACCTGCCGTCCCGGGTCGGTGCCGCCCTGGGTGGCCGACAGCAGCTCCGATGCCCGCGCCCCGGTGGACACGTAGAACGCCACCAGCGCCCGGTCCCGGTGCGAGGGCAGCCGGGCGAAGATCTCGTTGAACTCCTCATCCGGGACACTGCGCGGGATCCGGGACGGCACCACCGGCCGGTAAAGCCCCGCCCGCTCGTCACGCAACGGCTCCATCGGGTTGTGGTGCGCGTGCGCCCGCCGTCCCCGCCGGGACCGGTCCAGCGGGAACGGGTTCACGATCGGCCCGGTGCCTGCGTCCAGGTGAAACTCGTAAAAGCAGCGCAGCACCGTCTCGCTGTGCGCCCGCACCGACGGCGCATACGCCGCCCCGGCAACCAGGGAGGCCGGGACGCGGTCAGGCGTCCGCCAGTGCGGCCTGGCGGGCTTGCCCGCCACCTGCATCCAGCGGCAGAAATCCCGGGCCTCCGCCCGGGTGGCCATGTTCCACGGCACCCCGGCCGCCCACAAGAACCGGAACCAGCGCAGCAGGTCCATCCCGTACGAGCGGACCGTCGCCTCCGACCGCCCCGCCGCCAGCAGGTCAGCGAAGAACGCCGACACCGGCTCCACCACCGCCCCGGCCGGATCGGTCAGCCGGAACGGCAGCCACCGGTCACCGGTCTCCTCCAGCGCCCCGGCCAGCGGGACCGCCAGCCGCGCCAGATCCCCCAGCTCTTCCCCGTCTCCCATGGCCACGCACCGTAGCCGAAGTTACCGAAAGTGTCCAATGACCTGCGGGAACTCCGCTCGTTGTTCAGTCAATGGGTACCAGGACCGGAACGCCGCCCACCGGGCGTTCTCCTTCCGGTTCCGGCCCTCCAGCACCTTGCTCACCGCCGGCGTCAGGTTGTCGTAGCGGACGTGCACCCGCGGCACCCCGCCCGCCACCGCGAACGCGGTCACGTGCCCCTCCAGCAGCGCCTCCTGCGCGCACGAGGCGTAGACCCGGTGCACCCCCAGCCCCGAGAACGACAGCCGGTAGGCGAACAGGTGGCACGCCGCCTCCCGCCCGTCCAGCTCGACCGTCACCGGCCCGAAATCGACCTCGGCCTCCGCCCCCGGCTCCTTCAGCTGCGGCACGAACCCCTCCAGGCTCTCCGCCTGCCCCTTCGCCTCCGCCCCGATCTCCGGTCGCCGCCGCGCCACGTACTTCGCCACGTACGAGTACGACACCTCCGCGTCATGCTCGTCCCGCAGCCGCGTCCAGACCCGCCTCGCGGTATGCCGCTGCTTGCGCGGCGCGTCCAGGTCCACGGCGAGCATCGCGTCGATCAGCGGCGCCACCGAGTCCCGCGCCGGCGACGTCCGCTCCGGCACCTTCCGCGGAGCGGGCACCGGCGACGCCAGCGCCTCCCGCACCGTCCGCCGGTGCACCCCGTGCTTCCGGGCGATCGCCCGGACCCCCATCCCCTGCCGGTGATCCTCCCGGACCGCCGCGAACAGTCCCACCCTGTCCCGTCCCATCCGCCCTCCGTGAGCGGGAAACAACAGAATGTGACCACTATCCGCGCAGCCGCACCACATGTCCCGCAACCAGCCCGGCGTGTCGCCGGAAACCAGCCCCACGGCGGGGCCAAATCAGAGGAGAACTAACCCGCCCCGCCCGCTCCCAGGCGGAGCCGAATCAAAGGAGAAGGTGGGGCCACTTCAGAGTGACACGGCCAACAGGACCAGGCCCGGCCCGGCGTGACCGAGGACTGGAAGACCGGCCCGCACCAGCTCACCTACCGGCAGACCGAGCGCACCTTCGGCCTGGTCACCGGCGTGCTGGCCAAGGACCACCAGGCGGTCGTGTCGTGGCCGTCGCTTCAGATCGACGCTGACGTCCGTAGCGGGAACCCGGCGCTGGTGGCCAAGCCCGGCATCCTGGTGAGCACCGATGACCTGGCGATCCGCGGCAACACCGTGAAGGTGCGGGCGCCGTGCGGTACCGGTATGCCGGTCATGTTCCGGATCGATGTGTCCGGCACGGCCGGCAACGGCAACATCACCGCGCGGCCGCCCCGCCCGCCCCGCCGGATGTTGTGGCAATGGCTGCGGCGGCGCCCCCGCCCCTATGCCCTCCCGCCCGGCCGCACCTGACGCGGCCCGCCGCGGTATACAGCCTCTGGATCAACGCGCAGCGGCACAGTTCCGCCGTTCATACGGCCCGGCCGGGAAAGCGAGCCAGGCGATCGACGGCCCGCGCGTCTGGGACCTGGACCTCGGCGGCGAAGGGGCGCCAGGGCCGTCAGGCCGCGACGTGAGCTGCTTCCCGGCCGCGGCAAGTGCCCGCGCGGCAACGTCGTCAGGGAAATCCGCCGGCTGCCCGGTAGCCCGCGCAGATGACGGGGACGCCGAAGGCGCGCAGATGACACGCTGAGCCCGCAAGATCCCACCCGTGGACCAAGACCTCGGCGATACGGACACCAGGCAGGTCGTATGGTGCCCAGCCGAGGGCGGCCAGGGCCGGCGGCGAGGACGCCGCGCCCGGGGCCGGCCAGCCCGCCGAGGACACCCAGACCAACCAGGCGCCGGCGAAGTCGGCCAAGCCGGCCGCCACCGCCGGGGCCGTGGGCTACCCCGAAGACCTTCTACCGGCCCAGCGTCCGCATCGCGCTGGCGGCACAGTCACAGTCACGGTCACCGACCGCTGCCCGCACGTGGACCGGTACGGCCACGACTCGGAGAAGTGCGCGATGGCCCGCTTGCGGCACCTCGCCCGCGAGCGCGGCGCCAAGGTCCTGTGACCGGCCAGACCACGAAAAGCCGACCGCCCGCCCCGCCGGCTTTCGTTGCTGCACACGACCGGATTCAACGACCAGGCGCCGCAAGAAAAAACCGCTCTAGCGTAGGACAACAGGGACCGCGTGAGACTTGCCATCGAACACGTGCCCGATAAGATGGATTCATGACCCACATCACCACGCAGGACACCATGGCCACCGACCTGGCCCGCGCGACCCTGGCGGCCGGCCGGCCATGGGCCGCCCGATGGCCGGACGGCACGTCCAGCAGCGCGCTCCCCGGAACCGGCGCGCCGTCCGGGGAGGCGCAATGAGCGGCTGCCCGGTCTGCGGCGGCGGCCATGAGAGCTGCCAGTTCGGCCCTGGCTCGCTCTACTGCGTCAAGACCGCCTGCGGGAACCCGCACCACCGGCCTGACCCGGTCGCGGACCTAGCCGCCGCCGGCGTGATGATCAACGCCTCGTACCTGGAAGCCGAGCCGCCATAGGACCAGCCGTGAGCCCAGCCGCGGTGGGCCTGGATCTGTCGTCCGGCGCACCGGCATCGGTGATCGCCTGGCGGCGTATGCGGTGCAGTTGGCCCGGCTGCCCGCCAAGGTCTGGGACGCGCTGCGGCATCAGGAACAAGGCGACCCAACGCGGAAGCCGGTT
>WNFJ01266613.1_pt2 | contig 11663 bp, 9 predicted proteins | sample 5400461 | NCBI WGS metagenome assembly WNFJ01 (sample SAMN13153349, study PRJNA577476) | soil metagenome | isolation source: 115 cm saprolite on Douglas fir-dominated hillslope | place: USA:California | collected 2013-09-17
CACATCTTCGATGTACGGATTGAGGCCACGATTTTCGTGGATAACGAGGATTAAGGGCGCCTTGGTCTCATTCGCCGGCCGCACGAGGTAACCCTTGATGCTCCCGTTGCCCTGCGGCGACGGCACGGTGACGTACTCCGCCTTGATCCGTTTGTCGTCTGCCGGAACTTGCACTGCCCAAGCATAGTTCGGCTTGAGCATCTGGAAGAGTGCTGCCGCGGTCACACCGCCGACCGCAAATTTTTGTGCACCATCGAAAAAATCGCGACGACTGATGCCGCCGTGCACGTATCCGTCGAACAGGTTCAGAAGCTCCTGCGGGAAATCCGATGCTTTCTTTCGTCCCATCTGTATCCCTCCCGGACGTGGCTAAAGCCCCGATCAAATGCGGATTGGCGTGTGCCGCGGCGTAGAATATCACCAAGTGGCCGATTGCTATGCCGATGAATGGCGCCGCGGTGGCCGATAACGACGTCCGACGGTAATATTCCGACGCCAGTTAGCTGCAGTCGCGAAGATGACGCGCTGGTCGGGTCCGCACCTGGCAACTGACCTTGGGGCGTACCGCCGCTTGGGGTCCTCTGTGCCACAAGCGGTCGTCGGGTTATCCGCGGCCAAGGTACTGGATCGGACCCTTTGTAAGAAATTCAAACAGGGACTGTACCCGAGGACAGCGGCTCCAGCCGTTTGCCGGGGCATGCTTCCGCCTCCCTGACGTGCAGTGCTGCGTGCCCCAGAAACCCAGCGCTCAGCGTGCCAGCTCTGGACAACGGCAGTAGATCGCGCTGCGCTCACCTTCCGCCTCCGCCACCGTCGCGAAGGTGAGCGCACCGCCCGGTCCCGTCACGGCGACCGAATTAGGCGCAAAACGACCGATGAGTTCGCCCTGAGGCAGCGTTTCGCCCATCGTCGCGACCCGCTTGATGTTGCCCGCGGACCCCGCGTAGGCGGCGAGCGGTCCAGAACCGCCGTCGAGGGCCGCGATGAACGCCGTCACTCCGCCTGACCCTGCTGTCGGCCAGGGACCGAAACCTGCATAGCGACCACCACCCGGCGCCGGCGCTCCCTCGACGGCGATTTCGGCCAGACCCTCCGGCCCGGTTCGCACCACTGCCTCGCGTGTGACCCCGTTTTCGCCGAGATATGCGCCGAACGCGATCCCATCCCCGTCGTCGATCGCCACCCGCTCGGAGAAACGCAGAATCATCGCCCCACTCGGCACCCGGTCACCAGCTCCGACCAGCAGACGCAGATCGCGGGCACCCGCTACGAAAATGCCGCCGAGCGTCGGGCCTTTGAAGATCGCGGCAGGAAACGCGATGACGCCGCTGTTGTTCAGCGACGGCTCGCCGATCTTGTCCATCGTGCCGCCAGTACGCAATAGCCGCTCGCCTTCCGCCACCAGCCGCTGCAACCGCCGGCCGTTCCAGAAATACAGCACATCGAGCGTGTCACGTCCGCGCCGCACATTGGCGACGAAAGTCATCTCGTCGTTGTCGTTCAGCGCCGGCGCGTCGAACCCGACCAGGACACCGGCAGGCACACCCGGAGCATCATCGCCAGCAAGCGCAATCGCCTGCAGCCCGTCCGCGCCAGCGAGAAAGATCCCCTCGGTGGCACGCCCGCCGGCGATTTGGGCACCGAACGCTACATGCCCAACCCTGTTCAGCGATGGCAGCGGGTGCGCCCCGAACTCCGCAAGCATGCCGCCCCCCGGCAGGCTGTCCCCGAACCCCGCCACCTTCATCACATGCCCGGCTTCGGCGAGGAAGATGCCCTCGCGTCCCGGCGCGTGTAGCACGGTCGCGTAGAAGGCGACCTGACCGCGTGCATTGACCGGCGCGACAATCGGCTGCGCAGTGACATCGAACCGGTCGAAGCGGCCGCCGCCGGGCGCCGCCAGGCCAGACCGCACAACCGCGTGCAACACGCCGGTTTCGGACAGCACAGCGGCCGTCGGCTGTGCCGCCACCCGCAGCGAGGGCTGGGCCGGTGCCGTCGATGGCGTCGACGGTGCGACCCACAGGACGGCGGCCCACAAACCCGCCACTGCCACACCTGCAACCACCAGGCGCCGCCAGGCCGCTGCCAGCAACATCGCTCAGTTACTCAGCATGCCGGCCTTCAGCGTAGACACGTCGTGGCGCAGCATCTCGATGTAGCTGTCCGCCTCGCCGCCGGCTGGGGACAGCGAATCACCGTAGAGCGTGCCACCGATCACGGCACCGGTTTCAGCGGCGATGCGCTGCATGGCGCGCGGATCGGTGATGCTGTCGAGAAACACCGCCTTCACGTGGTCGGCCTGGATCTGCCGTGCGAGCTTTGCCAGCTCTGCCGCCGACGGCTCGCTCTTATTGGTCCAACCGTTCACCGACAACAACGTGATGCCGTAGGCATTGGCGATGTATTGCAGCGAGTCGTGCGACGTCAACGCCCGGCGCTTTCCCGCCGGCACGTTCGCGATTTGCTTGCGCGCCCAGTCATCGACTGCCTGGATCTGCTTTGTGTAGGACGCCGCTCGCGCCCGGTAGTCCGCGGCGTCGGCTGGATCGAGGCGCGACAGCGCCTCGGCGATATTGCGTACGTAAATGACGGCATTGCGAGGGTCGAGCCAGGCGTGCTGGTCGATCGCCGCGGGAAGCTGCCTGCCGGAAATCGGATGCTCCTCCTCCCCGCTCAGCGTCCGCACTTTGCGGGTAACCACTACCTTTGTACCTTTGAAGACGGCCTGCTTGAGCAAGGGCTCCAGCCATGGCTCGAACTCTTCGTTGAGGTCGTTGATGAATATTGCGCGTGCCGAAGCAACTGTAGCCACGTCGGCGGCGGTCGGCTGGTACAGCTCACAGTCCCCGCCGGCCCCGACGATGGTCTTGATGTCGACATGATCGCCACCGACGTTGGCCAGCATATCGCCAATGACACTGAACGTCGCGACCACCGGGATCCTGTCGGCGGCTTGCGCCGGGTCTGCCAGCAGCAGGGCAGCAAGCGGGATAATAAAACGAAACATCAAGCATCCCGCCCGATCATCGGCACCATCCGACGCCAAGAGCTGGTAGCGACGAACGAGATTCCAAACAGCAATCCCGCCGCCAGTATGATCGCCGGCCCGGAGGGCAGATTGGCGTGATAGGAGACGAGCAGCCCCGCAACCGATGCGGCCAGCCCGAAGCCGGTCGCCAGCGCCATCGACCCGAATACTCCCAACCCCCAGCACCGCGCCGCTGCAGCGGGCAGAAGCATCCGTCCTACCGCCAGCAGTGTGCCGAATGCCTGAAAGCTCGCCACCAGCGCCAGCACCACCAGCGCGAGGAACACCGCCTCGTATGGCGCCCGCGTACCCACCGCGCGAAGAAACGTGGGATCGAATGCACCTACTGCCAGCGGCCGATAGAGTGCCGCGATCACCAGCACGATCAAGCTGCTCACAGTGGCAATCTGCAGCAGCGCCCGCTGGTCAATCGCCAGTACGGTGCCGAACAGCACCCGCATGACGTCGACATTGCTGCCCCGCCACGCCACCAGAACAACGCCGAGCGAGAGGGCGACCAGATAGAACGCCACCAGCCCGGCATCACGCCGCGCCCGCCCGCTGGTGATCAGGCTGGCCAGCGCTCCCACGGCGAGTCCGCTCGCCAGCCCGCCCAGCGACAGCCATGCCGGCGATGGCCCAGCATAGAGAAACCCGATCGCCGCACCGGGCATCACTGCATGCCCGAGCACGTCGCCATCGAGGCTCATCCGTCGCAACACCAGCATTGTTCCGACGGCGCCGTTGGCCAGCGCCAGCGCTAGACAGGCCACCAGCGCCGCGCGCATGAACGCGAAGGTCTCGAATGGCTCCACGATCAGCGTATGCGCCGACATCACGCCACCATCGTTGGCAACGCCACCTCTGTCGCATCCCAGGCAACGCGGCGGCGCGCCAATACCAGAGTGGAGGGAAAGCGGGCCCGTACCAGGTCGAGATCATGCAGCACCGCAATCACGGTCCGGCCCTCCTGGTGCCACCGCACCAGCTGATCGAGGAGCACCGCCACGGTCGGCGCGTCCACTCCCGCGAACGGCTCGTCGAGCAGAATAACTGCCGCATCCTGCAGAATAAGCCGCGCGAATAGCGCCCGCTGAAGCTCGCCGACCGAGATTTCGCCAATCGGTCGCCCCAGCCGTGCTGCCAGCCCCACCATCTCCGCCGCCGTCGTCGCGCGCGCTCGCAGCGCGGTCCCTGGGGAACGGAATGGGCCAAACTCCCGCCACCCGCCGAGCGTGATCAGCTCCCATACCGTAAGCGGGTAGTCGCGGTCGATCGCAGCGAGCTGTGGCAAATAGGCCAATCGCCGCCGCGCGCTACAACTCACCATTCCGCCAGCCAGTCGCACCACGCCCGCGATCGCTGCAAGGAGTGTGCTCTTGCCGGCCCCGTTCGCCCCCACAACGGCGGTCAGGCTGCCCGAAGCGAACTCTCCGCTCACGGCCTCCAACGCTATTCGCCGGCCATAGCGCACGGTTACATCGCGCAACAGGACGCGGCCGTCGGCAGAATCACACCTCTCCCCATCTGGCCTGACGCGCGAGTCGAAGGACCGCGGCGGCCTAAAACCGCTGGCGACACGAGGGTGGTATAATCTCGTCAAGTACGTCACTCTAAGGGCAAGTTTACCATCGCAAACCAGGACGAAGAACGAGAATGGGAGGAGCAACCATGAGAATCGCTGGACTAGCCGCGTTCGCGGGTATGTCGATCCTGTCGCTGTTGATACAGTCGGTGCCTGCCTCGGCCGAAGCCGATTGCAAGGCCGTCGTCGCGCCTTCCCCCTTCGGTCCGGACGATCAGACCGGCGCGACCAACCGCGTTACCCCCGCCGTCACCAAAGCCGCCGCCGCCGAAATCCAAACGGGCGTCGTCACGTCGATGGCGAACGACCTCGTGGACGGTGTACCGCTGTTCGGCACCCGCTTCAGCAAGACCATCCTTACTAGCTTTGCTACTATGCCGGGCGCAGAATATGGCAACAACAAGCTTAGCTATATGGAAGACACCTATCTCAGCCAGAGCCATGTCGGCACTCATATCGACGGCGTAGGCCACATCGGCATCCAAGACTGCTACTATAACCAGACGCCGATGGGGAAATACGTCACCCAGAACTATCTCAAGCGGCTCGGTCTCGAGCATATCAAGACCTTCGCGACGCGCGGCGTCATCATCGACGCGGTGAAGGTGTTTCAGGCCGCCGGCAAGATGAAAGCCAACCCCGCCTGCAAGACCCCCTGCCTGGACGCCGGCACGCTGATCACCGAAGCCGATCTCCAGGCCGGGCTGAAGATGTACAACGTGACCTTGCGCGAGGCCGACGCGGTGTTCATCAACACCGGCTGGGGTGACCTCTTCCGGCAGTGGCCGGCCCAGAATGCGGCCTACAACAAGGGCGAACCCGGGATCAGCGAGTCGGCGGCGTTGTGGCTCGCATCGCAGAAAGTGGTCGCCGTGGGTGCCGACACCTGGGCGGTCGAGGTCATTCCGGGCGAAAAGGAAGACATCGCATTTCCGGTGCACAAGACATTGATTACCGATAACGGGATTCACATTATCGAGAACGTGCGCACCGACCTGATTTCGGACGCCGCTGCAAAGTCGGGGCGGGCCACCTTCTTCCTGTCGATGACGGTGCCCAAGGCGGTGGGCCTGACCGGCACCTTCGTCAACATCGAGGCGATTCAGTAGCGCATGGCGTCGCGGCCGATGCTGCGACGCCGGCTTTTCCTGGCCGGACTACTCGCCTGCGGCTTTGGTCCCGCGATGGCCGAGCAACGCCGCTTTCGCATCGCGCTCGCCAATCTCGACGAGACGCCGGGTGTGACTTTGGAGGGGCTCGGCTTTACCGGTTCCGATCTGCGGCGTAGCTTCGAGCTGGCGGCACGCACCCTGCCGGTCGACATGCTCTATCTCGACAATGCCGGTGACCCCGCCCGTGCCGTCGCCAATGCCGAGGCCGCGATTGCCGCCAAAGTCGAGTTGCTGATCGAGTATAACGCCGATGCCGATGCGAACGTCGAAATCGCGCGCCGCCTTGCGGCGGCCTCCATCCCGGCTCTCGCGCTAATTGATCCGCTCCCCGGGGCGCCGCTCTACGGACCCGACAACCGAGCCGCCGGCCGCATCGCCGGCCGCGCCCTGGGTGCTTTCGCGCACGAAACCTGGCCGGACGAGCAGGTATTGGGCGTGCTGATCGGTGATCTCGCCGAGCCGGGCCCTTCCATCAGCGATCGCGTGCAAGGCATCACAGAAGGGATACACGAGTCGCTGCCCTCGCTGAAGCTCGCCTCGCTCGACACCGCCGGACAGCCGGTGCGCGCCGACGCACTGTTGGCGAAATTCCTGCAGACGCAGCATGGCCCACGGCTATTGATCGCGACCCTCGACGATCTTTCCGCCGTCTACGCCAAGAATGCCATCGAAATGAACCGGCGGCAGAGCGACTGCATCATCGTCAGCCAGGGGCTCGACCCGAATATCCACGGCGGTGCCAGCGAGAAGAAGGAGATCGACCCCAACAACCGTGGCAGCGTCGTGCTCGGCTCGGTCGCCTACTACATGGACCGCTACGGCTACGAAGTATTGCCGCTCGCGTTGCGTCTGCTCGCCGGCGAGACGCTGCCGCCGCGCACGCTGACGCGACATGTCTTGGTCACCGCCACCAACGTATTCCGGGAATATCCGCCATTCGACATGAACTGATACGGCGCGTTGAGAGGGATGACGCCAGCGTCTCAAGCACCATGATCCTCGGGTTCGATCCGAGGATCAGCCGTGTCGTCGACGGCTTTGCCGCATCAACAAAGCATGGTCGCCATTGGGCCGCTTCGGGTCATGGGCGGCGGTTCAGCACAACGCGTGCATGTTTCAGCACTACCTCAACAAGCAGACCCTCTGCTGGCGCGACTGTAGGCCTTTTGAGTGCTACTTCCGGACCTTGCGTCGGCGCATCGGGAGCCCTCGTGATGCAGGTCCGCTCCAGGCGGCCTGGTCGCGGCCTAAACAGACGAGCTGATCCCCGGTAAGGGGCAGTTCCGCTAGCGTTTCGCCAAATCGGCTCAGCTACGGTTGTCCGGCAACGATTTTTCTGGATATTTTGGGTGCACTGTTATGTTTGTTCTGGCTCGCCCGAGCGTCATCGCGGGAAGGGAGAATCGCCGCATGACGGACGCGGCTCATGACCCGCATTCGGAGACTCGCCGCCCGCGCGATCAGTCGTCGGCGCCAAGACGTACGCCTGAACGAAGTGCTTGATCCTGCCAAGAACAGCAGAAGCAAGTCCGATGGTGTCACCCGGCGCTGGCCAGCAGCCTATGCGCTGTCGGTGAGAGGCGAGCGCTGATCGAGCCGTCAACGCGGGGGGAGGGCAATAAGAAATTCGGGATCAACCCCATGCACTAGAACCGACCGTGAGCAAGGCAAACGCCCGCAAATGAAATAGCTGCACATCAGGTGGCCCGGCTCGCGATCGTGCTATGTCGCTTACGGTCCGCCGCCACTCGTGTACAGGCGTCACTACCACCGCGTGCGCCACTACCGTCGTTACTGCTGCTGTTGTTGTTGAGTCAAGGTGCGCCGCCCGATGCTGTATCCTCCGCCAAGCTGAACACCGCGCAAGGAGCAGATACTTGCCTTGTCGCGAGAAGGAGCGAGTCTCTTGCGAACCTGACTTCCTCGATCATGTCGGGGTACGCCGGGTTCGTGCACCAGGGCGGTGGCGACCAGGAAGGGTTGGGCAAACTGCGCCTACAGATGCTAGGCGTCTCGCTGAGCGATGCGCTCAGCTGCCGCCGTCGAAGAAGCTTTGGACGATTTCGGAGCGCGCGATCTGAGGCAGCATCAGCCGCGCGTAAAATGTGTCTCGGGCGGCCACGTATCCGGCGCCGACGAAAGTCGACCAACTGCCCAGTGACTCGATTTTGACATAGGCATCCTGCCCGGGAACGAGAGCGACATTTGTCGACTGATCGAAGTCCTTACCATAACTCTCGACTTCAACGTGATAAATCCCAGGCGGAACGTCGCGATAGAAGGCGCCGCCTAATTGCGCATACCCGGCGTAGACGCCGTTCATCGTCACCTTGGTCATGTTGAGCGTGTCGGAAGGAAGATAGACCCGGTAGAACCAAACCCTTGCCTCGCCTGGCGGGATCGGCGGGACCGAAACCGAGCCGACCGGCGGATTGCGAGCGCAAGCAGCTATCGTCGCCATCCCCAACAACGCTGCGATCCGCAGTAATCGAAGCGGCCTTCGGCTGATTGATGTAGCCATCGGTCGGTCAACCACAATCATATTAGGGGATGTGCGCCATCTCGCTTTGCCATTCGCAGCCATCCGGGCGCCCTGCGAGCTGTCGTCAGCCTCTTTATACGCGAAATCGACAGCCGATAGACGAGGGGTCAGAAGTGAACTCCATCACGCGCCGGACGGCGGATCGGCCGCCCGGAACGATCTCAACCGCTCCCTCCGCTGGTAGATTCTCCCAAGTGTTACATCACTCACCGCTGGAGGAAGACGGATTCGAACCCTCGGTCCCTCTCTGATGTGATCTTGATGCTCGGGCCCGCTGCCTAGAATTCCGGGATGGATGTTCGACTGAGCGGCGGGAGGTCTGGAAGGCGGTTAGGAGCTGCCGGTCGCGACCTGCCGGACGGAGGCATCATCGATAGCTCGAGTACTCCCTCTGGTTCCGGGGCTTCACGCGGTCGAAAAGGTCCATGTCAGGTCCGGTCGGTGTAGGCGGCTTCGAAGAAGGAGAGTTCGAGGGCGACAGCCCGACAGAAAAAGTCGCGGCACAGATCCTCCTGCGCGGGGCCGATGCGGTCCAAACTCCCCGCGCAGGAAATCGACGAAGCCGCGAAAATCCGGATTGTCGTGCAGCATGACCCACTCGGCGTGCACGAAGTTTTCCGGCGTAGCTGCGGCGCGCGGGAGGCCCAGTCGAGATAGAGCCGCTCGGCCACGACGAGGACGGAAAGCGCGGCGGTATAGCTGCGCGTTTCGGCGGCCTCCCGCATGATCGCCTTGAAGCCGATGGTCGGCTGCGTATCGGGATCGCTCGCGCGCCTGTCCCCGGTGACGCCGAGCGCCTCGAACGCGCGGAGGAAATAGGTGCTCTCCTCGCCCGACATGACGATCTCCTACAAGGCGCCGCTCTATGACACCGGCATTGCATCGCCGGACGGATCCCGCCGGCTCTTTTCCGGCGAGTCGGAACAGATCGCCGGCGACATTCGAGCCTTCGCAGCAATCGGCGTGCACGAGTTGATCTGAAGATTGCCGCGGCCAGTCCATTGCGGAGAGCATCCAGCGCCTGCAATGGTTCGCCACTGACGTCATCCCGCTGGTGGACGGCTAAGGCCCGGCCCGACCAAGCCGATCGGCCGTGCCATCAGCGTCATTTGGATTGGCGCGTCGGACTTCAGGGCCAAAGTCACTGGTCTGACCTCGCGATGATGGCTAGTGGCGTTTTGAACCCGCTACGCCCGAAGCGTGCGCACGATTTAGCCTCGGGCGGGCCTCCAGCTCACGCCAGGGCGGTGAATGCGTCCGGCCCTAAGAGGCACCGCCCAACTGGATGGCTTCTTAAAGGATTTGCGCGCATTCTGTTATTGCACCCTCTGCATCGTAGTGATACAGGCCAAGACAGGGATCGACTTTGGTCGATCTATACTCTTTCCCAAAGGTAAAACATGTCGACATTGGACGAGATCACTAGGGAAAAGCAGCGGGTCAGTGAGGCGCTTGCGCGCGTCGACGCTCAGCGCGAAAAGCTCGCGGGCCAGGTCGCCGAACTGGAAGCAACTGAGCGTGTGCTGGCCCGATATAGCAAGGGCTCTGGGGTAAGAAGGACGGCCGCGGCCAGGACCCCAACCTCGCCACGAAATCCGGCTGCTCCAGCGCGAGCAGGCGGGACCCGGCGCGGCACGACTACGAGACCGCCTGGTAGCCAGCGCAGCTCGCCGAACCTGAGCGATCAGGTTCTTGCGCTGGCAACGGGCAAGACCCAGCCTGAAATCGCCGCTGCCTGTAAGGGGGCTCGACCAAACCATGTCGGTGCCGCCATTTCCCGGCACAAGCGGGCCGGTCGCATCGAAGAGCGCGATGGCAAGCTCTACGCCACGTAGTCGACAGCAATGGACCAAACAGCCGCGCCCTGATGCCAAAAAAGGCGTAGCCTTAGGGCCGGCTTACAACAGCGGGGATCTGGTGATATACATAGCGTGCAGCAGTTGGCCGACTTAGGATTAAGATCCTGAACAGTGCGGATCCGAAGCTGTCGAGGCGACTGCGTTGGCCTCGCGATGAACCGGTAGCACGGTATTGCCAGCGCAACACGCGAGCCCCGGCCGAATTGTCTGACCAGGGTCGACTAGCCCTCGGTTAGAACCAGCCCAGGTGGAAGACTCTCGTCGTGTAAACTGATCCGCTCCGACCCCGCTACCGGCACAAATTCCTTGAGTTTGGCCGTCTTCTGAGGCGCAATGCCGAGACTCTCGAGTTCGGCTGCAATTCGATGGCGAACTGCGTTGGGCAGGTCAAATCTCCGATCGCCGACGACGCGTGAGGCGCGGAGAAACAGGGTTGGCATTTCTGCCAATTCCGGCGCGCCCCAGTCAAACCTGCGAAAACTCTCGTAAGCCCGTTCGACAAGATCGGGCGAGATCACCGTCTCTGGTCCCGCATAGAGTGGCGCACGGCTGAGGAGCTGGCCCAGCGCCGCAAGGTACGGAGCACAGTGCTTCTTCTCTCTGGCGAGGTCGGCAGCTGTGTCGGTGAACAGTTTGGCCAGTTCAGTCTTCGTTTCGGCAGGAAGTCGTTCTAACGATCCGGCGAGCCGGATAAGCTCTGGTGGAACTTTGTTCCGGGCGCGGAGCTTGTCCAGCTCGGGTGCGAGGATCTGCTCCTGACGTTGCTGCGTGAGTCCACCCGCCACACGCCGCCAAAGAATGTATTCCTGAGACTTGATTCGTTTGCCCGGAAAGCAGAGGCCACCATCACGCAGCCTCCACAGGCTGTCGATGCGCAGATCGTCACCGGCAGCCCCAAAGCCAGGGCGCAGAAGGAAGCCGGCGAGAATGAGCCAGGTCTCCTCATAGTCCGCGGATGTCCTGCGCTGCGCCATGCAGTTTTCTAGAGCTGCCCAGAGCGAGCGGACGAGGCCGGCGTTCCATTCGCTCTTCGGCATTCCGAGAATCTGTTCGAGCTTTTTTAGAACTCCTGTCGCCGTAATCGCATCTCGTTTGTTGGCGGAGCGAGCAAACAAGCGCTGTACCTGTAATTGGGCGGCTGCAAGGGTCTGCGGAGCAACGTTTGGCCTGGGTTCCCCGGAAACTGACGCTGATCGAAGCGGCTGGCCATCCTGCTGGCGTGGGCGAAGGTTGAATTCAAGGGGCCAGGACTGCTTGACACAGGGGTCCGCACTGACGCAACAGACCTGCAGCAGGCCCAATTCGTTCGCACTGGCAACCAGCGTTACGGGAACTGTGTTGGAACTTTTTTCGACAGCAGAGTGGGCAGTTTTTATGACCGTTTCCAAGGGTGGAAGGGGATGGAAGTCCTCGTCGCTCCAATCGACGATGTCGCCTGCTGTGCATCTGTCGAGGCGGGGTGAGGAATAGGCCT
>WNFJ01628239.1_pt3 | contig 11663 bp, 9 predicted proteins | sample 5400461 | NCBI WGS metagenome assembly WNFJ01 (sample SAMN13153349, study PRJNA577476) | soil metagenome | isolation source: 115 cm saprolite on Douglas fir-dominated hillslope | place: USA:California | collected 2013-09-17
AAACACGATGGAGCACCCGAGCGGAACGTGCGGCTTCTGCGCGCCCCCGCCTTGTCCTTGGAGCGCGACGATGTCTCCCTCGTTGGGCGCCAAATACTCTTCCATGCGGATGGCCTTGCGGTTGATTGCGCGAATATGTTTCATTGCGCCTTCCTTTCGGCGAAGTGATCCAGAAACGACGGGTTTTGCTCGGCGATTGTTCCATAAATCTGCAAACACGTATCCGTCCATCCGCGAATCCAGTCGCAGTAGTGCAAGTTGGGATGGCCGGTGTCGCCGTAGCGCACGTAAGCTTCGTGATGGCATCCTCCAGCGCAAAGTGGGCGCGCCCAGCAGGTTTGGCACTCGTATTTCGATTGAATGTTTCCCCGGTTGAGAAAATCCGCTTGCTTCTGCTTGTCCACTCCCGTCGAGACGTGCCCTAATTTATGCGTGTCCGAATCCACAAACCGGTGACACGGCGCGATATCCCCGGATGGCCCCACGCCAACAAGCCCCAACCCCGCCCCACAAGGGTGCGATTTGTTCACCCCCTGATGAAGTTCCGCCAAAGTGTCGCTGACATTCGAAAAGCCGTGTTGCTCGCCGCGCAGCGCATGCTCCAAATATTCCTGAGCCAGCACTCCAAATTGCCCGAGCACGCTGTCGAGACCTTGTTCGTTTATCGAGTAGAGCCGATTCGGCGAAGTGGTGACCGGTGCAAAACCAACTTCGTGAAATCCCAGGTCGTTCTTCAAATGCCGGTACGTCTTCAGGACGTCCATCGCCTGCGAAGTCATCGTGACGCGCGCCGCGATGGGGCGCGTGCGATGACTTGCCAGCAACTCCTTGATCTTCGGCGCGATGATGTCGTAACTCCCGCGCCCGTTCGCGAAAATACGAAACTTGTCGTTCATCTCCTGCGGGCCATCGATGCTTACGGTCACACCCACATGATTTTCGGAAAGGTATTCAATGATGGCGGGCGTCAGGAGGGTTGCATTGGTCGTCAAACTGAAATCAATGTCGACTTCCTTTTCTCCGGCCATGCCGCGTGAATAATCCACCACTCTCTTAAGCAGCGGAAAGTTCATGAGCGTCTCGCCGCCGAAAAACGTGATGTGGATCTTCCGCCGCCCAGTAGACTCTTTGAATAAATAGTCCACCGACGCTTTCGCCGTCTCCCAATCCATGAACTTCGGTTTGCCTTCCGGAGTCGCAACCTTGTCTTCGCCGAACTCATAGCAATATTGACAGGATAAGTTGCATTGGTTGGTGACGTTCAGAACCATCGTCTGAAGCGGAAAATGATCCGGCAACGGTTGCGGCGGATCGATCAACTTTTTACCGTTTCGAATAGCACGTACTCGATAAAGCTCTTCGAGGCAAGTCGCAATCTCTGCCGGAGCATGCCCTTGGCTGGAAAGTGCGGCGATCATCGCTTCGCGATCGAGCGGTGCACTCTCCAATTTGTTAAGAATCTTCGAGGAAAGCCCATCCAGCGCAAAAACACCGCCGCTTGGAACGAGGTAGAGAAACTCCGCATTTCCTCCGCCAAATCTGTGGAACTCTCCCAGCGAATACGTTGTCATCGCGCCACCTCCGGCTGATCCCACCGGATGTATTGCGGAACGCTCACGATGAGATAACTCTTCCCCGTCAACGGCTCGTCCGTCCCCGTGACCTTGACAGTCGCCACCGCCCAGACGTCGCCATAATTGTTACGTGAATGCTTTCTCTTCGGATTCGGCCCGTCGAGCGCCGGCGTGAACAAGCCCGTCTCCGCGTTCATGGTCCCGACATATTCGACGTCGTCGTCCCCGTACGTCGCGACAAACTCTTCCAGCTTCCATTGCGCGGGTACGGGTCCCAATTCAATGTCATCGGCAGTGCCCGACTTGGCGTCGGGGCCGTTGTTGTAAGCGATCGCTTCAAATTGGCAATAGCCTTTCGCATGAACGTCCGATCCTAAATGCGCGAGCGGCGTCTGCGGCGTCACCTTCACGTAATCGACGCGGTCGTACACCGCGAAAGCGCCAGGAGCCACGGCACTCTTTACCGCAACGTCCCGCTTGCCGGGTGTCGCTCCTTTTGCCACATCCACGTTCACGATGACGAGCCCCGGGCTCTTACTCAAAATTTTCTTGACCGTCACGCCGGAGCCGAGATCGAGATCATTCGGTGTAACGTCCTGCGGAAGATGGTCTCCGTAAATGCGAACCACGCTGTTTGTGCTTCCCGCTTTCAGTGAATAAAGATCCATGCCGAGAACGGTTGGACTTTCACTGGCGCGCCGCATGCTCACATCCATGCCAAATTCCTGATACGCACCCCAGAACCACCGGCCTTCCAATTGGGATTGGTCGCGCGAAAGCATCATCACTTCACGGATCGTCTTGGAAGCGTCCGGCGCGGAGCCGGTTTGCTCCGCGTTCTCGCGGCCCCGCCAAGCGTAGCCGGTATAGACAATTCCCTTCCCGCTTTCGACCAGCACACTTCCGTCACTCACGTAGGTCAATTTCGTCTTACCAGCCTCAACGCTCATCTCCCCAAAGAAACGTCCTTTGCCGGGTTGCGTGCCGTAAACCAGCCAGCGGCCATTCAGCTTGGGCGTGCGCATGCTGGCATGCCATTCAGACCATTCCGCGGATTGTAGAGGCGCATTCTTCGCAAAATAGGAAAGTGCTTGCTCGACAGGTGGACGCGTGTCCGTACCAGGAGGCAGCGGCGGAGCGTCGGGACGCCGTGGCGCCCGCTGGAAAGAAGTATTCTCTATGGCCGGGAAAAACGCGATGTGCATGTTGGCCAGCAGCTTCCAATCGTCGGCGCTGCGCCTCCACGAAAGAGGTTTCCCCAGAGCGTGGCACGCATTGCACGCATGAACGATCTCTTCATTAGGAAGTTTTTCGTCGATCATGCGATTTTCGGCGATGTACGCCACTGGCTTGGCTTCGTCCGGCGCTAAACCGTGATCGTCGCTCAAATACCGCAAAATTTTGCGCGCATCGCTCGGCTCCAAAGCCAATCCATGCAGGCGAACCATCCTCTTTATGGCTTCTTCCCAGCCTTCTGGTGTTGTCCGGATCCAGGAAATGCGCGACAGATTTCCTTTCGTGTCCGGCTGATGGCAAGCGCCGCACTTACTGACAACCAGTGGGTCGGTAACAGGAAATCCAGGCTCTTTGGCATCCTTCGAAGCACTTGACGTAGCCGCTGAAGAATTCGATGCGGCCTCTTGCGGTGACGCGGGAACAGCCAGTTTGGTCAATGACGCGAAAAATAAAAGAATGAAAGCAATCGGTGCGAAATATCGACGAACTCGCTTACCAAGACAGGCCATCTCACGTCCTTTCGACGGAAGCTTCTCGATCGTGCTCGTCTTGGAGCGCAATAAAACAGCAAGCTGGACACGACGGTGTGTCCAACAGAAACAATTTACCTTGTACGGCGACGCTTCCACTGCAACCGCAAAACTCTTGAAGCGGTCCCTAGACCCCGTGAAATTGTGGAAGGCATCCTGCTGGCTCCATGACCAAAAAGGCAAACGCAAAATTCCAATTCCACCCATTGGGAATCTTGCACAGGAGAGTACCCGTCTATTGACGTACCTAGTTAAATATAATAATAGCGGCAACATAGGCAGCCCGCCATCTGCCGCGCGCAAGCGATGGATTTATTGCAGCTTGTATCGGTGCTCTGGGTCGGTTCTCGTCGGCGTTTCAGTTGCCCACACTTAATGGAGCTGGAATCCTTGCCAGAAGGATTCGCAATCAGTTCTATCTGAATTTTTTGTTTGCCTTTTTCTTGGCGGAACCTGCACGATGCCACTCACAATTGTATTGGATGGGTTGCCGGGACAGTTTCCGATTCTCCAGGGCGAATCAAAACTGGCCTCCACAACTTTAATTTTCCTAAATCCTGCCGGACACACCGTCGTGTCCATTTGTTAGCTGGAAACGCTCCGCGAAGAGCAGACCCCGACCGTGAATGAAACAGCCGTGAGGACGAGCTTTGGCTCGGACTCCCGCAATTTGAGCATTCTGGGCCGACGGAGACACAAAGGGACTCGATCTTAAACGCACTCGGAGGTGCCGCTGTGATCCATTTGATTCGGTGTACTCAACCTTCCATTTCAGGGCGACAACGAGCTCCGGAGAAATTCTTTGTCCCGCTACTCTTGGCCATACTCCTGCTCTCATTCTCATGCGCTTCACTTTCGGGGCAATCGACCTTCGGCACGATTTTGGGCACCGTGAAAGATCCGTCCGGGCAAATTGTCGCTGGTGCCACGGTCACGCTCCTCAATAAGGGCACGTCTGCCGCACGTACGCAGCTTTCAGATCAAAGTGGATCCTATTCTTTTACCAATTTGGACTCGGGAATCTACCAGATCACCATCGATGCACCGGGATTCCAGAAAGTTGAATTTACGACCCTGGACCTTCAAGCGCGCGAGACCAAGCGCGTGGACGGCAATTTGAAGGTCGCGACTCAGACGCAGACCATCATGGTCGAGGATTCTGCCGGCGGTGTGATCACTACGGACGTCTCCAACCTCGCCGAAACCAAAACTGGCCGAGAGCTGGTAGATCTTCCCGTAGCTATTTACGCTCGGCAGTCGGGTTCCACCAGTCCTATCTCTACTTTGACTACGCAGCCCGGCGTGCAAATCGATGACAGCGGCAACCTCGCCATCGCCGGAGCCACACCAGCTCTCTTGTCCGTTACTATTGACGGCATCAGCAGCGTGAACATCGAGAACAGCGGCCCCATCAATGAACTTTTTCCTTCATTCAATTCCATAGCTGAAATCAGAGTCGGAGAAACCAACAACAGCGCTGAATTCAGCGGCGTCAGCGACATCACCACCATTTCGAAGAGCGGCACCAACAGTTACCATGGCGGCGTCTTCGAAAATCTCGACAACGCCGCCCTCAATTCCGGCAACCCCTTCGCAGGCGGAAAACCCCAGCTCGTCCTGAACGATTTTGGAGGCTTTCTCGGCGGCCCCATCAGCTTCCCGAAGCTCTACAGCGGCCGCGACAAGACGTTTTTCTTCCTCAGTTATGAAGGCCTGCGTTTGAGGAAGCAGTTTCCGCTATTAGAAAGCGTTCCTTCCTCAGACATGCGCAATGGCAATCTCTGCGCCTATCTCGGCGGCACACAGATCTACCAGCCGAACGGCACGCAGATCCCATGCGGCTCCGTGCCCATCAGCCCTCTCGCGGCAAACGTCATGAAGTACCTTTTTCCTCTCCCAAATACCGGAGCCCCGGACGCCTTCTCTAATAATTATCAGGTAGATTTCCCGACACCGGTTTCCAGCAACCAGGCCGACCTGCGCATCGACCAAAAGCTGGACGCCAATCAGACCATTTACGCTCGTTTCACCATCAAGAACCGTGCCGCCACTCTCTATCCCGGCAGTGCCTGGTACACCGGTGGCACCACCAGTCTTGGCCCGTTCTCGCAGCCCGAAAAAGACCGCGGGCTGACGGTAGCTTACAATTACGTCATCAAGCCATCGTTGATCAATGAACTGCGCGCCGGTTTCAATGGAATGCACACCCAAACCACCTTTGGGCTCAATACCAGCACGGTGCTGAGTCAGCTTGGCTTGCTCATTCCCTCCGGTGTTACTCTCCCTGCTGATCCCGAGGTTCCCAACTTTCAAATCACCGGATTCCAGTCCACCGGAGGAGCGAACCCCTCGCGCCAGCGCAGCAACATTTTCCAAATTCTCGACAACATCACCTGGACCAAACAGAAGCATACCCTTAAGTTTGGCGCAGATTTCCGCCGCATGACGGACCACGACGACAACGTTTTTGGCAGCCAGCGCGTAGGTCAATACGTTTTTAATTGTTCGATAACTTGTAGCGATATAAATGCCCAAGCAACCGCCAGCAGTGGCCTGCCCCCCGCTGTCGGCAATCCGTTTGCTTCTTTCCTGCTCGGCTACCCGGACTACACCGTCTTGTCGCAGGTCTATAATCCAAACATGAACGGTTTGGGATATTCCTATGCCTTCTTCGCCCAGGACGATTGGAAACTCACGTCCAGCTTGACGCTGAACTTCGGCCTTCGTTGGGAACTCCATCCCCCCTTGAAGGACACGGCCTACAACACCGCCGACTTCCTGCCGAACTGGACTGGCACCGTAAACGGCCAGACGCTCCACGGCGCCGTCGTTGTTCCCAACGCAAAGGGTCTCAGTTGGACGCTTCCTGCTTTTGCTGCTTCCATTTCTCCGACGCCAATCTTGACTGCGGCGCAGGCTGGCGTCCCGGACAAACTTCGCTACACAAATATGACCGACTTTGGTCCGCGTATCGGCTTTGCATGGCGCCCTTTCCATAACGATAAGACCGTCATTCGTGGCGGCTACGGCAGATTCATCGAATCTCCCCTGGGCTTCTCCCTGGTGTCCGGTTGGGCCGTTCATTCGAGCAGCGTGCCTTACTATTATCAGAGCTTCGATAGCAGCGGAAATGCCGCTCTCACTTATCCTTCTCCTTTCCCTTCGAACCTCAACGCCTCTGGCGGGCAGAGCTTTTACTATGCATTTCCGCTTAAGTATCACGACCCTACCGTCCAGCAATGGAATCTCACGTTCGAACGGAACATCGGCTATAGCACCGGTCTACGCCTTTCCTACACCGGGAGCCATGGAACTAACCTGGAAACCATGGAGGACCTCAACCAGGTTCCCGCGAACACTGCGGGTTATTCCGTCGCTTCTGCCAATGTTCCTTATCCACTCTGGTCCGTGCTCCAAAGCGTAATGAATGGCGCCGTGAGCAATTACAACTCCTTGACTGCCGTCGTCGAAAAGCGTTTTTCGAATGGCCTTCAGTTCCAGAGCAGCTACGCTTTCACGAGAGATCTCTCCGACGAAGGCGGTGGGAATCCTACCAATTTTGTGGGAGCTGGCGGCAACTGGGTCTCCGACCGTTTTCATCCCATGCTCGACTACGGTAACGTGATCTACGATCGCCGTCATCGCTTCTTGACTACCTATCTCTACGAATTGCCATTCGGCAAGGGCAAGAAGTTCCTCGGCGGGAGCAATGGCTTCTTTGACCGCGTCTTCGGCGGCTGGGAAGTTGCCGGCGTCGTGGTCATCCAGAGTGGCCCGTTCCTGACGCCATCTCAATCAACTTCAGACCCTGCTGGCACGAATCAGGTGAACACGACTGGCTTTTCTCGGCCAGACGTCGCTCCTGGAGTTTCTCCCTATGTGCCTCTCCAAACTACGGCGAATGGTCTGCAGTACCTCAACGCCGCGGCATTCACCATCCCCGCAAGCAACATCGGGCGGTTTGGCAATGCTTCTGTCGGCAGCATCGTTGGGCCAGGCACCAGGGCCGTGTCGATGTCTTTGATTAAGACCGTGAAATTTGCCGAGAGTGGGAAATTCCAGTTCGGCGCTGAAGTAGCCAACCTCTTTAATCACAAGAACTACGAACCACCGAACTTGGCCGCGGACACCGCGGGTTTCGGTACCATCACAGCCCTGCAAACCGCGGAAGGAGCTGGCCCGCGTGCCGTGCAACTCACCGCACGCATCAGCTTCTGAGAGCTTCTACGAACTAGTCCTGGGGGCGGTGTTCAGCCGTGACACAGCCCTCAAAGCTTCCGAATTGCGACGGTCTTCCGAGCAATTTTCACAACGAGTGTATTGACGCATCGCAGGTTGCTTAGGGAGGTGATTGCTCGCGCATCGAGAGGACACCCTGACACTGCGTGCGCTGCGCATGGCGCTGCAGCGGCGGCGGCCTGTGCCGGGACGGGTGCAGCGTCGCGTGGTTCTTGGCCCTGTAAGCAGTCTGTCGGAACGTGCAGCATGGAAGCTATTCCAGCCGTATCTTGACCGCGTAAATGCTACTGCAAAGCTACCGCCAAAATCTGGAATGACTCTTATCCAGTTCGTTCAAGAGTGGCGTTCCAGTGTGGCGGTAAACCTGAAAGGCAGCACCACGCGCGCGGCAGAATCGCATCTACGGGCGCACATCATTCCGAAGCTCGGCAGTCTGCCTTTGACGGAGATCAACACGAAGACAGTGCAAGCCTTCGTCGCGCATCTCGTAACAGGTGGCCGAACAAGAAAGACGGTGGAAAACGTGTTGCTCACTCTGTCTTCAATCCTTCGCAAAGCTAAGGCGTGGGACTACGCCTGCGGGAGTTTCTCGCTCGCAGGCATAACCCTCCCCCGCGAAGGCGTGAAGAAGGAACAGCGGTGCTTCACTGACGAAGAAGTGGGGAAAATCTTGGCGGCTGCTCCGGAACCATTCGGCACCATTCTCGCGGTGACGTCGGTTCTTGGTCTGCGCATTGGAGAAGTACTCGCCCTTCGTGTCAGTGACGTTGATTTCACAAAGCAGATCGTCCGTGTGCGGCAAAGCGTTGACGCAGCCACGCGGCAGGTCCAAGCGGTGAAGTGCAGCGCCAGCAGCGCAGACGTTCCGTTGCCTTCTCAGCTAGAGGCACGGCTGCGCAAGCACCTTCAGAATCACGATGGAAAGACAGACCTGCTTTTCATCAACAGCCGTGGCCGTCCATATTCAGCCAACAAACTGCGGGCAAAGGTTCTGCACCCGCTGCTTGTGAAGCTGGGCATTCCGCGTGGTGGGTTCCATGCGGCACGTCATGGTGCAACCAGTGCCCTGCTTGCAGACGGTGCAACACTGGCTGTGGTGCAGAAGCAACTGCGGCACAGTGATCCACGAATCACGCTGGGAATCTACGGCCACGTTATCGGCAATCAGCAACGCAGCGCTGTTGAGAACCGGGCAGCACGCCTCGAACAGTTCGCGGTGAATTGAATGCCTCTAGGATACCTCGTCTTGGGTGCGGGTATTTGGTGCCTATATTACGCTCGGCGTGGGATAGTCCCTTCGTCCGGAGCCAAGGATGAGGTTGGTAAACCAATGCGAATCAGCACACGCTTAATTTTTTGGATAGGTGGCGTGTTGCTGACAGGAGTAGGGGTATTTCTCTGGCACCATGAATGGGGAAAGTAGTTCAATTGTTGTTAAACGGCTTATTGTTGTTAGACGCGACAGTAAGCCGTGCGGAATGAAGTAGTTTGGTAGGGGCGGTGGGGATCGAACCCACGACCTTAGGCTTAAAAGGCCGCTGCTCTACCACTGAGCTACGCCCCTATGGCGTGAATTTCTTATTGTAGCATGCTCGCAGCTGGCACAAAGGAGAGCGGACGGCATCCACCGCGCACGCGTGAGAGCTGGCGGCGGGGATGATCGGCCAAACTCACGGGCCAACCGCGCGAGCCGCGCAAACGCGAGAGCGAGTGGAGGGGATGAGCTGCCGGACTCACTGGGCAACCGCGTGAGTCGCACACGCGCGAAAGCTGACCGCGTAGATGAGCTTCCGGACTCGCCGGGGAACGGCCTGAAGCGCGGTGGCGCAGATTCAGGAGAGAGCTTCGGCGCGGGGGAGAGGGCGTTTGCGCTTCCATTCGTAGTCTTTGCGCAATTTGGACTGGTGTTTCTTCACCTGGGCTTCGAGATCGCTGAAGGCTTTTTTGCAACTGGCACGGACGGTGGCACCGGTGCCGGTGGCGTGCAGCGTTCCGGTTGGCAGCGACAAATTCAGCGAGCAGGAACTCTCGTCCGTGCGCGGGTGTTTAGAAAATACGCCGTGCAATTGCACGAGATCCGGCGAGTAACTCTGCAGCAGTTTTCCCAGCTTACTGACGTGACGCTCGACTTCGACTTCGACCGGTTTGTGCGACTCGACATGCTTGTAACTGATGGAGAGTTTCATGTGTGCACCTATAGGAAGAGTTGACAAAAAGGCGGGGGACGCGGTTCGGCTTATCGCACCACATCGTAGAAAAGGATAGCAGCCCGGAGAGCCGGGGGCAACGGTGACCGCAGTTCTTGCCCATGCATGCGTTGACACTTCTCCTCCCTTCCCTCTACCCTGTGTTCGGCGCAAATCGCCTGCGCCACTGCATGGCGCAGCGCAAATCACAAACTACACCGTCGTCGCACGAGGCCGATGCTTCGGCGAACCCGGCGCCGACCAGTATCCTGCGGGTGGGTCCAGCGGGCTGGTCTTATCCCGACTGGGCCGGGTACGTTTATCCAACTCGCCGTGCCAAAGGACTCCACGAGGCGACCTATCTCGCGGAATTCTTTGACACCATCGAGATCAACACTTCGTTCTACCAGCCGCTGCGCCCGGACCACGCGATCGTGTGGCGGCGAATCCACGCTTTGTCTTCACTGCCAAACTGTGGCAGCGGTTCACGCACGACATTAGATCCACAACTTCCGGATCCGCCGCGGCGGATGAACGCGCCGTTCGGGCGGGCTTCGATGTGCTTCGCGCGGCAAACAGACTCGGCGCGGTCCTGCTGCAGTTCCCTTTTTCGTTTCATCGTACGGCGGAGACCGTGGCGTACCTCTGCGCTGTTATCAAGCGCTTTGCCGACTATCCTTTGGTGGTGGAGGTTCGCCACGCTTCGTGGGATTCTCCAGAGACGTTGGATTTGTTGCAGAGCAGTGGCGTTAGTTTCTGCAACATCGACCAGCCCATCATCGGGCGATCGCTGGGGCCGTCCGCTCAGTTGACCTCGACCGTGGGGTACGTGCGGCTTCACGGCCGGCGCTACGACAAGTGGTTCAGCGACGATGCAACGATCCCCGCGCATGAGCGCTACAACTATCTCTACACCGCCGAAGAGCTGGCGCCCTGGGTCACGCGCGTCCGGAAAGTCACCGAACAGGCCCGCGAGACGTTCGTGATCACCAACAATCACTTTCAGGGCAAGTCGGTCGTCAATGCCCTGCAGCTCATCAGCATCCTGAAGGGATCGAAAGTAAGGGTGCCTGAGCCGCTCCGCCGGCAGTACCCGCAACTCGAGGCCATCGCCGATACTCCGCCCGCCGAGCCGATGCTGTTTCCGCTGGGAAAAGGAAGCAATGACGTAGGGAGGTAAGGACGTATGGAAGAGGTTGAAAGTCCCGACCCGGTCGGGATCTTCGATCGAAAGTTGAAAGTCGAAAGGAGGAATCGGAATTAACGCAGAGGGCACGGAGAGCGCCCCGACCGGGTCGGGGCAGGCGCCGTTCATAGAGTCGGAGAGCTTAAGGAAGAGACGTCCCGACCACATCAGGGCAGGCACAGTGCGCAGAGATGAAGGATTGCTAGTCAACTAAAGACCCCACCCCGACCCGTGGTGGTTGTGTTTTTTGACGCAGAGTGCGGAATCGCTTGAAAATAAAAGAGTTGAGTTTTTGGAGAGTGCAAAAAAGCGCAAAAGAGTGCGCAAGAGCGTGAAAAGAGAGGGGATAGCTCGGAAACACGTTGGAATGTTGGAAGGTTCGAAGGTTGGCAGCTTCGGGAGAGGGCACACCCCCCATTACATGGATGAATCTGAAAACAAACGGGTTGCAAAATGGGTTCCACGTAAGTGTATGAAAAGAAAGGGACGATTTTTTCTGAGATGAGGGAGGGGTGAGTTCCAAAATGGGAATGAGAGCAAGGGAAGAAGGAAGGAGGGGTTTGGCGGGAGTGCGTTCGATCAATCACGACGCATGCTAGCATTTATTACACTATTTGTCAAGTATAACTATGGTACTAGTATTTAGCAAGTTGCCACATTTGTTCGAAAGATTTTGCAAGCAGAAGAAAACAAAGGGGTAGAGCTCACTGGG